>Ga0315910_10002496_pt1 | contig 16122 bp, 11 predicted proteins | sample EdamamesoilMG_FD_204470 | JGI IMG/M metagenome (GOLD analysis project Ga0315910, IMG submission 204470) | Garden soil microbial communities collected in Santa Monica, California, United States - Edamame soil | ecosystem: Environmental > Terrestrial > Soil > Garden | place: USA: California... | reverse complement strand
GCCGAGCGCTCTATCTGCCGAATTTCTTGTGAAAGAAATCCTCGCGATAAAAATACGGCCGCGTTGGTGAGTCGGCGATCTCCAAAATGATTCCGGCGTTAATCCGCGCCAAATCCGCCGCCAAGCTGAAATCCAATGGCAGCGACAAATCGTCTGACGGCTGGTGATAATACTGTTGACGAAATTCGCGTTGCAGTACCTTGGGGTCGCGATCCTTAAAGCGCGCGCGTTGCCCGGCGATGAGATTAAGCGCCGGAATGCCGCGACGAATAAACGAGAATTGATCGCTGCGAATAAAGCGCACTTCTTCGGGCTGCGAATCGGGGCTTAAGGCGTAGCCGTTGGCTTGCACGACGTTGCGTGCAATCACGCCGAGCGAGGAGTGTTGCGCACCGAAGGCGATGAAATCCAACGTGGGGGCGATCACCAGCGGCATGTCCACATTTAAATTCGCGATGATGTTTCGCTGCGGCACGGTCGGATGCGCCGCAAAATAATCTGATCCCAGTAAGCCCTTTTCTTCGGCGGTAACGGCGGCAAATATTACCGAGCGTTTTGGCTTGGTGGATGCAGTGGCGAGCGCGCGCGCCATTTCCAAAATAATCGCAATGCCTGAGGCGTTATCGTGTGCGCCGTTATAAATCGTATCGCCATTGACGGCGGCACCGCGTCCCAAGTGATCCAAGTGTGCGGTGACGACGATGTATTGATGCTTAAGCTCCGGATCGCTGCCTTCGAGTAGACCCAGAACGTTGACGCTTTCCGTGCGCCGCACTCCAGTCGTGGCGCTAAGGGTAATTGTGCCGGGAAGCGCAAAGCCCTGCGATTCACCGCTGACTGCGGCGGCAGTGACTTGCTCCAACGAGTGCTGCGCGTCATTGAAGAATTTTGCGGTGGCTTCGGATTTAAATCGAAAGCGTTGCTTGAGCTCCGGATACTCGTCGGCAGGAATGCCGCTTTCATCCAACCAGCGCATTTGCGGTTGCCAACTTGCCGCGACGCGTTTCTCCCACGGCATGCGCGTCGCGTCATCGGGAGTATCGATGGTTACGATGCCGATCGCGCCGTTGCGGATGAGGTTGGGATACTTCGACCCGTTCCAGGAATAATAGGCGCGTTGATTGTGCGGAAATTTGCTGGGTGCTCCGCCGAAGATCACCACCACGCGATCGCGCACATCTACCTGCGCCAAATCGTCGTAGCCGAGTTCGGGCGCGGTAATGCCGAAACCGGCAAAGGCCAGCGGTGCAGTGAGTGTCGATGCGGGCGCGCTGTAATCGGCTCCCGGTAAGTAGTCCGCGCCGTATTCAAAGACAGTGCTCTCATCGTCGTGCAGCAGCTTTGCCGCCGATCCCGGCAAAACCAAGGTGGCTTCGATAAGCGGCACCGATTGCAAGTAACTGCCCTTATCGCCGGCAGGCTTTAGGCCCAGTTGTTTAAATTGCGCAGTGACGTACGCGGCGGCCAAGGCATGACCGCGCGATCCGGTGCCCCGGCCTTCCAGCAAATCGTCGGCCAGATATTCGACATGTGCCTTGATCGCCTCTGGACGAACTTGTCCGACGCCCTGCGCCTGCGCCGCTGTGCCAAGCAAGGCGGCGGACAGCAAAACGCTCTTCGCGGTCCGGGCCGCAGCGCGCGCGCTCGTTCGCACGTCTATTAGGGGACAATCTACTAAGTCGGGCAATGAGATACGCATGAGTTCGCAGGGGTTGGCAGAACTGCCGATCGCGCTATAGTACCGGCTAGGCATCCGCTGATTAAGTGCCAGGACGAAATTACAGCTTCGCAAGCCCATGGAGTTAGTCCATGCGATGAGGCAGCGCTTACGAAGGCCGAATGATGCCGATTGTTGATTCGAGTGTCCCGTTTTTTGATGTCCCGCAGATAACGACCGCCATACGGCGGCATCCAGTACTAATAATTGGGCTATAGGGGGAGGACGCTGATGATCAAGTTAACGGTCAATGGCAAGGAGCACGAGGTAGACGCGGCGCCCGATACACCGCTGCTTTGGGTGTTGCGCGATCTGATAGGACTTACAGGGACCAAGTACGGTTGCGGTCAAGCGCTCTGCGGCGCATGCACCGTACATCTAGACGGCCAACCCATTCGCACCTGCGTGACGCCGCTGAGCAGTGTTGGGACTCGTAAGGTACTGACCATCGAAGGGCTCTCGCCCGACCGCAGCCATCCCGTGCAACTCGCCTGGATGGAATTGGATGTGCCGCAGTGCGGCTACTGTCAATCGGGCCAGATCATGTCGGCGGCAGCATTGCTCGCGCGCAATCCGGCGCCGAGCGATAACGATATCGACCAAGCGATGGCGGGCAACATTTGTCGTTGCGGTACCTATCCACGAGTGCGCAGCGCCATCCATCAAGCAGCCAAACTCTTGTCTACGACTGACGAGAAGGGAGGCTGATATGACGCAGGTATTTACTCACGACGCCTCGCGTCGTTCCTTTTTGAAAGGCACGGCAGCGTTTGCAGGTGGACTGACAATTGCCGTCTACTTGCCCGGCTGCAGCAAGCCGGAAGAAGCGGCAGCTCCGACTTCTTCCGGACCCGTCAAGGCAAATGCTTGGTTGCATATCGGCACCGATAGCAAGATCACCTTTCTCTGCGATCGAGCCGAAATGGGCCAAGGCGTATACACCGCGCTACCTACGCTGGTCGCCGAAGAGTTGGGCGTAGAACCTAAACACATTCACGTGGAATTTGCGCCGCCGGGTGCCGAGTTCGTCAACGGTTTGCTCGGCGCACAAGTCACCGGGGGCAGCACTAGCGTGCGCGACGCCTGGGGTAAATTGCGTGCAGCCGGCGCCGAGGCGCGCGAGCGCTTACTGATTGCGGGCGGCAAAGCGCTTAAAGGTCAGCCGAATTTGTGCCGCATCATCGTGAACGCCGACGGTGCGGGCGCCGTTGCGATGGGTAACAAGAGCGTGCCCTTCGGCGAGGTAGCGGCTGCCGCTGCGGCATTGCCGAAGCCGCAAAATGTGAAGCTCAAAGCGGCGCGCGATTACAAGTTCATCGGCAAATCGCTGGCTAGATTAGATACGCCCTCTAAAGTGGATGGGTCGGCGCAGTTCGGCATCGACGTCCGACTGCCGGGTATGTTGTATGCCGCGCTAGCGCAATCGCCAACGCTGGGCGGCACGGCAAAAAGCTTTAACGCCGATAAAGCCAAATCCATGCCGGGCGTGAAACATGTATTGCAAACTGCGTCGGGCATTGTTGTGGTCGCAGATTCGTGGTGGCAGGCCAAACAAGCACGCGACGCATTGCAGATAGAGTGGGACGCCGGTCCAAACGCCAAGCTCAACAATGCGGCCATCTACGCCGGCCTTAAAGCTGCCGCCGCGGACACCGGCCAAAGCGTGCGAAAGGACGGCGATGCGGACGCCGCATTAACGGCGAGTTCACGCCGCATGGATGCCGTGTATGAGTCTGCGATGTTGGCGCATGCGACGCTCGAGCCGCAGAACTGTACGGTTGAATTTCGCGACGGCGAATGTCACGTGCACGTACCCACGCAGGTACAGCAGTTTGCACAGGCGTCTGCCGCTAAAGCGTCAGGGTTGCCGGCGGAAAAAATATTTGTGCACACCACGTTCTTGGGTGGCGGATACGGTCGGCGTTTGGAAACCGATTTTATTCCTCCCGCCGTCGAAGCGGCCAAAGCGGCCGGCAAGCCTGTGAAGCTGCTGTGGACGCGCGAAGACGACATGACACATGACCTGTATCGTCCGCCCGCGCGCGATCCGGTTGCGGGCGCATTTGGAGCAGACGGCCGCGTCAGCGCGTTCAAACTGCAGATCGTCGGTCCGTCTGTTACCGCGCGATGGGCTCCATCGGTGGTCGCCAATGGCGCGCTCGACCCGTTCGCCGTCGAGGCGGCGCATAACTTCCCTTATGCCGTTCCCAACGTTCGCATCGACTACATTCGACATGAGATCGGCGTCGATGTGGGCTACTGGCGTTCGGTGAGTCATGCGTTGAATTGTTTTGCGGTGGAAAGCTTCATCGATGAATTGGCTTCGCAAACCGAAGACGATCCGTACGAGTTCCGGCGCGGTCTGTTGTGGAACCATAAGGATGCTCGTTGGCTGGGCGTGCTGGACGTAGCGGCGCGTCACGCCGGTTGGGGCAATGCTCCCAAAGGCCGATTCCAAGGCATTGCGTTGATGTCGGGCTATGACTCGTATTTGGCGCAAGTGGTGGAGATTTCCGTCGAAGGCAGCAAGCTCAAAATTCATCGCATCGTGTGCGTGGCGGATTGCGGTCAAATCGTCAATCGCAGCATTGTCGAAGCGCAAGTAGAGGGCAGCATTATCTTTGGCTTGAGCGCGGCGCTATTCGGCGATATCAACATCGAGGCGGGTAAGGTATCGCAGCGGAACTTCGACACATATCGCACGTTGCGTATCAACGAGATTCCTAAAATCGAAGTCCACATGATCAATAGTGACGACAAGCCGGGCGGCATGGGCGAACCGGCTGTGGCGTTAGTGGCGCCGGCATTGTGCAATGCCATTTTCACTGCCACCGGCAAACGTATCCGGAGCCTGCCGATCGCGAAGCAGGGCTTTACCATTTGATGTTGCATTCGCTGTGACGAAGTCGAATGGAAGAAGGCTGGGTCGTGGTGTCCTATCCATCGCGTGTGCGGTATTAGCGGCGTGCTCCACCACACCGCCGCGCTCAGTGCCGGCTGTGCCGCAGGAGCAAGTCAGCAAGGACGTCGTGCCGACGGTTGGGGATGAAATTGCCTTGCGCGCCATATCGCAGGTCGGCACGCGCTATCGGTACGGCGGCGCGGATTTAGACGGCTTTGATTGCAGCGGCCTGGTGTACTTCATCCATCGTGAACTCGGTCTGACGGTGCCGCGCACGGCAGCCGAACAATACGCCGCGTCTAAGCCGGTGAACGTGCATGGGTTGGCGCCCGGCGATCTGCTGTTTTTTCGCACGACGCGAGGCAAGCGCATCACTCATGTCGCTATTTATGCAGGTGGCGGCCGATTCGTACATGCGCCGCAAACCGGGCGGACCATTGAATTGCGCGACTTACAGGATGACTATTACGGACCGCGCTTGGTCGGCGCCGGACGGCTCTATGACAGCGCCTCATAACGGAGTAACTCAGTGAATACCTCGCCAATCGGACGCAAGGTTCTGGTTGGCGCTGTTTCCATAGCGGTGTTGTTATCCGTCGCCGCCGTCAGCATCAACGAGTTGCTGACGCTTACCGGACTATCGCCTGCGCAACTGCGATTGCAGGGCGAGTCGTGGTGGCTGCACCCGTCCAGCGTGCTCACCATTCTCATATGGGTCTGCCTGGTGATGATACTGGCGATCTTTGCCTGGTTGGTATTGGCGGTCCGCTTTGAGTTCGGCGAACGCGAGCGCTTGGAGCAGCTGCATGCTCAAACCAATTCCTTCTTGGAATCCTTGATCGAAAACATCCCGTTGATGATCTTCGTCAAAGATGCCCAGCAACTGCGTTTCGTCCGCTTCAATCGCGCGGGAGAGCAACTGTTGGGCTACTCCCGCGAGGATCTTTTGGGCAAAAACGATTTCGATTTCTTCCCATCCGACCAGGCGCAGTTCTTCGTGGACAAAGATCGCGAAGTGTTACGCGGCCGCAGTATTTTGGAGATACCGGAAGAAGAGATCGATACGCGATTGCAAGGCCGGCGTACGCTCTACACACTGAAAGTGCCTTTGTACGACCGCTTCATGAATCCCACGCACTTACTGGGCATCTCGCTGGACATTACTCAACAGAAGGCGGCGGAGCGTGATGTGCGGGCGCTGAATACGCAGTTAGCGGCCAAGTCCGCACAACTGCAGGAGAGCAATCGCGACCTGGAGGACTTCTGTTACTCCGTGTCGCATGATTTGCGAGCGCCGTTACGCGCCATCGACGGCTTTGCCGGTTTGCTGCAAGAAGGCGTCAGCCTTCACGGCAACACCGAAAGTCAGCGGCACTTGCAAACCATTCGCGCTGCGGCTCAGCGGATGAGTCACTTGATAGACGATTTGCTGGAGTTTTCGCGCGTCGGCCAGCAAACGATTTCGTTGACGTTTACGGACATGCAACCGCTTGTGCAGCAGGCGATTACCGACGTTACGGGCGGCAGGCCGCAATTAAACGTGAAGTTCGACGTGCAAACGCTGCCGCCGGCATTTGCCGATGCGCGCATGTTGACGCATGTCTGGATTAACTTGATCGACAACGCGGTGAAGTACAGCAGCCAGCGTCAGGAGCCGTTGATTTCCATCGGGGGCGAGCCGGACGGCGACTACGTTCGTTACTTTGTGCGCGATAACGGTGTCGGTTTCGACATGTCGTACTACGACAAACTGTTCGGCGTCTTCCAGCGTTTACACAGCGCTCGCGAAGTGCCGGGGACCGGCGTGGGATTAGCCATCGTTCATCGCGCCATCACACGCTTGCAAGGCCGCGTGTGGGCAGAGAGCGCACCGAACAATGGCGCAACGTTTTATTTTTCGCTGCCGCGAATACCGAGCAAAGCACAAGCCGCTTGAAGACGGTGAATCTCGTAAAGCGCTCGAGCATTTCATCACTGAACATATCGCTGAGTTTCCGTCCGGTAACTTAGCTCGCACGCCGAAACGGTGTGATCCAGGTCGGCGCAAATTCGTGCGACGCGGGTTAGGCTAACCCCGAACCTTGACTCAGGCTAACCCGAAGTGCTGAAACCCTCGTCCGCCTCGACATCCAATGCTTCACAGTCGAATTCCCTTTGGGCTCAGTCTTGGGCGAGATGGCGTGGTGCTAGTCGCGATTCACAATTCGATTCGGCGACCGAGCGCGAATTTAGGCAGTGGTATGCGCATTATGTGAGACCGCGCGTGCGTGCCGCAGTGTGGCTGCCGCTGGCCGCACTACTCTTGGTGCTATTTGCTCCGGGACCCTTTCACGACTTACGCACACTTTGGTTCGGCGCCAGCCATCCGCTTGCTTTCAGTATCTTGCGATTCGGCGTGGTGTTGCCTTCTACGTTGGCGATATTCGCCATCGCTTATACGGATCTCTATTACCAGTACTACGTGCGCGCGGCACAAATTGTAGCGCCGCTACACGGGATCTGCTTTGTCGCCATGGACGCGATGATGCGCTCGCAAGGTTACGCATTGAGTACCTGGCTGGTGTTGGTCGTACTCTCGTCGTACTTCATGTACGGCATGTTGGTGCATCAAGGCATTCGTAGCGCATTGCTGGTGCTGGGCGCTTACGTCGCGATGGGATTGGCTGCGGACTTGGACAGCGTTCAATGGCGAATGGACTTGGCGGCGATCACGTTCGGAGCCACCTTTGCCGGCTATGTGTTTTATTCACTGCATAGCGCAGTGCGCGTCAATTACTTGGATCATCGACGCATGAACGACCACATGCGGCGGGATGCGCTGACCGGTATTCACAATCGACGTATGTTCGACGAGCACATGGAGCGTCTCTGGCAGCAAGCGATCCGCGAGCGCGTTTCGCTTGGATTGCTGATCATCGACATCGATCACTTCAAGAACTACAACGATAGCTTGGGGCATCAAGCGGGCGACGAGTGTCTGGCGAAAATCGCCAACCTATTAGCCCTGGGTGCACGCAGACCGTTGGATATCGCGGCACGTTACGGCGGTGAAGAGTTCGCCATCGTGTTGTACGGCACCGATCGACGCAGCATCGAAGAGTTAAGCGAACAGCTACAGGTGCAGATTGCGGCCAAGTCGCTGCCGCATCCCGCATCGCCGGTGAGATCACACGTTACCGTGAGTATTGGCGGTGCGTGCGTGATGCCCGCGGCTGGGCGCAGTCAATTCGGCTTTATTCAGCTGGCCGACGAAGCGCTGTACGCAGCTAAGGAACGCGGCCGCAATCGCACCGTGATCATGGATCAAGAATACGAAACACTGCGCACAGGCGCATTTCGAAGCCATCGTATTTCGCGTGAAGCACTGGCGTAACTCGCCGGCGACCACGATAATTCGGCGATGTCTCACACGCCCTCAGGCGATGCTCAGCATCGCGCTATCACTGCTATTCGCGAAACGGGTTTTGCATGGACACCCGCCGATCAATTCAAACAGCTAATCGCACAATCGTTAAATGAGTGGGCGTCCTTTGCCGCGAGCTGGAATAACCTAAGCGTCGATACCTACATGGCCGACGGCGGCCGCTATCGCCGACGCCGGTTCGCGGCATTCGATATCTCGTCACAGAGTATCGAACGTAAGCCCCATCAGCCTCATTACCAAAGCCGCGACTACAACCCGCTGAACGGCGGCATTGAACGATGGTTCGATCCCATCACCGACAGCGCTGCTTCGAACCCGATTATGCAGGCCTGTCTGCGCGCATGCTGTTCCCTATTTGATGGGTTGACGCCCGCCAAGACACGTCCGGAGTCGTGGCACGTAGAAACGCATCAATTTCGCATCGAAGCCAAAGCAGGTCAGACTGCGCAGCCCACGCCGGAAGGTTTGCATCGCGACGGCGTGGACTGGGTGTTAGTACTGCTGATCGCGCGCGAGAATATCGCCGAAGGCGTTACGACCATCTACGACACGAACAAACAACTCATCGGCAGTTTTACGCTGACATCGCCATTGGATGCCGCCTTCGTCGACGACAGCCGCGTCTACCACGGCGTCACTGCAGTGCAACCTTTAGATCCGACGCGGCCTGCTTACCGCGATGTGCTGGTGGTGACGTTTCGGAGACCGTGAGCTTGGGTGCGGCTTTTGGCTTATCGAAACTCGCTCTGAGCGCAGCGAGCTTGGCGTGCTCCCCGCGCGCGACGTAGAAATTTTCGAGTCGCGCTCTTGCAATAGGCCTTTCTTCGCCATCGAGTCGGTTTTGATCCGCATATAGACTTTGGAAGGTGCTTTCAAGGAGCCGTTGCGCTTCGTCGTATCTACCGAGCACAAAAAGAGCTTGCCCTAACGAATTCTCGGCGCGGGCAATCCGCCACGCTGCCGCTTTGATTCGCTTGAATCGCTCGATGGCGATATTGAATTGACGAGTAGCCTTGTCGACTTGGCCTTGTGCAAGCAATGTTTCGGCCAGCCAGTACTCGCTTGAAGCGACAAATAGGTGATCACCGGGAATATGACGGGAGAAATCAATTAACGCCGCTTTGAACTGCGCCATTGCCTCTTCGTGACGTTCAGACTTGTGCAGCACGATGCCGAGCCATTCTCGGTAGTGGCCGGTAGTGATGGTAGAGGCACCGGTATTTTGTTCGGCTATTGCAACACACTTTCGTCCATATTCCTCCGCTCGCAGAAAATCCCTACGGGTAAGAAAATACGAGGTCGCTCGAGCGTAGACCGTGAGCACCAGCGGAGAATTGTCTTCGAGATAGAGCGACGCGTTTTCGAGGGCTTCGTTGATAAAGGGCGCGGCCTCGTCAAACTTCCCATTAGTCGCCAGTGTCTCGCCGAGTAAACTCTCGGCCATCATTCGATCAGGATGCGACTTCGGTTTGATCGCTTTGTAAATGGCGACCGACTCTCTGAGCAAAGCTTCTGACTTTCGGAACCCGTCGCCCCATCTTAGAAGCAATGCGTAAGTCGCTAAGTCGTCGGCGTAGTGTTCATCGTTGGTTTTATCGAGCGAGCGGCGAATCTCAATAGCCCGCTCAAACATGTCGAAAGACTCGGATACGTTCGGGCTTAAACGCGACGTTGCCAAAGCCAGCCGCCCTAGTACGGTCGCATACCGGAGAGATTGCCGTTCGCCTCGCTGCTCCATCAATGCAATAGCCCTCTTTGCCGTTGTTACCGATTCGGCATATTCGGAATGTCGAATGAAGGCAATGCATAGCTCTTCCAGAACAGGTATGAGCAGCGAACTGTCCTTGCCGTAAAGGCCTTCAATCTCCGACACCGATTCTCTAAGGATGGAAATGGCCACTTCATACTGGCCCCGTCTTCGGTACGTCTTACCTAGCGCTTCAAGAAGTCGGGCTTTGACTGCAGGTTCCAGTCCTTCATCGCTTCGGAGTAGCTTCGTGGAGTGATCGAGCAATTCGCCGCCCGTATAGTCTTTGCCCGGTGACGTGAATGGATCCGTGGCCGCGAATGCGTTCGTCATGAACTCCGCAACAGCGTCCGAAGTTTTCTTTTCGCGCGTTACGAGATCGCGCTCGGCGGCGATGCGCTTGGATTGCAGCGAGTAGTTTATTGTGGTGGTGGCAAGTAGCACAAAGATCGTCAAGCCCGCCGCGACAGCGTAGGCGTTGCGACGCAGATAGCGGCGAGTGTGGTAGAGCCAGTTGCCTTGACGAGCAAGAACAGGTTCTTTGTCGAGATACCGCCGAAGGTCGGCAGCGAGTTGCTCAATGGAATGGTAACGATGTTCGGGCTCCTTGCGGAGGGCTTTTAGAATTACGGCGTCGAGATCTCCGCTCAGACTGGCCGTGAGCTTCTGAGGCGTGGTGTGCCGGGCATCAACCACAGATTGAATATGACGCTTCGGTGGGTCGATGGATTTGGATAGTTGGGTTTGAGTTTCAACTGCCGCGCTGGGTTTAGATGGTTCGACTATGCAGATTGATCGTTCCAATTCCAAATGACTTGATGACGATACTTTGTACGGGCGAAGGCCGGACAGCAGCTCGTACAGCACTACTCCCAGGGAATACACGTCGCTTGCGGTAGTGACGGGCTTGCCTTGAATTTGTTCCGGACTTGCGTACTCCGGTGTAAGCATCACGTCGCTAAATCGAGTGAGCGCCAGTTCCGATGCCAAAGCCCCCGTGTCCAAGAGCTTGGCAATGCCGAAGTCGAGTAGCTTTGGCGTGCCATCGGGCGTGATCCAGAGGTTGGCTGGTTTGATGTCGCGATGTATGACGAGATTGTGGTGTGCATACTGAACTGCGTCGCATACTTTCAACATCAACCGAATGCGTTGCTCTATCGTGAGCTGCAGCTGGTCGCAGTACTTATGAATAGGTTCGCCATGCACATACTCCATGACGAGATACGGCAGGCCATTTTCCGTGTGGCCGGAATCTAGAAGCCGTGCAATGCCTGGATGATGCAAGTTGGCCAAGATCTGCCGCTCGGCTCTAAAGCGACGACCAATTTCAGCATTGAATGCGGCGCTCTCGACGATCTTTATCGCGACCTGCGCCGAGTACAATTGGTCAGCTCGGTCCGCTAGATACACCGTGCCCACGCCGCCGTGCCCAAGAACAGCGCTCAAGCGATAGGGGCCGACCACCGTACCGATCAAAGCTTCTCGACGCTCTCGCGCATTCGCTTCAACCACAGCACTGATTGCTTTGGTGAGTGGTCCCGTGGATTTCTTGACATCACTGGCGTGGTGATCGATCACCACCATTTGCACTAATTCACGACGTAGTTCTTCGTCATCACTGCAATGTTTGTCGAGGAATTGCTCGCGTGCAGCGGGCGGCAAGTCGACCAATTGATCGAACAGATTGCGAATCTTCTGCCAGCGATTGTTGGGGTTGATCAAAGCGCAGCCCTGATGGGAGTGATTATCAGGTTGTGTACAGCCGCCTTACGATGTTTTACCTCTTCTGCCTCAAGCGCGGCAATCCTTTTGCTATGGCCGAGAGAAGTATGGACTTCGACAAGACGCCTGTACGTCATATTTTGGAGGCGAGGTTCGAGGCCGGAGTCGGTTAGGATCTTATAATTATGTTCAAGGATCGCTAGGGCCTCATCGCGCCTATCCAGCTTAAAAAGTGCATAAGCCAAGGTAACCTCTGATCGGGCTATTCTCCATGAGCTCATACCAGTGGCTCGTAAACTCAGAATTGTCTTTCTTAGTAGCTCTTCGGCTTCCGTGTATCGTCCCAATCTAATTAATGCTTCGGAGCGAAAATGGTCTGAACTTGTAACGAAAGGATGCGATTCTTTGTACAAGTTCCGTCTAATTTCATTGGCCGTTCTAAATTCCCGCTCCGCGTCTAATGCAGCGCCTCTTTCGAGCAGAGCAATACCCAAAATTTCGTGTCTCCGGCTAATTGAGCTGATCGAGCCGCCCTGCTCTTCTGTGATAAGCCCCATCACTTTTCGCGCTAACGCTTCAGCTTCTTCGGCCTTTCCTTGAGCTATGCGTAGACGAATCATGCTGGTCAGCGGGTCGATTATTCTTATAGAGTTTTCACCGTAGATTTGTTGTATATCTAAATAGGATTTTTCTATTACTGGCGTCGCCTCCGCTGTTTTTCCAATGCGTAATAAGCAAGCACCAAGAAAGCTATCGACATAAACCAAATCAGGATTTAACGGGATCAGTGTCGCCTGATATATATCCCGAGCGTTCCGTATAAACTCCAAAGCTTCATACGGGCGATCCATCCACATTAGTACATTTGCATATGAACTGAGTGTTTGGCCGTAGTCCGAATGCTTTTCTCCGAAAAGCTCTTTGGCAAGTCCCATTGCTCTTTTGCGTAGATCTACACTTTGAGAAATGAACCCCTTGTTTAGAGTAACAGTCGACATTCTTAAGAGTGCATCCAAATATTGTGGAATATGGTTTTGTCCGCTGCTTTCTAAAAGAGCAAGAGCTTCCTGAAGGTAGATGAATGCTTTGTCGTATTCATATCGTCGAATATGTGTCCTCCCTAGCTCTGTCAAGTTTGACGCGAGAGTGGAAGGCGATACCTTGGTCGAAGCGCGTCTGACTCGCAGGGCCTCCTCCAGTAAATCCAGTCCGTTTTTGTCGTCCCCTCGTCTCGTATAGGTCTTGCCAAGAGATGTGAGTAGCAGCGCCCTAACCTCCGGCTCCTCTTCGAGATCAGCTCGCAATTGTTCCACCGAATGATCTAACAACTCCCCCGCTGTAAAATCCTTCCCCGGTGACGTAAACGGATCAGTCGCCGCGAACGCATTGGTCATGAATTCCGCGACCGCATCAGATGTCTTCTTTTCTTTGGCGACCAAGTCGCGCTCAGCAGCGAGTCGTTGCGACTGCAGTAAATAATTAACAGTCATGCCGATCAACAATGAAAATATTGTGATGCCTGCAGCGACCGGATATTTGTAGCGACGAATGTACCTGCCTGAGTGATAAAGCCAGTTGCCTTGTCGAGCGAGTACCGATTCTTTGTTGAGATAGCGCTGTAGGTCCGCGGTGAATTGCTCGACGGACTGATAGCGATGCTCCGGTTCTTTGCGGAGTGCTTTCAGAAGAATTGCGTCGAGATCGCCGCTCAGAATCCCTCCGAGCTTTTGCGGTGTGCTTTGTCGGGCGTTAGCTATCGAATCGACATTCCGAGTCGTGGCTGATACTGAACGTCTCTGTTCAATGCGCAGCTGGCGAATCGCCGTGCTAGGTTTGGTTGCTGCGCGAACGCAGATGCTGCGTTCAAGTTCAATCTGGCTTGCCGAAGAGACTTTGTACGGTCTTAGTCCCGTCAACAATTCATAAAGCAATACACCCAGCGAATACACGTCACTCGCCGTCGAAACGGGTTGGCCGAGTATTTGTTCCGGGCTTGCGTACTCGGGTGTGAGCATCTGCTCACTAAATCGAGTGAGGGCGAGTCGTGCGGCGTATTCGTCGGTATCCAACAACTTGGCGATGCCGAAGTCGAGTAGCTTGGGTGTGTTGTTGGCCGTGACCAGAATATTCGCGGGCTTAAGGTCGCGATGCACAATCAATGCTTGATGGGCATACTGAACCGCGCTGCACACGCGCAGAATCAATTCAATTCGCTGTTTGATGGTGAATTCAAGACGATCGCAATAGTGATCGATGCGTTCGCCATGCACGTATTCCATTACGAGGTAAGGTCCGGCGGGCGCGACGCCGGCATCGAGCAGGCGCGCAATGTTTGGGTGATTCAAACTGGCGAGGATTTGTCGTTCGGCGCTGAAACGACGGCCGATCTCCGCGTCCAACGAGGAGGCGTCGACTAATTTGATCGCAACCTTGGCGGAGTATTGTTTGTCGCTGCGTTCGCCTAGATAAACGGTACCGGCGCCGCCGTGCCCTATTACGCCCGTAAGTCGATATGGGCCGATCTGCGTTCCGATCAGTGCTTCGCGCTGAGCTTGGGTGATCTGCTCTATTTCCGCGCCAAGGGAGCGCGTAAGGGGGCTGTCGCTGCTCGGCTGAGTGTCCGCTGCCAGAAGCTCCAGCAACTCAGCGCGTAGCTCGGCATCGTCGCCGCAATGTACTTGTAGGAACGCCTCGCGTTTTTGTTCTTTCAGCTCCGTAAGCTGGCCGAACAACTCCCTCATCCGAATCCAACGTGCATCCTGCGACATCGTGCTGCTCTTTTAGCGAGTAGGTGATGACTTATCTCCCCGATGCGAATCGTGCCGTTAAGGATCGATTCGGTCAATTTATTTACCCGATGCCGATCGAATTTGAATAGATTTTGGCGGCCTCCCGATTATGTTTCCTCCTAATTTCTTGTGAACCACGTCTCACTTGCTTTCGTCGAAAAAGCTAACAGAGACAATGGGCTAGCGCTGTTTTTCGATCGCTCATTAGCGCGCAATCAAGGCGTTACAAACGTTGGCGCGGTATGTGCAATTGTGATTAGCAGTTTTTCTATATCAGTTGTTTCTCCAGAGATCCATTCATGAAATTAACGACCAAATTGACCGGCCTCGCCGTGTTGGCACTCGCGCAAACGAGCATTGCGAATGCCGCTTACATCCAAACTATTACCGCTGGCACAACCACCGGCGTTGCGGGCGCAACGGTTTACACCTTCGACAACGGTTTGAAGCCTACCGGCTATAGCGGTGCGGGCAGCGTACTTAGCACTTCGATTTCCGGGCAAGCGGCTCAACCTGCCGGCGACAACACCCCGTATCTTTCGGTTGCGTACCCGGCGAGCAGCGGCACGGAAACCTTCTTGGCATCCTCGGGTGCGTCATACAACTATTTTGGTTTGTACTGGGGCTCGATCGACGACTACAACTCGCTGCGTTTCTACGACGGCAACAGCTTGATTGCGGCGATCACGGGCATCGATGTCATTGCGAATCAATCGCTGCTAGGCAATCAAATGTCGCCTGGTTCCAACCGGTATGTAAATTTCTTATTCGATACGACATTCAACCGCGTAGTGTTCGGTACGACCAATTATGCGTTCGAATCCGACAACCACGCGTATGCGAATGTCGCGAGTGTGCCCGAGCCGGCGACGTTCGGCTTGTTTGGCCTAGGAATGTTGGCGGCGACATACATGAGCCGCCGTCGCTCGGCGACGCCGCTGTAATACGGCACGGACCAAGCCCGATAACGTCGGGCTTTGTTTAGGGCTGAGCCTGTTCCAGCAGCTCGGTCAGTTCTAGCCAGCGCTCTTCGACCGAAGCAAGCTCGCGCTTTGCGCGCGCTTGCTTCTCCAAGCACTCCGCCAATCGCGCTTTGGCTTCTAAGGCGTAGATGTCCGCGTCGGCCAATGATTCCTCGAGCGAAGCCAGTTCCTTCTGTAATTTTTCCATTTGCTGCTCGACCTTATTCAGCTCGGCGCGTGCCGGGCTTTTCTTGCTGCGCAGCTCAGCTTCTTCGCGCTTGCGCTGTTTGCGCGCTTCTGCTGATTCGGACTGCGGCAGCTTGGCCTTGTCCATAGACGGTTCACTTTGCTGTTCGGCTTGCGACAACCACTTCGCATAATCTTCTAAGTCACCGTCGAACGGTTGCGCGCGGCCCTGACCGTTGATCGGTGCGACAATGTAAAACTGATCGGCGACAGTGCGCAGCAAATGGCGGTCATGCGATACCAGCACCACCGCACCTTCGTACTCCTGCAGAGCAACGGCCAGCGCCTGGCGCATTTCCAAATCGAGATGGTTGGTCGGCTCGTCGAGCAGCAGCAAGTTTGGACGCAGGTACGACACCAGTGCGAGCACCAGTCGCGCCTTCTCGCCGCCCGAGAAAGGGCCAATGGGTTCAAATACACGATCGCCGATAAAACCGAAGCCACCCAAATAGCCGCGCAGCTCCTGTTCTTTAGCGCGCGCCGCCGCGTCACCACCGAGCTTTTTTAGATGCGATAGCGGCGACTCATCGGGGTAAAGCTGTTCCAACTGATGCTGGGCGAAGTACCCGATACGCAGATCACGAGCCTCGATCCGTTTGCCGGCTTTGCCCGC
>Ga0315910_10002495_pt1 | contig 16122 bp, 18 predicted proteins | sample EdamamesoilMG_FD_204470 | JGI IMG/M metagenome (GOLD analysis project Ga0315910, IMG submission 204470) | Garden soil microbial communities collected in Santa Monica, California, United States - Edamame soil | ecosystem: Environmental > Terrestrial > Soil > Garden | place: USA: California... | reverse complement strand
CCATGGGAAAGGTGCAGAAGCAGGACCTGAAGCGACTGATCGCGGGCGGGTAATCGTGCAGACTCACCACCAGGGAGGATTCATCATGCCGAAGATGCCGGAACTTGCCGTGGCCGGACCGCAACGGGACTTCGTCGGCTATGGCCGCGATGTGCCGAGGGTGCGGTGGCCCGGGGAGGCGCGCGTCGCGGTCAACCTCGTCATCAACTACGAGGAAGGCTCGGAAGTGCAGATGGGCGCCGACGGGCGCAACGAGACCATCCTCGGGGAGATGGCGCTGGGGCTGGAGGCGAAGTATCGCGACCTGGCGCTGGAGTCGGTGTACGAGTATGGATCGCGGGCCGGGATCTGGCGGCTGCAGCGCCTGTTGGAAGCGCGCGGCGTGCCGGTCACCGTGTTCGCCGGCGCGGTGGCGCTCGAGCGCAATCCGCAAGTCGCGGCGTGGCTGCGGGATTCCGAGCATGAGATCTGCAGCCATGGCTGGCGCTGGGAGGAGGTGTGGAAGCTGTCGCGCGACGAGGAACGCGCGCACATCGCCGCGGCGGTGGCGTCTTTCGAGGCCACTTGCGGGCGACGGCCGCGGGGCTGGTACTGCCGGTACGGGCCTTCGGTGCATACCCGCGAACTGCTGGTGGAGGAAGGCGGTTTCGAGTACGACGCGGACGCCTACAACGACGACCTGCCCTACTTCGTCCAGGTCGGCGGCAAACCGCACCTGGTGGTGCCGTACTCGTTCACGTACAACGACGCGCGCTTCGTCGCCGGCACCGGCTACGGCAGCCCGGCAGACTTCCTGGACAACCTGCGCCGCGGCTTTGACCAGCTGTGGGATGAAGGCGCGTCCGCCCCGCGCATGATGAGCATCGGCCTTCACCCGCGCCTGGTGGGCCAGGCCTCGCGGGCCCACGCTCTGGCCGAATTCCTGGACCACGCGCGGGCCAAGGGCGCGGTCTGGTTCGGCACGCGCCTGGATATCGCCAGGTGGTGGCAGGCGCACCACAGGGAGTTCACGCCGGCGCGGTGAATCAGCGTCACTCCACGTAAAGCTCCACGGCTCCCAGAGAGCCCGCCTCGAAGCGCACCAGGTCGCCCGGCTTGGGAAATTTCGACGTCACCAGGCTGCCGGTGATCACCACGTCGCCGCGCCACAGGCCGAAGCCGCGCGACGCGAGGTTGTTGGCGAGCCAGGCAAGCGCGTCCAGCGGATGGCCCATCACGTCGCGTCCGTGCCCTGTGCCGACCTGGGCCGCATTGATCGTGGCGACGCCCTGCAGCGCTGCGAGGTCGATGTGCTGCCAGTCGCGCACCGGTGCCCCCAGCACCGCGCCCTCGTTCCAGGCGTTGTCCGCGGTCAGCATCAGCGCGTTGCCCGGCAGCAACGAGTAGTCGGCGTTGCGGTCGTCGGCCAGTTCGAGCGCGGGCATTGCCGCCGCCACCGCCTGCGCGACGCGCTTGCGGTCGTAGGGTGCGCCGATGGAGGGAAGGTCCTCCGCCAGTTCAAAGCCCACCTCGAATTCGACGATCAGGCGCACGTAGTCGGCGGCGCGCACGCGCGCGACCGCATCGGGCCGGTGGCGCAGGAGGGTCTTGTCCAGCATGCAGCCGGCGATGGAATCGCTTACGCCCACCATGGCCCGCATCGCCGGCGTCGTGAGCGCGATCTTGTAGCCGGTCACCTGGCCGAGCGTGTCGGCGCGCATGCTGGCGAATTCGCTCTGGATCGCGTAGGCCTCGTCGACGTCGCGCGGCGCGAGATCGGCCGGCAGCGGCGCGAATGCGGCGCGGGCGCGGTGCGCCGCGAGCAGCCATTCGCCGGCCCGCTCAATGCGCGGTACGGTGGTCCGGGTCCTGTTCCTCATGCCAGCTCCAGAATGCGGCTCGCCACGGCCGCCAGCTGTTGCATTTTACTCATTGCGCAAAGCCCCGACTTGGCACAGTATTCGGCAACGGCATGGTCAATCTAAACCCGCTCAAGTACTGTTTCCACGGCCAGCATTCGCGTCCGCGCGCGACCTTCCGCACGCTGCCCGGCGTGAAGAACAAGCGTGAAGTCTGCGCCGAATGCTTCGAGAAAATCATGACCGACCGGAAGCAGAAGAAAAAACTGCGCTGAAGGCCAGCGTCGGCATCCTGTGCAATACCGAGTCCGGTCGGGTGCGCAAGCGCCTGCCCGGCATCCGCGCGCTCGGCCGGCGCATCGCCGGCGCAAGCTACGCCGAAGTCGAGGGCGCGACGCTGGATGGATCCACGCTGCCGCAGCTGCTGTCGCAGCAGCCGGACCTGCTGGTCGTGGTCGGCGGCGACGGCACGCTGCATTCGGTGCTGGGGCGGCTGCTCGCGCCCGGGCGCACCGCCCCCCTGCCGGCGGTCCTCGCGGTGCCTGCCGGCACCACCAACATGAGCGCGCTCGATCTCGGCGTGCGTGGCCAGCCGCTTGCGGTGCTCGAGCGGCTGCAGGCGCAGCTCGAACGGCAACCCGCGGCGGCGCTGCCGGGACAGCCGCGCCGGATCCTGCAAGTGTCGCGCGACGGATCGGCGCCGCTGTGCGGCATGTTCTTCGGCGCGGGCATCATCGCGCGCGGCGTGCAGTATTTTTCGTCGCACGTCCGCACCAGCGGCGTCACGGGTGAGCTGGCCTCGGGCCTGGTGATGGCACGGTTCCTGGGTGCGCTGCTGGGCGCCGACCGCGGCGGGCTGACCGCGCCGGTCCACGCCGATATCGGCGGCATGGAAGGCGTCGCCGGCCGCCAGCCGTTCATGGCGATACTCGCCAGCGTGGCGGACCGCCTGCTGCTCGGCACGCGGCCTTATTGGGGCGCCGAGCCGGGCCCCATCCATGCCACGACGGTGCGCGCGCGGCCGGCACGCTTGTTCGCGTCCATCCTTCCGGTGCTGCGCGGGCGTGGCGCGAGCCTGCGCGTGGAGGACGGCTATGCGAGCGCCAACGTGCACTCGCTGACCATGAAACTGGAAGGGCCGTTTGTGATCGACGGCCAATGCTACGACGCGAAGGGCGCGCAACTCGCCCTGGGGACCGCCGGGCCGGTCCGCTTCGCGCGCGTATAGCAGCCGTTTCGGCGAAAATACGCGCGTGGAACCGAAAAAGGCAAAGAAGAAAAAGAAGCACCGGCCGAGCGTCGCCGCCGGCTTGTGGCTGGTCAAGCGCGTCGAACGGGCGCTGAAGCGCTACTCCGAGGTGCCGGATACGCCGTTCACGGACCCCGCCCGCTTTGACTGGGTTCCGGGGCTGGAGGCGCGCTGGCGCGACATCCGCGCGGAGCTGGAACAGGTGCTGCGGCGGCCGGAGATCCTGCCCAATTTCCAGGACATCTCCCGCGACCAGGTCAACATCACGCAGGACGACCGCTGGAAGACGTTCTTCCTGTACGGCTACGGCTACCGCATGGACGGCAATTGCGCGCTGTGCCCGGAGACCACGCGGCTGGTGGAATCGATTCCGGGCATGTTTACCGCCTTTTTCTCGGTGCTTTCCCCGGGCAAGCGGATTCCGCTGCATCGCGGACCGTACAAAGGACTGCTGCGCTGCCACCTCGGTCTGGTCGTGCCGGGGCCGGAGGAAAAATGCTGGATCGAAGTCGGCGGCCAGCTCGGGCATTGGCAGGAAGGCAAGTGCATGGTGTTCGACGACACCTACAAGCACCAGGTGCACAACGACACCTCGCAAACGCGCGTGGTGCTGTTCCTGGACATCGTGCGGCCGATGCGCGCGCCAGGTTCGTGGCTGAACCGCACGGTGCTGGAGATCTTCCGCCTGTCGCCGTTCATCCGTGATGCGGTGAAGAACCAGAAGGCCTGGGAAAAGCGGCTGGGCGAGGCTTAGCCGAAATTTCTCCAAGCCATTGCAGCAGACAACAGGATGGCGCCGCCGATTGCCGCGACCATCCAGATCCGCGCCTTCCGCTTGACCGCACGGACTTTCATCCGTGCCTTCTGCTTGGCCTCCCGAGCACTCGCCTGAGCTTTCTGTGCAGCCGCGCGAATACTTTCATGAAGGTGCTGCGTGGTCAGGCGAGCCGCCTCGAGCTCCTTGAGAAGTTCCTGCCGCGACATCGCGTCGCCCGAGTCCTCCCGCTCTCCCGCTCCGCGCTCCATGAAGGTCGCAGCAGCGAACGCCGACACACGCTCGAACGCATTCACCCGGATGAGTCCTGCATACCTGAGGCTGCGCGCAGTGGTCGCGAGCGGAGCGTCCATGAGGTCGGTGTCCGTGCAGCCGAGATAGTTCATCGAGATTCGCGAAAGGAGCCCGATTGGTGTGTCCGTCGTTAGCGAAGGGTCGGCCATCATCGCGCGCCAATGCTTCGACAGGTTGTCGGTGTAGTCGGCGCTCAGGCGCCTGGCCATCGAACCGATGTAGACCTTGCTCGCCAATTGCTGCGCGCCGCGGACAGGATAGTGCGCCAGCGCCACGCGGGACGCCGCCCGCTCAGGGATCTCGCGGCCGGTCCTGCTGAGCAGCTTGTGGTTGCCGTCGGCAAGATATACGTCCTCGCGCGCTATCAAGGTCGCTGCGAAAAACACCTTGCGAAATCGCGGATGCGGAATACGCAGGCGGTGTCGGATGCGAGTTACCGGATTCGGGTCGGCCGCATCGTCGCGCTCGGTGGGTACGTACCCCAGCCAGTCCAGCGACAGCGTGCCGCCGTCCGGCACGAGGTCCAATTCCGCCTCCAGTTCGGCCCGGCTGCCCGCGACGATGAACTCGTCCGCATCCAGCGGAAGCAGGTAATGGTAGCCGCCGTCGGCAGCGATTCGATGAACCAGGTCATCCCCCAGCCTCTCGCGCCGGAAAGCCGTGGTCGCCGCGACCTCGAAGCTGATCGGCAATCCTTCAGCGATGAGATGTTCTAGGATGCGGCGGGAGGCATCATAGGAGTTATGGAACAGGATGTGGAGGTGGTCGACGAACGCCAGCGTGTGGCGCACGAAACTTTCGATGATGTCGCACTCGCTCGCCACGATGGCCACGGCGCAAAGCTTCGGCCTGGTCAGCACCGCCGGACGACTCGAGCGGTCCGCCGCGTTTGCTACGGGATGATCCATTGGATTTTCGTGATTTAGGCAGGCCTTTGGAGAAGTTGAACTCGTGCGGCACTGGAGGTGCCGCAGTTGCCGCCTTCTTGCGACCACCACGGCTCGTTCTTGCGCAAGATTCGGATTCCCTTCGCTTCTTGATTGACCGTAAACCCGGCGGCGTCAGGAAATTTATCCGAAGTTTCGGCGCTGCCACCCAACCAGCACGCAAGCCAGTGCTCGCCCGGCTCGTGAACGGAGCGCAGCACGGGCATGGTCGAAAGAGGGGCGAGAAGATGGCTGTTCGCGCCGAGGTCCACGGAACTCCCCTGCCGTTTGCCGAGCAGATTCCACAGCGCAGATGCGCCAGTGGGCGTACGGACAACGGGCGCGTCGCCCGGATCGGTCCGGACCATGGCGCGCTTTGTCCAGGTAGAGGCGAATCCCGCCTCGATCGCCCATAGCTTCCGCGCCGTCCGCACCTTGTGAATCCGCAGGTGTCCCGTCGGCTCCGCAATCAGCCAGGTGCACACCTCCACATCCGGCCACGGCTGCCAGCGCGAATAGGCGACGCCATCACGCACCTCAGGGTCGAGCGCCTGTTCGCGCACTCGGAATAATCGCCCGTCGTCGCTGAGCGAAAGACCGCTGTCGAGACCCCCTTCCGCCGGTGTCGCGGCGCTTGCCGGCACGCTGAACCCAAAGCGTGTCGAGTAAGCGCATTTCGAATACTTTTGCGGCGCGTTCCGAGGCCAGTCAAGGGTCGGCTGGCCGGGATTGATCGCAGTCACATCGCGCATGCAAGGATCGGTCACCAGGATCAATTGGGCGCCGGGCACCGTATGCACCCCGCGCCGCAGCGGCAGCGGCGCTTCTTCAGCCTTCCAGAACGGATGTTCTTCCGCCAGCGCCAGCGGCAGGAAGGCTTTCAATGCCCAGTAAGGCGACTGGGACGAGTTGTAACTCTCGGCCATGACGAGGTTCGGATACGCATAGCCAACCGTGAGCAGGCCGGTGGCGGAAAAAATCGGTTGCTGCATCCACCAGCGGAGATGGCGCAGGTAGAGCCCTTTGATCACGCTCCAGGGCATCGCTTCAACGTCCGCAAAAGCGAGTGCCCCCCAAAACGCGCCTTGCGCGAACCGATAGGTCAGGCTCCGGCCAAAGGGCAATGCTGCGCCGTCAGCCGCGAACCAGTGCAGATAATCCTGCGCGAAGAGCTTCGCACGCTCGATGAAGCGCTTTGCCCGATCCGGATCATCGGCGCCGGCGAGCTGCGCATAAATGAGCGCGTAGAACTGAAACGCCATCGGCACGTAGTAGTCGCCAAGCCGCCCGTTTTGCGACGTTGCGCCGTGCGCGCCGTCCTCGTACCAGCCGTTGCCGAGGTGAAACCCATCGATCAGCGCGAAATCTGCTTCGACTCGTTCCCTTGACCAAGGCTCGCCGCAGCGGCGCAGGCCAAGATTCACGAGCACGCGAAAGAACAGCCAGTTGTTCTCGGCGAGTTTGACTTCGTTGATGCGCCGCAACCATGCGACCAGATTCCTGCGGGTGCCGGCCGAGAGTGGTTCCCAGAACAGCTTCGGCGCGACGGCAAGAGCGAACCCGAGCGCAGCCTGCTCGACGCTGCGTTGATCGAAATCACCGGCCTGATCCCAGAATTCAGGGTTCGAGGGGTCGGTGCCGGATGCAATGCCCTTTTGCCAACGTTCCCAATGCTCGAACGTCCCACCGCCGGCTCCCAGCGGCACGAGCCCCCACAAGGGACGCGCGAAACCTTCGAGCCACCCGGACGGATCGCCGAAGAGTCCGCGATTTTCACCCAGCCGCACCTCGGCGCATCCCGGTGAAAAATGCGGGAGGATCGGTCCGACAAGGTCGCACACCAGCCGCTGGACGTCGGCGCGCGTATGAAGCGGATTGTCGGCGAAAGGCAAACGACTAGTCACAAGCACTGAATGCTGGTGCCCGGGGCCGGAATCGAACCAGCATGGCCTTGCGGCCGAGGGATTTTAAGTCCCTTGCGTCTACCAGTTTCGCCACCCGGGCATTGCTCGCTCCGCAGTCCGGCGCAGCGCGTTCAGCGCGGCGCCTCGGTTCTCAGCGTTGATGTTCTTGGAGGCGCGGGCCGGAGTCGAACCGGCCTAGATGGATTTGCAATCCACTGCATGACCGCTTTGCTACCGCGCCGGTGGCCGGACACAGAAAGGGAAGGCCGAAACGGCCTTCCCTAGGCTAATTTGGAGCGGGAGACGAGTCTCGAACTCGCGACCTTAACCTTGGCAAGGTTACGCTCTACCAACTGAGCTACTCCCGCGGAAATTGGACGCGAATTGTAACTCAACTGCCCCCTCCCCGCATCAGGGGCAGCGCCCGGCGCAGGTAGTAGAGCATCGAGACCACGGTCAGCAGCGCGGCGACGTAGCTCAGCACGGTGCCCAGCGCATTGCAGTCGACCAGTCCGAACAGCGGGTCTTCATACAGCAGCAGCGGGATCGCCACCATCTGCAGCACGGTTTTCAGCTTGCCGATGAAGGCCACCGCCACGCTCCTGGCCTGCCCCAGCTGCGCCATCCACTCGCGCAATGCCGAAATGGCGATTTCGCGTCCGATGATGATGAGCGCGACCACCATGTCGACGCGGTTCAGGTGCAGCAGGACGATCAGCGCGCCGACCACCACGAGCTTGTCGGCCACCGGGTCGAAGAACGCGCCGAACGCCGACATCTGGTTGAGCTTGCGCGCCAGGTAGCCGTCCAGCCAGTCGGTGATCGCGGCGAAGATGAAGATCGCCGTGGCGGCGATGTTCTTGCCCTGGTCCCCGAGCCACGCTTCGGGCAGGTAGAAAATGCCCACGATCAGCGGGATCAGCAGGATCCGCAGCAGCGTGACGAGGTTGGGAAGGTTAAGGGGCACGCGTGTCAGCCGGCATGCAGGTGCCGGTAGATTTTCTCCGCCAGCGAACGGCTGACGCCTTCCACATCGGCCAGTTCGTCCACCGCCGCGCCCTGGACGCCCTGCAGGCCGCCGAAATGGGCGAGCAGTTTCTTGCGGCGCTTGGCGCCCACGCCCGGAATCTCGCTCAGGGATGAGGTCGTGCGCGCCTTGTCGCGCCTGGCGCGATGACCCACGATCGCGAAGCGGTGCGCCTCGTCCCGGATGCTCTGGATCAGGTGCAGGCCGGGATGCCGTGGCGGAAGCTGCAGCGATTGGCCTTCGGCCTCGAGCACCAGTTCTTCCATGCCCGCCTTGCGCTCCGCGCCCTTGGCAACCCCCACCGCCATGACGTCATTGAGGCCCAATTCGGCGAGGGCGGCGCGCGCCGCGTTCAGCTGGCCGCGGCCGCCGTCGATCAGGATCAGGTCCGGCACCTTGCCCTCGTCGGCCAGTACGCGCTCGTAGCGCCGCGCCAGCGCCTGGCGCATGGCGGCATAGTCGTCCCCCGGCGTCAGCGCGCGCATGTTGTACCTGCGGTATTGCGCTTTCTGCATCGCATGCCTGTCGTATACCACGCAGGAGGCGACTGCGGCTTCACCCATCGTGTGGCTGATGTCGAAACACTCGATGCGCTGCGCGCTCTCGGGCAGGCCCAGCGCCTCGCGCAATGCCAGCAGGCGGCCTTCCTGCGTCGTCTTTTCGCGCGCGCGCTGTTGCAGCGCCAGGCGCGCGTTCTTGAGCGCCATTTCCACCCAGACCCTGCGCTCGCCGCGCGCCGCGGCGGCCGAAATCACCAGCGGCGGCCGCGGCTGCTCGATGTAGTGCTGGTCGAGGAAGGCGTCGGTGATCTCGGCCGGGGTCGCCTGCGCCGCATTGTGCGGAAAAAAGCTGCGGTCGCCGACGTGGCGGCCGGCGCGGATCATGGTCAGGTTCACGCAGGCGAGCCCGTCCTCCTGCACGCAGACGACGACGTCGGCGTCGACGCCGCGGTCCGATTCCACGTACTGCCGCGCCTGCACGCGCGCCAGCGCGCGCATCTGGTCGCGAAACTGGGCGGCTTCCTCGTAGCGCTGAGAGCCGGAGGCTTCCTCCATGCGCTGGCCGAGCAGGCGCGTGACGTCGTCCTCGCGGCCCTCCAGGAACAGTTCGGCGCTGCGCACGTCGTCGGCATAGCGTTCTGCCGAAATCAGGCCGGTGCAAGGTGCGGTGCAGCGCCGGATCTGGTGCAGCAGGCAGGGCCGCGAGCGGTTCTGGAACACGGAATCCTCGCAGGTGCGCAGCTTGAACACGCGTTGCAGCAACTGGATGCTTTCGCGCACCGCGTGCGCGTGCGGGAACGGGCCGAAATGGCGGTTGGCGCGGTCCTTGGCGCCGCGGTGGAAGCCCAGGCGCGGGAAGGCATGGCCGCTGATCACCAGGTAGGGGTAGGACTTGTCGTCGCGGAACAGGATGTTGTAGCGCGGCGCGAGGCTCCTGATCAGGTTGTGTTCGAGCAGCAGCGCTTCGCTTTCGGAGCGCGCCACGGTGATGTCGATGGCAGCCACCTGGGACACCATCATGCGGATGCGGGGGCTGAGCCCCTGCTTCTGGAAGTAGGACGAGACCCGCTTCTTCAGGTCTCCGGCCTTGCCGACGTAGAGCACCTCGCCGGCGCTCCCGATCATCCGGTACACGCCGGGCAGACCGGGCAGGCCGGCGACGAAAGGCTTCGGATCGAACATGGCTTTGGATTATAATTCGCCCCCTTTTCAGGGACTTGGCGCATGGCAAAAGTATCCGCAGTGGAAATCCGCGTCGGCAATCTGATCGAGTGGGACAAGCGCGTATGGCGCGTGCTCAAGTGCTACCACGTCCACGTCGGCGGCCGCGGCGGCGCGTTCATGCAGGTCGAGATGAAGGACATCGAGGCCGGCACCAAGACCAACCAGCGCTTCCGCACCGAGGACAAGGTCGAACGCGCTTTCGTCGATCCGCGCGAGATGACCTATTCCTACCAGGACGGCGACAGCTACGTGTTCATGGACAAGGAAAACTACGAGGAGTTGCGCCTGTCGGCCGAATTCCTCGAGGGGCAATCCGGTTTCCTGCTGCCCAGCGCGGACGTGCAGGTCAATTTCTACGACGGCCGCGCCATCGGCCTGGAGCTGCCGGCCTCGGTGGTGCTCACGGTGACCGATACCGAGCCTGCGATCAAGAACGCGACCGCGACCAACACCTTCAAGGCCGCGACCACCGAGACCGGCCTGGTGGTGCAAGTACCGCCGTTCGTCAGCCAGGGCGAGAAAATCAAAGTCTCCACGAACGACGGCAGCTATATGGAACGGGCCTAGGGAATTTCCTGCAGGGAAGCGAGCGCCTCCCGGTACGCCACGCTTTTCCTGAAATCGCGCCCGCCGCGGCGGCGCATTTTCTCGATCCGTTCGGGAACGGAAACCGCGGTCGACGCCAGTGATTCAAGCAGTAATTCCTGCTCCTTTGGCTTCTGGCACAGAAGGACCTGGTCGCAGCCGGCGGCCAGCGCCGCCCTGGCGCGCTCGGCGATGCCTCCCGCCGTGCTCGCCCCTTCCATCGACAGATCGTCGCTGAAGATCAGGCCCTCGAAGCCCAGTTTGCCGCGCAGCGTTTCCTGCAGCCAGAAGCGCGAATAGCCGGCCGGTTCCGGGTCCGCCTGGGCGTAGATCACGTGCGCCGGCATGACAGCCGCGAGCCCGGCTTTGATCGCCGCCACGTACGGCACCAGGTCCTTGCGCAACAGATCGCGCAAGGGGCGCTCGTCCGCAGGAACCGCCACGTGGGAATCCGCCGCGGCGAAGCCGTGCCCGGGAAAATGCTTGCCGACCGCCGCCATCCCGCCGCCGGCCAGGCCTTCGATCAACTGGGCCGCCATCGACCCCACGGCGGCCGGATCGAAGTGAAACGCCCGGTGGCCGATGACCGCGCTCGCGCCGTAGTCGAGGTCGAGCACCGGGGTGAAGCTGAAATCCAGGCCGTGCGCGCCGAGTTCCGCGGCGATCACCGTGCCCACCGCGCGCGCGGCGCGCCGGGCCGCGTCGCGGTCGCGATCCCACAGCACGCCGAGCTGGCGCATCGGCGGAATCGGCGTGAAACCCGGCGCGAAGCGCTGCACGCGCCCGCCTTCATGGTCCACGCTGATGGGCAGTTCCGGCTCCCGGAGGCGGGAGATTTCCCCGGTCAGCGCAAGCAGCTGCTCCGGGGTCTCGTAGTTGTGCGCGAACAGAATCACGCCGCCGGCCGCCGGATGCAGCAGGCGCTTGCGATCGTCGTCGGTGAGCGCCGGGCCGGTCGGGTCGAGCACCACCGTGCCCAGCGGCAGTTTTACGCGCCGCATTCCAGGATCACGGTGGCCGCGGCCATGTCCTTCTCGTCCGTCAGGGACAGGTGCGAGCGCCGGATGTCGCGCTGCTCCAGGAGTTTCTTCAGTTCGTCGGAAAACTCGAGCTGGGGCTTGCCGGATTTCAGGTTCACCACCCAGACCCCGTGCCAGTTCGCCGGCGCGTGAATGCCGGTGCCGAGCGCCTTGGTGAAGGCCTCCTTGGCGGCGAAGCGCTTGGCAAGGTAGGCGACCGGCTGCTTGTGCACCCGGAAGCGCTTGAGTTCCGTTTCGCAGAGGATGCGCCGCGCGAAGCGATCTCCGAAACGCTCGAGCACGCGCGCGACGCGCTTGATCTCGATGAGATCGGTGCCGACGCCGTAAATCACCGGGCCGCGCCGACGATGAGCTGCTTCATCTCCCGCACCGCCTCGCGCATGCCGACGAACAGCGCGCGCGACACGATGGCGTGTCCGATGTGCAACTCGCGGACGCCTTGAAGGCGCGCCACGGGTTCGACATTGAAATAGTTGAGCGCGTGCCCGGCATTGAAGCGCATGCCGAGGGCGCGGATTCTTTCACCGGCATTTTTTATTTTCTTCAGTTGACGAACAACGGCCGGGCTTTCGGCATCGCGGCCCTTCGCGTGGAACGCGTGCGCATAAGGCCCCGTATGCACTTCGCAGACTGCGGCGCCGATGCGCTTGGCCGCCTCTACCTGTCTGATGTCGGGATCGAGGAAGACGGAAACCACGATGCCGGCATCGTTCAGCCGCGCAACCGCCTTTGAGAGTTTTTTTTCGGAAGAACAAACATCCAAACCGCCTTCCGTCGTTATTTCATGCCTGCCTTCGGGCACGAGCATCGCCATTTCCGGCCGGATGCGGCGCGCGATCGCGACCATCTCGCTGGTGGCGGCCATCTCGAGGTTGAGCTTGATGTGCGTGAGTTCGCGCAGCCGGCCGACGTCCTTGTCCTGGATGTGCCGGCGGTCCTCCCTCAGGTGCACCGTGATCCCGTCCGCCCCGCCCAGGTGCGCTTCGATCGCGGCCCAGACCGGATCGGGCTCGTAGCTGCGCCTCGCCTGGCGCACGGTGGCCACGTGGTCGACGTTGACGCCGAGCTCGATCACAGGTCCTGCAGCTCCGAGAGGACCGCGCGCGTGTGCAGGTCCTGCCCCCCGAGGCGGTCGGCGATAAGGGTGCGCATCAGCCGCCGCGCCTGTTCGCGCGTACGCGCGTTTTCGTAGTTGTCCGCCGCCATATCCAGCAATGTGCTGCCGCTGATCACCGAGTCGCCGTCCCGACGCGGCGTTTCCACCGGGCCGCGTTCCGGCTCGTATGCATAGTGCTTCGCCGGCTCGATCGCGGCGCCACTCGCCGCGTCCCGGTCCAGCACGGGAGCATACCCGAGTTCAGCCAGCATCCTGCGCTCGAATGCGCGCAGCACCGCCGCTTCCGGCTCGCCCGCGCCCAGGCGCGCGAGCGTGGACGCGTAGGCGTCGAACAGCGCTTCGTGCGGATCGTCGCGCGGCAGCAGGCGCAGCAGCAGCTCGTTGACGTAGAAGCCGCACATCAGCGCGATGCCCGAGAGCGTGTTCCGCCCGCCGCCCCATTCGACGGTCATCAGCGTGCCCAGTTCGGCGCTCGCGCTCCAGGTCAGCTGCAGCGGATGGAACGCGAGCAGCACGCCGCGCATCGCGGAACGCGGCCTGCGCGCGCCGCGGGCCAGCAAACCCACCCTGCCGAAGCGCCGCGAAAACACCTCGACGATCAAGCTGGTTTCCTTGTACGGGTAGGAATGCAGCACGAATCCCGGTTCCAGTTCGGCCCTGCGCTTCATGGCGCCGGCATCATCCGTAGCCCAGCTGCTTGAGCAGGCGGGCGTCCCCGGTCCAGTCCTTTTTCACCTTGACCCAGACGCCCAGAAAGACCTTGCCGTCGAACAGGCGCTCCATGTCCGTGCGCGCCGCGCTCGATATGCGCTTCAATTGCGCGCCTTTGGCGCCGATCACGATCGCCTTCTGGCTGTCCCGCTCCACCCAGATCGTCGCTTCGATCCGGCGTAGAACGCCCCTCCTCCCGTGGCCCTCCTCCTTGAAGCTCTCGATGGCCACATCGCAGCGGTAAGGCAGCTCTTCTCCCAGCAGCTGGAACAGTTTTTCGCGCAGGATCTCGACCGCGAAGAAGCGCTCGTCCTTATCGGTAAGCTGGTCCGCCGGATAGGCCGCGGGACCGGCGGGCAGCAGGTTTTCGACCACTTTCAGCAATTCCGGCAGGTTCCGGCCGCCGCGCGCCGACACCGGCACGATGGCCGCGAACGCGCGCTCCTTCTGCAGCCGCTCGATGAAGGGCAGCAGTTCGAGCCGGTTCTTCACCAGGTCGATCTTGTTCACCGCCAGGACCACGCGCTGCTCTTCCGGGATGCGCGCCAGCACTTCGCCGTCCTCCGTGCCGTAGCGCAAGGCCTCGACCACGAACACCGCCACGTCGCAGTCGCGCGCGCCCTCGGTCGCCTGGCGGTTCAGGGCGCGGTTCAGCACGTTGACGTGCCGGGTCTGGTACCCGGGCAGGTCGACGAATACGAACTGGCAGGTCGGCGTCGTGAAGATGCCGGTCACCGTGCGCCGCGTGGTCTGCGCTTTCGGCGAGACGATGGCGATTTTCTGCCCGACCAGCCTGTTCAGCAGGCTCGATTTGCCGACGTTGGGCCGTCCGGCGATCGCCACCGTGCCGCAGCGGAAAGCCGTCACGCGTCGAGCCGCGCGAGCAGGACCGCCGCGGCCTGCTGCTCGGCGCGCTGGCGCGAACTGCCGCTGCCGGTGGCCGAGAGCCTGGGTTCCTCGATCGTGCATTCCACTTCAAAGATCAGGTTCTGCTTGGCGCCATTGGTCGACACGACGCGGTATTGCGGCTTGGCGAGGCGCTTGGCCTGCAGGTGCTCCTGCAGGCGCGTCTTGGCGTCCTTCTCCACGGCATCCGGGTCGAGCCGCGACAGCCTGGACTCGAAAGTGCGCGCGACCACCTCGCGCGCGGTCTCGTAGCCGGCGTCTAGGAACACCGCGCCGTAGATCGCCTCGACGGCATCGGCCAGGATCGAGGGCCGCGCGGCCCCCTCGTTGCGCGCGGTGCTTTCGTCGAGCCGCAGGTATTCGGCGATGCCCAGGCCGCGCGCGACTTCGGCCAGCGATTCCTCCCGGATCAGGCCGGCGCGGATGCGCGAGAGCTTGCCTTCGGGGAGCTCCGGATGGTTGCGGAAAAGGAGCTCGGTGACCGCGCAGCCGAGCACGCTGTCGCCGAGGAACTCGAGGCGTTCGTAGTGCGGGGCGCCGTAGCTGCGGTGCGTGAGCGCCTGCGTGAGCAGCGCGGGGTCCTTGAAGCGGTGGCCGATGCGCCGCTCGATAGCCGGGTGGCGCGCCACCATCGCTGCCGGGCGGCTACTCTTTGGAGACCGCGCTGAAATCGATGTAGATACCGATGTTCGACACCAGCGGAACCTCCTTCCGGTAGGCGATCGAAACGTGGATGCCGGCCGAATCCTTGGAGATCTCGAGGTCGGAACCCTTGACGGAATCGATGGCATCGATGGTCGCGCGGTTGTCGAACGTCCTGCGCAGCGCCACGGCGTTCGCGCCATTGCGCGCGTCCTCGCCGAGCGCGGCGATCGCCTTCTTGATGGCGAAGAATTCGATGTAGGACGGGGCCAATTTGAGGCCGAGCATCGCCAGCGCGATGAATATCACGCCGCCGACCAACAGGCCGCCCAGACTGACGCCGAGCTGATTCTTGCGCATGTTCGCTTCTCCCTGGTTGAACCGCATGCGGGCGACGCTCACCGGAACGTGCCGAAGCGCCCCAGCTCGCTCAGGTTGAGCCAGATGAAGAACGCCTTGCCGACGATGTTGGCGTCCGGGACGAAGCCCCAGACCCGGCTGTCGCTCGAATTGTCCCTGTTGTCGCCCATCACAAAGTAGTGTCCCGGCGGCACCGTGCACACCAGTCCGCCGCTATTGTAGTCGCAGTTGGCGGATTGGCCGAAGTCCGCCCCGCGGCTCACGAACCCGGCGACCTCCTTCTCCAGGATGATTTCGTGCCCCTCGTCGCCGAACAGTTCGAGGTAGCGCGGAAAATACTGCAGCCGCTCGCGCGCCTCGTAGTCGCCCAGCGGCCGCCGCGGCACTTCCGTGCCGTTGATCGACAGCCGCTTGTCGCGGTATTCGACGCGGTCGCCCGGCAGGCCGACCACGCGCTTGATGTAGTCGAGCGAAGGGTCGACCGGGTAGCGGAAGACCATGACGTCGCCGCGCTTCGGGCTGCCGAGTTCGGCGACCTTGACGTTCAGCACCGGCAGGCGGATGCCGTAGGTGTATTTGTTGACCAGGATGAAGTCGCCGACCAGCAGCGTCGGAATCATCGAACCCGACGGAATCTTGAACGGCTCGACGAGGAAGGAGCGCAGCAGGAACACAATCAGGATCACCGGGAAGAAACTGATCGAATATTCCACCCACCACGGCTGCCTGGCATCCTTCGGCCGCCGGCTCCTCAGCAGGTATTTGTCAAGCAGCCACACCAGGCCCGTGACCGACAGCAGCGAAAACAGGAACAGGGCGAAGTTCACGGGCCGCGCCTACTTGTCGCCGGTCTGCAGGACCGCCAGAAAGGCCTCCTGCGGGATCTCGACCGCGCCGACCTGCTTCATGCGCTTCTTGCCTTCCTTCTGCTTCTCGAGCAGCTTGCGCTTGCGCGTGATGTCGCCGCCGTAGCACTTGGCGATGACGTTCTTGCGCAGCGCCTTGACGTTCTCGCGCGCCAGGA
>Ga0315910_10002494_pt1 | contig 16126 bp, 17 predicted proteins | sample EdamamesoilMG_FD_204470 | JGI IMG/M metagenome (GOLD analysis project Ga0315910, IMG submission 204470) | Garden soil microbial communities collected in Santa Monica, California, United States - Edamame soil | ecosystem: Environmental > Terrestrial > Soil > Garden | place: USA: California... | reverse complement strand
TGGCTGGCGCCTACGACATCGTGTTCACCAATGTCGTCTCCACCGTGCAGGCGAGAGCGCAGGGCCTGCCCGTCAAGATCATCGCGCCGGGCAGCGCGATCGGCGACGGCTCCCAGGGCGACGGCGGCGCCGGCATCCTGGTGCGCAAGGGGGAGGGCATCAAGACCGGCGCGGACCTCGTCGGCAAGTCGCTCGCGGTGAACACGCAGAACAACATCATCTGGCTCTATGCCCGCGCCTGGGTGCAGAAGGCGGGCGGCGACCCCGGCAAGGTGACCTACCGCGAAGTGCCGTTTCCGCAGATGCTCGACGCGCTGCGGAAAAAGAGCGTCGACGCGGTGTTCTCGGTGGATCCGTTCACCACCATCGCCAAGGGGGACGCGGGGCTGGAATTCCTCGGCTCGCCCTACATCGCGGTGCAGCCCAACCTCTCCGTGGCGCAGTACGTCGCGACCGAGGATTTCATCGCCAAGAACCCGGAGACGGTGAAGCGCTTCAACGCCGCGCTGCAGATGGGCATAGGCTGGGTCAACAATAACCTGAAGGCCCGGACCCTCACCGACCTGCTCGCGAGCTACACCAAGATCAGTCCCGAGATGCTGGCCAAGATGGCGCAGCCGGCGGAAGCGCCGACCAAGGTGGACGTGGAGTCCATCCGCAAGACCGTGACGCTGATGAAGGCGCACGGGCTGATGACGGGCGACGTCAACGCCGACGCGCTGCTCGCCCCGGTGGCTCCGAGGTGAAGCCAGGCCCGGCGCAGGGCGCGGAAGCGCTGGTCGTCTCCGGGAACATCCTGACGATGGACCCGGAGCGGCCGCGCGCCGAGGCCTTCGCGGTGCGCGGCGGGCGCATCGCCTACGTCGGCGATCGCGCCATCGCGAAGGAGGCGGCCGGCCCCGGCGCGAAGGAATTCGGGTACGGCGCAGGCGCCGTAATTCCTGGAATCATCGATTCCCACAACCACATGCTGTGGACCGGCGTGCAGCGGGAGCTTGCCGATCTCGGCGGCTGCCGCTCCATCGCCGATGTGCTGGACGTGCTGCGGCGCTACGCGGAGGCGCATCCGGAGCGGGAGTGGATCATGTCCGGCTCGGGCTGGCACGTGGAAACACTGGCCGAAAAGCGGTATCCGACCGCGAAGGAGCTCGACTCGGTCAGCTCAGCGCGCCCGGTGTTTTTGCCCCGGGTAGGACATGCCGCTGCGGCCAATTCCGAGGCGCTGCGCCGGGCGGGAATCGGGCGCGATACTCCCGATCCCAAGGGCGGGCGGATCGTGAGGGACGCGGGCGGCGAAGCGAACGGCACGCTGCTCGAACCGCCGGCGATGGCGCTGGTAGGCCGTCTCGCGCCGCCGCTGGCGCCCGAAGATCGCCGGCGCGCGCTGCGCTCGGTGCAGAAGGCCTATCTGGCGGCGGGCATCTGCGGCATCGTCGATCCGGGCCTTGCGCCGGACGACATCGCGATCTACGAGGACCTCGATCGCAGGCGCGAACTCGCCGTGCGCTCGGTGGTCATGCCGCTCGCGCAGACGGACGAGGACCCGGAGAAGCTGCTCGCCGGGCTGCGCGCCTGGGGCGTACGCACCGGCTTCGGCAATGAGCGCCTGAAGATCGGCGCGGTGAAGATCTTCCTCGACGGCGGCGCGTCGCTCGGAACCGCGCTGATGCGCGAACCCTATCCGGACGAGAAATGCCAGTGCGGCATCCAGGTGACGCGCACCGACACCTTCCGCCGCATCGTCGAGCTCTGCGCCAGCACCGGCTGGTCGGTCGGCGTGCACACGGTGGGCGGCAGGGCGATCGACATCGCACTCTCGGTCTTCGTCGAGGTGGACAAGCGCCACCCGATCGGCGACCTGCGCTTTTCGCTGATCCACGCCTACCTCTGGCCGACGACCGACAACATCGCCACGGCAAAACGCCTCAACGTCGGCGTGGCGACGCAGGCGTCGATGCAGTACCAGTTCGCGCCGATTCTGGTGCGCCGTTTCGGCAAGGAGTTGGTCGGCCGCGCGACGCCGGTGAGGAGCTGGATTGACGGCGGCATCACGGTGGGCGGCGGGTCGGATTCGCCCGTGACGCCGTTTCCGCCGCTGATGGGCATCTGGCACGCGGTCACGCGGCACGTCGACGCGCTCGGCGAATCCATCGGCAAGGACGAGGCGATCAGCGTGCAGCAGGCGCTGACGATGTACACGCGCGGCTCCGCCTGGCTCGCATTCTCGGAGCACGAGCGCGGCATGATCCGTACCGGGATGCTGGCGGACTGGATCGCGCTTTCCGAAGATCCACTCGCCATCGAGCCGATGGCACTGCGGGACATCAAGGTGACCCAGACGGCTGTCGGGGGCGAGATCTTCTACGGCAACTGACCTAGTCCTGCGACTCCCGGTACAGGCTGAGCGCCTTCATGGCAGGAAAGTCGTTGAAGGAGAACAGAACGGCTTCACTGGATGCGCCATGCCGGTAGCGCGTCCACGAGGGGACAGCGAAGATGTCCTTCTCTTCCCACTCGAAGCGCCGGTCGCCGATCTCGGACCAGCCGTGGCCCGAAGCGACCTGGTAGATGACGCTTCCCGTGTGTCTTTTGAATTTGCTTTCGGAACGAATCAACTCCAGGCGAGCGCCCATCGTTGGCATCACCGAACTGCCTGTGAGCGGATTCAAGTATTCAAAAGAACCATTTTTTCGGAGTGATTTGTAACTCTCGTCCCATTTGTACAAAAACACCGGCGAATAGGGCTTCTGCCAGTCCTCGCGCGACAGCGGCGCGGGCGTCTGCACGGTCCGCTCGTGCACTTCGAAGAAATTCGCGTCGAGCGAGTTCATCAGCGGGATGTCGAGGCCGTCCTGCCAGATGCACTGCGTGCCGCCGGCCTGGGCGTTGACTACGCCGTGGTCGTGCCAGGTGCCGTTCGGCGTCAGCACGAAGTCCCTCGCATCCAGCGCCATGCGTTCGCCGTCGACGACCGTGTACGCGCCCTTGCCCTCCATCACGAAGCGCAGGGCGGACGCCTGGTGGCGGTGCGCGGAGGTGAACTCGCCCGGATTCATGACCTGCACGCCGGTGTAGAGCAGCCCCGCGGCGGCGCTCCATTCCTTGCGGCCCGGATTGACCAGCATGACGACGCGGCGCGCGGCCTTTTCCGCAGACACGAGCTCCGCCGCCTTGCGCACCATCGGCGCGACGTCGCGCCACTTCCAGTGCATCGGCACGGACTTCGGCTGCGGGAACCAGGGCTCGATCTCGTTGGCGACGTTCCACAGCGCGCCCAGCGCGCGCTGCTCCAGCTCGCGGTAGTAGGCCTCCAGCGCGGGCGTGTCCTCGACGTTGGCCCGGCCGACGGCGTTTTCGCGCTTCATGCGGTCATTTTACAGACCTAGAGAAGGAGCAAAATGAACAGCACGTCGATCGCGAGCACGCCGAGCAGCGCGCCCAGGAAGGCCCGCGCGGGCGCGAGCGGTATCTCCTCCATGCGCGGCGCGACGCCCAGGCCGACTCGGCACGCCACGCCGCCGATCAGGGCGCCGAAGCAGGCCGCCTTGAGCATGTCCAGCGCGAGCGCCGCGATCGAGACGCGGTCCGCGAGGCGGGCGAGCTGCTCGCCGAAATGGACGTCGAGGAATATCGACGACAGCGCGAAACCGCCGACCACCGCGATCAGCTGGGCGAAGAAGCAGCAGCCGATGGTGGCCAGAATGACCGCCGCAACGCGCGGCCAGACGAGGTAGCCGCGCACCGGAATGCGCAGCTTGTGCAGCACGTCGATTTCGCCGCTGTAGCGCATCAGCGCAAGTTCGGTGCTTATCGCGGTGGCGCTGCGCCCGATGATGATGACCGCGGCGGCGAGGGGCGCGGTGTTGCGCACCAGCACCAGCTCGATCAGGTCATACAGGCGCGCGTCGTCGCGCAGGAGGTAGGTGGCCTGGCCGATGAAGGCAGCGCCAATCGCGAGCGCGACCACCGACAGCAGGCGCATCGAGAGAACCGCGGTGAAGTAGATCTGGCGCAGGAACGCGAGCCGGGCCATCGGGTTGTCGATCATGGCCGGCCGCAGAAGAAGGCTACTGGACATCGCGGAGCAGGCCGCGCGCGGCCGAGAGCAGCGCGGTCAGACGGGCGGCTTCCGCGACATCGGCTGCGCGCCGGGCGTAGTCGCGCGCGGCTTTGCGTTCGCCAAGCGCGAGTTCCAGCCGGGAAAGCGCGAGCAGGTCGAGCGCGATCCGCTCGGGGATTTCAGCCTTGCGGTCGAGATCGAGTGCCGCCAGCAGCGCCGCGCGCGCCTCGGCGCCGCGACCGCGCTCGCCGGCGATCTCGCCGAGCAGCCGCAAAGCGTTGGCCTCCTCGCGGATCGAATTCGCCGATGCCGCGGCGGCGCGTGTCGCCTGCGCGCGGGTCTCGGCGCCCGCGAGATCGCCCGTGCGCAGCGCAATGCCCGCCTGGACGTTGCCCAGCGCGAGCCGCCAGGCGCACTCCGTCGCGCAGAGTGCTTCGGCGCGCCGCGCATGCAGCGCGGCCTCCTCGATGCGCCGCGACTGCAGTTCGATCAGCGCGAGTCGCGCTTCGGCGCGCCCCCTGTATTCCGCGGCCAACGGCGGCTGGTGCTCGAGCAGGTCAAGCAGCCGTTTGCGCGCGCCCGGGAGGTCGCCGGCGCGGTGCAGCACTGCCGCGACATTGAGCAGGCCCGTGGCGACCGCCGCCTGGTCCTCGACCGCGCGTCCGCGGTCGAGCGCGATCTGGAGCTGGTCGCGGGCCCGCTGCAAATCGTCGCGCGCGAGCGCTTCGCCTGCGCGCTGCTGGGCGAGAGCCACCTGCTCCTGGCGGCGCTCGGTCGCTGTTTGCGGCGCTGGACTGCTGCAGGACGCAGTGGCGATCACTGCGGCCGCCGCCACAGCCACTTGCAATGCGCGCACCGTGGCGCGGGCGGACTTCATTGCGCCGGCGCTTTCGCGGGCGGGCGTCCGGCGCCGTCTCCGCTGTCCAGCTCGATCAGCCCTTCGCCGGCGGGCGCCATCATGTTCTTTACCGGCCAGCTGCGGCGCACCGCGCCGATGATTTCGTCGGTGTCGGTGAGCACATCCTCGGCGCGGCGCAGCACCCGCGAGGCATCTTCGGCGATCAGGCGCTGCGCGGCGGCGGCCGTCTCGCGCGCGCTGCGCAGGGTCGCGCGCAGGTCTTCCTCCACCCGCGGGACCGAGGCGTTGAGCTGCCGGGTGAGCGCCTCGATCTGGGCGAGGTCGTTCTCCATGGACTTGAGCACGGGCTCCAGGCGCGCCGGCAGCTGCCGTGTCAGCTTGCTGCCGTCGGCAGCCAGCGTACCGACGCTCGCGGCCATTTCGCGCACCGCTGCGGCAGCTTCGCTCAGCTGGCGCACGGTCTTCGGCACACCCGCCTCGGCGTCCGACAGCTGCGCGGTCAAGGAGCGGAGATTCTCGATTACCGGGCCGACCCGTTCGAGGAGGGAGGTCGCGAGTGCGCCGTAGTCCAGCGAGCGCTCGAAATTGAGGATGCTGCCGTCGTCGACCGGTCCCAGATCGCCGGCGCCGGGAATCAGCACAAGTTCGTATTTGCCGAGCGGGCCGTCCTTGAACAACCGTATGGTCGCGTCCTTGCCCACGGAATTGCGGTACCTCTCCTCGATCACCAGCCTGCATCTGATTTCCCGCTCGCCGACGAGCGAAACCTGCTCCAGGGCGCCGACGCTGTAACCGGCGAGCGTGACCGTCATGCCCTTGCTGAGTCCGGAGGCGGTGTCCGTTTTGAAATAAAGGGCCAAGGTCGGGGTGAACCAGCGCTGCGAAAAGGCGAGGGCGGAAAACACGCCGATCATCACCGCCGCCGCTATCCACAGGAACGCGCGCGAGGCGAGGGCCATCCGGCCGCTCAGCTTGTGTTCGACTTCGTCCTGCAGTTTCATCGCCTAGGGCGCCTCGACCTGTTCGTCGGCAGCCACGTCCGGGCAACTGATGCCGGCAAGATCGCAATAAATCAGCGTGCCGTCCGGCACGACGCCGCGGTAATAGCCGCCGAAGCGCGCCGCGCGCTGCTTGTCCTGCGCCGTCAAACCTTCGAACAGCCGTTCCAGCAGCAGCAGCGCGGGCCGCATCAGCAGGCTTCGCACGAGCGCGACCAGCCGGCGGTCGTACTTGCCGAGGTCCTGCACGCTGCGTGCGCACAGGGCGTCGGCCTGCAGACGCTCGATGCCGCAGCAGGCGAACGCGCGATAGGCGCGCTCGGCGACATCCTGTGCCGGGATGCGGCGGTGATACAGCGCGGGCAGCAGAATGTTCTCGAGCACCGAATTGCGCTCCAGCAGGCCGCCGAAGGCCGGCACCACCTCCACGGCGGGACTGCGCAGGGCCTCATTCACCAGGGTGCCGCAGACCGAGACCTTGCCGGCGACGATCCGGTACGTCTTGCCGCAGGCCGGGGCCACGTGCAGCGGCGTGCCGCCGCATTGCAGGACGAGGGTGCCTGCCGCGTTCACCTTGTTGTGCCCCGCAGCTTCATCAACGTTCCTCCCGGGTGGCTAGACGCCCAGATAGCGGTGCTGCACTTCCTCGTTCTCGGCCAGGTCGGACGAACTGCCCGTCCAGACCACCCGGCCCTTTTCCAGCATGTAGTGTACGTCCGCGACCCGGATCAGCGCCTTCACGTCCTTGTCGATGACCAGGATCGCCAGGCCGGCCGCCTTCAGGCGCTCGATGGATCTGTAGATCTCCACGCGGATCAGCGGCGCCAGGCCCTCGGTGGCCTCGTCCAGGATGAGCAGGCGCGGGTTGGTCATCAGCGCGCGGCCGATGGCCAGCATCTGCTGCTCGCCGCCGGAGAGCTGGTTGCCGAAATTGTTTTCCCGCGTTTTCAGATTTGGAAACAGATCGAAGATCCGCGCAAGATTCCAGGTGCCTGCCCTGGCAGTCGCGACCAGATTCTCGCGGACCGTGAGGTTCGGGAAGATCTGCCTGCCTTCGGGCACCAGTCCGATGCCGGCCTGCGCGATGCGATAGGAGGGAAGGCCGGAGGTGCGCCTGCCGTCGAAGGAGATCGTTCCGGCGTTGCAGGGATTCATGCCCATGATCGAGCGCACGGTGGTGGTCTTGCCCATGCCGTTGCGGCCGAGCAAGGTGGCGACCTGGCCGGTTTCGATGCGCAAGGACACGCCGAACAGGACCTGCGACAGGCCGTAGGAAGTCTCGATCCCGTCGACCTCGAGCATCAGGCCTCCTCGCCCAGATAGGCCGCGCGCACTTCGGCATTGGCGCGGATCTCGGCCGGCGTGCCGGTGGCGATGATGCGGCCGTACACCAGCACCGAGATCCGGTCGGCCAGGGAGAACACCGCGTCCATGTCGTGCTCGACCAGCACGATGGTCTTCGTGCCTTTCAGCGTGGCCAGAAATTCCACCATGCGCGTAGATTCATCGGCGCCCATGCCGGCGACCGGTTCGTCCAGCAGCAGCAGGCGCGGCTCGGTGGCGAGCGCCATGGCGATCTCGAGCTGGCGCTGCTCGCCGTGGGAGAGTTCCGCGGCCCGGATGTCTTTTCTTTTTTCCAGCCCGATGGTTTGCAGAATCTGCAGGGCCGGTTCGACAATCGACCGGTCCTCCCGGGCGGGCTTCCAGAACCGGAAGCTGTGGCCCGCGTGCGCCTGCACTGCGAGCGCGACGTTGTCCAGCGTGCTGAACTCGGGGTAGATGCTGGTGATCTGGAACGAGCGCGCCAGGCCCCTGCGCGAGCGCTTGGGAGCAGGCAGCTGCGTGATGTCCTCGCCCGCGAAGCGGATGCTGCCGGCGTCGGGCCGCAGTTCGCCCGAAACCTGCTTGATGAAGGTGGTCTTGCCGGCGCCGTTGGGGCCGATCACCGCGTGCGTTTCGCCTTCGCGCACCTGGAAGTCGACGCCGTCGGTCGCCACGAGCGCGCCGAACGATTTGCTGATTCTTCTTGTTTCTAGAAGAACGTCAGTCATTTTTCCCGCCACCCGGCAAGAGGCCGGCGAGGCCGCGCCGCGCAAAGATCACCACCAGCACCAGGATGATGCCGAGATAGAGTTGCCAGTGGTCGCGTACCGCCTCCTTGGGCAGCATGCTCCAGCCCTGCAGCACGTCCTCCAGCAGAAGCAGCGCGGCGGCGCCGAGCAGCGGCCCCGCGGCGGTGGCGATGCCGCCGAGAATCACCATGAACATCAGCTCGCCCGAGCGCGTCCAGTTCATGAACTCGGGGGTCAGGTAGGCGGTATGGTTCACGAGCAGGGCGCCCGCGAGCCCGCACATGGCGCCGGAGATCACGAAGGCGGCCAGGCGATAGGGGTAGGGCGACAGGCCGATCGCGCGCGTGCGCGCCTCGTTCGAGCGCGCCGCCTGCAGCGCGAGGCCGAAGCGCGAATTCACCAGGCGGTGCGTGAGGTAGAGGAACAGCGCCAGGATCGCCAGCACCAGGTAATAGAAAGACGATGCGTCGGCCAGGTCGATCAGCCCGGAAAACTGGCTGCGCGTGGCCAGGCGCATGCCGTCGTCGCCGCCGTATTCCTCGATCGAGATGCCCAGGTAATACAGCATCTGCGTGAAGGCGAGCGTGATCATGATGAAGTAGATGCCGCTGGTGCGCACCGACACCGCGCCGATCGCGAGCGCGACCAGGGCGGAGGCGCCGATCGCCAGCGCCCATTGCAGCCAGCCGTTGTCGATGCCGTGGTGGGAGAGCACGCCGACCGCGTAGGCGCCGATCCCCAGGTAGGCGGCGTGGCCGAAGGACACCATGCCGCCGTAGCCGAGGATCAGGTTCAGGCTGGTCGCGGCGATGGCGAAGATCATCACGCGCCGCAGCAGGTCGACGTAGAAGGGCTGGTCGAGCGCGGCGGCGAGCGGAGGCACCGCCGCGAGCAGCGCGAGCAGGCCGACGAGGGCCCAGGCGCGGCGGGAGATGTTCACCGCTTGGCCCTCACCGTGCCGCCGGAAACAGGCCGGCGGGGCGGAACGTGAGCACCACCGCCATCAGCAGGTAAATCAGCATGGAGGCGATCGCCGGGCCGGCGGTGTCGGCCGCGGAGGGCGATATCAGGGTCGAGAGCGCCGGCTTCAGGAAGGCGCGGCCCATGGTGTCGACCATGCCGACGATGAGCGCGCCGGCGAGCGCGCCGCGGATCGAGCCGATGCCGCCGATGACGATCACGACGAACACCTGGATCAGGATGAGTTCGCCCATGCCGGGCTGCACCGAGTAGATCGGTCCCGCGAGCAGGCCCGCCAGGCCCGCGAGCGCGGCGCCGAAACCGAACACGACGGTATAGAGCAGGCGGATGTTGATTCCCAGGGCGGCCACCATGGCCCGGTTGCTCGCGCCGGCGCGGATCAGCATGCCCAGGCGCGTGCGCGCGACCACGTACCAGAGCACGAAGGCGACCGCGACGCCGACGCCGATGATGACCAGGCGGTAGAGCGGGTAGCGCAGGCCCGCGGCGAGCTGCACGTGGCCGGTGAGGTACTCGGGGATGGTGCTGAAGATCGCGGCGCGGCCCCAGAGGATCGCAACCAGTTCGTTGAAGAACAGGATCAGGCCGAAGGTGGCCAGCACCTGGTCGAGGTGGTCGCGCTCATACAGGGTCCGGAGCGCGACCAGTTCGGTGACGATCCCGACCAGCAGCGTGCCGGCGAGCGCGAGCAGCACCGCGAGGAGGTAGGAGCCCGTCTGCTGGAAAAAGAAGCTCGCCAGGTAGGCGCCCACCATGTACAGCGCGCCGTGGGCCAGGTTGACCATGTTCATGATGCCGAACACCAGCGTCAGCCCGGCGGCCAGCAGGAACAGCGTGACCCCGAGCTGCAGCCCGTTGAGTGTCTGTTCGGCGATGAGGACGAAATTCACTCGGAGGATGCGACGCAATAAAAAAGGGGCGCCAGGCGCCCCTTGGATCTATCGGCGGCCCGCTACCACTTCATCTTGCAGGCTGAACCGTAGGCGTCCTTGTGGTCCTTGAACACCGTCTGCTGGATCTCCATCACGGGATCGGCAGTCGGCGTCGCGCCCGCGACCGCCTTCAGCAGGTAGAAATTCTCGATCGGGAAATGGTTGTGGCCGTACTTGAACTTGCCGCGCGTGGAGGCGAAGTCGGCCTTGCGCATGGCCGCGATCATGCCCTTCTTGTCGGCGAGATTGCCCTTCACCGCGCGCACCGCCGAGTCGATCAGCAGGATGCCGTCGTAGCTCTGCGCGCCGTAGAACGAGGGCGTCTTGCCCTTGTATTTCTTGCGGTAGTCGCCGACGAACTTCTGGTTGGCCTCGTTCTTCAGGTCCTGGCTCCAGTAGCGCGTCTCGAGCTGGCCGAGCGCGGCGTGCTTGACCGCCGGGATCGACAGCTCGTCGACGGTATACACCGAGTAGAGCGGGAACTGGCCGCGCAGGCCCGCCTCCGAGTACTGCTTGAGGAACTGGATGCCCATGCCGCCCGGGTAGAAGACGAACACCGCCTTCGGGTTCTTCGCGCGCAGCTGCGAGATCTCCGCCTGGTAGTCGGTCTGGCCGAGGCGGGTATAGACCTCGTCCACGATGCGGCCCTTGAAATAGCGCTTGAAGCCGGTGAGCATGTCCTTGCCGGCCGCGTAGTTCGGCGCCATCAGGTAAACGTCCTGCAGTCCGGCGTCCTGCATGTACTTGCCCATGGCCTCCGGCGTCTGGTCGTTCTGCCAGGACGTCGTGAAGAACATCTCGTGGCAGCCCTCGCCTGCGAGCTGGTGCGGGCCGGCGTTGGTGCCGATCATGAAGGTGCCCGCCGCGGTCACCTTGGGCGCCACCGCGAGCATCACGTTCGACCAGATGACGCCTGCGACGAAATTGACCTGGTGCTTTTTCAGCATTTCGTCGGCGACCTGCGTGCCGACGTCGGGCTTGACCTGGTCGTCGCCATAGATGATCTCGACGTCGAGGCCGCCGACCTTGCGCTTGAGGTGGTCGAGCGCCAGCTCGACGGAATTCTTCATGTCTTCGCCGATGCTGCCTTGCGGGCCGGAGAAGGTGGAAATGAAGCCGATCTTGACCTTCTGTTGCGCGAGCGCGGGCATGCTCAGGAGCGCGGCCGTGACGATGCCTGCCAGCAGGGTACCTGTCTTATATTTCATGCATTCCTCCTAGGAAATTCAGTCTAGCAAGGGCCTTCCAAGGTGTCTAGGATGCAGGCTCCCATGCTTTATGTTTCCGGCATCGAAAAGCGCTTCGGCAGCCGCACGGTTCTGAGCGCGGTCACGCTGCGCGTCGAGGCGGGCGACTACGTGGCCATCGTGGGCGAATCCGGGGTCGGCAAGTCGACCCTGCTGAACGTCATCGCCGGCCTCGAGCCGCCCGATGCCGGGGAGGTCCGCTTCGAGGGCGCCGACCTCTCGCATATGGACGACGATGCCCGGACGCTGCTGCGCCGCGACCGGTTCGGCTTCGTCTTCCAGGCCTTTCACGTGCTGCCTCACCTCACAGTCCAGCAGAATGTGGGTTTGCCTTTGCTTTTAAGAGCATTTGGAGAAAAGACCATAGAAGAAAAATCAAAACAGATCGTCGCAGCGGTCGGCTTGGCCGGCCGCGAGAGCAGCATGCCCAGGGAATTGTCCGGGGGTGAGCTGCAACGCGTCGCCATCGCCAGGGCGCTGGTGGGCGATCCCAAACTCGTGCTGGCCGATGAGCCGACCGGCAACCTCGACCAGGAGAACGCGCGCCAGGTGCTCTCGCTCCTGCGCGAGCAGGTCAAGGCGCACGGCGCCGCAGGCATCCTCGTCACGCACTCGGAAGCCGCCGCCGCGACCTGCGACCGGCGCTATCGGCTTACTTCGGGCGGCCTGTCGCCCCTCGCCTGAACAGCTTTCTTGCCGGGAAGGGCAGCTTGGTGCCGCCCAGCGCTTCCTCGATGCGCAGGCCCTCATTCCACTTCGCCATGCGCTCGGAGCGCGCGAAGCTGCCGACTTTCAGCTGCGGGACGCCCCAGCCCACCGCCAGGTGGACGATGGAGACGTCTTCGGTTTCGCCGGAGCGGGCGGAGACGATGGCCCCGTAGCCGGCGTCCTGCGCCGCGCGCCAGCAAGCCAGCGTTTCGGTGAGGGTGCCGGCCTGGTTGGGCTTCAGGAGGACGGTGTTGCATGCTCCCTGGGCCTTTCCTTCCACAAGTTTTTTCTCGTTGGTGACAAAGAAGTCGTCACCCACGATCTGTATCCGGCCTCCTGCGGTGCGCGTGAACGAAGCCATGGCTTCCGTGTGATGCTCGGCGAAGGGGTCTTCGATCGAGACGATCGGGTAGCGCTCGATCCAGCCCAGCAGCATCGCGTGCAGCTGTTCGGCCGAAAGTGCGCGTTTTTCCAGCGCCAGGTGGTACCGGCCGTCGCGCCAGAGCTGCGTGGCGGCGATGTCGAGGGCGATGCCGATGTCGGCGCCGGGCTCGTGCCCCGCGTCGCTGATCGCGCCGGTCAGCTCCACCAGCGCTTCCTCGTTCGACTTGAACGCCGGCCAGTAGCCGCCCTCGTCGGCGACGCCGCGCAGCGCGCCGCGCCGGGCAAGGCGCGCGCCGGCCGCCTTGTAGACCTCCGCCGTCCATTCGAGCGCCTCGGCAAAGCTGCCCGCGCCGCTGCAGATGACCATGAAGTCCTGTACGTCCATGCTGCCGTGCGCATGCGCGCCGCCGCCGAAGATCTGGATCTGCGGCACCGGCATGCACACCGGCCGCTTGCCCGCGAGGTATTGCCAGAGCGGCTTTTTCGCGGCCGCTGCAGCGGCGTGCGCAATCGCCAGCGATACCGCCACGATCGCATTGCCGCCCAGGCGCGATTTGTCGGCCGTGCCGTCCATCGCGATCAGCGCGTGGTCGAGCGTTTCCTGGTTGAGATCCTTGCCGACGAGGAAGGAGCGTATTTCCGTGTTGATCGCGTGCACGGCCTTGCGCGCGTCGATGGATTTCGCCTCGCCCGAGCCGGTGGAGGCGCCCGCCGGCGCGATCGCCCGGCCCACCGCGCCCTTGCCGGCGCCCTTCACCGAGACTTCGGCTTCGACGGTGGGGCGCCCGCGCGAGTCCCAGACCTTGCGGGCGTGAACGTTCAGGATCCTTGCCATGCGTTCCTGATCTCGGCGAGCGTGTAGGGCGGCGATTGAAGGAATCGTCCGGCAAATTCGCGGACCTGGTCTTTCTGGGAATCCAGCGTCAAATACTCCACGGGAGACTTGCCATCCACGCGCGCCAGCAGCAGGCCGGGCAGCAGGCTGGCGGCGCGCTGTTCGAGCGCCGCGGCCTGCTCCCAGTCGGCGCCGCCGAGATAGGCCGCCGACAGCGCATCGAAGCAGGCGAGGTAGGCGCCGGCGGATGCGGGCGTCCAGAGGCATTTCAGCAACAGGTGATTCAGGCAGAACGCGAGGTCGAAGGCGGGATCGCCGTACCAGGCGCATTCCGCGTCGAGGAACACCGCGCCTTGCGGCCCGACCAGGATGTTCTTCGGACTCACGTCGCCGTGCACCAGCGCGAGCCTGGTTTGGGCTGTTGTATCCGAAAGCTTTCGCAGTTGAACGGCAAACGAGGGATGAACCCTGGCCGCCGCAAGGAGATACGGTTCCAGACGCAAAGCGTGGAAGCTCGCGTCGGTCGCGAATTCGGCGGCGATGTCGGCGCGCCGCGCGGTCGCGTCGTGGATCGCGGCGAGCTTGCGGCCCACGTCCGCGGCGAACGCCGGATCGGCCAGCCCGGCGCGCAGCTCCGCTTTCCAGACCGGCAGCCCGTGCAGGTATTCCATGGCGAAGAAGCCGTCGTCGTCGCCGGCCAGTACTTTGGGCGCGGCGCCCGGGACGATGGCGTTCGCGGCCTCCAGCCAGCGCCGCTCGTAGCGGTTGCGTTCGACCGGCGCTTCCCAGAGCTGCGCCACGCGCAGGCGCGGCAGCGCGCGCTTCACGACGATCGATAAACCCGTGGGTCCGCTGCCAAGGTTTACGCGCCAGATGTCCGAGGAAACCCCGCCCGCCAGTATCTCCGCGCGGGGGCGCTCGCCGGCCTGCGCCAGCCGATGCTTGCCCAGGAACGCGATCACTTCTTCAGGGAGCGAGGCGCTCAATCTTCCAGGCGTCTTTGGTGCGGCTGTACAGCAGCCGGTCGTGCAGGCGGTTCTCCCGCCCCTGCCAGAACTCGATGCGCGCCGGCGTCACGCAGTAGCCGCCCCAATGCGGCGGGCGAGGAGGGTTTTCACCGTGTTCGATTTTTTGCTTTTGCATTTCACTTTCAAGAACTTTCCTTCCCGCGACCACGCTGCTTTGCGCCGAGGCACGCGCCGACAGGCGCGCGCCCACAGGCCGGGTCGAGAAGTACTTGTCGGATTCCGCCGCAGACACTTTCTCGACCTGTCCCTCAATCCGGATCTGCCGCTCCAGCTGTGTCCACAGAAAGACCAGACAGGCGAGCGGCCTGGCCGCCAGCTGGCGGCCCTTGCGGCTGTCGTAGTTCGTGTAGAACACGAAGCCGCCGTGCTCCACGCCTTTGAGCAGCACGACGCGCGCATCCGGTGCGCCCGCATCGGTCACGGTCGCCAGCGTCATCGCGTTGGCGAGCGGCAGCTGCGCGGCGAGCGCGTCCTTGAACCAGCGCTCGAACTGCAGCAGGGGATCGGCGTGCGCATCGGCCTCGGCGAGTCCGGCGCGCATGTATTCCTGTCTCAGGTCGGCGATGTTCATCGAGCGCCGATTCTATAATGGCCGCATGGTTTCCCCGGCATGAGTCCGCCAGGCGTTTTCGACTACGGCCATGGCATCTGCGCCGTCGACAGCGTCTACGACCGCCGCCTGCAAACGGCCATCCACCTGCTCATCGAGGACGGCAGGGCGGCGGTGATCGACACGGGGACCGCGCATGCGGTTCCCCACGTGCTTGCAGCACTGGCAGCCAAAGGCGTCGCGCCGGAGCAGGTGGACTATGTCGTTCTGACGCACGTGCATCTCGATCATGCAGGGGCGGCAGGGCAGCTGATGGCGCGATTCCCGAATGCGCGCCTGACCGTGCACCCGCGTGGGGCACGGCACATCGTCGATCCGGGCCGTCTGCTTGCGGCGACGGAGGCGATCTACGGTGTGGAGCAAACCCGGCGCACCTACGGCGAGGTCCTGCCGGTGGCGCGCGAGCGGGTCATCGAGACGCCCGAAGGCACGCTGCTGCGCCTCGCCGGGCGCGAGCTGCTGTTCCTCGACGCGCCGGGCCATGCGCGCCACCACGTCGTGGTGCGGGACGGCGCAAGCGGGCATATATTCGCCGGGGATACCTTCGGCCTGTCCTACCGCGAGCTCGACCAGGACGGGCGGCAATTCTCCTTTCCGACCACCAGCCCGTCGCAGTTCGACCCGCCCGCGCTGCACCGCTCCATCGACCGGATGCTCTCTTTTGCGCCCGCAGCCCTCTATGTGACGCACTTCGGGCGGCTGACAAACCTGACAGTCCTCGCCGCCGATTTGCACCGCCTGATCGACGCCCACGCCGCGCTGGGCGAGCGCCACCGGCGCGCCGGCGCAGAGCGAAAACGTCTGCTGATCGAAGGCGTTAGGTCGCTTGTGCTCGCCGAGCGCGAGCGCCAGGGCTGGCGATTGCCGAGTGAGAAACTGCTTGAAGTGTTTGCGCTCGACATCGAATTGAATGCGCAGGGACTCGAATCCTGGCTGGATGCAGACTGAGTTTCAGGCGGAAAAACGAAAAAATCTCCTCTATGGAGATTGACATGCCGCTCTGGATTCGGCATTGTTCGCCCACCGCGCAGGCTGGCGGGAGGAATCACGGGATCCCAACTGTTCCGTACTTGATCGATCAGAGGAGAAAACTGATGGCGAAGAAGAAAGCGAAGAAGGCAGGCAAGAAGCGCAAGCCGAATGCCGCATTCATGAAGCCGATGAATCCCACCGCGACCCTTGCGGCGGTGATCGGCAGCGGCGCGATGCCGCGCACCGAGGTCACCAAGAAGATCTGGGCCTACATCAAGCGCAACGGCCTGCAGGACAAGAAAAATCGCCGCAACATCAACGCCGACGACAAGCTCAAGCCGGTGTTCGGCGGCAAGTCGCAGGTGTCGATGTTCGAGATGACCAAACTGGTCAACAAGCACCTCAAGTAACCGTTTCCGCAGGGAGAAAAAGCCGGGGCG
>Ga0315910_10002493_pt1 | contig 16128 bp, 12 predicted proteins | sample EdamamesoilMG_FD_204470 | JGI IMG/M metagenome (GOLD analysis project Ga0315910, IMG submission 204470) | Garden soil microbial communities collected in Santa Monica, California, United States - Edamame soil | ecosystem: Environmental > Terrestrial > Soil > Garden | place: USA: California... | reverse complement strand
CTTGCCCTTCGCCCATGTCGATCACCTGCACCCGGACTGGGGCATCGCGCTGGCCGCCGCGGCCAACGGCCGCGAGGTGCTCGAGGACTTCAACGCGCGCTTCGGCCAGCGCTTGATCTGGGTGCCGTGGCGCCGGCCCGGGTTCGAGCTGGCCATGCTGATGCGCAACGCCGTGGAGGCAGCGCCGGGCTGCGACGGCATCGTCCTGGCGGGGCATGGCCTGTTCACCTGGGGCAACACCTCTCGCGAGTGTTACCTGCGCTCGCTGACCGTGATCGACCAGCTCGGGCAGCTGGTGCTGTCGCGCGTGGCGCAGAAAGGCGGCGGCCTGTTCGGTGGCGCGCGCGCGGCGGCCACGGCGGAGCGGCGCGCGCTGGCCACCGACATCGCGCCCTTCGTGCGCGGCCGTGTCTCATCGAACAAGCGCGCCATCGGCCACTACAGCGACGCGCCCGAGGTGCTGCGCTTCGTCGGCTCGCTCGACGCCGAGGCGCTGGCCCGGCTCGGCACGAGCTGCCCCGATCATTTCATCCGCACCAAGATCCGCCCGCTGATCGTGGGCTGGGACCCGAGCTTGTCGCCCGCCGAGCTGCGCCCGCGCTTCGAGACAGCCCTGGCCCGCTATCGCGAAGAGTACCGCGAATACTATCACGCTCACGCCGACGAGACGTCGCCGGCCCTGCGCGATGACAACCCCAGCGTCGTGTTGATCCCGGGCGTCGGCATGCTCACCTTCGGCAAGACGAAGAGCGAAGCCCGCATCGTCTCCGAGTTCTACATCAACGCCATCCACGTCATGGAAGGCGCCACGGCGCTCGGTAACGGAGACCCGCCCGCCGAGCTGCCGCAAGCCGGGCTGTCCGCGCCCACCGAGGCGTTCGCCGTGCACGACAACTACGTCGCGCTGCCGCTCTCCGAGGCCTTCGGCATCGAGTACTGGCAGCTCGAAGAGGCCAAGCTCCGGCGCCAGCCGCCCGAGAAAGAGCTCAGCCGCAACGTGGTCGTGGTGGTCGGCGGCGGCAGCGGCATCGGACGCGCCACCGCCGTCGACGCGGCCCGCCGCGGCGCCCACGTGGTCGTCGCCGACCTCGATCGCGAGCAGGCCGAGGCCACCGCGCTGCTGGCGCGCCAGCACGCCGGCAAGGAAGCCGTGCTGGCCCTGGCCATCGACATCCGCGATCGCGCCTCCATCCACGCGGCGCTGCGCGAAGCCATCGCCGCCTTCGGCGGCATCGACATCCTCATCAACACAGCCGCCGTCTTCCCCTCCTCGCCCTCGGGCCACATCGACGACGCCGCCTGGGCGGCCACGTTCGACATCAACGTCACCGCCAACCACCGCCTCGCCAGCGAAGCCGCGACCATCCTGCGCGATCAGGACCTCGAGGCCTCCGTCATCCTCACCAGCTCCGCCAACGCCGTCGTCGCCAAGCGCGGCAGCGAAGCCTACGACGTCAGCAAGGCCGCCCTCAGCCACCTCGTCCGCGAGCTCGCCACGTCGCTCGCCCCCAAGATCCGCGTCAACGGCGTCAGCCCCGCCACCGTCGTCGCCGGCTCCAACATGTTCGGTCGCGACCGCGTCAAAGCCTCCCTCGAAAAATACTCCATCCCCTTCGACCCCGCCGCACCCGAAGCCGACCTCGCCGCCCTCCTCGCCGAGTTCTACTCCCGCCGCACCCTCACCCGCACCCCCATCCAACCCGACGACTGCGCCCGCGCCATCCTCTTCCTCGCAGGCCCCCAGGCGCGCTGCACCACCGGACACCTGATCCCCGTCGACGGCGGCCTGGTGGACGCCTTCCTGCGCTGAGTCCCTGCTTTCGAGAAATCTTGGGGCTCCTGCCTGCACACGCCCAACCACACGCCGTGGCCTCGAGAGGAGAGGCCACGCTGCGTGGGGCGGGGAGGGGAGCGCAGAGGCAGGGAGCGCCGCCTCGAAACGCCTGGACCAGTCAGCGCTTCAGCGCCAAGTTCTCTTTCGATGATGACGCGGCGCCGGGGCAGCACATCGAGCCTCGCGCTCTGGGTGACGACGCTCTGGGTGACGGCGTGCAGCTCCAAGCCGCCGCCGAAGCCGGAGGTGGATGCCATCCCTACACCGGTCAGCTCGGAGCCGACGGCGCAGCACGCCTCAGCCCAGCCAGCGCAACTCGCGTTCGACGTGCCCGCGCTGCGCGGCCGCGTCAACGACTATGCCGACATCCTGACACCAGTCCAGGAAGCTGAGCTCAGCGGCCTGTACGAGTCCCTCGAGCGAGAGACCGGGGCACAGATGGCGCTGCTCGCCGTCCCGTCCTCGAGCGGCGTCCCCATCGAGAAGTATTCGCTGACAGTCGCCAACGCCTGGGGTCTCGGGCGGCGCGGTATCGACGATGGACTCCTGATCACCGTCGCGTTCAACGACCGCACACTCCGCATCGAAGTCGGGTCCGGTCTGGAGTCGATCATCTCGGATCAGGCTGCCGCGGACGTCGTCCGGCGCATGATTGCGAAGTTTGCTGCCGGCAGCGCGTTCGAGGGGATCAGAACGGGATCCTTGGAGCTCATTCGGATGATCCGAGCCAATCCAGCGCCTGTGCGCGGCGGCAGGCCGTAAAGGCGAGCTCGGCACCAGTCGGCCACCTCCGGCGCCCCGCTCGCGCGAAGCGCGGCGCCAGCTCGCAGCGGGAGCTCGCAGCCGCAGCGCCAGAGTTTGACGGACCCCTGCAAGCGGCATCGAGGGCCGGGCGTTGAGAGCTCGAAGCGGATGGGCTTGCCATCGCGCTCGAAGCGGGGCGTCGACGCCTTTGCCGAGGCGCTGCAGGCCTCGGGCGCATCGTTCAGCGAGGCCTGGGCCGAATGCGGCACAGCGCTTCGCGCAGCAGGCGCTCCACGGACGCGCCCGCGAGCGCGGCGTCGTCGCGCAGCTCGGCGAGCACGGCCTTCGCCTCGCCTTCGCGGAAGCCGAGGTGGTGCAGGGCGGCGAAGACTTTGGTGTGCGCGTCGATGGCTCGGGGCGCCGCCGGGTCACCGTAGGGCGAGCCATCGGCGTGACGGAACGTGAGGGTCCCGTCGCGCTCGCGTTCGATGAGCAGCTCGCCGCGATGGGTCGCTCGGTGGTGTGCCGAGCAGATGCCCAGGAGGTTGGCAGCTGCGTTGCGACCGCCCTCGGAGAGCGGCTGGATGTGATGCACGTCGAGGAAGGTCGCGTGGCTGCAGCCCGGGACGCGGCAGTGCCGGTCGCGCGCGAGCACGGCGCGCCGCAGCGCCGGCGGAATGTCTTGCCGGGCGCGGCGCGGGCGGGCGTCGGTGCGAGTGGCGGGGGCGGCGCCTTGCCGTGGGGTCGCAGCGGCAGCCCGGGCGGGAGCGTCGTTCGCGGGTGGGCTCGCTGCACCGCCCGAGTGGACGTGGTTGGCGCCCACGTGGGGGTGGTCGGAGCACTGACGGGTCGTTGCACTCGCGTTGGTCGTCGACCTGCTGGCGTCCTTGCGCGAGCCGCGGTCAGCTTCTTCATCGACAGAGGGCGGAGCAGCGGCAGCCCGGGCGGGAGCGTCGTTCGCGGGTGGGCTCGCTGCACGGCCCAAGTGGACATCATGCGCGTCCACATGGACGTGGTCGGAGCACTGACGAGCCGTTGCGCTCGTGTCGCCTGTCGACCCGCTGGCGTCCTCGCGCGAGCCGAGGTCGGCACGGGCCGCGGCAGCAGCAGCCCTGGCGGGCGTGTCGTTCGCGGGTTGGCTCGCTGCAACGCCCAGGTGGACAGGGTCGGCGACATGGGCGTGGTCGGGGCACTGACGGGCCGTTGCATTCGTGTCGCCGTCAGCGCCGCCGTCAGCTTCGTCGGCCACGGGCGCGGCAACGATGGGCAGGACCTCGCCGAGGTGCTGCGCGTCACACGCCGCCATGGCGACGATCGCGGCATCGACCGGCACGCGCTCGCCGCCTGCGCGCTGCGCGCCGCGCCCGCAGGCGCTGCAGACGTCGAGCGAGATCTGGTAGCTGCTGCGGCCCGCGTCCTGGGGACCACCGAGGACGTGTCGGGCCATGGCGAGCAGGAGGGCGTCGTCGTCGAGGCGAGCGCCCGCCGTGCGCTCGAGCTGTCGCATGGCCTCTCGGAACGTCGCGAAGGTGTCGGGCGCCACTTCGAAGCGCAGCACGCGCGAGCGCGGGGGCTCGGGGCCTCCGGCGCCGGGTAGGTCGCCGGGGCTCGCGCTCGCCACGAGCGCTTCGAGCTCGCGCTGGATCTTGCCGCGCGCGGCATCGAGCCAGGCCTGTTCGGTCTCGGGCACTGCGACCCGGGTCAGCTCTCGCGCGGCGCACCAGCTCAGCCCGCCGGACTCGAGCGCCCGTGCCATCTGCGGCAGCCCTTCGAGCACCTCCGCGACGCGCAGCTTCTCCTGCGTCGTGCGAGGTTTGTAACCGAAGAGCTGCTCGACGTACTGGCAGAACGAGCCGAAGCCGAGAAACTCGTGCGCTCCCGAGCGCAGGGCCTGAAGCAGCCAGCGCCCCTCCTCGGCGTCGAGCCCAGCGCGCTGCCGCGCCAGCCGCTTCAGCGCCTCATGCGCTTCCACCCAAGGGCTTGTATCGTTCGCCAGAAGCACCCGAGCGCCGTATCGTGTCCCCATGAGCGCCACGCTATCACGGCGATCTCGACGCTCTCTGGCAGGCCTCGGGAGCTTTCCACACCCGGATGAGCGATAGCGAAGCCGTTCGGGCTGCGAACGTGGCGTCGAGAGCGCCCTCACGCGCGTCGGCGGGCGTGTTTCGACGAAGCCGCCGTCTCGAGCGCTCGGGGCGCTGCAAAACCGGTCCAGCGAAATCGATGACTTCTCATCGCTTACGGCAGATGGCGTGCGGTCATCGCGCATCTCCGATGGCCACTCGCGCCAGTGGCCGGAATTGCAGGGCAAACGCGACGCAGGGCGAGCGCGCAGGGGTCAGACGCAAAGCGCCGCGATTCCGGCGCACCGAACCTGCAGCGACGATGCGTGTGCTCGCTTCGCTGCCACCGAACGCGCGCAGCCGTTGCGGCGTGAGCTCTCGATACGGTCTGTGCGTTGCACGACAGGGTGCTGGACGTGGGCCAGGCCGACGCCATCGTCGGGGTGAACGACGATGGCGATGTTATTCTGGGCTACGCACCTCACAATGTCCTGCGTTGCACGCAGCACTCTCGTTTGCTGCTGGAGGTGGGCAAGGCAGTGGGATCGGTGTGGGACAACCGAGGCGCTCATGGTCCGCGCATAGCTCGCTCTCGACGCTTTGCACTCGCTCGAGGACAGACGACGCTTGGTTCACCGCAACCTGGTATCCGCATCCGGAGAGGCAGCTGACCTGGGTGCGTGCCAGGACGCAGTCGGTGTCGGTGTTGCACGCCAAGTCCATGTCAGCAAGGGCGGTCTTTCCGTAGGCCTCGGCGGTTATGTCGTCGCACTGGCTGTCGACGGACTCTTTGTCCTCGCCGCAATGCAACGAAGGGCCCATGAGCACGAGCAGCAGCCCACCAACCAGAGATGTGTGTTTCGCATTGTGACCGATGCCCATCATGATGCGGTCTCGGGCAAGCAAATTTCGAGCCGCTGGAAAGTGTGCCTTGGCACACGGGCATGACGTAACAGCCAGGCCTGGGGGAGGCCACAATAGGTGGCGAGGCGCGGGCGCGCGGGAGCCCCAAGAGCTCCTCTGCTCGGTTCGGCCGCTCGGATCTCTGAGTGGGTCAGGCGCGCGGTAGCTCCGCCAGCAGCTCGGTCCAGGCCTGGGGCGCGGGCTCGCCTTCCTTGCGCTTGACGAAGAACAGCGCCACGACCGACCCTGTTCGATCGTAGAGCTCGAGGCTGCTGACGACGATGCCTTCGGCGGGTTTGCGCACCACCCAGGCTTCGTGCACGCCTGGCTCGAACAGGTGGAGGTTGAAACCTGGATCGAGAATATTGAACCAATCACCGACGGCTTTGACCGTGTGGATGGGGCCGGTGTGGATTTCCATCACACCGCGGCTGCCGACGAAGACCATCAGCTTCAGTGCGTCGCTGGCGGCTCGCTCGAGCAGCGTGCGCCACGCGCCGAGTTGCACGCGCTCGGCCCAGCGCGGGGCGCCGAGCCGCAACGCCTGGGTGCGCGTCGCGCCCACGCGGCGCAAGAGTCCGAAGAACTGGTGGGTGTCCGTGAGCGCTTCCCAGCCCGCGAGCAGCTGGGTGCGATCGACCTCGGTGTCTGGCTTCTCGGTGGCGGGGGTATCGTCGCGCGCGCCGCTCTCGAAGGGGTTCTCTTGCGACGCATGTCGATGGCGCTCGAGCACGGCTCGAAACGCGGCGCGGTCGGTGTCGGCGGTCTCGAAGATCTTGTGGATGGCCTCGCCGCCGCGCGTGTAAAACTGCAGGCTCTGCCGCTCGCCGTGCGGCGTCGGCGACGTGTATGCGAAGCCCGCGCCCCAGCTGCGCAGGAAGAGCCGCAGGTCGATGCCCTCGTCCAGGACCTGCCCCATCGCACCACCCGCTTCCGGCGTGACGTTGCGGTAGCGCCCGGTCTTCTCGATCACGGCGTGTTCGTTGCGGGTGAGCGCCATGACCGGGCCTGCCGCCTCCAGATCGGCGAGCAGCTCGAGCCAGCTCTCGCGCAGCCGGACGCAGCGTGGTGTCCCTAGCTGTGTCGCGATCAGCTCCCCTTCGGAGCAGCCCAGGCGCCGTGCGACGTCGCGCTGCCGCAGGCCCGGCTCGGCCTGGGACAGCGCGCTCCAGCGCTCGGCGAGGGACGACGGCGCGGCGAGGGGTGACGGCTCGGGGGTGGAAGTCACGGGGAGTCTCCTTTGCTAGCTCGCGGGGCAGGCCCGGAGGCGACGATCAAGCTGAGGCCGGTCTCGGCGACGGTGACGTGGTGGCTCGTGACACCGAAGGTGCGGCTCACGTTGTCGAGCGTCAGCACGTCCCGGGTCTTGCCGAAGCCGACGATGCGACCCGCCTCCAGCAGCAGCAAGCGGTCGGCGTACTGGGCTGCGAGAGCGAGATCATGCAACACCACGACCACGGTGACGCCGCTGGCGGCGAAGCGGCGCACGCTCGACAGCGTCGAGTGCTGATGCCTGAGATCGAGGCTGGCGGTCGGTTCGTCGAGGAGCAAGAGCCGGCTCTGGCCCGCGGCGCCGTCCCAGATCTGAGTCAGCACGCGCGCGAGCTGGACGCGCTGCTGCTCTCCGCCCGAGAGCTCGAGGTACGGGCGCGCTGCCAGCGGGGTCACGTCGGCGAGCTCCATCGCGCGCGTCGCGATCTCCAGAGAGACGCGCTGGCTCTCGCGCGAGCGGTGCGGCGTGCGCCCGAGCAGCACCACCTCGAGCACGCTGAAGCCGAAGTCGAGGGCCGCCTGCTGCGGCAGGTAGGCGCGCTGGCGAGCCAGCGTGGCCACCGACAGCCGCGCCAGCTCTTGTCCGCCGAGGCTGACGCTGCCGGGGCGGGGCGCGAGCTCGCCGGTCAACACCCGGAGCAGCGTGGTCTTGCCGGCCCCGTTGGGCCCCACCACGCCGAGCACCTCACCCGGCGCCATTCGGAAAGAGACCGCCGAGAGCAGCGAGCGCTGCCCGACCTTCACGCACACGTCGCGCAGCTCGAGCACGCGTCAGAAACCTCCACGCCGGCCACGCCGGCGCAAGAGCCACAGGAAAAACGGCGCCCCAAGCGCGGCCGTGAGGATGCCGAGGGGGATCTCTTGCGGAGCGAGCAGCGTGCGGCTGGCCAGATCTGCCAGCGTCAGCACGATGGCGCCGAGCAGCGCCGAGCCGATCAGCAGCAGCCGATGGTCGGGGCCGAAGGCCATGCGCAGCAGGTGCGGCGCCAGCAGCCCGACAAAGCCGACGTTGCCGCTGAACGCCACCGCCGAGCCCACCGCGAGCGCGGTGAGCAACACGGTCACGCGCTTGAGCCGCTCGACATCGACGCCGAGACAGCGCGCGTCGCCTTCGCCGAGCAAGAGCGCGTTGAGCGAGCCGGCCAGGAACGGCGCGCCGAGCAGCACCAGGAGCACGCCGGGCAAGCTGAGCCAGACGGCGTCATAGGTGGCGCCGCCCAGGCTGCCGAGCGTCCAGAACGTCAAGGTGCGCAGCTGCGCGTCCGAGGCGAGCAGGGCCAGCACGCCCTGCAGCGACATCGCCAGCGCGTTGATGGCGATGCCGGCGAGCAGCAGGGTCGGGACCTCGGTGCGTCCGTCGCGACGAGCGAGCCCCCACACCAGCCAGGTGACGACGAGCGCCCCGAGGAACGCGCAAGCCGGCAGCGCCACGTCGCGGCTCAGGGCCCAGCCCCCGCTCGCGCCCAGCACGATCACCGTCTTGGCGCCGAGCGCGGCGCCGCTCGACACACCGATCAGGGTAGGGTCTGCCAGCGGGTTGCGAAACAGCCCTTGCATCAGCGCGCCGCTGACCCCGAGCGCCGCGCCCACGCTCAGCCCGAGCAGCACGCGCGGCAGCCGGATCGACAGCACCACGCCTTGCTCCTCCAGCCCGATCGGACCCACCTGGACACCGATGCCGTGCAGCAGCACCTCCAGCACGCGCACGAGCGGGATGCGCATGGCGCCGAGGCCGAGCCCGAGCGCCGCGCACAGCAGCATCGCCACGAACAGCCCGCCCAGCACGAGCCAAACACGGCGCTGTCGCCGCAGCACGACCTGCGGCCCGAGCTGCGCCGGCTCGGGCTCGGGCTCCGCCACCGCGGGCGCCTCGACCCAGCCGGCCTCCATCATCGCAGCTCGCTCGCGGCGGCGGGGGCCGAGCCGAGGCTCGGCGCGAGCTCCGGGTGCAGGCGCGCGGCCAGCTCGCGCAGCGCCAGCGCCACGCGCGGCCCAAAACCGAGCAGCGTCGAGTCCTCGATCGCGATCACGCGCCGCGCGCGACCCGCCGCGGTCTGAGCGATACCCGGCTGCGCCAGCAGGCCCTCGACGTTGCCGAGGCTCTGCAGGCCGAGCGCGGGCATCAAGTAGAAGTCCGGCTCGGCTTGCACCACGGCCTCGGCCGTGAGCGGGCGAAAGCCCTCGAACCCAGACACGGCGTTCTTGCCGCCCGCGAGCTCGATCATGATCTGCGCGGCCGTCTTCTCGCCCGCGACTTGCGCAGAGCCCTGACCGCGGGCGTAGATGAACAGCACGCTCGGACGCGTCGCCGCGGTGGCCACGCCAGCGAGCACGGGCGCCGCCGCCGCTCGCATGTCGTGCACCAGCGCCTCGGCCGCGTCGCGCCGGCCGACGATGCTGCCGATGGCCAGCACGCGCGCGTAGGTTGCCTCGAGCCCGGGCGCATCGTCGACCAGCTCGACGCGGATGCCGGCGCCCCGCAGCTGATCGAGCGCGGCGTGCGGCTCCGCGTCGTCGGTGCCGAGGAACAGCGTGGGCCTGAGCGACACCACACCCTCCGCAGAGAGCCGGCGCAGGTAGCCGACCTTGGGCAGCGCTGCCGTCTCGAGCGGGTACGTGCTCGTGGTGTCGGCGCCGACCAGCGCGGAGCCCACGCCGAGCGCGTACAGCACCTCCGTCACGTTCCCGCCCGCGCTCACGATGCGTGGCGGCGCGGGCTCGCCGGAGCCTACGGCGACCGCGGGCGCCTCGGCGCTGGGCTGGGTTTGACCCGGCTCATTGTTACAGGCGGTGCCGACCAGCGTGAACAGGAGCACGAGCCACGAGCGAGAGCGCCTCCAGGGACGCGCGGTGCGCCGCGTTTGTCGCATCGTCATCTATTTCTCCAGGTCCGACGCGACACAATAATGACATTCATTATCAACACGTGCAACGGCTTCGATTCGACAGATTTCCCGGTCAAAATCGGCCTGGAGCGGAAGCGGGCGGAAACCCGCAGCGGGCTCGGGTCCTTTTTTCAGCAGGCCGTCTTTACCAGACGGCCTTCACCAGACCGTTTTTACCAGATGCTGCAGACCTGGTCTTCGGGGCGCGGAGCGCAGGCGAACGCTGCCGAGAACTCGGGCAGGTTGGCGAGCGCGCCTTGCACGCGGAAGCGCGGCGGCGAATGCGGGTTCGTCTGCGCCATCAAGCGCTCGAGCTCGGGCCTGTATTTCGCACACCAGGCCTGGCCCATGGCGAGGAAGAACTGCTGGTCCTCGCTGTAGCCGCCCGCCGTCACGGGCGCCGCCGCGCTGCCCGCTGCCGCCGCAGCGCGAGTGGCGTGGAATGCCGCGTAAGCGAGCTTGACGCCGCCGAGGTCCGCGATGTTCTCGCCGAGCGTGAGCTGACCGTTGAGCTTCAAGCCCGGCAGCGCCTCGTAGCCCGAGTACTGGTTCGCGACACACGTGGTCTTTTCCTTGAAGCGCTCGTTGACCGACGGCTCCCACCAGTTCTTCAGGTTGCCCTGGGCATCGTACTGCGATCCCTCGTCGTCGAATCCGTGCGTGAGCTCATGCCCCACGACCATGCCGACCGCGCCGAGGTTGACCGCTGGCGCCGACTTCACGTCGTAGAACGGCGGCTGGAGGATGCCGGCCGGGAACACCATGTGGTTGCGCTGAGGGTCGTAGTAAGCGTTCACCGTGGGCGGGCTCATTTGCCACTCCTCGCGGTCGACGGCGTTGCCGACCTTGGCGAGCTCGCGGGCCAGGTTGAACGCGCGCGCCTTCGAGGTGTTGGTGGCGTAGGTCTTGGGGTCGATCTCGAAATCGTACGTCTTCCATTTCGAGGGATAGCCGATCAGATACGCCATCGCGTCGAGCTTCTGATGCGCTCGGGCCCGGGTCGGCTCATCCATCCACGCGAGCTTGTCGAGCTCGCGCGCGAACGCCCCGCTGATGGCGTGCACCATGCCCTCGGCGGCCGTCTTGCTCTCGCCCGCGAAGCTGGTGGCCACATACGATTGCCCGAGCAGATCCGGCAGCGCGGCGTCGGTCGAGGCCACGCAGCGGCGCCAGCGCGCCTTTTGCTCGGCCTGTCCCGTCAGCACTTGCTCCAGCGCAAACGCCTCGTCGACGAACGGCTGAGAGAGCGTGCGAGCCGTGGCGCGCACGATGTGCCAGGCGAGGTAGGCGCGCCACGCCGCCGGACTCTCGCGCTTCAGGACCGCCTGCAGGCCCGAAAGGAATTGCGGCGCGGTGACATTGAGCTCGCCGCTCGCGGGCACCGACAACGTCTTCAAGTAGCCGTTCCAGTCGACCGCCGGCGCCAGCTCGCGCAGCTTTCCGACCGTCAGCCGATTGAACATCCCTTTCGGATCGCGTCGCTCCACGCGCGTCTTGGAGACCTTGGCGAGCTCGGTCTCGACGCGCACCACGTCGGCGGCCGCTTTCTTCGCGTCCGCCGCGGACAGGCCCGCGAGCGTCAGCATCCGCTCGACGTGCCCCGCGTAGAACCCGCGCAGCTTCTGGGTCGGCTCGTCGTCGCGCAGGTAATGATCCCGATCGGGCAAGCCGAGCCCGCCTTGATCGAGACCGGCGATCCAGCGGGTCGCGTCCGTTGGATCTTGCACGGGCGAGATGTCGAACAGCGGCCAGATGCCGCTCGCGTGCAGCTCCGCCGTCAGCCGCATCACGGACGCCGCGTCCTTCACGCGGGCGGCCTTGTCGAGCAGCGGCGCGATCGGCTGCGCGCCGAGCCCGTTGACGGTGGTCTCGTCCATGCAGGCGGCGTAGTAGGTGCCGAGCGCGCGGCTGTCGGGATTCGCCGGGGCCTGGCTGGCCGCCTCTTCGAGCAGGCGCTTCAACTCCAGCTCGTTGCGCTTGCGGATCTCGTGGAAGGAGCGCGTCCACGAGGACTCGTCCGCGGGGATTTCCGTCTCGTCGAGCCAGCCGCCGCAGGCGAAGCGGTAGAAGTCCGTGCACGGGTTCGCTTTTGTATCCATGGCCAGCGCGTCGAGCCCGACGCTGTCGAGCGTGGCGCCGCTCGTGCCTGCGGCGACGGGGCCGGGTGCGTCCGCAGCCGGGCTGACGGGCGGCGTGGACGAGGGCCCGGCGCTACAGGCGAGCGAGGCGCTCGCGGCGCCGATCAGGAGAGCTGACAGTGAGGATCGCATGGGCGGGCGAGCCTAGCAGACCAGGCGGCGTTCGCGCGTCGATCTGCCACGTCCGGTGCGGATCGACGCGGTGCAGCCCTGAGCAAGTGTACACGCGCCGAGCCGAGCCGGGTCCCCTTGGACTTGCCTGTCCGCGGTACTAGGTGTTCGCACATGACGACGATCGGATTCATCGGTGCGGGGCACATCGGCGGCCAGCTCGCGCGGCTCGCCGTGGCCCAGGGTTACGATGCGGTGCTCAGCAACTCGCGCGGGCCCGAGTCGCTCGCCGCGCTCATCGAGGAGCTCGGGCCGCGAGCCCGCGCGGCGACGGCCGAGCAGGCGGCGCAGGCGGGGGACCTGGTGGTGGTCACGGTTCCGCTGAAGGTCTATCGCTCCGTGCCGGTAGCGCCGCTCGCCGGCAAGGTCGTGATCGATACGAACAACTACTATCCCCACCGCGACGGCCACATCCCCGAGCTCGACGCCGAGTCGACGACCACCGCCGAGCTGCTGCAGGCGCACCTGCCGAGCTCGAAGGTGGTCAAGGCCTTCAACCACATCCAGGCCGCGCACCTGACGGCCCACGCGCAGGCGTCCGGGACGCCCCAGCGGCGTGCGCTCGTGATCGCTGGTGACGACGCCGCCGCCAAAGCGACCGTCGCGCGGCTGATCGATCAGTTCGGCTTCGACACGGTGGACGCCGGCGCGCTGCGCGAGGGCTGGCGGATCCAGCGCGACACGCCCGGCTACGGCCCGCGCCGCACCGCCGAAGAGCTGCGGCGTGACCTGGCCGCGGCCAAGCGCTACCGCGACCTGTGAGCGCTGCGGGTCACGGCGCTGGAGCGGCACCGGTGGCGGAGCGCATCCTGGTGTTCATCGAGAACGAGGCGGGCGCGGCGCTGAAGAACCTGCACGACGAGGTCTCGCTCCGTCACACGGGGAGCGTGGTGGTGTCGCGTCCGTATCCGTACCCGTATGGGTTCGTGCTGCACACCGAGAACGATGACGGCGACGGCCTCGACTGCTATGTGCTCACCGAGCGGGCGCTCTGCCGCGGGGACATCGTCGAGTGCGAGCCGATCGGGTTGATGGAGCAACTCGAGGACGGCGAGCAGGACCACAACGTCCTCTGCGTGCTGCCCGGCGAGCCGCGGCGCGTGGATGAGGTCGTGCGCCATCGGCTGACGGAGTTCGTGTCGCACGTCTTCGACGACGTCCCGGGGCGCGTGGTGCAGGCGGGGCCTTTTGATGGCCCCGAAGCGGCTCGGAGACTGATCGAGCGCTGCCGCGCGCGCCGGAACGACGGCTGACACGGAAGCCGCGCGCGAGCGTGGGGCTCGCGCGCGTGCTCAGGTGCGCCTCAGCTCGCGGCCTGGGCGGGAGAGGCCGAGCGGGACGCCCACTTGGCGCGCGTGGCCCAAACGGCGCGCACCCAGGCGGCCAGCTCCAGCACCAGCTGGCGCGGCGAGCGCGCCTCGCGCAACGCGGCGTCTTCCGCGCGCCGCTGTTGCACGCCGCTCAGCTCGTCGAGGTGTTGCTCGACGGCGGCCGCGATCAACCGGCTCATGTCCAGGTCGTGCTCCGTGCAATACAGGGCCAGGCGCTGCGCGAGCTTCTCGGGCAGATACAGCACGAGCTCGCGATAACCCTCGCGCCCGCGCTCGACCAGGGCCGCGAGCCGCGCCATCGGCAGCTGGCTGACCGCCTTCTCGAGCGCGGCAGCAGCGCCGTTCACGAACGCCTCCGCCGCAGAAGCCGGCAGCTGCGCCATCACCACGTCATGCAGCTCGCCCGCAGCGTCGGCCGACTGCGGTGCAGAGGGCGCGTCGGGTGTGGAGGTGGAAGCCGGTTCGACCGATAGGGCCGCAGCGGTCGCCGTGGCACCGTCAGGCGCTGGCGAAGGTTTGCGCAGGGTAACACCCACTCTTTTTTTCGGCATAAACGAGCTTCTCCACTTCTTCGAATAGGCGCTGCACCTCGAGGGCAGCCGCGTCGCGCCGACGACCGCTGACCCCGGTGCCTGCGGCCAGCGCTTCTTGATAAGCGACCCGATAAAAGAGCTCGCTGCTCAGCACGGTGAGCCCCGAGCTCTCGAGCACGGCGCGCGCATCTCGGCCGAGGGAGGTGCGCGGCTGTTTGCGGCTGATGACGATGCACGCCTGCAGCGATTCGCGCAGCGACCGCGCCGCCTCGATCAGCTCCAGGCTGGAAGTGAGCGCCCACACGTCCGAGGCAGACGGCCCGCACGGCACGATCGCGAGGTCGGTGATCATCAGCGCCGAGCGCTGTACGTCGCCGTGACGCGGGGGGCAATCGATGAACGTGAAGTCGTAGTTTTTCGCGACGACGTCCAGCTGCCCGGGGCGGTGCATGGAGGCGCCCATGGCCACCACGGTCGGGGCGGGCTGCTGGTTCTCGGCGGCGACCTCGCTCCACGTGCGCACGGTGCCCTGCGGATCGGCGTCGACGAGCAGCGTGTTGTGCCCGCGCCGGAGGGCTTCCATTCCCAGGCAAATGGCGATGGTGCTCTTGCCGACGCCGCCCTTCTGGCCCATCAACGTGACGATCATGGCCTGGGGAGTAAGCACGGATCTCTGCGAACGGCCCAAATTTCGGCTAGACAATCGCGCGCGACGCGGCGAAGGCGGCGAGACTCCCGGGAAAATCGCTGGCCCGGGCCGTCGCGCGGCAGGCCGCGCGACATCTCGCCTCGCGCCCTGGTTTCGTGCTCGAGTACGGCCCGGATCATGCGTGCCTGGCAAAAGTTCACCGAGCTATTCCTGAGCGTCGACCGCCGCGTGCTCGGCGCGTTTCGCGTGGGCTACGGCCTGGTGCTGCTGTGCGATCTGGCGCGTCGGGCGCAGGTTCTCACGCTCTACTACTCGAACGACGGCGTCCTCTCGAATCACTATGTGATGTACAGCCCGCAGGACTCGTTCCAGTTCTCGCTGCTGGACGCCTTCTCGACGGTGGCCGAGGTGCGGGTGGCGTTCGTGCTGATCGCGCTGATCTACACGCTGCTCACGCTCGGCTGGCGGACGCGGCTCGCGCAGGTGCTGTCCCTGATCGCGCTGACGAGCCTGAATGCTCGCAACCTGTTCGCGGAGGATGGCGGCGTCGCGACGCTGATCGCGCTCGGGGTCTGGACGGTGTTTCTACCGCTCGGTGAGCGCTTCTCGCTGGACGCGCTGCTCGGCGAGGCCCGGCTGCGCAACATCGGCGCGCGCGTCGGCCGGCGCCAGCAACTCGAAGCACCGTTTGTCTCGCTGGCGGTGCTGGCGGCCTCCCTGCAGCTGCTCGCGATCTACTGGCTGAACGCCGCGCACAAGACGGGCGCGACCTGGCAGCAGGGCGACGCCGTGCACTATGTGCTCTGGCAACGCCGGGTGGTGACGGACTTTGGCCTCTGGCTCGCTCACCACGAGCCGAGCTGGCTGTCGCCGCTCGCCACGCGCGGCACGCTCGTCGTCGAGTGGCTGCTGCCGGCGCTGGCGCTCTTGCCGTTCGCCGCGCCGCGCGTGGCGGCGTTCGCGCTGGCTGTGCTTCTACACGGGGGCATCGCCGTGACGTTGTCGCTGGGGCCGTTCTCGTACGCGATGATCCTGCTCGTGTTCTTGCGCTTCCCGGCGTCGGCGCTCGCGGCCGTGTCGCGGCGGGTGCCGCGGGCGGCGCGGCTGCGTGGAGCGCGCGCGCGCGCCGTGCGCTGGCTGAGCCGCTTGCCTGCCGTGCGCCCGAAGCCGCCGGCGTTCCCTCGCAGCGGCCCCGCGTGTGCTTTGGACTGGACACGTTATCCACGCGAGCTGCTCGTCGTGGTGCTGCTGTACGTGGCGCTGATCGACATGAGCGCGCACAACCCCGCGCTGGGGCTCGGTTTGCCCAGGCCGCGCTGGGCCCGCAGCCTGAGCGGCCACCTGCGCTTCACGCAGCGCTGGAGCATGTTCGCGCCCGACGCGCCCATCGAGGACGGCGCGGGGGTGATCGACGCGGTCACGCTGGGCGGGCGCCACGTCGATCCGCTGACGGGGGAGCCGCCGAACTTCGAGGTGCTCGACAGCGGGCCGCTGCCGCACGGCAGCATCCCCGCGGACTACCTGTTCGTGCTCACGCGGGACAACAACCGCCGCTACCGCCAGGAGCTGACGCGTTCGCTGCAACAGTGGCACGAGTGGGAGGGC
>Ga0315910_10002492_pt1 | contig 16136 bp, 10 predicted proteins | sample EdamamesoilMG_FD_204470 | JGI IMG/M metagenome (GOLD analysis project Ga0315910, IMG submission 204470) | Garden soil microbial communities collected in Santa Monica, California, United States - Edamame soil | ecosystem: Environmental > Terrestrial > Soil > Garden | place: USA: California... | reverse complement strand
ATGTTCGAGCCGTACAGGAACAGCGAGTGATCGAGGATGCTGCCGTCGCCTTCCTTCGTCGCGGCCAGCTTCTTCAGGAAGCCCGAGAACCGGTCGATGTGGTATTTCTGGATGCGCGTCAGCTCGGCGATGCGCTCACGCTGGTTGGCGTGGTGGCTGGTCGGGTGGAATCCGCCGGCCACATTCAGATGCTTGTAGGGCCGGTCGGTGCCTTCGGCTGCCATCACATAGGTGGCCACGCGCGTCAGGTCCGCCTGGTAGGCGAGCGCGATCAGGTCGAACATCATCGTGAGCTGCTTGTCGAAATCCTCGAGCTCGCCCACGGGCGCATCGGGAACGTCGATGCCCTTCAAGTCGCGCGAGCTGGCCATGTTCACGCGCCGCTCCAGCTCGCGGACAGTGTCCAGGTAATCGTTCAGCGCGCGCTGGTCACCGGGTCCCAGGTCCTTGCGCAGGGATGCGGTGCGATCGCCGATCATGTCGAGGATGCTGGCGTTCTTCTTCAGCAATGCATCGCGTTCTGCGGCCGTGTCGCCTTCACCCATCAGCTGGATGAAGACCTTGCGCGGGTTGTATTCCATCGGCAGCGGTTTGTTGGGTGCCGCATACGATGTCGTGACGGAGTAGAAGCCACCGTTGCCGGCCGCGATCTGAACCGTGGTCTCGGCCGCCAGTTCCAGCGAGGGCAGCGCAGTCGCCTGACCCAGCTTCTGGGCAATGACCTGGTCCAGCGTCGTGGCCAGGCTCGCGCCCTTGGCCGAGGTGTCGGGCCGCACGCAGGACAGCCAGGTGGCCGGGTTCAGCGTATGCACCGAACCCTGCGCAACGATGTTCTCGATGTTGTCGAAGGTGGTGACGTACTTCTTGTACGGCTCCAGACCGGACACCGTATTGCCGAGCTTGTACTCCGCACCCTTGCCGGTGGAGGACCAGGCATCGACCTCCTTGCCGTAGATGGTGTTGTTCATGATCGCGCCATGCGGCAGGTAGAAGAACCCGGCGCGCGTCTTCGGCGCGGCCGCGGTCTGTGCCAGCGCCGTGCCCGCTGGCACCATGGCGTCGAGGAAGGGCAGGCCCAGCGCCACGCCGCCACCGCGCAGGAAGGTCCGGCGGGACAGGTGCTTCTTGGTCAGGAAATTCGCCATCAATCTCTCCCTTAAGGGTGCTGCGCCGGCTTCGTGGTCACGCTGGAAGCCACGGTCTGCTTCGGCGGCTGCGTTTCTTTGTGTTCTTCGGGGCCCTGGCGCCGGAATGCATCGCTGTTCACGATGCCCGTGATCAGCGAGCCCAGGGTGTAGTTCTTCGTCGCGGCCTCACGCACGATCTGCCGCACCTGCGGCATGTCGAAGTACTCCACCTCGCGGTTCAGCGCATACATCATCAGGCGCTTGGTAACCGTGGTCGGGAACTGGTCCGTGTGGCTGGTGAGGTACTTGCGCAGTTCCACCGGTCCGGTGATCACGATGCCGCTGGCCAGTTCGGTCCGGGTATCGATGGGCGCCTTCGCCTGTGCGTCGACCTTGCGCCAGCGTCCGGTGTTGTCGAAGTTCTCCAGCGCCAGGCCCGGCGGATCGATCAGGCCATGGCATCCCATGCAGTTGGGATTCTGGCGGTGCTCTTCCAGTCGCGCACGCACGGTGGTGGGCTTGGCGCCATCCTTGATCGCTAGATCCGTGGCCACATTCGGCGGCGGCGGAGCGGGCGGTGCACCGACGATGCGGTCCAGGATCCACGCGCCGCGCAATACAGGCGAGGTGCGATCGGCATAGGAGGTGCGCAGCAGGAACGCGCCCTTGCCCAGCAGGCCGAAACGGTTCGGGTCGGTCAGCGTCACGCGGCGGAACTGGGGGCCGCGCACGCCGGCGATGTCGTACTGGCGGGCGAGGGACTCATTGACGAAAGTCCAGTCGGCGTTCAGCAGATCCACCACGCTGCGGTTCTGGAGCAACACGCTGGACAGGAACAGGCGGATCTCGGTCTCGAAGTTGGCGCGCATCGCCGCGTTGAAGCCGCCGTCGGTGGGATCGACCTTGTCCAGCTCATCGAGGTTCAGCCAGGCCAGCGCGAAGTTCTCCACCAGCGCGCTGGCGCGGGCGTCCTTCAGCATGCGCTCGACCTGCGCCTGCATGGTCTTCGGATCGGAGAGCTTGCCGCCGGCGGCAAGCGTGATCAGTTCGTCATCGGGTCCCGTGCTCCACAGGAAGAAGGACAGGCGCGAGGCCAGCTCCAGGTCGTTGAGCTGCCGCGATTCATCGGCCTTCGGCGCGGTGGAGATGGCGCGGTACAGGAAGTCCGGGCTCGACAGCACCGCGGTGACCAGTTCGGTGACGCCCGAATCGAACCCGCCGGCGTCCTTGCGGCCCACGTCATACGACTTCAGCAGCATGTTCACGTCGGCGTCGGTGACCGGACGACGGAAGGCATCGGTGCCCAGGTGCCGTGCGATCTTCTCGGCGCAGGGCCGTTCCTCGGCCTCGCTCTTCGGCTGGCAGATGAAGATGCGCGAGCGGCTGTCACTGAGCGACAGGCCCTGCGGCGAGAACGGACCCTCGATCTCGATGGCCGTCTGGATGATGGGCACGTCCGAAACGCGGCCGCCGACATTGCCGCCGAAATTGCCGCCGATGAATCCGCCGCCGGCAGTCATGTCATTGCTCAGCGAACGCGGGCGCTCGATATACGTCATGGTCACTTCGTGGCGGCCCGCGGTGACCTGCGCCTTGCTGGCCACGCGCGAGAGGATTTCCTTGCGTCCATCCGGTCCGTCGCGGTCGGCGAGATCGATGTACTCCGGTCCGCCGATTTCCTTGCGCACCACTTCGACGCCGTCGATCAGGATCACCAGCGTGGCGGCAGTCTGCGCACCGCGCGGGTACAGGCCCATGTCGAGGAAGTCCTCCTCGGGAACATTGAAGTGATATTCGCCGTCGGCCGGGAACACATGCGCGAAGCGGATGCCGCCGCGGCTCATGCCGCCACGCGTGCCGAGCGGAAACGCCGCCGCGCCAGCCTGGGTGGCGGGAATGGTGACCTTGGCCATCTTCGGCACCGGTTCACCCACGGCCAGCCGCGCCGCGCGCCGCGCGGCCGACAGGTACTGCTCCATGAAAGAAGGTGAGACGGCGAGGGCGCCCGCGATATTGCTGAATCCCTCGACCTCGATCTCGGTGGGCAGCGCCTGCTTCGGATCGATCTCCACGCCGATGAGGTTGCGCACCGATGCCGCGAACTCGATGCGGTTCAGGCGCTGGATGGGAACGTGGCCGATCCGCTCCTTCTCGCTGGAGTCGATGGAGGTCTCGAGATACCGGACGAAGGAATCGATGTCGGACTGCGAGGGCTGCTTCTGCCCGGCCGGAGGCATGAGGCGGCCACGCAGCTTGCGGACCGTGTTCTCCCACACCTTGGGCTCCTCGCCCACGTGGCCAACGTCCAGCGTGTCGAGCGCGACGCCACCGGCCCAGTCCTCGGAGTTGTGGCACTTGGCGCAATAGGTGTCGAGCAGCGCGCTGTAGGGTTTGGGATCCGCCTGCTGGGCGAGGGCGGTGTCGGCAGGCAGGGCCGCCAGCGCCAGCGGCGCGCAGGCGCCCGCCAGCTTCAGCGCATGTCCAAGGAATGCTCCGCTCTTGCCCATTACCCCATCCTTATCCTGAGTTCTTGCGGCGGTCATGGATGCCGCTGCAGCGATTACCGGAAGATTAGGAGATCACCCCTGATCAGTCCATGGCGGACCCGACGGGATCCGCCGCATTAAGACAGCCTGCGAGCCAGGAAATTCCGGTGCCCGGTACCCGATTCAGCGTCTCCCCGAGTCCCGGCGTCGCATAGAGAAATGCCCCGGCCGCAGAGGTGGTGGCAGAGGCCGCGCCGCTGCCCGGCGTGCGATCATGGCAGCCCCTGGAGGAGCGCATGAAGCGGACTTTTGGTGGCCTGATCGCGGCCTTGACCGTTTCGACACTGCCGGCGCTGGCGCAGGCGCCCCCGGTGGGCGGCTCTGTCGGCGCTGGCCGGGGAGCGCCTCTGGCAACGCCCCTCAGCCAGACCGGGATGCCGGCCAGGCAGCCGCTCGTGGGGCCATTGCGGCTTGCACCGGGGATGGTTCCCGGAGCGACGGCGCCCGTGGAGTTGTTGTCGGCGCGTGACGGCGCGGCGCCCCCCGGCGTGAAGGCGCTGCCCGTGGATCTGTACACCTCGAAGGATTTCTACGCGGACCGGGCACTGTGGAGCGATCCGCGCTACTGGCGCTGCAACAGCCCGCTGGGTATCGAGACACAGCGCAATGGCTATGCCGGCAGCCCCCTCATCGGCGGACTCATCAGTCATGATCCGAAAGTCGCGGCCTGGGGCTACTGCGACCGCGACTATCCGCGCAGCAGCATCGTCAGCCCGTATGCGTTCAAGACCGCGCAGGCGCATTACGAAGCGTTGCTGGCCGACACCCGCAAGCGCGGCGGACCGACGGTGTACACGCGGGCCAACCTGCCTGACGACTGGGACGGCCGATACCAGATCAACAGCTTCGGCGACTGGTACTCGCTGCGCGGTTTCAGCCAGGTGCCCACGCTGCTGTCGCTGCTGACCCCCGAATACCAGAAGCGCATGGTGCAGGACCTGTACCACCAGGGAAACACGAATGCCGCCCAATGGCCCGCGCAGTACTGCTGGCCCGAAGGCTTCATGCGCCGCTGGCATGCGGCGGGTGTGATCCTGCGCGATCACTACGTGATGCTCACCCCGCAGGTGGTGCAGATCCTGGCGGGTTCCGCCGAGGACTTCGTTACCCATGTGCATGTGGGCCGCACTTTCGACACCAGCGGGACGGTGCCGCGCCTGGGTCCGGAAGTGCCGCGCTGGTTCGGCGAGACCGTGGGCTTCTGGGACCGTGACACGCTGATCACCTGGACGTCCAACATCCAGGGCTGGACCGTGCACGGCGCGTTCGAGTTCTCCAACCGGATGCAGACCATCGAGATCTACTCGCCGCTGCGCGATGCTGCTGGCAAGCTCACCGGCCTGATGCACGAGGCGGTGTTCTACGATCCGGAGGCGCTGGTCGAGCCCATCCGTATCGTGCGGCAGCTGAACCGTACCGGCGGCTTCGACACCGGCACGCCTTTCGATGCGCTGCGCTGCATCCAGACCATCTATCCCATCAAGGGTGTGCCGACGCCGGTGGCGCCGGGCGCGACCATCGAGTACCAGCCACCGGACATCTACGGACGGCCGTGGGCGCAGATCTGGGAGAAGTATTTCGAGAACGGCATGAGCCGGCCGAAGGACGACGAGTCGCTGTTCGATTTCAGCAAGTGACGATGCGCAAAGGAGTGCGAATGGAATCGCGTGAACTGAAGACGCTGCTGTGGGGTGCCCTGTGTCTGCTGGCCTGGTCGCTGCCCGCCCAGGCGCAGCACGCGAAGGATGAGGCGCCGCTGCCTGGCTGGTGGGTGGGTGCCGGCCTGGGTCCCGCTGTCTTTGGCACGGATGCATTCGCACCGGCCGCGGGTCGTAATGGCGTGGCCGCCATGTTCGATCTCGGCTACCGGTTCACGCCGAGCTGGGCGCTGGGCCTGGAGCTTGGCGCCACAATGCCCTCGGGAGGCTGCGCAAGCTGGGATTGTGCAGGGAGCGTGGAGCATTTCTCGCCCGACTTCACGCGAGTGCATGCGTTCACCGAATACCGGCCGCGCCAGACGGGATGGCGCCTCCAGGCAGGCGTGGGTGTTTCCAGATTCTGCTACAGCAGCCACTGGTCGGACTCGGCATGGTCCTGGGCCGATACCCTCAACAGCGTGCTGATGATGCTCAATGGAGATTCACTGGAAGGTGCGGTCGGTGGCAGTGGCGGCTACCGCTGCGATGCGCGCAGGAGCGCCATTGGCGGCATGGTGGCGGTGGGCTATGACTGGCGTCTTGCGACGGAAGCCCCGTTGTCCATGGGGTTACGGCTCAGCGCGGAAGCCGCGAGTTTCAGCGACACCCCGCAGATCGCGCTGCCGGCGTTCCGGCACCGCGCCGTGATGCTGACATTGCACCTGAACCTGAACTAGCCGGGCGCCCGGCTATTCGCTTTCCGTAGGTCGCGCCGCTGGCGCAAAGTCACGCGATTTCCCGGCCCGCGGCTATGATGCTTGCCTTCAGGTCGCGCCCGCAACGCGGGCAATCAATCGGGGGGAAGACAATGGACGAACAGAATCTCAACCGGCGCCAGATCATCGGCGGCGCCGTGCTGGCGGCTGGCGCAGTGGGCCTGGGCCTCACTTCGGGAGGTGCACGCGCTGCCGATGCGACGCCTGCCGCACCAGCGATGCCGGACATGGGGCCGCGCCAGGCTCCCACCATCACGGATGTGAAGGACAAGGTGGCGTACATCACCGGGGGTTCGAGCGGCATCGGCCTGGGCATCGCGCGTGCGCTGCACGAGCAGGGCGCCAAGGTCATCCTCGGCAACTACAACGAGTCGCAGTTCGCCGATGCTCTGAAGATGTTCCCGGCGAATGATCCGCGCGTCGCCACCGTCGTGCACGACGTGATGGTGCGCGACCAGTGGGAGGCCAAGGCCGACGAGATCGAGAAGAAGTTCGGTCCGGTGCAGATCCTGGTGAACAACGCCGGCGTGGGCCTGGGCGCGGGCCTGGTGGCGGGCACGTACAACGACTGGGACTGGGGCATGGGCGTCAACTTCTGGGGACCTGTCTACGGAGTGAAGACATTTGTTCCGAGGATGAGGGCTCGTCCGAACGACGGTTGCCACATCGTCACCACTACTTCCACCAGCGGCATCCTGGTGGGCCTGCCCGTGGGCATCTATGCCGTGTCGAAGATCGCGGCACAGGGGCTGATGGAGCAGCTGCGCGATGACCTGCGCAACACGAACATCGGCAGCTCGACGCTGATACCCGGCCTTACGCAGACCAATATCGGCCAGAGCGAATCGCGCCGTCCGGAGAGCCTGCGCAATGCACCGAATCCGAATGCCGCGGCCAATGGTCCGCCGCGCAATGCCGGTGGCGGGGCGCGTCCCGCGCAGCGGCCGCCTGCATCGAATGAAGCCGGTCCGTTCTGGGCGCGGCCGCAGGATCCGATCACGGTGGGACGCCTGGTGGTCAACGCCATCCTGAACAACGACATGTTCATCTTCCCGGCACCCGAGTATCGCCAGGGTATGGAGGCACGCGCCTACGCGTACCTGGATTCGATGGTGCCGTTCACCCCCTTCCCGGCGAACATCCAGGATGGCATCAATGCCAACCGGTACCTGTTCACGCCGATCTATGCGCAGGAAGCCCTGCACCGGCGCGCCACGCGCAAGCGCACCATCCAGGGAATCTGAGCTAGAGCAGCGCAGTCAAATCCGGCGCGGCGATGCGGAGCGCATCGACCGCGCCCGGATCGTCGCGCAGGAAGCTGAAGTCCTCGAATTCAAAGCCCGGCGCCACCGTGCATCCGCACAGTGCATACGCGCCTGACGGTCGCGCGGCCTGCCACCAGTCGGCAGGCACCGTCACCACCGGTTCAATGCCCGGACCCACTGGCCCCAGCCGGCGCCGCTGCACGCTTGCAAGATCCGCAGGCGCCAGCAGCAACTCCAGTGGTTCACCCTCATACCAGTGCCACACCTCGTCGGACTTCACACGATGCCAGGCGCTGAAGCTTCCGGAGGCCAGCAGGAAGTAGATCGTGGTCAGCGCATTGCGCGAGGATCTGTGGCCAGCAGCGACGCGGGTCGTGGAGCGGAACGTCTCGCGGTAGAAGCCTCCCTCAGGGTGGGGCACGAGCTGCAGGCTGCGGATCAGCTCACTGGCGCGTGGATTCATGGCAGCCGTCGATAAAGCGCGAGGAACTGGTCGGCCGCGCGGTGGAGATTGGCCTGCCAGTCCGCTGCGGCGGCATGATCCGCGCCGTCACTGACGAATTTCGCGCAGGCGAAGCCCGTGCCCTCGACATGGCAAACCTTGGCCAGTGCGTAGGCTTCCATGTCGACCACATCACAGGTCATCTCGCGAACCCCGGTCTCGAACGAATCTCCCGTGCCACAGGTGGCCAGCGGGAGCTCGCCAAAGGGAGTGGGATACTCGAGTACGGCGGGAATTTCCTCGAAGGGTGTGGTGCCGGGCGCGAAGCCCAGGCCACTGACGTCCATGTCTCGCTGGTGGAATGACGTACAGGCGACCACCGTGCCAGTGGCGAAACTGCGGCTGCCGGCGGAGCCGAAGTTCACCACCCGGGGCAGCGCCTGACCAGCATGGCGCATTGCGGTGAGCGCTCGGCTCAGTGTCATCGCGGCGTTCACCTTGCCGACGCCGGTATAGAGCACCGGCACGCCCGCCTCTGAAAAAACTTCCTGCGCCTCGAGCGGCAGCGCCATGACCACGAGCCAGCCGTCAGTCATAGGCCAGGGCGGTTCGCAGGTTCAATCCATTCCACTGCAATGGCGGAACGAGTCGCAGGTCCACCAGCGCCAGCAGCGCGCGGATGTGGTATCCCGAGCGCGCACTCAGCTCAGCCGCGGCGGTCATCGTGCCGCCGGTGGCCATCACATCGTCCACGATGATGATTCTTCCGGATCCCGGCTGCATTTCCACCGTCGCCGTACCGTACTCGAGCTGATAGGCGAGGCTCGTGACCGGTGGAGGCAGCTTGCCCTGCTTGCGGACGGGGATGAACCCCTTGCCGCGGCGCAGGGCAAGGCCTGCGCCCAGAATGAAGCCGCGGGATTCGATCCCGGCGATGCAATCGATGCCGGCCCATTCCTGTTCGTCCAGCAATTCATCGAGCGCGGCTATCGTGGCATCGAAGTGGGTCCGCAGCATCGGCATGATGTCGCGGAACAGGATGCCCGCCTTCGGGAAGTCGGGAACCGCGGTGATGTATTGCTTGAGGTCGGGCATGAACGCTTCAGCGCACCCAGGCCATGCCGTCGGGGCCGCCACCGGTGTCGACGCCACCGGAAACCGTCAGAGTTTTCAGGTCAACCACGGCGAGCCTGCGTTCCGAGGCGGCCGCCACATAGGCGCGCGTGCCGTCGGGAACGATCAGGATTCCCGATGCGCCACGCCCGACAGGCAGGCGTGTCTTCACGGTCTGGGTTGGCACATCGATGACAACCAGCTCGCCCTTGCCGATGTCGGAAACCAGCGCCAGCTTGCCGTCCGGGGTGAACTTCAGCCGGTTCGAACGCTGCGTGCCGATGTCGATGTGCTTGAGCAGGCGTTTCTGCACGACATCGATGATGGAAACGCTGCCGTCCGACGCGTTGGCAGTCCAGAGCTGACGGCCATCGGGTGCGAGGTCGACACCCTCCGGGTTCCGGCCCACGGTCACCAGCGTCTGCTTCGCTTCAGCTCCGGCAGCGGCCTCGATGATGCTCGCGGAATTGGAGTTCATGTTGGTCGTGAACAACGTGCGGCCATCGCGGCCGGCCACGATCATGTGCGTGCGCTCCTGATTGGTGGGGAAGCGCCAGTCCACGCGGCCTGCGGCGGCATCGAGCCGACCGATCTGCTTCGCATCCTCGGCTGTGAAGAACACCTGCTGGCCAGCGACGGCCAGGCCATGTGGACGACGTAGTTCTCCCAGATCCACGCGTGCGCGCTCCCGGCGCGCGGCGATGTCCACCACGGTGAGGGAGTTTCCTGCCGTCTGGCCGCCGTAGTTCGTGACCACCGCCGTACGACCATCCGCCGTGACCTCGACTTCATGCGGGCTTGAGCCGGTAGGCAGCGTTCCGAGGGTTCGGCCGCTTTCCGGATCGATGAACGACAGGGTCGAATCTTCCTTGTTCAGGACCAGCAACGTGGCGGCGAAGGCCGAGGGTGCAAGCAGCAGCAGGAGCAGGGCGATGATGCGGCGCATGGTCTTCTCCCATCCGTGGCGGAGACTGAGGATGCGGGGCGCTGATCACTGAAATCAAGCCGCTCTTGATGGACTGGCCCGGATCGGTTCCTCTACGATGTCCGAACTGCGGCGCCGCCACTCCGGCGCCAGAACAAAGGGGGGTCCATGAATTGTGCAGGAAAGGGCTTACCGAAGACCATCGCTGGCCTGTTGCTGACATTGCCCTTGCTGCTGGCGCCCGGCATCGCCGCTGCGCAGGCCGCCAGCCTTACTCTCGAGCAGCGGGTGCAGAGGGTGGAAGATGAAATCGCCATCCGCCGTGTGCTGGTGGACTATGCCTCCACGCAGGATGCGCGCAACTACACCGCGTATGCGGCGCTGTTCGCAAAGGATGGCGAATGGGTGAACGGTAAGACCGTCCACAAGGGGCGTGAAGCCATCTACAAGATGCTGGTCGACCTGTACGGCATGCCGCCGGCCGGCTTCGTCAATGGCGACAGCTTCCATCTCACCTTCAATCCGGAGATCGACCTGAAGGGCGATCGCGCGACGGTGCGCTCGCGCCATGTGCTGTTCCTGCGCGGGCCCAAGGGCGAACCGGTGCCATCGCTTGCCGGGCGCTATGAAGACGAGTTCATCCGCGAGGATGGCAAGTGGAAGATCCTGCGCCGCGTCGACTTTCCGGTCATGCCCACCGCCGAGGAATGGCTGAAGTTCATCCGGGAACGCAACGCATCGCGCTAGGGTCTACAGGTCATGTGCATGCGCAAGCTTCTGGTCGCAACCCTCCTGTCCACGCTGCCCTTGCTGGCCGCGGCGGATGATCTGTCTGATCTGATCCGCAGCGGCGACCGGGAAGCGGCGCTGGCCGCCATCCAGGCCGGCGCGGACGTCAACCAGCTCCAGCAGGATGGTTCCTCGCCTCTGTTGTGGGCCGTGCATCGCGTCGACCATGACCTGGTGCGCATCCTTCTGCAGCGAGGGGCGAAGCCCGACGCCCGCAATGCGCTGGGCGCGACGCCACTGTACGAGGCCGTGGTCGTCGCCGACACGGCCATGGTCGAGATGCTGCTGAAGGCGAAGGCTGATCCGAACCTGGGCAACCAGGATGACCAGACGCCGCTGATGATTGCTGCGCGCAATGGCTCTGTTCCCATCCTGCAGGCGCTGGTCAAGGCCGGCGCGAGAGTGAATGAGCCAGAGCAGTACCGTGGCCAGACCGCGCTGATGTGGGCGATTGCCGGCGGCAGTCCCGAGGCGGTCGACTTTCTCATCCGCCACAAGGCCGATGTGGAAGCGCGGGCCGCGTCCAACGACTGGGGCAACCAGATCACCTCGGAGCCACGCGCCCAGTACCGGCCTGCCGGCGGCATGACGCCGCTGCTGTATGCCACGCGCTTCGGCTGCCTCGACTGTGTGAAGTCGTTGCTGAAGGCCGGCGCACAGGTGAACCGGCCCACGCCCGAGGGCGTGACGCCGCTGATGAACGCCATCGACAACAATTACTACGACATCGCCAACCTGCTGCTGGACCAGGGCGCGAATCCGCACCTGTTCGACTGGTGGGGACGCACGGCCCTGTACCTGTCGGCTGACATGAGGACCCGCGGCGGCGGCCGTGGCGGTCCCGCGGAATTTCGTTCCAGCGAAGGCGCGACGCCGCGACGCCCCCAGGCGGGAGCGCTGCAGCTCATGCAGCGCCTGCTGGAGATGGGAGTGGATGCGAATCCGCAGCTGGACATGCACCGGCCGTTTCGCGGCCGCTTCGCCGATGACCTGATCACCACGGGATGTTCGCCGCTGCTGCGTGCCGCGCTGTCGGTGGACCGCGAGGCCGTCGAACTGCTGCTGAAGCACGGCGCTCTGCCAGACTTGCCCAACGTCATGGGCGTGACGCCGCTGATGGCGGCGGCGGGCGTGGGCGCCTCGCGCGGCGCCGTCGTGGGACAGGGCCCTGTTGCGGGCTCGGATCCTGAAGCCAATGCCATCGCCGTGATCGGCCTGCTGATCAAGGCCGGTGCGGACGTGAATGCACGCATCACCGACACCAGCAGCCGCACAGCCGTCATTGCACGCCCCAGTTCGATGACCGACCGGCAGGGACAGACCGCGCTCTATGGCGCCGTCGGCCAGAAGTGGACACGTGTCGCCAGCTATCTCATCGACAATGGCGCGAAGCTGGACGTGAAGGACGCCAAGGGCCGCACGCTGATGGATGCGCTGGCAGGCAAGGCCGGCGGCCGCGACGATCCCAGCAGTGAAGAGATGGCGAAGCTGATCAAGGCGGCGGCAGGCGCCTGATTCAGGCGCGCTGCGCCGCCGCTGACGCTGCAGCCCGGCGCAGCAGGGCATTGCGCACGGCCCACTGCTCGGTCACCGGCAGTTCCACCAGGTATTCCAGTTCACCCGCGGCGTGCACCGCGACCGGTACTCCATCGCGAAGCACGAAGCGATTGCCCGCCAGTGCCGGCAGCCGTCGCCCTGGTGTGACCAGTCCCAGCAGGTTGAGAGGATCGGCCGCGCTCAGCGACACCAGCGCGCCGTCGGGCGGACGCTGCCGTACGGCGCGCAGCGCGGTGACGGCATCGGGCAGCGCGTACTGCTCTCCCGTGACGCCGGCAACGAAGCGGCCGCCTCGCACATGGCCCTGCGCCTCCAGGCGGCGCAGCACGCGCAACAGTGCATGCCAGGGCGGCAGCCACGCCGCTTCGCGCGCGAGAACGCGGCGGAACACCACGCCATAGCGTTGCAGCAGCCGCCACGCGATCTGTTCGACCAGTTCGGGATCCTCCGCCGGTTCCGTTGCATGGCTCGCGGGCGAGGGACGCAACAGGCTCCAGCGGCCCGCTTCCTCCAGGCCGAACAGCGCGACACGCCGGCCACGCGACGCGAGCCGGCGCTTGCTCTCCAGGGGCAGCAGCAGTGCCCTCAGGCCACCGAAGCTGTCGGCGCTGACGAGACCGGCCGCCACCAGTTCGCCGAGGGCGGTCTCGGCCTGCGACTGCAGCAGCCCGCTGCCGCGCGCGAGCTCATCGAAGAAAGATGCGCCATGCGCCGACAGGAACGCGGCGATGGCCTGGGCCGAAGAGGACAGCTGCACCTCATCGCGCTGGCGCTGTGACAGCGTGCGCCACAATGGGAAGTGCGCGCGTGAGAGCAGCGCGATGGGCGTGGCGCGGACGGGTCCCGCGACGGAGCCCTTCGGCACATCCAGACGCGCCCACAGGACTCTGCCGGACAGGCACAGCGTGTCGAGCCATGCCGGATCGTAGGCCTGCAATCGTGCCGGCAGCACATCGCGTTCCCATGCGACGGCCGGTATCTCGAAGCCCTCGAGCTGCTCGATGACCGCGGCCGTGCTCTGTGGCCCTTCGCCCCTGGGCTCCCGCGTCACGCCCTGCCATTCCAGCAGGAAGCGCATGAAATCGGCGCTGGCCACGGGCTGGATCTGTGCGCGCAGGGTGCGGATGGTGTAGCGGCTGATGCGCGCCAGCAGGCGCCGCTCGCACCATTCGGGTTCGTGTCCGCCCGCTTCCGCGCCGGCGGCACGGGTGAACTGCCCGCGCATCACGAAGCCTTCGGACTCGAGCGCCATCAATGCCGGCTGGGCGCTGCCGGATGGCAGCGCCAGCACGGCGTCGAGACGGCTGGCGGTGACGGGACCGATGGCCTGCAGGCGGCCGCGCAGCAGCTCGCGGACTGCCTCGTCATGCTCCAGCCGGCGTCCCGCATGCGAGGCCGGGGTCGCGATGGCAGGTTCGATTCGCGACTGTGGATACACCGCAGTCGCCAGCGGCAACTGCTCGGCCGCTGTCCAGAACACGCGCGTTCCATGGATCAGGCGCGTGGCGCGACGGGCTTCGATCAGCGCCTCGAGGTGTGCAGCCCAGCTCTCACGGCTGACGGGCCCCCGGCCCAGTCCTTCCTCCTCCGGTAACGCACCGAGGAGCATCAACGCATCGTGCAGTTCGTCGGCATTCTCCGGATCGGGCCACGCCTCCTCACGCAGCTGGTCGATGGCCGCCGGATCCAGGTGGCCGAACTCCGCCGCGGTCTGCGGATCGAGCCAGCGTCGCGCGGCCACGGCCTGTGTGCGGCGCTCTTCGAGTGGCGCATCGTCCAGATAGGCGTAGGGGCGCGCATTCAGTATTTCCATGGCCAGCATGGAAGGCTGCGGCAGATCCCGTGTCAGCACCGTGACCTGTCCACCCTCGATGTCTCGCAGCAGCGCGATGAGCCCATCAACGTCCATCGCCTCGTGCAGGCAGTCATGCAGAGTCTGGCGCACGAGCGGGTGATCGGGAATCTCGCGCGGTCCGGAGAGGTTCTCCTGGCAGGCAAGCTGGTCGGGGAAGATCACTGACACCAGGTCTTCGGCGGCCATGCGCAAAAGGGGCGGGGGAGTCTTCTTGCCGCCGCGCGACGTCCTGATGGCCAGCGAGATGGTGGCGTTCCAGCGCCAGCGAGTCATGAACAGCGGTGCATCCAGCACAGCCTGTGTCAGTACTGCCTCCACCGTATTGCTGTGCAGGTACTTCGCCACCTCCTCGAGTGCGAAGCTGTGCGTCTCGCCGAGGGACAACACGATGGCGTCCTCGGTGGCCGCGGCCTGGAGCTCGAAATTGAACGTCTGGCAGAAGCGCTTGCGCAGGGCCAGGCCGAAGGCGCGATTGACGCGCGCGCCGAACGGCGAGTGGATGACCAGCTGCATGCCGCCCGCTTCGTCGAAGAAGCGCTCGATGATGAGCTGGTCGCGTGAGGGCAGGCTGCCCAGCGCGGCCTTTGCCGCCGCGAGGTACTCCACCAGCTGGTGGCTGGCGACGGGATCTAGGCGATGCCTGGCGGCGATCTGCGCAGTACAGGCTGCGACGGTCCGCGGATCGAGATCGGGCAGTGCGCCATCGATCTCCTGGCGCAGCGCCGAGACCGCGGTGGAAAGTTCCGCGGTGCGTGCTGGAGCCTCGCCCAGCCAGAAGGGAATGGTGGGCGCCATGCCCGCGGCGTCTTCCACGCGCACCTTGCCCGCTTCGACACGCAGGATGCGATAGGACACATTGCCGAGCTGGAAGATGTCTCCGGCGAGACTCTCGACAGCGAAGTCCTCGTTGAGCGTGCCAACCATCATGCCCTGCGGTTCCAGCACCACCTGGTAGTCCGCGTTCTGCGGAATCGCGCCGCCACAGGTGATGGCGGTCAGGCGTGCGCCACGGCGTGCGCGCAGCCGCGCGTTCACCGCATCCCGATGCAGGTAGGCGCTCTGCCGGCCGCGGCGCGTGGCGATGCCCTCGGACAGCATGCCCAGCACTTCGTCGAACTCCGGGCGTTGCAGCGCGCGGTACGGCCAGGCGCGCCGCACCAGCGTGAACAGCTCTTCCTCGCCGCGCTCGCCGCTGGCGACCTCGGCCACGATCTGCTGCGAAAGCACATCGAGGGGCGCCTCGGGAATGTGCAGGCGGTCCAGTTCACCGGCACGCACCGCATCGAGCAGTGCGGTGCACTCCACCAGCTCGTCCCGCGACAGTGGGAACAGGCGGCCCTTCGGCACGCCGCCCACTGCGTGGTTCGCGCGACCGACGCGCTGCAGGAAAGTGGAGATCGAACGTGGTGTACCCAGCTGGCACACCAGCTCGATGTCGCCGATGTCGATGCCCAGCTCCAGAGATGCAGTCGCCACCAGCGCGCGCAACTGGCCGGATTTCAGGCGCTGCTCGGCGTCGAGGCGCTGCTCCTTGGCCAGGCTCCCGTGGTGCGCGGCCACGTTTTCCGCGCCAAGCCTTTCCGACAGATGCCGGGTCACACGTTCCACCATGCGGCGCGTGTTGGCGAAAACGAGCGTGGTGCGGTGTCCTGCGATCAGTGCCGCGATCTTGTCGTACAGCGTGTCCCAGACCTCGGTGGACATCACTGCGTCGAGAGGCGAATCCGGCAATACCAGCGCGATGTCGCGGTCGCGTACGTGTCCGCTGTCTACGATCGCGCATTCCCCGCCGCTGGAACCCACGAGGAATCGCGCCACGTCCTCGATGGGCTTCTGCGTTGCCGACAGGCCCACGCGCTGCAGCTGCCCGCCGCAAAGGTCCGCCAGGCGCTCGAGCGAGAGCGCCAGATGCGCGCCGCGCTTGGTGGCTGCGACTGCGTGGATCTCGTCCACGATCACCGTGCGCGTGGTGGCCAGGATCTTCCGGCCCGAATCACTGGTGAGCAGCAGGTACAGGGACTCAGGCGTCGTCACCAGGATGTGCGGGGGTTGCTTCACCATGGCCGCCCGTTCGGCCTGCGGGGTGTCGCCGGTGCGCACCTGG
>Ga0315910_10002491_pt1 | contig 16137 bp, 11 predicted proteins | sample EdamamesoilMG_FD_204470 | JGI IMG/M metagenome (GOLD analysis project Ga0315910, IMG submission 204470) | Garden soil microbial communities collected in Santa Monica, California, United States - Edamame soil | ecosystem: Environmental > Terrestrial > Soil > Garden | place: USA: California... | reverse complement strand
TCGGAGGGCAACCAAAGCTCATGTGGTCGATTTCTCGGGCCAGTGCCGGTGACCAGTACTCAAGTATCTGGTGATCTGTCGATGTCGGGAGTTCTTTCTCAGAGACCTCATTGTCGCAGCACGGGCTGCAGGCCGGAGTGGCTAGGCTCACCACGCAGGATGCCAGGAAGGTCATGAGAAGTCCGCCCAGCTTCATCAGGACGGGGGGCCTCATCGGCAGCTACTCCGAAAGGAGATCGAACCGGTCTGGGTCGCGTGGAGTCGCCACTCGTCTTCATACATGAGGATGAACGGCTCGTCCCAGTTTGAGCTGTGATCTTCGTCCCCTTGAAGTGTCTCGACGGAGCTTGGGGAGAGTTCCCACTTGCCCCGACTGTCAATCTCAGCGCAGCTGCAGGCTGAGGCACAGCCCGGGCGCAGCATCTGACCGAGCAGCGCGCCGGCGGTGGCCACCAGCGCTACGGACGGAAGAGTTTTGAATCTGAAAGAAAGCATGGGGAATTGTAGCGCGGAGTTGGGGGTTCGCTAGTCAACGGGTTCTTTCGCCGGGTTAGTGCTTCGGATACTCAAAGCAGCTCGCTGCGGCTGTTTGATTTCGGTCGTAGATGTGTCCGTTGCCGTCAATGAACACGTTCCAAGTGGTGCAGGTGTTGCTGTGGCTTGAGTACGGACCCTCGCACGCGAGATTGCGCTCATTCACCTCGGAATAGTCCTGCTCGCGGATCCAAATGAGGTCGTTGATGTTGAACATCCGACCTGTCACCTGAGAGAGTGCGCACTGGTGCGAAAAGCCACTGGCTGAGTAGTCAGATTTATCGAAAAGGACGCTTTGCGATCGGTCGGCGCCTTGGTCAATCTGGTAGGTGAACTTGGCCGCGACGCAAGAAACCTCGACCTTCTGATAGTTGTTGTTGTCCGTTGAGTTACTCTTGAGGAACACCTCCCAGAGGTCCTCATTGTCGAGACGCACGCCCATCGCGTCGTATTCACCTTCGAGGCGACCTTCGATGCCGGTGATGAAACAGGTGTGATCATCCTTGTGCATCGAGTCCCCCGCATTCGAAAGCAGTCGAGCGGTGAATGACTTGTCGTTGTCCATGATCATGAACCAAGCAGGATCGAAGGACACGTCTACCGCAGGGAAACACGCGGCAAGCCCACCAGTTGCACGGCTTTCCCTCCGATGGTCACTGTGCGAGACGAGCTTCTTGATGGCGCCGGTCGTCGAGCCAGAGGTCGCTTGCTCCTCGACCACTTTTACGTAGTCCCCCTTCTCGCGGAAAGCGCCATGGATGCCCATCAAGCCGCAGGGCTCACCTGGAAGAGCGCCTAAAACAGCCGTATTTTCGCTCTCTGGCGCATCTCGATCGTCGATTACGCCTGCTTGAATTCCCGGATCTGCCAGGGATGTTGAACCCAGCGCGTTGAGGACGGAGTCGATGGTGAACATACTCAGTCGTTTTGACGTGGGCGTCTTGAAACGCGTCTGCAGAATCCGATTGCCACGTTCAAATGCGCCGTTACGACTTTTCTCATTGATGGAAGCTCGCGCCGTTGGATTCGTCTGAGCATCGTTTGAAAGCTTGATGTAGTCCTCGAGCCAAGCCACATCGACTGAGTAAGTCGAGACGCCCCCATCGGAAAGAGAATCACTCTCAGCATAGATGGAATTGTAGCGTTGGTCGGTGCCCTTTCCGTTGACCTTGCCGCCCGTGTGTCCGCGATTTGTACCACGGTGCCACGCCTCATGCAGGAGCACGGCCGCGCGTTCTCCAGCAGTCTTTTTGAAGAAGTTCTGAAATAGCCGCACGTAGGAACCACCAATCCCCAGGAGCCAATCGGGAGACCCAGAGTTTGCGGCCTTTTCAAAGTCTTCGTCGTTGGGCTTCTTGCATCTGGGTTCCCAGCGCGGTGTGTGTTTCTTGACGTAGGCCAAGGCTTCCTTGAGCACGAAGCGGTTGGGGCCAATGGTGTCAGCGCGAGCCCCTGCGCGTTCCATGACGCTCACGGCTTCAGCAAGAATGCAATAGGGTGTGTCTGTGTCTGCGTTGGTTGGCGCATTGGTCCATCCCCACCCGTCGTTCCAGTCACTCTCGTAGAGAAACGCGGTGGTGAACGTGTAAGGTTGGTCGTGGTCATCTCGGGCGGTGTGCTGCGTGGGCGCGCGCATAACCTCGATGTGGAAGTTGGGATCGTAGTCTTGTGCGCAACCGTCTCGGAGACCCATGGAATCGAGCTGCACGGCATCACCTTCTGACCAATCAACGCCTACGCAACTGGTGTCGCCAGTGTTTTGTGCGCCACCGAGGGCCGCGAAAGTGAGACCTCCCAGTACGAAAGCCGTGGAATGCAATGAGCGTATTTTCATGACTGGGGATCTTTCACTCGAAATTCAGGGTAAGAAGCGGGGAGTTGCTCGGGACGACCGAAGCAATTCTTGCGCGCATTTCTGGCTCGGGTCCGATGGCGAGCAGCGCGTTGGCAGCTGCTTCGGCGGAGAATTGATCTCCCTGTTCGACCACGTTGAGTAATTTTTGAATGTAGTTTTCTGCATCAGGGAGGTGAGTAGCTGCAGCGTGTAGCCACCTGACAGCGTGAAGCTGTCCCAGATACCAGCCTTCGCCGAAGTCCATGTGACCGTCGATCTCAAGCCCAGCGGGAGCGTGCTTAGCCGCGATTCGTTCCATCTCAGCGAGGGACGTTTCGGTGTAGAGAGACCCCAATGCGTAGATTTCATCGGCTCGATCATCCTCGTGGTCCAAGTCGATGGACTTGATCAGCGCCTTTTCGAAGAATGGTGCTCTGATTCGGATGTTGCGTGGAGCTACCGTACGGCTACCGCGGCTCAACTGGTCGACGTAAGCGCGCAAGTCCTTGGCATCTTGGTCGGAAAGTTCACTGTAGCGTTCATCAAGAGGCACCGACTGCTCGAAGGAAGGATTCTTTTCCACGCAGAAGCCAGCATCGTCATCGGAGTTGATGCACTCCTCATCGCTTGCGCAGATCGGAGCCGAAGAACAACTTGCGAAACAAGGTTGAGCCTCAGATACGACCACGCCTATGGCGTTGTCCAGCTGCACGCCCATGGCCACAATCTCTTCTCGAGTGACCGGCGCGTGTAACGTTGCAGTTCCCCCGGCGAGCAGGAACGTCTCACCCGATTCAAGTTCACAGGGGTGATTGATGTAGATGTCGGTGTGTCCGGAATAGACCTGCACGCTATCTTTCCCGGCTCCGGGAATGACCATCGAATGCGCTCCGGTGGTGATGAAGGTATCTGCCCCTGGGCCGCCAACGGCGGTGCTGTCGCCTTCAGAAAGGCTACAAACAGTGTCATCACCCGAGCCTGCAACAACAAATGCGTTGGGCAACTTGTTGACAACGATGTCATCCCCACCTTGACCAAAGAAGAACGGGGCTTGATTGAGAGGACCGTTGGTCAAACTAACAAAGTCGGCTCCCTCTGTTCCTGTCAGGCATTTGGTTGAAATGTAGCCACCATTGAGCTCCTCCACACTTGGACAGGCCAAGTTGCCGTCCTTCGCTTGCGGATTTTCAGTGGCCGTCATCGTCGTTGCCGTGGCGGCACAGAGGAAAGACAGGTCCAGGGGTTCAAACAGGACAGACACATTCGAAAATGCGTGGACTTCTTTGCCAAAGAACGCTCCCTTGTGCGGCCGTCCACTGTTGGGACGTCTCAACTCGATGGGTGCATTGGGCGAAATGACGGCAGCTTCAATTGCCTCCCCAAACCATGCGACTTGGTTTCCCAAATAGCCAAATAGAACTTGGGCGTGCTTGGGTTGGAGGAACTCCAAGCTGACTTGAAGCCGGAGCAGGCTCTTTACGTAGATTTGAACTGGACCGCCTGTGGTGTCGAAACGAAGGTGCGCCTCAGGCTCGACGTTCAACGAATTGATGAAGTATGTGCCTGACCTCAGCGTAACAGTGGACCGCGAAAAGATCTGAATCGAATCGTAAGCGCCTGGAGGAAGGTTGACGTTTGCTGCACCCGGTGGATGCGAGAAATCACTCGCGCCGTTGTCGCTCCAAGCAACTTTCCAATCTAGAGAAGCATGATTGACTTGGACGTTCTGGACGTATCCTCCGGTGATTCTCACATCATTCTGCAGTTGAACCACACCTTGTGTCGTCAGCTTTCCGTAAACTTTTGCCGCGGACCTCAGAAAGGTTACGTCACCTCTGCTTACGACATCCGCGTAGGTGGTCGTTTGAGCTCCAAACTCGCTTCTTGCGAGGCCGCTGCTCGAAACAGTGGGTGACTGACTGGCGGTTCCCAACGTCACTTGATCATCAATCGTGAGATGGTCCGTAGCCGACAAAAGGACTTGAGTGGGTCTTGAGGTATCCGGATACTTCAAGGAAATAGAGACTTGCGTCGACACCTCAATGGGCGGTTCCCCCGTTTGTTCGTCGCTGACGACCAGTGAATCAACCAGGAACGCGCCAGCGCCAGACTGCACATTGAATGCAAGACGAAAAACCACATCGGCTGCGGAACTGCCAAGGGCAGTTTTGACGTCGTTTGGCACATTGAACTTCAACAGGTGCCACTGACTGGTGTCTTTGCCAGCCAAGCTGATGGCGCCTAGGTCTCGCCAATAGTGCCCTTGAGATGGAATCTGGACGATGAGTCTGACTTCTCCCCATGTCAGAACCTTGGGCAATTTCACCTTCACCTGAGCTTCGGAGCGTGGTCCAGAAACTCCAGAAATTGAGCGAGAATAGACCTCCGTGTATCCAGTGGGGGTTAACGAGAGCGCAGAAATTCCCTGAACGGCTGACACGGAAGTCGTTAAAGGAGAGCCATTGTTGGACGTCCAGTCTTGAGCCGGAGATTCGAAGCCAAGTACCCGGTCTTGCAGCGAAGTCAGCGCCTTTCTTGTTTGAGTGAAGCCGGGGTCATTGGTGTCTGCCGAATTGCAGGCAACGGTTATGCCCAAGACGAACAATGGCCACACGGATGCTACTCTATTCATAACTATTCTTCTTCAGGATACAGCCCGGATGGCCGGCCTACCATTTGGTTTTGGGGAACACAAGGTTCACTTTCTTCTTGAGGTTGGATGCGCGGGTGGACATCCCGCGAACAGCCGATGGGTGTAAGCCATCTATGAGAGGCGCGACTCTTCGTGTTCACGTCCACCCCATTTGGGGAGACATGATTCAAGTGAAGTGAATGCTGACCTCAAAGCGAACACGCTAGCTGAGCTGAGCTAGCTGCACTGAACCTCGCTACACGATCCTGAGGATACCGAGGATTTGCTCGATCACCCAACAGCGCGGCGTTCTTCCGTGGGCTCGGAGCAAAGACCCGCAATCAGAAGTCCGCTGCTTGTGCTGGTTGGCCGAAGGTCAGGTTCCCCGAGCCGCTGAGGGTGCCTTGATCGAGCTGAGAATGGCCCCAAAAATCACGCGCGGAGTAGGCGATGGGCCCGCCCTGCACGCGCGCGCTGTATTGCTCACCGGGTTCTAACCATCGAAACGGAAGCCGGTTGAGCATCACCATGAGCGGTTGGTCCGTGGCGTTGCGCAGCAATACCTCATCTGGTGCTAATAGTTCCTGGGGTGCCTGGCCGCCCTTCGCTGGGGTCCCGACATTCGTGGCTTCAGCAGTGGGGCGCGGCAAGAGCGGCTCACCAGACGCTTTGAGACCGAACGCTTCGACCCACGCTTGCTCGGGCAGGAGCGCAGGGTTGCGTGGTGGCAATTCACCGGGCTTGTAGATGGGGAGCGAAGGGGGAATTCGTTGCTGGTCCAGCTCCAAGCGAGGCTCCTGAACGTAGCCCAAGATCTCGAACAAGAACCCACCACCATCACGCCAGTGCATGGCGAGCCGGAGCGGGAGCTGACCTTCCGGACACAGTTGTTCGGTGCTGCTCACGCGCACCATCCCGAGCAGCACCTCACACAACAGCGGCGCGGCGTAGGCCAGGTCCGGAAGTTGGGTCGTCTCCAGTTCAGCCGAGCCGAGCACGGTGTCGATCGCGCGGCGTGTGATGGTGCGTCCCGCCCGGACAATGGGCTCGAGCTCCTTCGATGTGGCTGTCAAAAACGGCAGGCGATCGCCGCGCCGCTCGGCGAACAAGGTGGGGAGGGTGCCCGGCAAAAGCGGTCGATAGCTCCGCCCATCCGGCCACACGATGACCGCTCCGATGCGGTCACCACGCAGTCGTAGCTCCGTGCCTTCTGGCAAACTGAAGACTCCACTCGTCAGCACGATGCGCAGCCGCGCCGCTTGTTCGGGCGTTTCGCGGAGCAACTCGAATGTCAGCTGGGGCCAGGTTTGGAGTTTGGTTCCCTGGACAACTACGCTGGGTTGGGAGAGCGACCACACGAAGCGTCCGTGCGCTCGGTAGCCCGCGCCATGCGCGCCTCGCTCCAGCACATCTTCGCCCAGTGGCTCATGGCTGGGCATGGGAATCGGCTCCGGACGCGGGACGATGGGACTCACGGTCGAGGTCAGGGCGCCCGCGGTCGAACTCCCGCTTTCGAGCAGTCGGGGTTGGATACCGAGTGGCTCCGGCAAAATGGCCGCGTTGGGGCTTGGTTCATTGGTGAGCGCGGCGCCCGTCTCGCCGCGTTTGGGCGTGTCGTTGGGTTGCCCCGACTCACAACCCCAGCAAAATACGACAGCTGCCAGGCGGATGAACCGCTGGCCTGGCAGTCTTGAGGTCGAAAAGGGGGCCATCGTAGGGACTAGAGCGGCTCGAGAACGGATCTGTTCCCAGTGCAGTCTCGTCTATGGCTAGGCCGCGCCGTGGTCAAGTCTAGGCTTGGGGAGCGCGCTGTGAGTGTAGAGCACCGCGTCCTCCCCATCGCTGTAGTAGCGCTCGCGCGTGCCGTACGTCTCGAATCCGGCCTGCTCATACAACGCTCGCGCCGCCCGATTTGAAGCGCGCACCTCGAGAAAGACGCAGAGCGCGCCGGCTTGTCCAGCGATGTGGAGCGCTTGTTTGAGCAAAGCCGCGCCCACCCCGCGGCGGCGATCCCGCGTCTCCACGCCTACGTCCACCACTTCTGCTTCTTCACCCAAGAGCCACAGCAACAAGAACCCCATCACGCGCTGGTCCTCGTCCTCTGCGATGAGCAAGCGCGCATGATTGAGGGCGCGCTCGCGCGCCGCATTGAGGGTGAGCCCACAGCTCTGGGCCAACTGATCCAAGCGTTGATCGTGGGCGGCGGTAGCAATCCCAATCAGCACCAGAGGTTCTCCTCAAGCGGCGCGGCGCTTCACCAAGCGTCCGTTGAGTAAGCGATACAAGATTTTACAGCTCTCGAAGCTGCTCCCACCCATGGCGTCAAGTACCTCACCGACCGTCTTGTTGCCGTCCACGATCGACAGCGCGCGTTTCTCCTCAGGCCGCAGCTCCTGATGATCGGAGAGGTTTTCGATGTAGAGTTCATCACGGAAAAGCACATCGCCAAAATCAAAGCTGTCTTCGATGAGCCGCCACTCGTCGACCCGACGGAAGCCTTCCATCACGAGGCCTGCCGTGCGCAGTCCAAGCTGCGCTGGGGCACGGTCTTCTTCGCGTAGCCCACCGCCTGCTTGAGTGAAGCGGAAGCGCCCTTTGCGCCACCGCACCACCTCGTACACCAGCTCTGCTGTTTGCTGACGGAGCGCGCTGCTCAAGGTGTCCTGGGAGATGATGTCCTCGGTCACCAAGAAATCTCCCAGGCGTTGCTCCGCGGCGCGCGCAGTGGTGATGTGTCGCTCGAGCTCCGCGCGTGTCAGGGCTTGGGTATCCACCAAGTAGCGCCCCAACAAGAACTCAGGCGGCAATCCGGTTTGCTGTGCAAAATCCAAGTTCCCCTCGCTCAAGTGCAAGGTGACGCGCACTTTGCCCTGACTGAGCCCCAGGGCGCCCGTTTTGCGCTGCGCCTCGAGCAGCTGCAAGATCTCCGCGATGGAGATGGCCGCCAAATCGCCGGACAAGATCTCGCGCTCGTCGGCGTTGAGATTGGCCTCGGCCAGCGCGTGCGAAAGCTCCGCGGTGACCTCGGGCGACAGCCCCTGGGCCAAGGCGTAAGACAGCTCCACGCGGTCCGGCAATGTCCCTGAAGACGGCGTCAGGTGGTCCACCAACAACTGCGAGATGCGCTCCGACACGCGCAAGATGGCCTGACCATGGGTGGTCTTGTCGCCCCAACTCTCGCGACTGGGGAACGTGTCTTCTTCGGCATCCGCCGAAGTTGCGCCCGAGGTCGCGCGCTTGGACAGCGCGCTCTCGATCACGGCGATCAAACCGCGCGCGTCGAAGGGCTTGGTGATGGCGTCCAGGGCGCCGGTCTGTTGCACGAACTTGCCGCGGATGCGGTCACCCTTGGCGCTCATGAGCACTACAGGCACGTTCTGGTTGCGCTCCTTGAGCGCCATACACAGCTGGTAGCCATTCATGCGCGGCATGACGAAGTCGACCAGCATCAAATCCGGTTTCTCCTGCGCTACCTTTTGGATCGCCTCAATCCCGTCACTGGCGGAACTTGGGATGAAGTTGTGGCGCGTCAAGATGCCACTGACCACCTTGCGTATGGTAGCACTGTCATCGACAATCAAGATTCGGGCGCTCATGGCAAATGGTCGAGGCCGCTACGCCCTGACTCATCCCGATACTGGCGAATCCTCGGCGGCTCGGCAATGTAGGCAAAGTGGCTGCGACTTAAGCCAGGGCGACAAGATATGCGAAGCCTCACCCAGGATTTTTGTATTTTGCGGGGGAAGTCTTTTGCCTAGAGTCCGAGGGTGAAGCTTTACTTACTACCCCTCTTTTACAGCATGTTGGGGCTGTCACTGGGCGCGCTTGCGTTGCGTAGCCTCGTGGCGCCCCCTCCTGATCGCGACCGTATGGCCATGGACAAGGTGCGCCCGGAGTGTGAGGTGCTGTTTGTTGGGCCGAGCTTCGTCAAATCGCAGATCCATACCGAGCTGGTGGAGGCCGAAGCTGCTCGGCTCGGTCACCCCCTACGCGCGTGCAAATACGCCAAAGCGGGGCTCAAGGGCTTCGAGCAGTACCACACTCTGCGGGAGCTCATGGCCCAATCCTGGCCGCAGCTCAAGCTCGTGCTGTTCGACATCACCTTGGGTGGGGACTCGGGTTACAGTTTGGACAATCGCTTCAAGCCCCGCATCATCCGCTTTCATGTGCCCGAAATTTTTTCGTGGTACTACGAATTCTGGGACGAACAGCAGCCTCCCCTGGGACATGCACGTCAGTTGTTTGACCACGGTTTGCACGCACTGGCCCGCGCGCTGCATGTGGGTGTTGGGGCAGAACATCTGCTCGAACTCTCACCGCAGACGCTTGCCGCTGTGGTGTCTTCACCCCCCCCGACCACTCAACAGGCGGAGAAGGTGCGGAAGTCTGGGAAAGCCAAGAAACACAAGGTCATGAGCGAGCGCGAGTACAAGGACCGCTTGAAAAAGATGGACAAGAAAGCAAGGCGTCTCGCCAAGAAGCAACCGCGGCTGTCGGCTGACAAGCGCGCATTCCTTCTCCATGAGTATGCGATCTTTCAAGAGCGGGGAGTCCGCGCCGAGGCACTCTTGGCTCCGACTTGGTCGCCGCATTCGGCGGGCTACGGCAAGCTAGGACGCTCGGGACCCAAAGTGCACAACTTCTCTACTCCGAAGAAGTACCCCAGCCTGTACGCGAAGCACAGTCACAAGCGCGACGGTCACCTGACGCGAAAAGGAAGTGAAGAGTATTCGCGACTCTTAGCGCGATTGATCGTCAAGCGCTTGGAGAAGCAACCATGATCTTCACGCAACTGGCATTTCTGCTGTTCTTCGCGGTGACGTTTGGTGGGCACTGGCTGCTCAAGGGCAACGAGGCCCGCAAGATCTGGCTCTTGCTGACTAGTTGCTTCTTCTATGGCTATTGGGACGAGCGCTTTCTGCTGCTTATCTTCTTCAGCATCGTCGTCGACTACTTCACCGCGCGTGGGCTCGCCCAGGAAAACCGCCCGCGGGTCCGCAAGCTTTTGATCACAGCCAGTATTTGCGTCAATTTGGGCATTCTGGGCTTCTTCAAGTACTACAATTTCTTTGCGGATAGCACCTTTGCGCTGCTCCACGCGCTGGGGTTCCACGCGGACGCGCCCACGCTCCGCATCGTCTTGCCCGTCGGGGTCAGCTTCTTCACCTTCCAGTCCATGACGTACACCGTGGACGTGTATCGTCGGCAGCTCAGCGCTCGCAAATCGTTCCTCGACTTTTCGCTCTACGTCCTCTTCTTTCCTCAACTCGTCGCCGGACCCATCGTGCGCGCGATTGACTTCCTTCCCCAGTTGGACACGACCCGCGTGTGGAAGGCCGTCGATGGTCGACGAGCGCTCATGCTGTTTGCGATCGGGTACTTCAAGAAGACATGCCTTGCCGACAACATCGCGCATGCCATCGACCCGCTGTTTGCGAGCCCACTTACCTTCGATGGGCCGAGCCGTGTGCTGGGCGCGGTCTTGTATTCGGTGCAAATCTACTGTGATTTTTCCGGGTACAGCGACATGGCCATCGCCGTGGCAGCCGTGTTTGGCTACCAATTGACTCGCAACTTCGACGCGCCCTACTTCTCCAAGAACATTCAAGAGTTTTGGCAGCGTTGGCACATCAGCTTGTCCACCTGGCTCAGGGACTATCTGTACATCCCGCTCGGTGGAAACCGCGGGGGGTCGTTCAAGGTCTACCGCAACCTGATGCTCACCATGTTACTCGGTGGGTTGTGGCACGGGGCCAACTGGACCTTCATCCTGTGGGGCGCACTCCATGGGTCTGCCCTCGCGCTGCACCGTTGGGCTAGCCGCCGCGGCGCGGGCTTTTCGCTGGGCCCCGTGGGCACCACCTTCGGCTGGCTGATGACGCTCGCTTGGGTGGTGATGTGTTTCACCATCTTCCGCACCCCCGACATTGACATCGCAAGCGACTACTTCTTTGGCTCAACTTTGCCCCAAAGCCGGCAATTGTGGGCGGGCTGGTGGCTGGTCGTCGTGGGCGCAGGGCTTTTTCAGTGGACGTACACCCAGAGGAAAGCCGCGTTCATCAGTTGGGCGCGCGCCCTGCCCGATGCGCCATTTTACTTGGGATTCGGCGCGGCCACGGCGCTCCTTTTGCTGTTTACCCCGCAGGACCTCACGGCGTTCATCTATTTCCAGTTCTGAGTTTTCTCCGCAGTGCGGTGCTAAGAGTCCATCACCATGGACGACATCGACGGCTTGAGCATCCTCGTCTCCTTCCTCGTCTCCGGGGTAGGCTTCGTGCTCTTCTCCTACGGCCGCAAGATGACCCGCCCACCCCAAATCGCGGGTGGTCTGGTGCTCATGGTGTTTCCCTACTTCGTGAGCAGCGTGGCGGGGATGTTGGGCATTGCCGCGTTGGTCATCTTGGCGGTTGCCGTCGCCGTGAAGATGGGCTGGTGAACAGCTGGGCCGGGTGAACAGCAATTGGTGAGGGGGGCCGGCTCGGGCGGAGGCTCAAGTACTGCCGTCGACCTGCCGCCCCCCACAGTGGGAGGGGTTGGTTTAGCTCTCGCTCCGCACGACCTGGACGTGCACCTCGGACAGTTGCTCGTTGGTGACGGCGGTGGGCGCGTCGCTCATCAAGTCGACCGCTTTTTGCGTCTTGGGGAAGGCGATGACGTCACGCAAGCTCTCGCGCCCGGCCAAGAGCATCGTCAAACGGTCGAGCCCCAGCGCGATGCCCCCGTGGGGGGGCGCGCCAAACTTGAGCGCTTCGAGCAAGAAGCCAAACTTGCGTGTGGCCTCTTCGTCGTCGATGCCGAGCGCGTTGAAGACCTTCTTTTGCACGTCGGGCTTGTGCAGACGGATGGAGCCACCCGCGATCTCGAAGCCGTTGAGCACCAGGTCATAGCGGTAGCACAGCACCTTGCCCGGATCTGTGTCGATGAGGTCGATGCACTCGTCGTGGGGGCGGGTGAACGCGTGGTGCGCGGCGGCCCACTGCTTCTTGTCGGAGTCATACTCGAACAAGGGCGGGTCCACGACCCACAAGAAGTTCCACTGTCCGCCGGGGCCCGACTCAGGAATGAAGCCCAGCTTCTTGCCCAAATAGATGCGCAAGTTGGCCATCACCGTGTGGACCAATTGCTCCTTACCGCTCTGAAAGATGATGAGATCACCATCCTTGGCGCCACAGGCGCGGTTGATGGCCTCACGCAACTCAGGCGTCATCATCTTGCTGAGCGGTGACTGCGTCCAGCTGCCGTCCGCGGCCATTTTGGCTCGAGCGAGGCCTCCGGCGCCCATGCTCTTGGCGATCTTCTCGAGCTCGTCGCCGTCTTTGCGGCTGAGGTTGGCCTCGACGGGCACCACGAGCACCTTGATGATCTCTTCGGGAAGATCTTTGCGATAAGAGCCGTCCTCGAATTTCTTGGCGATGGGTTCCCAGAAGGGCACGCCGCCACCTTTGTGCGCCACCACGAGCTCGGTGATGTCGTAGTGCTTCATCCCAAAGCGCAAATCGGGCTTGTCGTTGCCGTAGTCGCGCATGGACTCTTCAAACTTCATGCGCGGGAACTTGGGCGCGCCGTTTGGCCCGCCTGGGTACAACGCGGCCAAGTCGATGCCTGCCGCTTCCTTCCAGATCGCGCCCACGAGCCCCTCGATCAAACCAAACAGATCGTCTTGGTTGATGAAACTGGCCTCGATGTCGATCTGCGTGAACTCGGGCTGACGATCCAGGCGTGAGTCCTCATCCCGGAAACAGCGCACGATCTGAAAATAGCGCTCGAATCCGGCGCACATCAAAAGTTGCTTGAACAGCTGCGGGCTCTCGGCCAGGGCGTAGAACTTTCCCTCGTGGATGCGGCTCGGCACCAAGAAGTTACGGGCGCCGCCGGGCGTATACTTGACCAAAAACGGCGTCTCCACTTCGGTCGCGCCCTGGGAAGACAGATAGTTGCGCGTTGCCTGACAGATCTTGTGGCGGGTGCGCAGCGCTTGCTGCAGTGGGGCGCGCCGCAGGTCAAGGTAACGGTACTGTAGCCGCACCTCTTCACGCGTGTCCGTGCGCTCACTGATCTCGAAGGGCGGTGTTTCTGCCTTGTTGAAGACTTCAATCTCGAGCACCTCGACTTCGATCTCGCCCGTAGGCAGGTCGGCGTTGGCGGCACTCACCAGCTTGCCCTCTTTTTTGCTGAACTGCTCGCCGCGGTTCTTCACGCGGCCTCGCACGCCAATCACCCACTCGCTGCGCAACGCCTCAGCGGCGCTATGGGCCGTAGGTGACGCCTCGGGGTCGAATACGATCTGGGTCACGCCGTCGCGATCCCGCAGATCGACGAAGATCAAATTGCCGTGGTCGCGGCGGTTGGCCACCCAACCAAACAGGACGACTTCTTGTCCGTCGTGGGACAGGCGCAACGCGCCGCAGTTGTGGGTACGCTTCAATTCGTCGATAAATCGGGCCATGGGGCGTGGCTTGTAGCGCGGGGCCTTTTCCCACTCAACAACGGCCGCCTTGAGCGTCCCCCGCCCTCGAAACGACCATAAACTGCCGAAAACTTTGCCAAAACTGCGGGTCGTGAAAGGGCTAGGCCGGTGAAAGGTGTGTCCCGTTCTCTGCGCCCCACGTCCGCGCCGACCCTTGCTCGTGTCCTGGCTCTGGCATTTCCCATGCTCAGCGCTGCCGCGCTGGTTCAAAACCAAGCCCTGCTGCGCAGCGATGAAGCGTTGCTCGCAGCGTTGGACCAAGCCGAGGCCTGGTCGGGTGGGCTCACCACGCTCTTGGGTCGGTGGTGTTTGCAGCTGCCCCTCGGCAACATGAGTTTTCGCCTCGCGCTGCCCTGCGTGCTCGGGGCGGGCCTGCTCGGACTCGCGTGCTTCGAGTTGGCTTACGCGTTGTTCCGCGCCCAGGGCGGTTACAGTCGCTTGGACCCGTGGCTCGGCTGGGGCGCCTCCTTGGTCGGGGCGCTCAATCTCCCCGCGCTGAGCGAGGGCGCCGTGGCCGGCGGAGCGACACTGGGGCCGGCGCTGGGGCTCTTGGGTTGCGCTCAGCTCGTCCAGCGCAAGGCGCGGCACGATCTGCTCGCGACGCTCCGTTATGCAATGATGTGGGGTGCGCTGCTCTGTGAGAGCGTGTTTGCTGCGCTGCTCGTGCTGCTCGCCGCCGCATTCTTGTGGCCGGAGCGAGCTGGACCGGAGCGCGCCTCGGAGGCTTCGGCCACTTCTGCCAGTTGGTGGCGCTGGCCCGCTGCGGCGAGCGTGGCGCTCTCGGCTGCGGCGAGCATCGCCTTGTGCAACGGCTGGTTTGCCGATGGTTGGGCGGTGGGGCAGTCGCTCTCCAAGAGCTTTGTGCCGGGGCGCCCCTTTGCGTGGCTCGAGGCAGTCGGCTGGTTGTGGTGCTTGGGCGCCGCGTTTGCGACGGTGTTTGCGCTCACGGACCGGCGGCCGATGTATGTGATGGGGTTGTTTGCGCTGGCGGACTGGTTCATCCCTGCGGCAAACGATCTGGGTTGGGTGAGTGCGGCGTCACGTGGCGCTGGGCGCACCGACGTGCATCTGCTTGCGCTGGGGTACTTGGCGGCTGGCGGCGCGCTTGGTCTGCGGACGTTTGGTGAAACGGCCCAAGCGCTGGGGCTCTTGGGCGCACGCCAGCTGTCTGCGCTGCTCTCGGTCGTGGCCATCGCGGGAGGTTTGGCGGCTGGAGAAGACGCGGTCATGACCCTCAATCAGACCGAAGCTCTTGCCGCCGAGGCCTGGGCCAGCGAAGCATTGTACGAGCTGCCGGCGCGCACCTTGGTCATTACGCATAGCGCTTCGCGCGGTCGTCGTCTGCGCGCCGCCCAGCTGCAAGGTGCACGGCCCGATGTGCTGGTGGTACCGCTCAGTGAGCTCACGCAAGCGCGCAACGTGGCTGGTTGGATGAAGCGTGAACCGGCCTTGCAACTGTTATTGATTGATTTGAGTCTCGGCAGTGTTCCGTCGGAACGCGCGCTCGCCACACTGGTGGACAGTCGACCCGTGTACATCGAGCCCACGCCAGAGTGGGACCCACGTTTGCTCGAGCATCTCGAGCCCGGCGTGCCCTTGAGTCGGCTGTGGCCACACGCCTTGGCGCGCTCTGACCGACTGCGCGCCTGGGAGCGTACGGGTAAGGCCACGGAGCGGCTGTTTCGGGCGGCGCAGTCCGGCGTGCGCTCCGACGCGGCCATGCTCGACCTACTCCGCGATGACTTCCGACAGTTGGCCGCGACGCTTGCGCGCGTGGACTCCGTCGCGCAAAAGCGCGTGACCGAGTCCGCACTGCTTTTCCCGCAACCCTCCGTCGTTGTCGATGAGATCGCCGTTGCCACGGCGGGCCTTGCCACCGGACAGTGAGTCTTCTGCCGACTCGGGGAAAAACGTCTTGACCGTGCCCCAAACTTCAGCCACTTACCGCGGCGGAAGCGTGGCCGAGCGGTCGAAGGCACCGGTTTTGAAAACCGGCGTAGGGCAACCTACCAGGGGTTCGAATCCCTTCGCTTCCGCAAGAAAAAACCCAGCCCTCAAGGCTGGGTTTTTTCTTGCGGAAGCGACACGACTCCGAGTGAAAAGCTTCGAGGCGGAGGCGACGCTGGTCGTCAGCGCTGAAGCTTTTCGGGACGGCCCCGCGCGAGAGCGCGGGGAGCGCCGCAGGTGCAGTGAATCCCGTAGACGCCACGGGTTCAGATAGCGAGCGGTTTTACTGCGGAAGCGACTCGCCTCGCAGTGAAGCGTTTGCGAGCACGCCCACCTGGCACGAGCGCCTTGTGGCGTAGTGCGCGACGAGACTCAGCTGCACGGGACCAACTCAGCGGCGCAAGCACACCCCTCTGCTCCCAGTCCCCTCCCGCTGCCAGGGACCCCGGGTAGGGGACCCCGGACGTCAGCCAGCTCCAACTGGGCTCGCATGTAGTTGCTCGGCGCCTACGCACGCATCGGGCCCACTCGCGAGCCGGTCCAGTGCTCGTGGGCCACGGCAAAATTGCGGGGCCTCCATTTGAGTTGGAGGGTTGCTCTTAAGTCGTGGGGTCGTTCCTGCGTAATGCTGACGACGGGGGTGTCTCCCTCCAGGCCTGCGGGAACGCTGGACCTTGTGGGTGGCAGAGCGGACACTCGGAAAAAACGTGCACCACTTCCGTC
>Ga0315910_10002490_pt1 | contig 16143 bp, 14 predicted proteins | sample EdamamesoilMG_FD_204470 | JGI IMG/M metagenome (GOLD analysis project Ga0315910, IMG submission 204470) | Garden soil microbial communities collected in Santa Monica, California, United States - Edamame soil | ecosystem: Environmental > Terrestrial > Soil > Garden | place: USA: California... | reverse complement strand
GAAAGACACGTTGCGCAAAGTGTACTACCACCTATGCTTCAATGCCTTTCAACCGGGCAGCATGATGGACGTTCGCTCGCGGAATATTGCTGATCCGGATGGTCGCGTGCAGGACCGAATTTCTAAATTAAAAGACGATGAGATCGGCTACCAGCATATTCAAAGCCTGAAACAAGACGGCAAAGATGCGAGCTATCACATTGAAGGTACCATTATGGAAGTAACACTTCCGAAACCAATTTTACCAAACAGTAAAACTGTATTCGATATGAAATTCGAATCGCAGGTACCGGTTCAGATCAGACGTTCCGGAAGAAACAACCGCGAAGGTATTGCTTACTCCATGACACAGTGGTATCCTAAAATGGCTGAGTATGATCACCAGGGATGGCACGCCTATCAGTATGTAGCGCGCGAATTTCACAGCCCGTGGGGAGATTTTGATGTGAAGATCACACTCGATCCAACCTTTATCATTGGCGGAACAGGCAAACTGCAGAATGCCGACAAAGTTGGGTATGGCTATGAAAAAGCAGGAACAACCGTGAAACGTCCTTCTGGTGACCTCACCTGGCACTTCATCGCGAAGAATGTAATCGACTTTGCCTGGGCGGCCGATCCTGATTACCAACACGACATCATGCAGGTACCGAACGGACCTGAGTTACACTTCTTCTATCAATCTAAAACTGCCGACAACTGGAAGAAGATGCAGCCGCTAGCGGTGAAACACTTTGAGTTTATGAACAAGACGTTTGGCAAGTATCCGTACGATTCATACTCCATCATTCAAGGGGGTGATGGCGGAATGGAGTATCCCATGTGTACCTTAATTCTGGGTGAAGGTTCTTTTGGCGGATTAGTAGGTGTAATGGCACACGAGGCCGCGCACAGTTGGTATCAGGGTGTGCTCGCTTCAAACGAGGCACTCTATCCCTGGCTCGATGAAGGCTTTACGGATTTCGCCTGCCATGAATCTGAAACGCAACTCTTTTCTACACCGGCTGCAGACGCGCACTCAGGTAGCTATCGCGGTTACTTTTCACTGATCAAGCGTGGACTTCAGGAACCCATTAGTCAGCATTCTGATCATTACAATACCAATGCAGCCTACAGTATTGCATCGTATTCAATGGGAACAGTATTCCTTCATCAATTAAAATATATCATCGGTGAAGAAACTTTCTACAAAGGTATGCGCCAGTATTTCAACGCCTGGAAATTCAAACATCCAGAGCCTAACGATTTCATCCGGGTAATGGAAAAAGTCTCGGGATTGCAGTTGAAGTGGTACATGAGTTATTGGGTAAATACCACCAAGCACATCGATTATGGCATCCGCACCATTGTAGAAAATGACGGAGCTACTTTTGTAACGCTCGAACGCGCTGACAATTTTCCGATGCCTGTGGATCTGGTGGTGACCTATAAAGACGGCAGCAAAGAACTGTACTACGTTCCCCTAAACGAAATGCTGGGCAGCAAGCCTGTAGAAGATAAATCCATGAATCGTATTGACTTGTTGGCATGGCCATGGGTTAACCCTACTTATATAGTGAAGGTTAACAAAAAAGCCAGCGAGATTGCCTCCATTGAAATCGACCCAACCGAACGCATGGCAGACCTTGAACGCAAGAATAACCTGGTAGACTTTTCGAAAGCTGTGATTCCGTATGAATATAAGGTGAAATAGCCACAGAATTTTTAACTTCATAACAATAGCCCATGGTTGAAACCGTGGGCTATTGCTTTTGACCACGCTCAAATGAATTTCACTAAAAAGCTTTGTAGAAATACTCAGCTAATCCGGAACATAGCAGCGTTACGCCATACAAGGAATGCTCAATAGTGACAACAAGTAAAGATTTACTTTTCAAGTAAGTAAGCGAGAATATCACCCCACCTACCAGTGTAAACGCAATAACAATCCAATTGGCAAAGTAAAGATGAGCAAAGGTGAATAGTAAGGTGTTTGAAGCAAGCATAACCAACGGATTTCTGAATATCGTTGAGTAACGATAGAAGAAAAATTCTCTAAAGATTAATTCCTGCGGAAACGCTGACAGAAACGGATACATCAACACCATGTAAAAGAGCTTGGGGTTTGAGTCAAAATCAGCAAACAACTGGTGGTTATAAAAATAGAGGCCCACAAAAATCAACACTTCAAGAATCAAAAATCGAAACAGAATCAATTTCCAATCGGTCATGAAAACAAATCGGTCTTTGTTGATTCTATTTTTTCTAATCAGAATAAAAACACAGTACGCCAACAGTAAAACCAAAGGAACAATCTTATGCACCGGAATCCAATCCCTCCAGTAAAAAACAGGAATCATGATAAACAGTGCAACAAGTTCAACTCCCTTCTTCCATTGGCCCGATAAGTTCCAGATCATAGCGAAAATTCAGATTCAATATATCAAGTAATGAACCGTATTCAAATTCTTATGCACCGACTTTCGCTTTCCGTTTTTAGCATTTAGCTTTACACCCCTTATGACATCCGAGCAGGCTAAGAAAACTATTCAGGAGCTAACCGATCAGATCAATCATCACAACGATCTTTACTACCAGCAAAGTAAATCGGAGATCAGCGATTTTGAGTTTGATCAACTACTAAAGAAACTGATCGACCTGGAAGAACAGTTTCCGCAGTTCAAGCAACCAGACTCTCCTACCCAACGGGTGGGCGGAACCATTACGAAAAATTTCGAATCGGTTACACACAAGTACCCCATGCTTTCGCTCGGCAACACCTACAGCCAGGAGGAGCTGGAAGATTTCGATAGTCGCGTGGCGAAGGGACTTGATGGTGATGCTTACGAATATTTCTGCGAACTTAAATTCGATGGCGTATCCATCAGCCTGCAGTATGAAAATGGATTGCTCGTTCGGGGTGTAACGCGTGGCGATGGGGTTCGGGGCGATGATGTAACGAACAATGTAAAAACCATTCGCACCATTCCGCTGAAAGTAAAACACAAAGACCTTCCGGCATCTTTTGAAGTTCGTGGCGAAGTATTCTTACCGAAGGATGCCTTCGCACAACTCAACAAAGAACGCGAAGACATTGGCGAAGAGCGTTACGCCAACGCGCGCAACACAGCATCAGGCACCTTGAAGATGCAAGACTCATCCGAAGTAGCCAGGCGAAAACTGGATTGCTTTGTTTACTACCTGCTTGGTGAAGAAACCGGAACGCAAACACACGAAGAAAGTATTCACCATCTTGAAACCTGGGGCTTTAATGTTTCGAAGACGTACAAAAAATGTAAGACCATTCAGGAGGTTATTGAATACATCAACTACTGGGAACACCGCAGGCAGGAACTTCCGTTGGAAACGGATGGCGTGGTGATCAAAGTAAATAATATTGAGCAACAGCAAAGGCTTGGTTTCACAGCAAAAAGTCCGCGGTGGGCCATATCCTACAAGTACAAAGCAGAAAGTATCAGCACAAAACTAAATGATGTTACCTACCAGGTAGGGCGCACAGGCGCGGTTACACCGGTAGCCGAACTTGAACCTGTTTTTCTGGCCGGCACTACGGTAAAACGCGCATCGCTGCACAATGCCAATGAAATTGCGCGACTGGACTTACGCATTGGCGACTTTGTGTTTGTAGAAAAGGGTGGAGAAATTATTCCGAAAGTAACAGGTGTTGATCTGCCAAAACGAAAACCGGATGCGCAGCCCATTCACTACATTGAAAGCTGCCCGGAGTGTGGAACGAAGTTGATTCGCTTTGAAGGCGAAGCTGCGTTCTATTGCCCCAACATCAACGGTTGCGCGCCACAGATCAGAGGCCGCATCGAGCATTTCATCCAGCGCAAAGCTATGGACATTGATTCGCTGGGCGAACAAACCATTAAACAACTTTACGATCTGGGCTTGGTGAAAAGTCCGGCTGATTTATACTACCTCACAAAAGAAAATCTTCTTCAACTCGACAAAGTAAAAGAGAAGTCAGCGCAGAACATGCTGGACGGTATCAACCAATCGAAAGCCACGGCCTTTGAAAGTGTGCTCTTCGCGATCGGGATTCGTTACGTTGGAAAAACGGTTGCTGAAAAACTGGCGCGCTACTTCAAATCCATTGATGCCATCGCCAAAGCTTCTGTTGACCAATTGTTGGCCGCTCCTGAAGTTGGCGACAAGATTGCCCAAAGTGTTTATCTGTATTTTCAAAACCCCGAAAGCTTGCGAGAGATCGACCGCCTCAAAACAGCCGGACTTCAATTTGAAAGTACCGCTAAAGAACCTGAGAAAGTAAGCGATTTGCTGGCCAATAAATCCTTTGTTATTTCGGGGGTATTTCAGCGCTACCAACGCGAGGAATTGCAGGAGATTATCGTCAAAAACGGAGGTCGTATTTTATCCGGTGTTTCCGGAAAGTTGGATTATTTGCTGGCAGGTGATAATATGGGGCCTTCAAAGCGCGAGAAAGCCGAGAAACTGGGTGTAAAGATCATCTCGGAACAAGACTTTGAAGCACTTTTAAACCCTTAAATTCATCTTTAGCTCATGCGTCTTAACTTTCTGAAAATCAAAACTAAATCGCTCCTCAGGAAGAATAAGAATCAACACGTCAATCTACCTTATAAGAAGGCACAGACCATTGGGGTGATCTTTACGGTGGAAGACAAGCAAAAGCACTTTGTCATCAAGGAGTTCATCAAAAAGCTGGAAGCAGACGGCAAGATTGTGCAGGTACTGGAATACCTCCCTGAGAAAAAAGAGAACTACGAATTCAAGTTCGATTTCTTCACCACCAAAGATGTTTCGTTCTGGGGTACTATCACCTCATCGAATGCTCTTCAGTTTTCGGATGCGCCACTTGATTTCCTATTTTACCTCGACCTAACACCCAACCCTCTCATACTTCACCTGCTGGCACGGAGTAAGGCCAAATGCCGCGTTGGAAGATTTTGGGATGAAGGACACGACTACCTTGACCTGATGATTGAGTCGGTGGCCAACACACAAGCCTTAGTAGAGAACATCTATAAATATTCCGCCCAACTCAAATAAGTTCGAAGTTTAATTTCTGAGGTTCGGAGTTTAAAGTTTAAATTTCGGGTTGCAATGTTTCGATACTCTACATTCTAAATGCTAACTACTTAATACTAATCTATCAACATGAAAAAACTCTACGGAACAGGTGTGGCACTCGTAACACCCTTTACCGAATCGCTTGACGTTGATTACAAAGCCCTTAAAAAACTCTTGAGTTATACCGCCAAAGGCGCTGACTACTATGTGGTAATGGGCACCACGGGCGAATCGCCAACCTGCACAAGCGAAGAAAAGAATACAATACTGCAGTTTGTAAAAGATAACAATCCAAAGAACCTTCCGGTTGTTTACGGCATTGGAGGAAACAACACTGACGAAATCATTCATACTATCAAATCAACCGACCTTAAGGGGGTTGATGCGTTGCTGTCGGTAAGTCCTTACTACAACAAGCCATCCCAGGAAGGCATTTACCAACACTTCATCGCCATCGCGAAAGCGAGCCCGGTGCCGGTAATCTTGTACAACATTCCGGGAAGAACCGGTTCGAACATGACAGCTGAAACTACCGTGCGTCTCGCACAGCACAAAAACATCATCGGCATAAAAGAAGCATCGGGCAATCTGGAGCAGTGCATGAATATTGCCAAGAACATGCCGGCTGATTTTATGTTACTCTCCGGTGACGATATGCTGAGCGTACCGCTGTATGCCATTGGTGGTAAAGGGGTGATCTCGGTACTTGCCAATAGTTTTCCAACGATATTCAGAAAAATGAAAGAGCATGCGTTCGCGGGGAACTTTACTAAAGCCAGTCGGGAGCAATTTAAACTTCTTGAAATCAACGGGCCGATGTACGAAGAAGGAAATCCGGTTGGTGTGAAGTACCTGCTTTCAAAACTTGGTATCTGTTCACCACATGTTCGCAGCCCCATGACCGATGCTTCTGATAATCTGAAGAATAAGATTGATAATATTCTATTCAAAATTCAGTAGCACCTCTGTGTCGTCTTTGTGACACTCTGCGCAATAGCTGTTCCCAAAGAACATGAAGGAAGTTCAAAGGCGCCCAAAGAAGTTCTATGAAAAGCATTACCATTCGCGATGCTGGTTTAGTCGATCTCGCAAACATTCAAGACCTGGCCGAGAAAACATGGTGGCCAACCTATTCCTCTATTCTCAGCCCTGAGCAAATTCGCTTCATGTTGGAGGCGATCTACTCCTCGGAGGCAATGGAGAAAGTTATTCGCGATGGCACACAGCAGTTCATTTTACTTTCAGACGAACACCGTAACCAGGGATTTGCCGCTTACGGAGCGCGTAAGGAGAACCCCAGCATTTATAAACTCCACAAAATTTACATCCTGCCCGAAAACCAGGGCAAAGGTTATGGACGATTGTTAATTGACGAAGTCTGCAGCCGAATTAAAGCAAAAGGCTTTTATACACTCGACCTGAATGTAAACCGATACAATCCGGCCAAAGCATTCTATGAGAAGATCGGCTTTAAAGTTATTTACGAAGAGAATGTACCCATCGGCCCCTATTGGATGAATGATTACGTAATGCGGCTGAACCTAAAATAGTATCATCAATCTTCCACAAACCTGTAACCTCGAACCCCGAACTTTCAACCTTGAACCCGGAACCTTGAACCTCACCTCCCTCCCCTTGCACAATCAGTTTTCAATTGGTTAATTGCTGATTGAAACTGTTCAAAGAATGCTGTGGTATCGTGAATTTGGATTAACGGAGATCATCTTTCTGGCTGCCTTTCTGGTGTTGTACATTGTGTACCTCGTTCGCGTTATCCGGATTGCCAATCATTTGAATTCTTCATACCTCAATGTATTCATCAAAGTAATGTTTCGCACGTTCTACTTTGCACTCTTCATCATTGCTGCGCTGGGACCCTCCTTCGGTGGATCGAAAAAAGAAGTAAAGTCGGTAGGCAAAGACATTATGATTTGTGTAGACCTTTCGCGCTCTATGGATGCGTTTGATATTCAACCCACCCGACTGGAGAAGATCAAATACGAAATGAAGAAAGTAGTAGAGGCGTTCAACTCCGATCGTATAGGTTTGATCATCTTTTCAGGAGAAGCCTTCATGCAGTGCCCACTTACCTACGACCAAAACGCGCTGAATCTTTTCATTGAAACCATGAATACTTCACTGGTGCCCACTTCCGGCACTGACTTTGGTCCGCCCATGCGTATGGCTCTTAAAAAATTTGAAGAAGACGCGGAAACACAAACCCAAACATCCAAATCGAAAGTGATTATTCTGATCAGCGATGGCGAAGATTTTGGCGAAGAAACCGATGAAGTAGCCCAGGAAGTTGAGAGCAAAAATATCAAGCTTTTTACGCTTGGTGTCGGCACCGAGAAGGGTGGTAATATCTATACCGGCAATGGTTTAAAAACGGATAGGCAAGGCAAGACCGTGGTAACGCACCTGAATGCTACGTCACTAAAAGCCTTGGCCAATAAAACCGATGGTCAGTATTTTGAAATCAACGACAGTCGCAATGATGTGTCGCGTCTGATCAACACCATCAGCCATATTGAAGGCGAACTGCGGGAGGCGCGTTTCGTTGATGTAACCGCCAACAAGTATTTTTATTTCCTTGCGCTTGCAACTATTCTGCTGGTTCTCGACATCCTTATTAATGTACCAACCGTGAAGATATGAAGTACCTTGTTATCTCCATACTAGTGTTGATTACCAGCAACGATCCCACCAAGATCGGAAAAATCAACAGTGCCAAGGCAGCGGCAAAGAAGGCGTACAATGCAGGTGATTTTAAAACAGCCATTTCAAAATATCGCTACCTCATCGACTCGCTTGACGTAACCGAAGATGAAGTTACCCTCAACCTGGCAAATGCTTACTTTCAGGTAAAAGATACAGCCAATGCCTATTCTACCTATCAATCCCTTACCGGTAGTCTTAAAAACACCGTTCGTTCCAAAGCACAACAGCAAGTTGGTGTGATGCATCATGAGCGTGGCAAGTTGGAAGAAGCGCTGAATAATTTCAAACAGGCCATCAAAGCAGATCCACAAAATATGGATGCTCGCTACAATTACGAATTACTAAAGAAGAAACTGGACGAGCAGAAAAAGCAGGAACAGCAGAAACAAAATCAAAATCAGAAAGACCAGAATAAAGATCAGAAAGATCAAAACAAGGACAAGCAAGACCAGCAAAACAAAGATCAGCAGCAGAAAGAACAGGAGAAAAAAGATCAGGAAAAGAAAGAGCAAGAGCAGAAAGAACAGCAGCAGAAGGATCAGCAGAAAAAAGAGCAAGATCAAAAAGATCAGCAAAAGAAAGAAGAAGAGAAAAAGGAGCAGCAGGAAAAAGAGCAACAAGATCAGCAAGACAAAAAAGAAGAGCAGGAAAAGAAACCCCAGCAAGAGCTTTCTGACAAACTCAAGCAGATGAAAATAAGCGAAGAGAATGCGCGTAAAATTCTTGAGGCTATGAAGAATCAGGAAGTACAATACCTGCAGCAGAATAAGCGCAAAGCCACCAAACCAAAAGATAAGGGTAAACCGGATTGGTAAGTCAAAAGTTAATTACGAGCTAATGCCATAATCCAAGGCGGTACTATTCAGTCGATAACAGTAATGGTAAGAAATAAAACCATCGACTATGGACTGATTGCCCTGTACTTCTGTATTTTTACATCACTAAATCGTTTACGAAAACTCATTAACCATGCAAGAAGTATATATTGTTTCTGCCGTTCGCACACCTATCGGAAGTTTCGGAGGAAGCCTCGCATTACTATCGGCTACAATGCTGGGCGCTATCGCAGTAAAGGGTGCGCTTGAAAAAGCGGGGGTTGATCCAAAGCAGGTTCAGGAACTGCTCATGGGCAATGTAATCTCGGCTGGGCTGGGGCAAGCGCCAGTCACACAGGTGGCCGCTGCTGCAGGATTAGGGTTCGAAATTCCGTGTACGCTGATCAATAAGGTATGCGCCTCCGGAATGAAAGCGATTATGACGGGTGCGCAGTCGATCATGCTCGGACAAAATGATATGGTTGTTGCCGGTGGTATGGAAAGCATGAGCAACATTCCCTACTACCTGATGAAAGCACGTTATGGATACAAGTATGGCAACAGTGAACTAATTGACGGACTGCAACACGATGGGCTAACCGATGTTTACAATCACTGCGCGATGGGGGTATGTGCGGACAACACGGCTAAGGAAATGAACATCTCGCGTCAGGATCAGGATACTTACGCCATCAATTCCTACAAGTTGTCTGCAGCTGCATGGGCTTCCGGAAAATTTAAGGATGAAGTGGTGCCTGTGGAAATAAAAGACAAAAAAGGAAATGTTACGTTGTTTGCTGAAGACGAAGAATATAAGAATGTAAACTTCGATAAGATTGCCAGTCTCAAACCTGCCTTTACCAAAGAAGGAACTGTAACGGCCGCCAATGCTTCTACCCTGAATGATGGTGCTTCTGCCCTTGTATTGGTGAGCAAAGAAAAAGCGAAACAATTAGGACTGAAACCCATTGCCAAAATTCGCGGCTTTGCCGATGCCGCGCAAGATCCGATGTGGTTTACTACAACACCTTCAATCGCCATACCCAAAGCTATGAAACATGCAGGCGTAGATAAGAACGATGTTGGCTACTATGAAATCAACGAAGCATTCTCAGCAGTAGCCATTGCCAACAACGTGAAGCTGGGACTTGACCCCACAAAAGTAAATGTAAACGGAGGTGCTGTTGCCCTTGGTCACCCGCTAGGTTCGTCTGGTTCACGTATTGTTACTACGCTTATCAATGTGCTTAGGCAAAACAATTCCAGCATTGGCGTAGCCGGTATTTGTAATGGTGGTGGCGGTGCTTCGGCTATGGTGATTGAAAAGATTTAATATTGTTCAAGGTTGGTTCCAAGTAAATAGTTGTTGGAAAGCCAGAAACATTGAACCCGAAACTTGCAATCGGGGAACCCGGAACAACAATCCCACCGGCCTTGCGTTATTGCCCAGGCTATTTTTATTTTTACCTAATCAATCCGCGCTATGAACCGTTATTCTTTTATTCTGCTGGCACTACTGCCCTCGGTTGGATTCGCACAGCGCGAAGTCCGCACCTACTACGACTCGCTTCAGCGAAAGCACATTCAGGAAGTTTACTATGTGGCCAAGGATGACGATAGTAAAATAATTGGCAAATACCTTCGCTACTATCGCAGTGGCTCGGTAATGGTGGAGGGTAATTTTGACGATGGCAACAAATCCGGCCCCTTTACCGAATACCATGAAAACGGAACTCCGGCACGACAAATCAATTTCGTAAACGGCTTGCGGCACGGCACCGTGCAGGTTTATAATGACGATGGAGTACCCGTTCAAAAAGCCTACTATCAAAACGATAAGCTTACCGACAGTGTGCAACTCTTCTACGACAACGGAAACCTGAGAGGCGAATCCTACTTTGTAAAAGGAAAGCCTGAGGGCCTGGTGAAAGAATACTACCCTACCGGGAAAATCAGAAAAGAGATTTCCTACAAAGAAGGAAAACCCAACGGCTTAACCCTTACTTTTTATGAAGACGGGAAAATAGAAACCGAATCCAACTATCAAGATGGCATTCTTACCGGCTACTTTAAGAACTACTATGCCAATGGCCAGCTTCAAACCGTATCAACCATGGAAGGCGGTTCCAAAAATGGGGCGTTCAAAAGTTACGATCGCGAGGGTCATTTGATCCTCGAAGGCAATTTCCTGAATGGCAAGCTTCATGGCGACAATACCAGCTACTATACCTCCGGCATCGTTCAACATCGCTACCACTATAAAGAGGGCAAAAAAACAGGAACCAACTACGACTACTTTCCGGATGGAAAAATAAAAGCCAAAGAGCAGGTGGCCCTGAACGACATCGATGCCGTGATGGAAGAATTTGATGAACAACAAAACATTCTCGCCCTAAAAGAATTCAAAAATTCAGTTGCACAGGGCAGTTGGGCCTACTACTTCGTAGGGTCCAAGGTTGTTCGTGTAAAAGAAACCTACGACAAAGGCAAACTGAATGGGCTTCGCTCCACCTACTTTGAAAGTGGAAAAATTCAGCGCGAAGAAACCTATAAAATTGGCGCACTAACCGGCCCGGTTAAAACCTACTACGAAGCCGGCACGGTAGAATCCAATGGCGAACTTCGGTCGGGGCGTAAAGTCGGACTCTATACTGCTTACTATCAGAATGGTAAGGTAAAAGAGCAGGGCGAATATGCAGCTGATAAAAAACACAAGTCCTGGAAAGAATACGATGAGCAGGGAAATTTGGTAAGAACCCTTATTTTTAAGGCCGGAATCCTGGTGGAAACCCAGGAGGTAAAAAAGTAATGGAAGCCATCAAAGAAACGCATTTCAAATTTCCCGGCCAGACCGGTTATTACAAAGGAAAAGTACGAGACGTTTATTACTTCGGAGATTTGATGGCGATGGTTGCCACCGACCGCATTTCAGCCTTTGACGTAATTCTTCCGCGAGCCATACCCGATAAAGGACGTGTTCTCAACCAGATTGCAGCGTTCAACCTCGAAGCTACCAAAGCCCTGGTACCCAACTGGGTGCTGGCCACCCCCGATCCCAATGTTACCATCGGTTTTAAGTGCGAACCTTTTGCCGTTGAAATGGTGGTGCGCGGCTACCTGGCCGGCCATGCCTGGCGCGAGTACAAAGCTGGTAAACGAATTCTGTGTGGCGTGCCGCTTCCGGAAGGATTAAAAGAAAATGACAAACTTCCCCAGCCCATCATTACCCCTACCACCAAAGCCAAGGTAGGCCACGATGAAGATATCTCCCGAGAAGAAATTCTGTTCCAAGAAATTGTGAGCGAACAAGACTACAACACCCTGGAGGAATACACCCTAAAGCTTTTCAAAAAAGGAACCGAACTGGCCGCAGCCCGTGGACTTATTTTAGTAGACACTAAGTATGAATTCGGTAAACATAACGGAACGATTTACCTGATCGATGAAGTCCACACCCCCGATTCATCGCGATACTTCCATGCTGAAGGTTACGAAGCCCGGCAAAAAACAGGCGAAGCTCAAAAACAATTGTCGAAAGAATTTGTGCGACAATGGCTTATTGAAAATGGCTTTCAGGGAAAAGACGGACAAGAAGTTCCGGAAATGACCGATAGTATCGTTGCTTCCATTTCGGCACGCTATAAAGAATTGTATGAACTTGTGCGGGGAGAATCGCTCCCTCCGGTAGACTATCCCTTGATTGGCGAAAGAATAGAACATAGCATCCTCAAGTCAATTAAATCCGTTAAATTCGCCTGATACTAATCATACTTTACTCAGACCATGAAATGCGCATAAACGAGACTATACCCAACGGGATTATAAGTACCCGTACCTGATACAAAGGGCAATTCTCAACATGTAAATTCAATCTGACCTTAAAACAAAAAAAACTATTAACAGATGAAATACACCATCGATAAGCAAGAAAAGTACTGCCTCTTGAAATTGCACGAAGAGAAGCTTGATTCCAGCGTGGCCCCCGGACTAAAATCAGAACTGATTACGCTGCACGCAGAAGGTATACGAAACATCATTCTTGACTTATCGGATGTAAAGTATACCGATTCATCAGGATTGAGCGCACTGTTAGTGGGCAATCGCATCATGCAGGAAGAAGGCGGAATTTTTGTACTCGCCAAGCTTTCTGAGCACACCATGAAACTGATCAAGATTTCTCAATTGGACAGCGTGTTGAACATTCTTCCAACCGTTGAAGAAGCTGTGGATACCGTGTACATGCACGAAATTGAAAAAGATCTAAAAGACGGAGACAATAATTAGGTGGCCGTTGGCAATAGTCATTGGCTGCCTCACTACTTCATAAAAAAGACCAGAACCTTATTGTGTTTTGGTCTTTTTGTTTTTATTCGTTCTGAATGAGTTTTAAAGTTACCATACTCGGCTCCAGCGGTGCCATGCCGGCCTACGGTCGCCATACGTCTGCGCAGTTGATTGAAATTCAAAACCGGTATTTCCTGGTGGATTGTGGTGAAAGTGTTCAGATCCAACTGGCACGTTTTCAGGCCAATGTTCATCGCATTGATCACATTCTGATCAGCCACCTGCATGGCGATCATTACCTCGGCCTGATGGGCTTACTCTTCACCATGCAAATGCAACGAAGAACGGAAGACCTCCACCTGTACAGCTACAAAGGCCTGGATGAAATCATCACGGCACACCTTCAGTATTCTCAATCATCGCTGGCGTACCGTGTTATCTTTCACACCTTGCAACCGGATGCCCGTGAAATTATTTTTGAAGACAACGCCCTTACCGTAGAAACCATTCCCCTGCTTCATAAAATTAAATGCTCCGGATTTCTTTTTCGTGAGAAACCAAAACCAAAGCGCATCGACAAAACACGAATGCCTGAAGGATTACTGCTTCAGCAAATCGCCAGCCTGAAACGCGGTGAAGATGTTTACGATAACGATGGAAGTATACTGTATAAAAATGAGGAGCTAACACTCTCCGCCCGAAGGTCAAGAAGTTATGCGTACTGTTCGGATACCGCTTACTACGAACGCATAGTTGAGCAGATACAACAGGTAAACCTGTTGTATCACGAATCAACATTTATACAGGAAGACGAAAGTAAAGCGAAAGAAACAAAGCACAGCACCGCCATACAGGCAGCAACGATCGCCAAACTCGCCAACGTTGACAAACTTTTGCTCGGTCATTTCTCTGCACGCTATAAGGATTTAAGCCCTATCTTAGACGAAGCAAAAACAATCTTCCCCAATGCACAATTGGCGCTGGAGGGGGAAGAGATTACGATACAGGAATAGTTTATTCAAGGTTCATAGAACTTTTAAAGATGCTCGACCAAAAACGAAACCGACTCTTCATTCTGCTTGCAGGCATTTTCATCACCAACGCGTTGCTCGCAGAGATGATTGGTGTGAAAATATTTTCTGCCGAAAGCACGGTAGGTCTTAATCCTGCCAATCTCAACATCCTGGGGTTTACAATGGATTTCAATCTTACGGCTGGCGTGGTTATCTGGCCGGTGGTTTTCATCACAACTGATCTTATCAACGAATACTTTGGAAAACCCGGTGTGAAGCGAATCAGCTACCTCGCCATGGGCTTAATTGCCTACGCTTTCGTAATTGTATTTTTTACCATCAAGTTACCTCCGGCTGCGTGGTGGGTGGATGGTAAAGATGCCGATGGAAATGTAATCGTTAACATGCAGGTAGCATTCGAAAAAATTTTCGGACAAAGCCAGCGCATCATAATCGGTTCGCTCGTTGCATTTCTCATGGGCCAGTTAACCGATGTTTACATCTTTCAAAAACTCCGTAAAATTACCGGCAGTAAAATGCTTTGGCTTCGCGCAACGGGTTCAACATTGGTGTCGCAGCTTATTGATAGTTACGTAGTGCTCTTCATCGCTTTCTACGGCACTTTCGATACTGATCTGATCATCGCCATTGGCATTACCAACTACATCTATAAATTCTGCGTGGCCATTTTGTTAACCCCGGTGATCTACTTCGGGCATACACTTATCGATCGATACTTGGGAAAAGAGAACGCAACAAAAATTTCAGCAGAAGCAGCAGAGGAAAGTAAGGGGTTCTTTTAGTTTCGGGTTGCGGGTTGCGAGTTTAAAGTTTTGGGTTTCGTTCGTTACTAACCCAAAACATTAAACTCGAAACCCGACTAGTTCCAAAATCCCTCCTTACTATTAAACGTAGGGCAAGGTATCAGGCGGTACTTCTTCTTTTCGTTTCGAACGGATGGCTTGGACATAAACTCGTACACAATAGAAATTTCGTGCGCGCCACCTGAAGAAGTTTTCATTTCAGAAATCGTAAAGTCATAACTGTAGCCGATCGACAGCGACTTAAAGTAAAGACCAAGGCTTAATACCAGGGCATCTTGCGCTACCGAGTTAATAGCGGTTTTCTCAAAAGGTTTTCCACGATACCACACCCCTACTGATACGGGATCGATGTGATAGTTCAACCCAATATCCAACTGCGAAAATGAATCACCTTGTCTGCGATAAATGAACGATGGTGTAAGGTAATCCACACGCCCCGCATTGCGGGCATTACGCTTCAGGTTGATTTTTGCACCGGCATGAATGGTTGTCTTCATCGGCAACCGGCTCTCGCTATTCAACACCGAAAGGTTCGGTTGATTCATGTGATGAAACGCTGCACCAATCCAGTACTGACGGGTGTAAATCAAAAAGCCTGAGCCAAAATCAAAGTACGACTGCCTCCCCAGTTTGCTGTTCACATCATCATCCAACGATGAATAAACTTTGTCTGCTGTTTCATATTCAAGTCCATCGCCCAAACGCACCTTCGTGCGATCAAGTCCGTTGGTTCCATAGCCGAAGTAAAGACCAGGCGAGAATACTACTTTCTTCGACAGCTTCACTTTGTACGAATAATTTAGTCCGGCACTGTTGGTGCGCCATCCGGCTGATCCCATTTTGTCGGTTACCGCCAGTATACCAAAACCACTGCGCAGTTCGTCAACAAAAATATCGTATGATGCCGAGTACGTTGCAAACGCCTGCGGCAGACTTGGCCATTGAATGCGATGATTGAACACGGCCCGTTGCTGGGGTGTGAGCCCGGTGAAGCCAGGATTTAAATAAAGCGGTGACTGGTAGTATTGTGAAAACTGCGGATCCTGCGCCCACACTGAAATTCCCGATGCCATCACCAATACGGTGATCAGGATAAATCGTTTTGTAAAATCTATCATACGCATCTTCATTACCGAATTAAAGTTATATCACCCACCTGTGTGGTTCGTTGATTGTTCGACAGGCGTAGCGTTAGTTTATACACATACACACCGGCTGGCAGCAAGTTTCCATTCTTGTCGTATCCATCCCAACCCTGATTTTTCTTTTTGCTTTCAAAGATCAAGGTGCCCCACCGATCGAAAACCTGCATCTCAAATTCTTCAACACCTTTCATTACCGGAAGGAAAACATCATTGATGCCGGTAGCGCCTTGCACACCACCATCGCTAGGTCCGCTCGGATCGGGTGTAAAGGCATTCGGAATTTTTA
>Ga0315910_10002489_pt1 | contig 16148 bp, 9 predicted proteins | sample EdamamesoilMG_FD_204470 | JGI IMG/M metagenome (GOLD analysis project Ga0315910, IMG submission 204470) | Garden soil microbial communities collected in Santa Monica, California, United States - Edamame soil | ecosystem: Environmental > Terrestrial > Soil > Garden | place: USA: California... | reverse complement strand
CCCGGGGGGGGACCCCGGCCCCGCCGCCCCCGCGGCGCCGGGGCCCCCCGCCCCGCCCGCGGCCCCGCGGCCCGCCCGCCCGCCCGGGGGCGCCGCGGAGGGCGCGGAGGAACGCGGAGGGAATCCCCTGGTGGAGACCCTCGCGGCCACGCCCGAGTGCCGCGGCTTCCCCTTCGACGACCCGCGCTGGCGGCGCGTGCTCGCGCAGGCGGCGGCGCTGCTCGACTGCCCGCGCCACCTCGGGCTCCATCCGGGCGGCGTGGTCGTGACGCCGGGCCCGATCACCGACTTCGTGTCGCTGCAGCGCGCCGCCAAGGGCGTGCTCGTGACCCAGCTCGACAAGGACGGCGTCGAGGCCATCGGCCTGGTGAAGATGGACCTGCTCGGGAACCGCGCGCTGACGGTGATCGACGACTGCCTGCGCGCGCTCGGGATGACGCAGGCCGAGCTCGCCGCCATCCCCGAGGACGACGAGCGGACGCGCGCGCTGCTCGAGCACGGCCGGACGCTGGGCTGCTTCCAGGTCGAGTCCCCGGGCATGCGCAACCTGCTGCAGCAGATCGGCGCGCGCCGCATGGACGACGTGATCCAGGCCGTGGCCCTGATCCGGCCGGGGCCGGCCGGCTCGGGCATGAAGGACGCCTTCGTGCGCCGCTTCCGCGGCCTCGAGGAGCCGCGCGCGCCGCACCCGCGCCTCTCCGAGATCCTGCGGGACACGCACGGCGTGATGCTCTACCAGGAGGACGTGATGCAGGCCGTCGTGCTGCTGGCGGGCTTCGACATGGCCGAGGCCGACACCCTGCGGCGCGCGCTGGCCAAGAAGCGCGGCGCCGAGCTCGAGCACCTGCGCGCACGCTTCGGCGTGGCCTGCGCGCGCGAGCGCATCGCGCCGGAGGACGTCGCGCGCATCTGGGAGCTGATCGCCAACTTCTCGGCCTTCGGCTTCTGCAAGGCCCATGCGGTCACCTACGGGCGCATCGCCTACCGCACGGTGTGGCTGAAGGCCCACCACCCGGCCGAGTACCTGACGGCCTTCCTGAACAGCCAGACCGGCTACTACGACGCGCGCGTGTACGTCGAGGAGGCGCGGCGCCTGGGCGTCCCGATCCTGCCGCCCGACGTGAACCGCAGCGGCGAGGGCTTCGCGCTCGAGCGCCTGCCGGACGGCCGTGGCGCGCTGCGCGTCGGCCTCGAGCGCGTCAAGGGGCTCTCGGAGGCGACGCGCCGGGCGCTCCTCGCCGCGCGCGAGAGCGGCGGGCCCTACCTGGCGCTGCCGGACCTCCTGGAGCGCTCCGGCGCGCGCGCCGACGAGTGCGAGCGCCTGATCCTGGCCGGAGCGCTGGACGCCTTCGACCGCACGCGCCCGGAGATGCTCCTGCGCCTCTCGCTCCTGACGGCGCCCGCGCGCCGGGCCCCCGCCGGGCTCGATCCGGCCGCCCTGGCGGCCTGCCGCGCGACGCCCGCCGCGCGCGAGCGCGCCAGCACCTGGTCCAAGCCCTCGCTGGCGGTCGGCCCTGCGCTTCCCGGCCTCGAGACGCCGCTCTTCCCCGCCCCGCCACCCCCGGCGGTGGCCCTGCCGGCCCTGGCCGAGCTGGACCTGGTGCGGCGCGGGCGCCTCGAGCTCGAGCTGCTCGGGCTCAGCGTGTGCGCGCACCCGACCGCGCTCTTCCCCTGCGCGGCGCGCGCCGAGCGCGAGCCCGTGCTGCCCTGCGCCGAGCTCGCGCACCACCGCGGCGCGCGCGTGACGCTGGTGGGGTGGCTGGCCGCCTCGCGGCCGGTGCGCACGTCGGCCGGGAGCTGGATGCGCTTCCTCACGCTCGAGGACGAGAGCGGCATCGCCGAGGTGGTCGTGTTCCCGCCGGTGTACGCGCGCGACGGCCATCGCCTGATCGGCCGCGGGCCCTTCCGGGTGCGCGGGCGCGTCGAGGAGCACCTGGGCGCGTGCACCCTGCGCGCCGAGCGGCTGGGGTAGTCGAGCGCGGGTCCGCCGCGGCAGTCGCCATCCGCGCAGGTCCTGGAGCAGGGCGGCAGCCGCCCATCCTCCGGAACCTCGATGGCACCGCCCCGCTCGATCGAGGAACCCGCTACTCGCGGTAGCGCAGGCTGACGTTCTCGCGCCCCATCGTGCGCAGGCGCTCGGTGGACTTCTTGAGGCCCATGTGGTGCGCCTTGGAGACGACGCTCTTGACCGAGCGGTCGAGGGCCCGCGCCAGCTCGAGGTTCGACTTCGTCGGGTAGTCGCGACGCAGGATCTCGAGCTCCTCGTCGCGCCAGCGCGGCATGCGCGTGGAGGCCTCGCCCGCGAGCTTGCGCACGAAGGCCTTGTCCTTGGCCAGGGCGTGCTCGTCCGCCAGCTTGCGGATCGCCTCGACTGGGCGCCCGAAGATGCGCGCCAGGTCGTCGTCCGTGCGCGTGCCGTAGATGCGCTTGAACTCGACCAGCTCCTCGCGCGTCCAGTCCACGTCGCGCGTGATGCGGCCGAGCTCGAAGATGCGCTCGTTCACCTCGGCCAGTGGCCGACCGAGGATGCGCGCGATGATCTCCGGCGAGGTGGCGCCCAGGTAGCGGCGCAGGTTGAGGACTTCCTCCGCCGTCCACGGGCCGTGACGCGCGGGGCCCGCGAAGAGCTTCTCCGCCATGCGGCGGATGCTCGCCACGGGCCGCTTCAGTTCGCGCGCGATGGCCGCGTCGTCGCGGAGCCCGTACAGCTCCCGCAGGCGGGCCTGCTCGGCCTGGGACCAGCGCCCACGCCTCGGCGTGATCGCCCTCCCCATTCCAACGTTGATGGGTCGCAACTTCCCCTCGTGGTGGTTGGGTGGCTGGCCCGAGCCCCTCGGGACGACTCTGTGGACCAGTGGGGGGTGCAGCGCGAAGGTGCGAGGGGCGGGCCGCTCGGGATTCTAGCCACGCCCTCCGGCCCAATGGAACCACCAGGATCGACCCGCGCGAGGCGCTGATCACGCGCACGGAAGGTCGCTCTCGAACCTGGATTGGTACCAACTTCCAAAAGGTGGAACCGGTCCGAGGCAGGATTCCGAGATCCTGACAATCAGGACCGAGCAAACAAGTTGCGACCGGCCAGCTCGAGCCGCGCGCGCACCTTCGCGGCCGTCTCCTGGGCGCAGGTCTCGCGCGCGAAGGCGTGCAGCTCGACCTCGGTCGAGTGCCGCAGGGCGTACTTGATCTCGGGCACGAACTGGGGCGCGACGCTGACCCCGTCGTAGCCCAGGCCGAGCAGCAGCCGGGCGACGGCCGGATCGCTGGCCATCTCGCCGCAGACCGAGCAGGGGCGTCCACCCGCGCGGGCCACGCGGGCGATCTCCGCCAGGGCCCGGATCACCGCGGGATGGCAGGGATCGTAGAGCCCCGAGACCCAGGGGTTGTCGCGGTCCGCGGCCAGGAGGTACTGGACGAGGTCGTTCGTGCCCACGCTGACGAAGTCCACCTCGCGCACGATGCGCTCGAGCTCGAGCAGCGCCGAGGGCACCTCGACCATCGCTCCCACCGGCACGTCGTCGGCCGTGGCGTAGCCCTGGTCGTGGAGCTCGCGGCGGACCTGATCGAAGAGCTCGTGGACCTCGCGCACCTCCTCCAGCGCGCTGATCATCGGCATCAGGATGCTCAGGTTGCCGGAGGGGCTGGCGCGCAGCAGGGCGCGCAGCTGGACGCGCAGCAGGTCGCGCCAGCGCAGGGTGATGCGAATCCCGCGCCAGCCCAGGGCCGGGTTCGCCTCGGGCGGCGTCTTGAAGTAGGGCAGGGCCTTGTCCCCGCCGATGTCGAGCAGCCGCAGGGTCGTCGGGCGGCCCTCGGTGCGCTCCAGGACCCGCCGGTAGAGCCGGTACTGCTCCTCCTCGGAGGGGAACTCGGTGCGCTCGAGGTAGAGGAACTCGGTGCGCAGGAGCCCGATGCCGTCGGTGTGGGCCAGGTCGAAGGTGTCCAGGTCCCGGACGCTCTCGACGTTGACCTGGACGCGAAACGGACGCCCGTCCTGGGTCGTGCAGGGCAATCCAGCCTCGGCCCGAATTCGGTCGTGGCGCTCGGCCAGGGAGCGCCGGCGCTCCTCGAACTCGCGCACGTCCGCCGGCGTCGGCGCGAGCAGCACGGTCCCGTGGTCGCCGTCGACGGCGACGCTCATGCCCTGCTCGAGGCGCGCGAGCAGGTTCGGCAGGCCGACGACGCAGGGCAGTCCGAGCGAGCGCGCCAGCACCGCGCCGTGCGAGAAGCGTCCGCCCGTCTCGGCCACGACGGCCAGCAGACGCTCGCGCGCGACGAAGGTCACCACCGCCGGCGTGAGCTCGGCCGCGGCCAGGATGACCGCGCCCTCGGTCTGCAGCACCTGCTCGCGGTCGCGCTCGAGCAGCACGTTGAGCACGAAGCGCCAGGGATCGGAGACGTCGGAGCCGAAGTCGCGCACGCTGGCGCCCTCCAGGCGCCCGAGCGTCTCCTGGTAGCGCTCGATCAGGAGCTTGACGGCCGCCTCGGCGTTGATGCGCTGCTCGGTGATGAGCTGCTCGACCTCGCTCATCGCGCGCGGATCCTTGAGGATCATGCGGTGCACCGCGAAGATCTCGGCGTCCTTGGCGCCGGCCGAGGCGCTGACGGTGCGCTGGCGCTCCTCGAGGCGCTCGGCGGCGACGTTCAGGGCGAGGGCCAGGCGTCCGATCTCGAGCGGGACGTCCTCGCGCTTCACGGTCCAGGTCGGCACGTCGGCCGGGCCCGTCAGCACGATGTGCACGCCCCCCAGGGCCAGACCGGGCGCGACCGCGACGCCCTGGACCTTGCCGCGCGGCGGGCGCGGAGCCGGGTGGGACGCGGAGGCAGCCATGGGCCGGGCACGATAGCGGCCGGAGGCCGGTGGGCGCGAGCACGCGGCAGCGGGAACTGGAGCACGGGCTCAAGACGCGGGGAGCGCGCGTTCGAGTAGGAGCCCGCGCACCGCACCGGCCGCCGGAAGCGCCTTCCGGACCGGGGCGTCTCCCGCCGTGAGGAACGCACGGGGCGCGTCTCTTTCCCGACCCGCATCCCAACATGGCCACGCCCGCACACGCTGCCCGCTCGAGCAAGAGCGCTGGATTCCTGTTCCTCCTGGCCTTCGCGCTGCTCGCCGCGGGAGCGGGCTTCGCCTTCGCCCCGCAGTACTCGTGGCAGGTGACGAAGGTCGCGCGCCAGGCGGCCGCCCTCGGGCTCTCGAACGGAGCACTGTTCGTCGGCGGGCTGGTCTGCTTCGGGCTGGCCCTGGTGGCACGGGCCGCCGGACGCGCTCCGGAGCTGCCCGACACGCGCGCCGAGAGCGAGGCCCTGCAGTCCGAGCTCCACCTCCTCAACGAGCAGGTCTCCACCAAGCTGGCCCAGGTCCGCAGCTCGCTGCTGCAGCTGAGCGAGGGCCTGGCCACGGTCTCGGCCCTGCAGCAGCAGTCCCTGGCCGAGCCCCAGGCTCCCAAGGATGGCGCCGAGGACCATGCGCGCGAGGCGGTCTTCCGCCTGGCGGCGAGCCTCGACAAGCTGCACGCGCACTTCGACGAGCGCCTGCACGCCGTCGACCTGCAGATGCGCTCCGGCTTCGAGAACCTGCTGCAGGCCAGCCTGGACGTGCGCCGCACGCTGGCCGATCCGGCCGCGGCCGACTTCGCGCCGTCGATCCCGCAGCTCGACGTGCCCGAGCCGCACCACGCCCGGAGCCATGCTCACCCGAGCGCACACGGCGCAGCGCCCCAGGCCCATGGCGTCCCTCCGGACCTCGCGCTGTACGAGACGATGCAGCGGCTCGACGCGATCGCCGGCGAGGGCGAGCTCGGCAACTCCTATCCGGCGCCCGGCACGCACACGCCACACCCGGGCCCGGCCCTGCCCAGCTCGGGCCAGGAACTCGACATGCTCCTGCCGGAGGAGTACCGGGACCGGTACTAGCCCATCGCAGATGGGCTACTCGCCGTCAGCATGACCGCACCGGTTCTCCGGGCGGGCTGGCGCCCGCCCGGTGATCCGGTACGCCGATCCGTGCAGGAGGTCTCGCCCGCTCAGAGACCGCGAGGAAATCAGGAGGCGCGCGAGGATCGCGCGCTCGGCCGATCCAGGGCCCCCAGGCCGGCGGATGCCTGCGACATCCATTCGGGCCGGCGGCTCAGACCTGCGGCGGCGGGACCTCGGGCGGCTCCGGCGCCGGTAGCTCGACGTCGCTGCCGTCCTTCTGGCCCTTGAAGAAGCTCGCGAACGGGTTGTAGCTGCCCGTCGGCCGGCTGGCCCTGCGGATCGCATCGGCGTCGTACTCCTCGCGCGCTCCGCCGCGGCCGCGGGCGGCGCCTGCACCACCGCGACCCGCGCCGACTCCGCCGCGTCCGGCGCCACGCTCTCCGTCCCGACCGCGGCCTCCGCCCCGGCGGCGCTCGTCGCCGCTCTTGCCCGTCACCAGCCCATCGCGCCGCGAGCGCGCGGCGCGCAGGACCGGCTGGTGCTCGGGCCATTGCTCCTCGCGCTCGCGGCGCCCGCCGCGCCGGCCGGCGCGCGCGGGGCGCTCGCCGCCCTCCTCGGCGGCCTGGCCCCGCGGGGGACGCGGACCGGCCGGGCCGCGCCGGAAGTCGGGCACGTTCTTGAGCGAGAGCTCCAGCCGCGGCCCGCCGGCCGAGGTCACGCGCGCACGCACGACCTGCCCGATCGAGAGCAGGGCGCGGGCGTCGCGCACGTAGTGGTTGGAGATCTCGCTGATGTGCACGAGCGCGTCCTTGGCCAGGCCAACGTCGACGAAGGCCCCGAAGCTGGCCACGCTGGAGACCAGGCCCTCGACGACCTGGTCCTTCTGCAGCGTCTTCGGGTCCAGTTCGGGCGGCAGGAGCCGCGGCAGGAACTGCCGCGGGCGCGGGTCGCGCCCCGGGAACGAGATCTCGCGCACGAGGTCGCGCCAGGTGAACTCGTCGACGTCGAAGTCGGCCCGGCGCAGGCCCTTGGCCGCGTCGCGCCGGCCGAGCGTCTCCTCCACGCTGGCCCCGCCCTGCAGGATGACGCGGCGAGCCAGGTCGTACTGCTGCGGGTGCAGGGCGGTCGCGTCGAGCGGCTCGCTCGAGTCGCGCACGCGCAGGAAACCGATCGCGTTGACCCACGCGAGGTCGTCCAGCAGGCCCTCGGTGCGCAGCTCCTCGCGCGAGGCGAAGGGACGCTCGGCGCGCCGGTCGACGAGCTTCTTCGCGCTCTCGAAGGCGAGTCCCGGGACGTGGCGCAGGAACGAGAGCGGCGCGTGGTTCAGGTCGCAGCCGACGTGAGCCACGCAGGACTCGATCACGTCGTGCACCAGCCTGCGCAGCGGCGCCTTGCCGAGCACGAGCTGCTCGCGACCGAGCCCGAGGTGGCGCGGGTCGAACTTCAGGAACTCCTGCAGCGGGTCCTGGTAGCGGCGCGCCAGGCTGATGGCCTCGCGCGCCGGGACCGAGTAGGCCGCCAGCTCGCTGCGCGCCAGCTCGGAGTTCGCGTAGTGCCCGAGGCCGGCCTCGTTCACCAGCACCGCGCTGGCCTCGACGCCGAGGACCTGCAGGGCCTCGCGCAGCTTCGTCAGCCCGGGCCGCGCGGCCTTGCCGTTGCCGAGGCACAGGGCCATGACGCCCGTGCCGCGCATGGATTCGTTGAGCTTCTGGGCCAGCTCGGGCAGCGCCAGGCTCGCGGCCTCCAGCTTGATCTCGGCGCCCTGCGGCTGGCCGTCGGCATCCACGACCACGATCACCCAGTCGCCCTTGGCGTCGACGTGCACGCCGGCGGCCGGGCGCGGACCGGCCGCGGGCGTGAGCAGGATCTGGCGCAGGTGCTGGGCCACGAGGCGCAGGGCCTCCTCGTCGGCGCGCTCGCGCAGCTCGTTGCGCACGTCGTCCTCGATCATCGGCAGGAGCCGCAGGTGCAGCGCCTGGCGCGCGACCTCGTCGGCCACGCTGGCATAGTCGGGGTGGATGCGCCGCCCGAGGGCCGCGCGCACCTTGGGCAGGACGACGTTTTCGTCCACGCCGAGCAGGAGCGCGACCAGCCGCTGGGCCTGGGCCTGGCGCAGGGCGATCAGGCGGTGCCCCTGGAGCTGGCGCAGCGGTGCGTGGATCTTGAGCAGCGCCCGGTTGCGCCCGAGGCGCCCCTCGTCGACCAGCGCGCGCACGCCGACCCTGGCGTGCTTGCGCAGGAGCCGGCGCAGCAGCGAGCGCAGCTCGGGGTTGCGGCCCAGCCGGTCGGAAAGGATGCGCATCGCCCCGTCGAGCGCCTGCTGCTCGGTGTGCACGCCGCGGTCGGGGTTGACGTGCTGCGCGCACAGCCGCGCGAGCTGGGGCGAGAGGTCGATGTGCGCGGGATGGAAGGCCGCGCGCGCCGGCTGCGGCTCGGGCCCGGGCGCGGCCTCACCGGAGGGCTCGTGATTCTCGCCCGTCCCGGCGGACTCGCCCTCGGCCGCGCTCGCCTCGGTGGACTCCGCCTCGGACTCCGGCGCCTCCGGCTCGTCCTCGTGGATGGGGGCGGCTTCGTGGACCGCCTCGACCGCTTCCGGGCTGGCCTCCGCTTCCGGGCTGCCCTCGGCGTGCTGCGGAGCGGCGGCCTCCGCCGGACCGCCCTCGCCCTCGTCCACGCCGCTCTCCGGCTCGTCCACCCTGGGATCCAGCCCGGGCGTGCCGCGCGGAGCGGGCGCCACGAGCGCGTCGGCCAGGGCCTCCAGCCCGCGGTCGATGGCGAGCTGGACCTCGGGTTCCGGCCGCCGGAACGGGAGGAATTGGTCCTCGAGCTCGAAGCGATCCGTGCAGTCGAGCACCGCCTGCGGGGGCGGACCGGACTCTCCGGACCGGCTGCGCAGCTCCTCGATCGAGCGCAGGATCGTGGCCCGGCGCACGTCGAGCTCCTCGAACTGCCTCAACCGGCGCGCGAAGCGTCGGATCGAGCCGTCGTTGAAGTCGCCGATCTCGGCGCGGTGGTAGCGGGCAATGTAGGGGGCCTTGTTGCCCGCCTGGAGGAGCTCGAACACGCGCGCGGCGTGCTCCATCCGGACGGCGAACTCTTTGGCCAGCGTCTCGACGATCGCTGCGGTCACTGTGAACCCTCTGGTCCGGCGGCGCCGGACGAACGGGTGGTGGGACACGAAAGGCCCCAGAAGGATAGCGTCGTCGCGCGGATCGCGGTAGACGGCGCGCTACCGCGCTACCGCCCGGCGCGACGCATGGCGAGCGAGGAAGGTTCCCTCCCAGTCCGGGAGCTCGCCGCGGGCCTGCGCACGGGCCCTGCCGTCGGCTCCAGACCGACGTGGCGCGCGAGGATCAAGCCCGAGTCGATCCGGAGCGGCGGGCGCCGATGCCCCTGGCGTCGTCGCCTGCCGCTCAGATACGGACGATCTGCACCAGGGCCTTGCCGAAGCGGAAGCCCGCCGCATCGTCGAGCGCGGTGACGAGCTTGCCATCCACCTCGACCTGCGTGCCCGTGTAGCGCGCCCCGGCGGCCTCGAGCGCGGCCCGCGCGGCGCGGTCGCCGGTGACGCGGCGGCGCTTGACCACGCCGGCCTTCGCCAGGGCCAGCGTGGCCAGCCCCCAGGCGCCGATCAGCTTGTCCTGCGCGTACGCCTCGCGCACCAGGCGCAGGACGTCACCGTTCTCCGCCAGCCAGCCCGCGCCGATCCCGCCGCACAGGAGCAGACCCGCGCAGGTCTCCAGCGTGGCTCCCGCGAGCCCGCCGTCGACCTGGAACTCGTCCTGCAGCTCGCCGCGCAGCAGCGCTCCGTCCTCGGCCGACACGACGCGCGTTCCGACGTGCACGTTGAACAGCGCCGAGCGTGCGTAGCGCAGGGTCGTCTCGGCGTAGCCGGCCGGAGGCACGACCACCAGCACCGTGCTCGTGTACTGGTGCACGACCAGGCCGTGCTCGTCGAGGACCTGCTTGGCGCCCGGTTCCTTCTTGGACATGGGGGATCGGTCGTGGACCTCAGGCCGGGAGCTCGAACACCGAGGCGCGCGTCTCCTCGGCCAGGAGGCCGGCGCCCTGCGCGACCTGGAAGGCCACGCGCTCGTCGAGACCCGGCAGGGTCAGCTCGCCGAGCATGCGCCCGGAGAGGGCGTCGCGCACCTCGAGCATCGCGCCGCGCGCGAGGTAGAGCTTGCCGCTGTCGAGCGAGATGCTCACGTCAGGGAGCTCGTCGCTCTCGTCCGCCAGGACCTCGCGCCACAGCGGGACGGCGCCCGTCTCGCCGCTCCGGAAGGCCTCCAGGCGCAGCTCCTGGGGCGGGCTGGCCTGGCCCGGCCGGGACGGCACGCGGTTGCCGGCCAGGACCACGCAGTGGTCGTCGGCGCACACCAGCTCGTGGATGACGGGCAGGTCCGCGTCCAGGAAGGCGTCGACGAAGTCGCCGCTCTCGAGGTCGAGCCGCAGCACGCCCTGCCGCTTGCGATTCGTGTCGGTGAACACGACGTAGGCGTGCGGGCCGATGCGCCCGACCAGGTGATAGCGCTCCCCGTCGCGCGCGTGGCTCCAGACCTCGATCATGGCCGAGGTCAGGATGCCGGTGACGCGCTGGGGCGTGACGGTCAGGCACACGTCCCCGAACACCAGGGCCTGGTCGAAGGGGCGGATCTCGCTGGCGCCCAGGAGCTCGCCGGTCGAGAGCGACATGCGCGCGATGCGGTGGCTCTTGATCGAGGGCCCCAGGATGACCACGTCGTCCTCCTCGCCCAGGCCGCAGCCGAAGCCGCGTCCGTAGCCGACCTCGCAGGGCGAGACCCAGCGCTGCTCGCCCGTGCCGCGATCGTAGGCCCCCAGCTTCCCGGGGATGACGCTGTCGATCCACTTGCCGCCGGCGGGCGGATCGTAACCGTGCAGGATGACCGGCCCGGTCTCGCCCAGGGCGATGCCGTCGATCTCGCCCTGGAACTCGCGGCTCCAGCGTCGTCGTGCGGTGCGCGTCATCGGGCCCGAATCCTAGACAGCGCCCGCCCCGGAAGGAAGGCTCCCGCGGGCGTGGCCCGAGGCCCCGCAGCGCAGATCAGGTCTCCGGGTTGAGGATCTTCTCCGCCAGGTTGGTGGGCACCGGGCGGTACTCGAAGAGCTCCATGGCGAAGGAGCCGCGGCCCTGGGTCGCGCCGCGCAGGGCCGAGGAATAGGCGAACATCTCGGCGATCGGCACGACCCCGCGCACGATGCGCAGGTCGCCGCTGGTCTCGACGTCGCTGACCTCGCCGCGGCGCGAGTTCAGGTCGCCGACGACGCCCCCCAGGTAGTCCTCGGGCACGCGCACCTCGATCTTCATGATCGGCTCGAGCAGGGTCGTGTTGCCCTCGGCCGCCATGCGGAAGGCCTGGATACCGCAGGCCTGGAAGGCCATCTCGCTCGAGTCGACCTCGTGGTGCTTGCCATCGTGGAGCCTGGCCACGACGTTCACGAACGGGTAGCCGTTGCGTCCACCGCCGCGCACCGCCTCGCCGATGCCGTACTCGACGGCCGGGATGTACTCGCGCGGGATGGCGCCGCCCTTGATCTCGTTGACGAACTCGTAGATGCCGTCCTCCGGGGCGCCGGACTCGAACTTGACGTGGGCCACGGCGTACTGGCCGCGTCCGCCGGACTGCTTGATGTAGCGCGACTCGATGTCCTTCGGCTTGTTGAGGCGCTGCTTGTAGGCGACCTTCGGGCGCCCCGTCAGGACCTCGATGTTGTGCTCGCTCTTGATGCGGTTGACCACGACCTCGAGGTGCAGCTCGCCCATCCCGGAGATGAGCAGGTCGCCGGTCTCCTCGTTGGTCGTGGCGCGGAAGGTCGGATCCTCGCGCATCATCTTGCCGATCACCTCGGACAGCTTGTCGCGGTCGGCGCTCTTCTTGGGCTCGACCGACATCGAGATGACGGCGTCGGGGAAGACGATCTTCGAGAGCGCGATCGGGTTCTCGGGATCGCACAGGGTGTCGCCCGTGATCGTGTTCTTGAGGCCCAGGATCGCGCCGATCCCGCCGGCCTGGACGCGCTCGATGGCCTCGCGCTTGCTGGCGTGGACCTGCACCAGGCGCCCGATGCGCTCCTCCTTGCCGGTGCGCGGGTTGAGCAGGCTCGTGCCCTTCTCCAGCACGCCCGAGTAGACGCGCACGAAGGTCAGGTCGCCGGTCGACTCGGCGATGGTCTTGAAGGCCATCAGGCACACCGGCTGGGCGTCGTCGACGCTGCGCGTCGTGCGCCGGTCGGTGCGCGGGACGTCGCCCTCCACGGGCGGGACGTCGAGCGGGCTGGGCAGGAAGGCGAGTACCGCGTCCAGCAGCGCCGGGATGCCCTTGTCCTTGAGGGCCGCACCGCACAGGACGGGCGTGACCTGCATGGCGAGACAGCCCTTGCGCAGGGCCGCGCGCAGCAGCGCCTCCGGGATCGGCTCGTCCTCCACGAACAGGTCCAGCAGCACCTCGTCGAACTCGGCGGCCGTCTCGCACAGCTCGTGGCGGTGCAGCTCGTACTCCTCCTTCATGTCCTCCGGCAGCGGGATCTCGTTGACGACCTTGCCGTTCTCCTCGTCGAAGCGGTAGGCCTTGCCGGTGATCAGGTCGACGTAGCCGGCGAAGGCCTTCTCGCGCCCGATGGGGATCTGCAGCGCGGCCGGGCGCGCACCCAGGCGGTCGATGATCGTCTGGATCGAGCGGTAGTAGTCCGCGCCGACGCGGTCCATCTTGTTGATGAAGCAGATGCGCGGGACCTTGTAGCGGTCGGCCTGGCGCCAGACGGTCTCGGACTGGGCCTCGACCCCGTGCACGGCGTCGAACACGGCCACGGCCCCGTCGAGCACGCGCAGCGAGCGCTCGACCTCGGCCGTGAAGTCCACGTGGCCGGGCGTGTCGATGATGTTGATCCAGTGGTTCTGCCACTCGACCTGCGTGGCCGCCGACTGGATCGTGATGCCGCGCTTGCGCTCCTCCTCCATGAAGTCCATGGTCGCGGCGCCGTCGTGCACCTCGCCGACCTTGTGGATCTTGGCGGTGACGAACAGGATGCGCTCGGTGACGGTCGTCTTCCCGGCGTCGATGTGCGCCATGATGCCGATGTTGCGGCCGCGCTTGAGGCGCTCGGCCGTGCCCGAGCTGGGCTGGGTCTTGACGGCGGTCGTCATGGGGAGAGCGAGGCGAGAGGGCGGGGTTGAGGAGGGCTCGTGGGCTCCGGCGCGAGGCCGCCCGGCCGGGGGCGGCCGGGACCGCCGGCGAGGCCTCGGAACGGACCTCCGGCGACGATTTCGAAGCCAGCCAGGGTAGCGCCGACCCTGGCGCTGTCAACGACCGGGATCCGGGGGGTGGGCCACGACCTGGGGCGGGACCGGCAGGCCGGCCTCGGCCGCGCGGCCGTGCACGCGGTAGCCGAAGACGCGCAGCGGGATGCCCTCACCGCGGCCAGGCTCGGGTGCGTCCTGCAAGTGGAGATAAAGGATGCCTCGAGCTTCCCCGAGTGGTGCGCCGGCCTCGACCCGCTGACCGAGCTGGACCCGCAACGCGGCCGCTTCGAGCCCCTCCAGCAGGCACCACTCGCCGGGCCCCGTGGCGAGCACCAGGATCTCCCCGGCGCGCCCGGGGGCGCGCGCCACGAGCTCGCCCGCCGCCGGGGCCACGACCGGGAGCACGCCCCCGCCGCTCGCCTCGAACCCGAACCCGAAGCAGCGCGCCGGATCGAACACGAGCGGGTTGTCGCGCGCGTCGTCGCCGCCGAAGCGCACGCGCGCCTCGCCCTCGAAGGGCAGGCGGAAGCGCGTCGCGCTGAAGCGGCCCTCGTGCGAGGACGGGTAGGCGATCGGCAGCGAGCACAGCCACAGGCTGGCCCCGAGGGCCGTGAGGGGCCAGACGCGCCGGCGCTGCAGCACGGGCCGCCGCCGCAGCGACCAGACCAGCGCCAGGAGCATCCCCACGGCCGCGATCCAGCCCAGGAAGAGCAGCCCCAGCCGGTAGGCCAGCACGGGCCCGGCGCCGCCCGGCCGCAGGCCGAGATAGAGGAACAGTCCGCCGGTCGCGGCCGCCACGGCGAAGGCGGCGAAGGCCCAGGGCTCGAAGGCCTCGCGGCGCGTGCTCACGGTCTCGGAAGCGGCCCGCGAAGCCCCATGGACGTAGTCGCTCACGGCTCGCCCGCTGGCCGGTTGCGCCCGAGGCGCTCGTGGGCAGCGACGAACTCGTGGGTGCAGAAGGAGGCGAGGAGCGAGAGGTCGCCCGCCAGCACGGTCGCGCCCAGGATCTCGGCGAAGACGTTGGCCCCGCCCGCGCCGCGCACGCCGAGCAGGTCCAGGCACTCGGCCGCCGTGCCCTGGCCCGAGCCGCCGCCCACCGTCCCGACCAGGAGCGAGGGCAGGTGCGCCGAGGCGTACAGGTCCCCCGCCGGAGTCGGCGCGAGCTCGAGGAAGCCCGTGGCGCATTCCGTCACGTAGGCGACGTCCTGTCCGCAGGCCAGGAACACGGCCGCGAGCCCGTTGGCCGCCTGCACCAGGCCGTTGTGCGTGCCCAGGCGCGCGAAGCCGAGCTGGTAGCTGGCGTGGATCGCGGCCAGGTCCTCGGGCGCGACGCGCAGCTCGGCCGCCAGCACGGCGCGCGGCACGACCACGTCGCACACGACGCTGCGCCCGCGGCCGCCCTGCAGGGCACGGGCGTTGGCGCGCTTCTCGACGTCCTCGCCGTGCACGTAGCGTTGCTCGGCCCCGGTCGCGCGCGCCACGAGCTCGGAGCAGGCCTCGGCCGCGCGCGCGGCCATGTTGATCCCGATCGCGTCCCCGGTCGTGAACACGAGGCGCAGCACGAGCCGCCGCCCGAGGAGCTCCGGCTCGACGCCCGCCAGCCGTCCGTGGCGCGTGGTCGCCGCCGTCGCGCGCTCGAGCTCCGCGCGCATCCCGGCGACGCGCGCGCGCGCGCATGCGGCCGCGGCGGCGTCGGCGTAGACGAGCATCGGGTGCTGGCTGAGGCCTTCCGCCACCACGCGCGCGCGCGCGCCGCCGGCGGCCCCGAGGACCTTCATGCCGCGCGAGTAGGAGGCCACCATCGCCCCCTCGGTCGTCGCCATCGGCACGTAGACCTCGCGCGGACCGGCCCCGGTGTCGACGCGCAGCGGGCCGGCGATCCCGAGCGGGACCTGCGCGAAGCCCACCAGGTTCTCGACCTTGCCGCGCGCCTCCTCTGCCGGCACCGGACGACCGGCCAGGTGCTCGAGGGGCCGGCCGGCGACCCGCTCGCACAGCTCGCGACGCGCGCGCACGGCCGCCTCGGCGTGATCGTCCTCGGCCACGCGCGGGATCCTGGGGAGCACTGCCACGGGGCTAGCTCAACCCGTCCCGGGGACAAAGAAAAGGGGGTGGAGCCCGTGAGGGCTCCAACCCCGGGCGGGTCCGACGGTCTCCATCCCTAGGAGGCCATCACGAAGCGCTTGGGAGCACCGACCGCTCTCGTCTCTCAGGTGGTTTCCGTCGAGGAGGAGGGGGTCAAGGAGGAAACCGTGTAGCCGGTGCTCCTGCTGTCCGCCGTCGGACCCGCACCGGGCTCATGGCCCACGCCGGGGCGACTTCAACGTCGCGGGTGGAAAACTTCCGGGCGCGTCGGGCTCCTCGGGCGGCGTCGCGCTCGCGCGCGGGACCCCCTCGGCATCCCACAGGGTCCATGGGCCGACGCGCCGTCCATGCTCGTAGCGGCCCTCGGCCTCCTTGCGGCCTTCGGCGCGATAGAAGGTCCAGGCGCCCTCGCGCAGGCCGGCGCGGTAGTCGCCCGCGCGGGCCAGCCAGCCCTCCGGCGAGTAGTAGACCCAGGGTCCCTCGCGCACGCCGGCGCGCGTCGCACCCTCGGCCGCGAGGCTGCCGTCCGGGTGCCAGAAGCGGGCCGTGAGCAGGTCCTGCGAGCCGGGTGGACCGAAGTCGAGCTCCGAGCGCGGGTGGCCGTCCGCGTACCAGGTGCGCCAGGAACCCGTCGGCCGGTCGCGCGCGAAGTGGCGCTCGGCGGCGAGGACGTCGCCGCGGTGGTACTCGCGCTCGAAGCCGTCGCGCAGGACGAGGCCGTCCGGGAAGACGAGCACGCGGCGCTCGCTCTCCAGGCTGCCGTCCGGACGAAAGCGCCGGCGCGTCTCGTGCACGCCCTCCGGCCGCGGCAGGTCGGGCGCCGGCCGGCTCACGAGGCAGGCCCCGGCGGCCCAGGCCAGCCCGAGCAGCAGCGCGCGTGCGAGCGGGGCCA
>Ga0315910_10002488_pt1 | contig 16151 bp, 14 predicted proteins | sample EdamamesoilMG_FD_204470 | JGI IMG/M metagenome (GOLD analysis project Ga0315910, IMG submission 204470) | Garden soil microbial communities collected in Santa Monica, California, United States - Edamame soil | ecosystem: Environmental > Terrestrial > Soil > Garden | place: USA: California... | reverse complement strand
GGGCCGCGAGTCCGTCGCGCAGATCGAGGTCGTGATCAACGACGACGACTAGGCCGCGCGCTCGCTACGCGGCCGGCCATGTTTTGCTAGGCCCCCGTGTCGCTCGAGTCCGCTGGCCAACCGACGAGGCACCGATTTCGACTAACGCGGCATGCATGTGTGTATGTCGGTCCCGCCAGGTCGTCAGGTTGCCGGACGATCTCATGGCAATCGTCCCGCTTCCCTGACGATCGGTGCGAAATCGTCCGGCGCCCTGACGACCGCGCAAGGGGACCATCTGCGAGAGGGGTCACCCCGCCAAACCCGCGCCGTTGCTGGGCCCTACCTAAGTAGTGTTTTGCAGGTAGGGCCGTAAATCACTACGAAAGTTGGACGCCAACCGCGTCCGCCGAGCCCAAGCTGCAATCGTCGCTTCAACACTTTGGCTCGGAGACCCACAAGACTATGAAGACCCCCAAGACGACGGCTTTCGGCAGCTACGGCTACGGCTGGCAGCAGCTCTGGAAGTACTTCCTGCATCTGTTCCTTGTGTTCCTGGTGTGCGCGGTCGCGAACATCCCGGGCCAAGGCCTGATCGGCGGCCACGACATGGACAGCTCGGCCGGGTTCGTGATGCTGAACGTGCTGATCGCCGCGTACTCGATCATGGTTCTGCCAGTGATCAACTACGGCGGCAACTGGATGTACCTGCGGTTCATGCGCGACGAGCGCCCGAACGTGGCGGACATGTTCAGCGGCTTCAAGACGAGGTACTTGAACATCGTCCTCGCGAACCTGCTCGTGTTCGCGATCGTCGGCATCGGCCTCGTGCTGCTCGTGATCCCCGGGATCATCTTCGGGTGCCGGCTCTCGTTCGTGCCGTACCTGGTCATGGACAAGGGTCTCGACCCCGTCGCGGCGATCGAGAAGAGCTGGTTCATGACGCGCGGCCACGGCTGGCGAATCTTCGGCATGTACCTGCTGGCGCTCGTCTTCGTGATCGTCGGCTTCTGCTTGCTGCTCGTCGGTTCGGTGTTCGCAATCATGTGGGTCAGCTGCGCATTCGCGTCGCTGTACTACGCGATCGATGCGGCCGAGCAGGCGCAACTGAACCAGAACGGTAATCACGGCGCGGTCTAACCCTATCCCCCCCGCCGTGGGCACCCCCGGGGGGCCGCGCAAGCGGTCCCTCGGGGCAATGCTTCAAGACTCGTCGAAGTCCAGTGCGGTGTCGGTCTCGACACCCGCGTAGAAGACCCAAACGTTCTCGTCGCCCGTGAGCAGCTCGATGTACTTCGGGTGCACGAACAGCGACTCGCGGCCCGCGTTGATCTCGCGCAGCACGCCGATGTCGGCGAGCGCCTTCAAGTAGACGGATGCCGTCTGCCGCTTCGCGAGCCCCGCATCCACGATGTTCGAGATCCGGCAATACGGCTGCTTGAACAACAGCTCCACGAGCTCCCACGTGTAGATCTTCGGCAAGCGCCGATGCACGAACTCGCCCGTGTGCCGCATCAGATCGCGTATCGATTTGATCTTCTCCGTGGTCCACCCGCACGTGTGCTCGATGCTGTCGAGCATGTACGTGATCCACGGCGCCCACGACTGTTTCGTCGTGACCTCGAGCAGCAAGCGGTAGTAGTCGGCCTTGTTACGGATGATGTAGCGGCTCAAGTACAGGATCGGCGTGTCGAGCAAGCCTTGCTGCACGAGATACAGGATGTTGAGCACGCGCCCCGTGCGGCCGTTGCCGTCCGCGAACGGATGGATCGCCTCGAATTGGTAGTGCTGCACGGCGCAACGGATCAACGGATCCAAGTCGTCGTGCGCGGACAGAAACTGCTCCCAGTTCGCGAGCTTGTCGCGAATCACGTCCTTGCCGACCGGCGGCGTGTAGATCACACCGCCCGTTGCGGTGCTGCGTAATGTCGTGCCCGGTTTCGAACGCAGATCGAGCTTCTCGTCCTTGATCGTGCGACACACGTCGATCGCGACGTCGACTGTGAGCTTGCCTTGCTGCACCTTGCGCACGCCTTCGAACAGCGCACGGCGATACCGCAGCGCTTCCTTCGTCGCGGGGTCCGCGGCGCGCGTCTCGGGTGCGTCGACGTACTCGAGCAGCTTGTCCGTCGTCGTGACGATGTTTTCGATCTCGGAGCTCGCTTGCGCTTCGAGCAGCGGCAGTGCATTCACGAGCACGGCCGCGTTCGGAATCAGCTCGGCGGCTTGTTTGAGCTCCGCGAGCGCGACGCGCGCGCTGATGCATTTCTTCAAGATCTGCGCCGTCTCGATGCGGTCGAGCGGCGGCGGCAGCGGCGGGAGATCGTTGAAAGGAGTAGACGCATCGAAGGCCATGTGTACGAAATCTCCGTGTTTTTCGACACGTCACTCAGACGTGTCGAGGTGATCGACAGATGGGCTCTTTGTGTCGAAAGTCAGACGAATTTTCGACATATCGCCCAGTCATGTCGATCGAATCGACGTGCCAGCCTGAATATGTCGAAAATCACTTGATTTTTCGACAGGTTAGTCTAGGCCGTCGACCGCCTCGGCACTGTGATGCGGGTCTCAGAATGGCTCCCGGCAAGGCCGAGAGCCGATGGCCGGGCTAGCCCGGAGTGACGCCGTCGATGAGCTCGCGCATGCGCGCCCGCGCCCGATCGCCTGGAACCGGTGCGAAGGCCGCGAGCGCGTTCTCGGCCATGTGCTCCGCGCTGGTGGTCTCGGTCAGCACGCACGTGACGGCCGGGTTCGCGAGGATGTATTGCAGCGAGAACTGCGCCCAGGTCTCGCACTCGAACTCGGCGGTCCATTCCGGCAGCGGCACGTTCGCGAGGCGCTCGAAATACGCGCCGTTCATGAACGGCCGGCTCACGAGCACCGCGATGCCGCGATCCTGAAGCCGCGGCAACAAGCGCTCCGCGTCGCGCTCGGTGACCGAGTAATTGATCTCGACGAAATCCGGCCGCTCGCGCTCTACGAATGCCTCGAGCCGGTCGTACAGCGCGGCCTGCGCAGCCGTTACTCCGATGTAGCGCGCGCGCCCGTCGTCCTTGAGCGCGCGCAGGTTCGGCCACTGCGCATCGAGGTCGATCAAGCTGCCGACGTTCAGGAGATCGATCGCCTCGCGCTGGTACAAGCGCAACGTGCGCTCGAAATGCGCGCGCCCGGCCTCAGCGCCTTGCTGCTCGAGGTTGATCGTGACGAACAGGCGTTCGCGCAAATCCGGCGCGCTGATGATCTCGCCGAACGCACCATCGTTCGCGTCGCTGCGCGGCCATGTGTCGATCACTCGGCCGCCATGCTCGACGAGCGTGCGGATCACGGCCGCGATGGGCTCGGGCCCGCGTTCAGCAATCGCAGTGACCGGGCGCGTCGAGCCCAGGCCGACGATCGGCAACGTCTCGCGCGTGCCGGGAATCGCACGCACGGGCATCGTGCGCGGTTGCGCGGAAGCGCGCGTGGCAGTCGTCGCGAGCGTCGCGGACAACAGCGCGAGGAAGTCGCGGCGGGTCGGCATCGATTGCATGGCCGAAGGATACCCGATGCGCAGCCGCGTCAGGTTCGCGACAGGTAGTCCCACACCGCCCGGCCGGCGCCGTCGTGCACGTCCGTGGTGTCGCCGAACACGCGCCGGGCGATCGCGAGCCCCAAGCTGCGATAGCTCTCCCATTGGGCCTGATCGAAGAACTGATCCGTGGTCGGCTCCTGCGGAAACGCCGGGTGCGTCGCGGCGTATTCGTGCACGTCTGCCGGCGCGGATGCGATGACTCGCGGCTTCAGCACGACGATGCGGCAAAGCCGCGTTGCATGCTCGACGTCGCCCGCTGCGTACACGTTGAACAGCACCGCGCACTTGTCGTCGCGGCGCGCATCGCCACCCGCGGCCCGGGCCGCGAGCAGCTCCGGCGTCGAGAACACTTTGCTGAGCTCGGCGTCCTTCACGACGTCGTCGTCCACCTCGACTTCGACTTCATGGTCGATGCGCGCGAGGCGAATCAGATTTGCGAAGTCCTCGAACTTGTACTCGGGATCGCAACCGTCGTCGCACACGACGATCAAGCGAATGCCGCGGCCGGGCCGCAGCAGCTCGTAGAGTCCCGTGTTCTCGAAGTGGCCGCCGTCTGACAAGTATTGCCACTCGCGATACAGGCCGTGGAATTTCGCCATGAGCTCGTAGAACAAGAACACCTGCGTCTTGAACAGGCCCTTGAACGCGCGCTCGAACGAGCCCGAGCCGTCATGACCGTAGCCCGACGACCACCACGTGCCGAGTCGCACGTTCGCGAGGCCGAGCGCTATCGAAACTCCGAGGCTCGTGCTGCGTCCCAAGCCCGTCGTGAACGCGGCGCCCGAGGTGCCGATCCATTGGCCGATCGAAAGCTTCTGACTGCCGAGCCCGCCGCCGATGCCTTTGTCCACCTGGTCGCGAAAATCGTAATGCCAGCGGTCGATCGAGAACCCTGTCGGCAGAATCGCCATGGGCCGGCCCTTGCGGTCGCGTTGCACGAGCTGCTCGGCCGGATCGATGGTTTGGTTCACGGTGACGTTGATGATGTGCAGCGGCGCGAGCGTGCCGTAGTACTTGTCGCGTGTGAGCTGATCGCCGGCGACGGGCTCCGCGGCGCTCAAGCGCTTGCGATCGCTGTCCTTCACCATCGGCTTGAAGCGCTCGCCGTTCGTGGCGCCCAGGTACGCGCGCGTGAGTCGCGCGCTGTACAGCGATTGCAGGCTCGACAGATTCAGGAACCCCGAGAACCGTCCGGACACGAACGCGAGCAGCAGCGTGGCAGCGAGACAGATGCCGAGCAGCTCGGCCTGGGGCCGCGCGAGGTCGAACAGCTGCGGCCGAGGCACATCGCCGAACCAGATCAACGCGTGGAAGCCGAGGCCCCACAGCGTCGCGATGACGAGGAACAACAGGAAACCCGCGATGCCCGCGATGATGCCGATCGGAATCTTGGCGAGCACGCTCGGCACCGCGTCGCGATCGGCGAGCCGCGCGAGGGAGCGGAACAGCCACACGCCGCCGCCTGCCAACGCCGCGGGAGACGCGATCGTGCCGAGACTCGGATCGCGCGACCATGCGAGATACAGCGACTGGCTCGACGTGTCCACGAGCGCGAGCACGAGCAGCGCGATCAGTAGCTGAAGCCCCGTCGCGAGATGGCGCGTCAGGATCACGCGGTGATACGACACGGTGCGACCCGACGAGCATGTGAGCACGTGCCACACGAATCCGAGCGCGGTGAGCGCGGCGGCAGCGAACGGCACGACGACGTGCGGCAGCGGCGCCGTGCGGGCCGCAGCGACCAGCCCGAGCCCAACCGCGATCGCGACGATCACGAGCGCCGCGATCGCGGCCTCGGAAAAGATCCGCGCCGGGCTCGAGTCGTCTTTGTTTCGCCCGGGATGCGTGAGCCAATACGCGACGCTGAGCGGCGCGAGCCAGATGGCGAGCACGAGCAGCGGCGCGGCGAAGATCGGGCTCCACCACACGGTCATGTCGCCAGACCCGAGCAACGATTGCTCGAAGCCCGAATAAGCGGGCCATGCAGCCGCGAGCGCGAAGCGCAAGAACAGGATCAACGCGAACGCGGCCGCGATGAACGTGCCGAGCACGTATTGCAGGGAGAACCAATTCCGGATCGCGAGCGCGATCGCGTAGTTCAGGTCGCCGGCGCTCGTCGGCGCCAGATAGCGGCCGTTCTCGCGCAGCCACGCGAGCGCGGACTTCCGCACGTGCGGGCGGTCGACCGCATCCGGCATGCGTATGCGCCCCGGTGGATCCTGCTGCAGCACGCGATACGCGTCCTCGGCCGCAGCGCGCGCGTCGGTGTCCTTCCAGAGCCGGCCCGGCACGAACAAGCTGCCGAAGAACGCGCCGATGTAGCCGCCGCCGCTCACCGTCGACAGATAATCGAATCGGCCGAGCAGCGACTTGTGCGGCTCCTTGCGTATCTCGTCGGGCGTCGTGGCGCCGGTATCGGGCGCTGCGGCGTTTGCCATTCCCTGCAGCACACCGAGCGCGAACGTCGCGCTGCGAATGCCGCCGCCCGAAAGGGCGAGACCCAGCGTCACGGCATTCTTGTCGACCGTTCCGAGCGCATCGCGACGCTCGCCGACGCGCTTGGCCTCGGCCTCGAACGTCTTCGTCAGCGCTCGATTCGTCGACTCGTCAGCCATGCGAAAGCGTTCACCTCACAGCGTTGCGGCTCCGCGGCGCGGCTTCACGAAGAAGCGCTCCGCGAGATAACCGCGCTCGTAGTTACGCACGTCCATGTGGATCCAAGTCGGCGCGATATCCTTGGGCTCGAGCGCCTTGCGGTTGCTCGCCGTCCAGCCGATCTGGAAGTTCGCGAGCTCGACGAGCACGCCGCGTCCCCGCTCGCAGCGAAGCGCATCGTCGCGCTTATCCTCGCCGGCCGCCAGCGGAAAATCGATGTCGATAGCTTTGCCCATGTGGTTCGTCGACGCGCGGCCTTTCTGCTCGTTGTTGGTCCAGCAACGGTAGCCGCTCGAAACCAGCGGCGCCGGAAACCCGGCGCGCTCTAGATGGAAGGCCGCCGCTCGAACGCTGTGCAGGATGGCTTTGTGCATGCCCGGATACTCGTACCGATAGTTCTTCTCGGACTTTTCGCCGGGCAGGTACTCGTGTTTGAAGCGCTTGCGGCCGAAGCCCCCGCACGAGCCGCACGGGCAGCGCAGTGGGTCGGCCGCGATCGGAAACTCCGCCTCGAACTGAAACAGCGCATCGAGCGTCGGTCGATCGACGCGACCCGTGGGATTCGGCAATCGCATGTAGTCGCGCTGGAAGCACATCACCTGGAGCTCGGTGCCGGGACCGAACTTGCCGTCCCAGAGCGTGCCGCGAAACCCGGCCAGTCGCAGTTGCAGCTCGACGACTGCCGCGCCTTTGTCGCCGCGCTGTAGAGGAACCTTGCCGAAGGCCACGCGGGCGTTTCCCACGTGAGCCAAGCTAACAGAGCCGCCGCGGGCAATCTGTCAAGCACCGGACACTTGCGCGTAGACTGTCGCGCATCGACGCTGGGGGGCGTATGCGACCAACAACTATCCGACTGCTGCTCGGCGCCGCATTCGCGATCGCAGTCGCGAACCAAGCAGGCGCGCAGCCGAGCGGGCCCGAGCGCCCGTACACGACTTGGCGCAGCTACGGCGGCGGGCCGCACTCGTCGCAATACTCCGCGCTCGATCAGATCAACGAGTCGAACGTCGCGAAGCTCGAGGTCGTGTGGGAGTTTCCGGTCGGCGAGCGCAGCTTCGTGTTCAATCCCGTAGTCGTCGACGACACGATGTACGTGCTCGCGCGCGACAACGAGATCGTGGCACTCGACGCCGCGACGGGTGCCGAGAAGTGGGCACACCCGAACGAGAACGGCGTGAACGGGCGCGGCATCAACTACTGGCAAAGCCGCGACGGCACGGATCGTCGGCTCGTCTACCTGAGCGGCGGCTTCGTGACGGCGCTGAACGCGCGCACGGGCGAGACCATCACGAGCTTCGGCGACGACGGCCGAGTGGACTTGCGCACCGCGCTGGCCGCGAGCGGCTGGGACATCACGAACGTGCGCCCGCTCGGTAACAGCAACCCGGGCCGCATTTACGACAACCTCATGATCGTGTCGCTGCCCGCGCAAGGCGCGGGGTACGCGTCGACGCCGGGCAACGTGCAGGCGTACGACGTCGTCACGGGCAAGCACGTGTGGACGTTCCACGTGATCCCACATCCGGGCGAGGTTGGCTACGACAGCTGGCCGAAGGATGCATACAAGACCGCGGGTGGCGTGCACAACTGGAGCGAGCTCACCGTCGACGAGGCAAACGGCATCGCGTTCATCCCGTTCGGCACCGCGCGCTACGACTTCTACGGCGGCGATCGAGCCGGCAACAATCTCTACGCAAACTCGCTCGTCGCGCTCGACGCGCGAACGGGCAAACGCCTCTGGCATCAGCAGCTCGTGCATCACGACCTGTGGGACTACGACCTGCCGCAGGCGCCGAAGCTGCTGACGATTCGGCAGAACGGCCGTACGCGCGACGTCGTCGCGCAAGCGACGAAGCACGGCTTCCTGTTCGTGTTCGATCGCAAGACCGGCGAGCCGATCTGGCCGATCGAGGAGCGTGCGGTGCCGCAGTCCGACGTGCCCGGCGAGCACACCTCGCCGACGCAGCCGTACCCGACGAAGCCGCCGCCGTTCGCGACACAGTCGTTCACGGAGCGCGACATCAATCCGTACCTGCCTGCGGCGGAGCAGGAGATCCTGCGGCAAAAGCTGCGCACCTCGCGCAATGACGGTTTGTTCACGCCGCCGAGCTTCGAGGGCTCGATCGGCATGCCCGGCCACAACGGCGGAGCGAACTGGGCCGGTGCGGCTGTCGATCCGCTGAACGGCGAGTTCTACATCGTCTCGAAAAACTTGCCCGTGATGCTGCGGATGGAGCTCACGAACGACGAGCCGTCGGCGCGCACGGTTCAAGGCCCCGTCGTCACGCGCGAGGAGGCTGCCGCCGCCCGCGCGGCCGCGCAAGCAGCGGCGGCGCAAGGCCCGGTCCGCTACCAGGCGCCGTACGATTTCATGCTGAGCCCCACGAACGGAATGGGCCCGATGGGACCGCCGTTCTCCCACCTGACCGCGTACGACTTGAACACCGGCGAGATCAAATGGCGCGTGCCGAACGGCGGCACGACGGGCATCGGCGCCGACGTCGGCGCGCACTTCCCGCGCGGCGCGCCCCTCGTGACGGCCGGCGGCCTGTTGTTCGTCGCGACTTCCCAGGACCGGCAACTACGCGCTTACGATCGCGACACCGGCAAGGTGCTGTGGTCGTACACGCTGCCGGGCGGCTCCGAAGGCATTCCGAGCACGTACGAGCTCGGCGGGCGGCAGTACCTCGCAGTGCCGGTCGCCGCGGGCGCGGGCTTGTTCGCGCCGCGCCTGAATCCGGCGCCGCAGCAACCGGAGCTCACGCGCTCGTATGTCGTGTTCGCGCTGCCGGCCGGTTAGCGTCGCTTTGGCGTCGCTTTGGTGCCGGTGTTACGGTTTCGGTTCAACCGAACCGTAACACCGGCACCTCTTAGCTCAAGCTGTCGAAGAACTCTTCTTGGCGCCGCCGCAACGCGGCGTCGGGAAGGCGCCCGAACGCGGCGCCGAAGTTGTCGTTCACGTACTCGACGCGGCGCGTGCCCGGAATCGCACACGTCACGCCCGGGTGCGAAATGATGTACTTCAAGAAGAACTGCGGCCAGCTCGCGCAATCGAACTCGGCGGCCCAATCCGGCAGCGGACGATCGCCGACGACATCGAGATGCGATGACTGACCGCCGCCGAACGGCACGTTGACCATGACTGCGATGCCGCGGTCGATCGCGGTCGGCAGCAACCTTTCTGCCGCGAGACGGTCGCCGAGCGAGTAGTTGAACTGCACGATCTCGACGTCGTTGTCGCGCATGAAGCGCTCCATCTCGTCGAATTGGTTGGGCGTCGAGATCGAGGCGCCGATGTACTTGAACTTCCCCTGTCGCTGCCACTCGCGCATGACGGGTAGCTCGGTCTCGGCATTGACCAAGTTGTGCACGAGCATCGCGTCGATCCGGTCGGTCTTCAGTCGCGTCAGCGCGTTCTGGAGGCCGGTCTCACCCTGCACTTGGCCGCGGATGTCCGTCTTCGTCGCGAGGAACAACCGATCACGGATGTTCAGCGCGGAGGAGATATCGCCGATCACGACTTCCGACGTTCCGTAGATCATCGCCGTGTCCATGACTTTGCCGCCGAGCTCGACGAACCGCGCCATCGTGTCGCGCAGCGGCGCGCGCTCTTCCTCGCCCGTGCCGACGCCGTAGCGGTTCGTGCCGATGCCGATCGGCGGCAACATCTCGCCGCTCTTCGGAATCGTCTTTTGGATCAGCTCGCGCGATTGCGCGAGGCCGGCGCCCGTGCCAAAAACCGTCGCCGCACCGAGCACCGCTCCGGCCTCGAGTGCCTGTCGTCGAGTAATAGTCATTGCCGCAATCTCCGGTTGATTGGCTGAGTTTCTTCGAGCCTACGGGGCAGCGGCTGGAGGTGGCAACCTCGCGAACCTGAAGATTCGCCGAGCTTGAGATTTTCACTAAAGGTTGCGCTACCGCGCCACGCCGTGGCGAAACCGCACAGCGCCTCTCGGAGTCGCTCGGGCCGTACAGCCAACAAATCCGCGCGCCGCAGCGCGTCGGTGGGCTTGGCACACAAGCTGCAATGTGCACCCCGTTTCGAGCACAACGGGAGGGGTATGCGATCCATGACTACCGTCGAGACGAGCGCACAGGCGGACCGCACGCTCGTGTTCGTGGCCTATGTGCTGCACTTGGTCGGCGCGATCGCCGGCATCACGAGCATCGCCGGCCTGATCGTGAACTACCTGCAGCGCGGTCATCACGACGACGTCATCGACAGCCATCACCGCTGGATGATCGCGTCGTTCTGGTGGGGTCTCTTATGGATCGTGATCGGCCTGATCACGATCGTGCTCGTGGTCGGCTGGGTGATCCTGTTCCTGGCGTGGCTCTGGTACATCTATCGCCACGTGCGCGGGTTGATCGCGCTCGTCAACGGCGAACAGATGCCGATCTAGCGTCAGGTGCCGGTGTTACGGTTCGGTCCAACCGAAGTGCCGGTGTTTCGGTTCAACCGAACCGTAACACCGGCACCGTTTGGATCAGCAGCGCTCGGGCGTCGGCGGCGGAGCGATCGTCGCCGGATCCCAGTGCTCGTCGGCTTTGCCGTTCACGAATCGCCACGTGTCGAACCACGTCGTCGTGTAGCACTTGCCGGGGTTGCGCGGATCCTTGTAGCTGCGCGGCCACAGCACCGTGACGAGGTCGTCCTCGGCCGACACGGCCACGATCTCGGTCGTGAGCTTGTCGCAGCTCGCGATGCGCGGCTGCTTCATGACCTGCGTGAAGAAGGCGACCACGCCTTCTCGGCCCGACGCAGCGTTCGGGTTGTGCTGGTGATAGGCATCCGTGAGCCATTCGCCTGAACGATCCCACTGACCGCACTGCAAGAGCTCGCGCATGATGTGCAACGTCGCCTGCTTGTTGCGATGCAGCACGGGATCGGAATCGGTGAACAGCGATTCGTCGGCCTTGCCGACGACGGGCTCTTGCGCGATCGATCCGCCGAGCGGCAGCGCAGCCCCCAAGGCCAATAGCGTCATACGAAGCTTCATACGGGAGTCCCCTCGTTGTTATCGGACAGAATGGAATGATCGGCCGTTACTGACTCTGGAGTCAATAATCGTGCGGAATCGCTACGGCGTCGAAAAATCGAACTGCACGTCCTCGGGAATCGAGAAATCGTAGCCCTTTGTAAAGCCGATCCAGCGGCCGAGGAAAATCACGGTGATCCACAGCAGCAGCGACAACGCGCCGGCCAAGCGCGCGGCACTCGGCGGCTTCACGCCCTTGTCCCAGGCCGGAGCGCTCTTCGCCGTGACGAGCTCGAACACGAGCATGTTGATGCCGGCCAGCACGATCACGCCCATCTTCAGCCAGAACGCCGTGTTGCGGTAATACGTGACCGCGTTGACGATCAACAGCAGCACGCCCGTGATCACGGATGCGCCGAACGCGATCCACGTCCAGCGCAACAGATCGTGGTGCAACTTGGTGAACGAGCGCTGCACGTTCGGCCAACCCAGCAACCGCAGGTCGACCAGCGCGATCGTGCCGAACACGGTGGCGATCGCCATCACGTGGATCGCTTCGACGATCGGCATAGCCTTCAAGGACAGGCGCAAGTACTCGCTCACTGACGAGTTCTGCATCGCCTCGAAGATCGCGCTCAGATCCATCGTTTTCCTTTTATTCGGACCGGCGCTCGGCTAGCCGAGATGCCAAGAGCCCCACACTTCGACGTCGTACGCGATCGCGCGCCCGAGAAAGATGATGAACAACCACATGCACACGGTGCCGATCGCGAATGCGCGTGCGCGCGGCGAGTACACTTCCCCGCCCGCAACCGCGGCGGCACGCATGCGGCGAGTGAAAGTGAGCGAGATCACGACGCCGACCACGATCAGGCTCATCTTGATCCAGAACGACAACGCCCGTGTCTCGCGAACCGGCTCACCGATCGCGAGCACGATGCCCGTCGCGAGCATCACGGCGAGCGCGGACCAGAACCACGGCCGGAATCGATCGTGAATCTCGGCGAGCGACTCGTCCGCGCGCACGCGCCCGAGCACGCGCAGGGCGAGCACGAGCACGATCGTGAACACCACGCCGATCATGAGGATGTGGATCGACTGCAGCAGCGGCGTCAGCCACAACGTGGACTGAATCGCCACGCTGAGTGGCGTGGTGCCGAGCCACTCCGCGAACTCGAACACGGCGTGTTACCGGTTAGAGGCTAGTTCGAGCCAGCGGGCCTTTGCTGCTGCTGAGCAGGGTCGATGAAGCCGGCGCCGATCGCCACGTTGCCGTCGACGGTGTCGCAGTGCTTGCCCGGTGCCGGAGGCGTCTTCGCCGGGCACTTGTACAACGCGCCTTCGCGCGCGCCCGCGGGCTCGCCGCTACGCAGCGGATGCAACGAGACCGTGAAGATCGTTCCCGCCGGGAATGCGCTGACGGAGATACCGCTCTGCGCCGATGCGGCCGAGCCGGCCATCTCGACGGCCCATACGATCGGTTTGCCGTCCGCGCCACGCTCGACGTTCTTGCGCTCCTCGTTCATGGGCGCAAAGAAGATCTGCAGATGGTTCGCATCCGGATTCACGCGCGTGACGACACCCGTGAAGGTCTTCGTCTGCGACGCGTCGAAAATCGAAAACGAGTGGTGCGCGTAAACGGGCACGGCAGCAGCGGCCGTGAGCGTAGCGGCTACGAGGCCGCCGAGGATGCGCTTGTTAGTCATACACGAGACTCCTTGTGTCTCAAATTACCGGCAATTCTACGTGGGAATAGCTTAATCGAAGCTGAAGATGTCTTCTGCTTCGGGTTTCACCATCCCCTCTTCGAAGTACTTTTCCCATATGTGGGCCCAGGGCCGGCCGTACATATCGGGGACTTCGAATTCGATGTTCGTACCCGGCGAAACCGGCGTCGAATGGCCTTCGACGGGGAAAATCGTCTGGACGCAGTCGATGAAGACGTAGGGGTCGCCCTGCTCGAAACCGCTGGTTTTCACGTAATTGCGAACGATTCGCACGGGCTCCACGAGCGCTTCGGGGTCGTAGAAGATCGCCTCGTGATTGAGTCCTAAGAACTTGCCGGACGGGTCGCGGTTAGGCGTGTAGATCTCGATCGTCTGCATCTTGTTCGAGTACTCGAACGAGCTATGCACCTTCCAGCCCTGGATGTTCGACGTCCACGTGATCATCGTGTCGCCGTCCCAGAAGCCGATCGTCTCGCCGTACCAGCGCGGCACGTCCTGACCGAGCCGCGGCGCGGAGCCTTCCATGTTGAACTCGCGGCCGACGTGAATCGTGGTGATGAAGTTGCGCGCGACGCCCGTGACGATCTGCACGACCGACGGCGCCGCGATCACGTGCCATTCCCACGTCGCGAACTCGTGCCAGCGGCGCATGAAGCCTTCGGGCCAGCAGTACTGCGACGGCCACTGCGGCGCGTTCGTGTGCCCGGCGTGATACGCCTCCTGCACCATCCGCGTCTGATACTCGGGCGTCAGCAACGACAGCAGCGTCGTCATCTGGTTGTGCCGCGAGCGATACCAGTACGACTGCGGAGTGTTGTCCTTGTCCTTTCCGGTCCAGTCCGCCTGCGCATCGGTCGTGTTGCCGGGATGCATGTAGCGACCCGTCCACTCGCCGAGCTGTTCCGCGCTCGGCGTCTTCGCGCCGCGCGCCTTTGTCTCGGCCAGCAACGCGGCGTAATGCTCTTGCGCCGTCTTGAACGGATACGGGCTCACGATGGCTTCGCGCGGATAGTCGCGGTCGCAAAAACCCCAAGCTGCCGACGTCGGCCCGTTGTCGCCGATCGTGGCCGTGGTGTTCGCGCCCCACTGCTCCTCGATGCCGGCCGGGCTGTTGCAGCGGAAGTAACGCGGGTCGGTCCAGAGCTCGCGGTCCTGATAGAAGTCTTTCGTGGTGAAGAGATCGACCGGCAGCGGCTCGACACCCGCCGGCGTCGCACCGTGATGCGCGGAACCGATGAACTGGTCCCAGCTGCCGCGCGAGACGGCGCCGTTGGCAAAGCTGATCGGAATCGCAGGGCCCGTCGTCTCGTAGTCGCGGAGATCGGCGGCGAGCGGCCACGCGCGGCCCACGCTCTTGAAGCCGGGCGCCGCGATCTGCTGAGCCACGACGGATCCTGCCGCGAACGCCGCAGCCACGAGCACGACCGAATGCCGAACCCGGAGTCTCATCGATCCCCCAAAACCAACTCGCGAGTCAGTTTAGTTTGAAAGCCCCACGGCGCGCGAGTTACCGGGACTTAAGAATCCCTTGCGGTTATTCCGCGGCCTGCCGAGGGTTCTGTAAAGTATCGCGGCTTTCTCGATTAGCTGGAAACATCATCATGAACAAATTCTTGCGCGCCCTGTTCGCAGTGACCGCCTCGCTGGTGGTGGCACTGCCAGCTATACCGGTTCGTGCGCAGAGCGCGGACGAGAAGATCATCGTCTCCGGCGCATCCGGAAACCTGGGCGGCCTCACCGTCGAAGCTCTGCTGGCGCGCGGCGTCGCGGCCAGCCGCTTGATCCTCGTGAGCCGCACGCCGGACGAGCTGAAGGCGTACGCCGACCGCGGCGCGAGCGTGCGATACGGTGATTTCACGAAGCCTGAGTCGTTGTCCGCGGCGTACGCCGGCGGCAGCCGGATGCTGCTCATCAGCGTCGGCGGCAGCGGCGAAGTGACCGCGACCGCGCTGCTCACGCGCGCGATCGACGCGGCCAAGGCGGCCGGCGTCAAGCACATCGCCTACACGTCCTACGTCGGCCTCACGCGCGGGGACACGGCCGGCCGCGCCGCCGATCACCAGGCGACCGAGGACGCGCTCAAAGCGAGCGGCTTGGCTTGGACGATGCTGCGCAACTCGATCTACATGCACGGCCAAATCGCGCAAGCCGCGCGCTGGGTCGCGGACGGCCGCGCGGTAATCCCGCCGAACGAGAGCCCGATCGGTTACATCTCGCGCGAGGACTGCGCGCTCGCGGCTGCTGCAGTGCTCAGCACGCCGGGCCACGAAGGCAAGGCTTACGACATCACGGGGCCCGAGCTGATCGGCGTGCGCGATGCGGCCGCAATCGCATCGGCCGTCACGGGCAAGCCGATCGAGGTCGTGCAGGGCGGCGCCGACGTACGACCGGGTTTCGGCCGGCCCGCGATGGCGTTCACGACCACGCACTTCGAGGACGTCACCGGCCGTAAGCCGACGAGCCTGAAGCAGCTGTTCGAGGCCAACAAGGCCGCGTTGCTGACGCCGCCCGCGCCGCGCTAGTTCTCGCGCAACGCGACCGACACGTCGATCCGCGAAGCTCGGCGCGCCGGCACGAACGACGCGAGTAGCGTCACTGCGAGCATCGTTACTGGGACGAGCACGAGCACCCACGGATCGAGCGCGTTGACCTCGTAGAGTTGACTCGCAACGACGCGACGCATCGCGACGGCACCCACGAGGCCGAGAACCACTCCGATCGCCGCGAGACGCATCGCGCGCACGACGAACATGGATAGCAGAGTGCCGCGCTCGGCGCCGAACGCCGACCGCACCGCGATCTCGTTGACGCGTTGATTGACCGAGAAGGACATCAAGCCGTACGTACCGACGGCGGCCAACGTCAGCGATACGAAACCGAACACGACGAGCACGAGCGCTCCGAGCCTATGGCGCGCCAACCCCGCGGCGACGACGTCGGAGTAGATGGCGAACACGCCGGGAATCGTGGAATCCATTGCCGCGAGCTCGCGGCGAATCGCCGGGATCAACGTCGCAGGACTGTCGTTTTCGGCCCGTATCACGACGGCCATCTTGCGGACGTGCCATTGCTGCTGCGGAACGAACAAGGCGGGCTGCACGTCGTCCTCGAGGGTGGCTTGCTTGATGTCCGGAATCACGCCGACGATCTCGGCATCGACAACGGTCTGCTCGCCGAGCTGGCCGAATGCGAGACCGCCTGGGCGCGCTGCTCCGGGCAACGCGATGCGCCGGCCGATGG
>Ga0315910_10002487_pt1 | contig 16152 bp, 18 predicted proteins | sample EdamamesoilMG_FD_204470 | JGI IMG/M metagenome (GOLD analysis project Ga0315910, IMG submission 204470) | Garden soil microbial communities collected in Santa Monica, California, United States - Edamame soil | ecosystem: Environmental > Terrestrial > Soil > Garden | place: USA: California... | reverse complement strand
CAGCGTCGGCTGTCAGCGCGCCGGCGCCAACCCGGACGTGCCGCTCTGGATGCACCGCGCGAGCGGCTCGATGCAGCTCGAGTACACGCGCTCACTGATGGCCCGCTCGCGGGACGTCGGTGAGCCTTACGAGCGCGGCGGCACCGAGCTCGACGTCGCGCATCGGCGCATCTTCGCGGGCTCGCGCGACAACGGCATGTACGCCATCCAGGCGCAGGATGGCTCCGTCCTCTGGCGCTACGAGACGCTCGGCCCCGTGCAGTGCGAGCCCCTCTACGATGCGGCCGAGGACGCGCTCTACTTCGGCTCCAACGACGGCGCGCTGTACAAGGTCGACGCCAGCACCGGCAACCTGCGCTGGCGCTTCTCGACGGGTGCGGAGGTCGCGCGGCGCGTGATCCTCGAGGGCAACCTGGTCTACGCGGTCAACGCGAACGACACGGTCGTCGCCATCAACGCCAAGAGCGGCGCGATGGTGTGGAACCAGCACCGTCCGCCCGCCCTCGGCATGGAGGTCGCCGGCTACGCTGGCCCGCTGCTGTGGCGTGGGCTGATCTACAGCGCCTTCAGCGACGGCACCGTCACGGCCTTCGACGCACACAGCGGCGATGAACGCTGGGCGCCGGTCGATCTCTCGGCGGCAGCCGAGCAGGCGCTGGGCGAGGTGCCCACCTACCTCGACGTCGACACCACGCCCATCCCCGACGTCATCGAGGATCAAGCCGTCGTGTACGTCGCGAGCTACGAGGGCGGCGTGTACGCCCTCAACGCCGACAACGGCGCGCGCGTCTGGGGCAACACCGTCGCCCGCGGCGCGAGCGATCTCTACCTCTGGGAACAGCCGGCTCACCCGTCGCGCGGCGGCGGCCCGGATCTGCCCGCCCGCAAGCTGCTGATCGTGTCCACGGGCACCACAGGCCTGTGGGCGCTCGAACCCGAGACCGGCAACGAGGTCTGGCACCGCGACGTTCCCGCCGGCGGAACCTCGCGGGCGACGCCCATCCTCGGTGCGCTGATGTTCTCCACGACCCGCCAGGGCCTGTACCTGCTGTCGCCCCTCGACGGCCGCGTCATCGACGGCATCCACACCGGAGAAGGCTTCTCGATGGCTCCCGCGACCTACGGCAAGCGCGCCTACATCGTCTCGAACGGCGGGCGCTTCTACAGCATCCAGGTCGAGCCACCGATCTGAGGCGGGGCGGATGGGTGGCATGGCCGCGCTGAAGACGAGGACGCCGACCACGAAGGGCCGCCAGAAGGCCGCCACCCAGAAGGTCGCTGCCAACAGGCCCGCTCCAGCGAAGTCGCCACCGAAAGGGGAGGCCCCCAAGAAGCCTCGCGTCTATGCGATCTCGTTCGCGAGCGTCTACCCGCTGTACGTCCAGAAGGTCGAGAAGAAGGGCCGAACGAGCCGAGAGGTCGACGAAGTCATCGCCTGGCTCACGGGTTACGAGGGCGAGCGCCTGCAGCGCGTACTCGACACCCGCATCGACCTCGAAACGTTCTTCGCGCAGGCGCCGCGGCTGAACCCGAACGCAGCGCTCATCACCGGCGTCGTCTGCGGCGTGCGCGTGGAGGAGGTGGCGGATCCGCTGATGCGGAAGATCCGCTACCTCGACAAGCTCGTCGACGAGCTCGCCAGGGGCAAGAAGATGGCGAGCATCCTGCGCCAGTAGCGCGAAGACGGGCGAGCACATGTGCCGATCCGGAGCACCGGCACGGCAGACCCGTCGGTGCTAAGTGATCCATTGATGGACCACCGGGCGCAGAAACCGAGCGACGTCGAGACGGCCAACGCCATCTATCACTGCGTGAAAGCGCACGAGAGCTTCGAGACTGCCGCTCAGCAGCTGTTCGAGCTGGTGCAGAAGGCGCAGCACACGCGACCGGGGCGTCGTCGCATCATCTATCTCGACATTGAGGGCCATCGAAACGCCAGCGGCGGCTTCGACGCCGCCATGGTCGAGCTCCAGCAAGAGTTCCTGATCGGCTTCCTCGGCGAATACGTGTCCGAGCTCGCGCTCCCGCTCGCGCACGTCGTCAACACCAAGGGCCAGCGCGACGACGTCCCGGCCCAGCTCGACATCGGCGCGACCTCGGAAGAGCCCGCAAACTAGCGCTGCGCTGGGTCCCGCTCGACGAGCCGCTGTCCGGCGCGAGCGCAGCTCTCATCCGCGCGCTGCCCAAGCTCGGCACGCGGCGATCACTTCCGCTTCTTCGCCAGCGCCTGCTCGTGACGCTCGCGCAGCTCGCGGGAGCCGCCCTCGGACGCGGCGGGGAGCTGGCCGAGGAGCTGCCGGAGCTGTCCATGTGCAACGGCGACGTCGGGGAACTCCTGGAGCAGCGGCGAGTAGCGCGCCCAGAAGCCTTGCGGCTCCTGCGTGGGCTGCACCATCGCCTCGGCGGCGCCGCGAACGGCGGCGAGCAGCTCGCTCGTCGGCACCTCGCCCGACACGGCGTCGATGTCGGCGAGCAGCTCGGACAGCCCCCGGAGCCAGGCAAAGTGGTCGTCCTGAGTGAGCAGACGCAGCAGCTCTCCGGGGCCCGAGAGGCGGCCATGCTCGCGCTCGTAACCCTGGCGGGCAGCGCCAACCAGCCGCCGGTGTAGCTCCGCGAGCGACTCGCGGACGGCGCGCAGCTGGGCGCCGATGACCTTCGTCGTGACGCCGCCGTGTTCGCCGGCCGTCGCGTGGTCGTCGCCGCGCTCCGCGCCATTGCCGTTGCCGTTCGAGCCTGTGACGCCCATGACGCGATGATGGCGCGCCGCCGCTGCATCAAGCAAGGACGGGCCGCCAAGGACGGGCCGCCGCTGAGGAAACGCACGTCGGACGCGCGCACGGAGGACGCTCGGCGCGGGCGCCAAAAAAGTTAACATAATGTATCTTATGCGAAGTAGTTCGTACGAACTGATTCGTAATAATACGGTGAGCAATCGAGCGACAGGTAGACGCCGCTCCGCAACAAGCGCGCTCGCGTGAACACTCCGCGCTCGAAGGCGGTCTCGCCCAGGACGCAGCACCATGCTGGTACTGGTGTGGTGTTGCAGCAATTGATCGGGGATTAGTCTTCCTGCTCGGCTCGGTCCAGCGCAGGCCGGGTGGCACCGTCTTGCGTGTCAGGTGCGAGCGGTCCAGTGCGACATCACGGTCTCCATCGAGATCATCCACTGCGCATACGCTTCGAGCTTGATGTCGTAGACGCGCCAGATTCGTCCGACGACGCGTGCCAAACTCATTCAGCATCCAGCCCAGGCCGACGCCGAGGATGGGTAATAGCGAAGTCAGAGTCAGGTCCACTGTGGTGAATCTCCAAGGCGCCTCGGGAATGGACGTCCTCTCCCGTCGCCAAGATGAGGCCCGAATCGGCCGCAGCGGTCTGAAAGGCGCGCTCATTACCTCGGATTCGATGGCTCACGGACTTGACCAAATTACGCTCTCAGCGTAGTTTATGCGGTGCCCACGGTCCTGCGCATCGGCCCCTACCGATTCCACTTCTACGCCGCTGACGGCGCCGAGCCACCGCATGTCCACGTCGCTGGTCCCTACAGCGGCTCCCCGAAGTTCTGGCTCGAGCCCATAAGCCTCGCCGAGGCAGCCGGCGTCGCGCCCCGCACCTTGCGTGAGATCCAGCGGCACATCGAGGATAACCGCGACCACCTGATCCGGAGCTGGCATGAATTCTTCCGTCCCCCTCAGCCATAATTACGGCCTGCACGCGACCCGCGCCTGGGTCGCCAACCGCACCGTCCATGTCGCGCTCGACAACGGCCGCGTCGTCGGCCTGCCTGCGAGGCAGCACCACGTCCTCGCGACGCTCACGGACGACCAGCTCGCGACCGTAGCGATCCGCAGCCACGAGAGCGGTGACGCGATCGAGTGGTGCACGGGCCCGGGCGAGTTCGACCGCTTCTCGCTCGCGGTCTGGGATGTCGTCGAGGGCACGCCGCGCGCGGTGCGCGCCTGGGTCGATCGGCGCACGGTGCTCTTCGAGCTCACCGACGGCCGCGTCTTCGGCTTTCCCGCGGCCAACTTCCACCGGCTCCGAAAAGCAAGCGACGCCGAGCTCGCTGGCGTCGAGGTGCAGGCCGACGGCTACGGGCTGCGCTGGGATGATCCCGTTGACGAGGACATCTCGGTGCCGGGCGTCGTTGCGGGGCGGGTGCAGGGGCCATGAAGCGGACGCTTCAACCTGAACCGACCGAACCGCTCGACCCGCCCGAGCTGACGCGCGCGGATTTCGAGCGGATGCTGCGGCGCGACCAGCGCCAGCGCATCATCGATGGCCGGCTCAAGCTGGGCGACGTCGCTGCGCTTCGCCGGTTCGTGCAGCTCACCCAGGAGCAGTTCGCCGAAGCGCTCGGCATCAGCGTGCGCACGCTCCAGAACTGGGAGCAGGACCGCGTCAAGCCGGAAGGGCCAGGGCTCGCGCTGCTCCGGATCGCCGCTCGCGACCCGGGCATGATCCGGAAGAACCTCGCGGCGGTGGGCTGACGATGGCCGAGACCGAGAAGCTGACCAGCGACGAGCGAGAGCGGCTCCTCGGCGCATGCCTTGGCTCCGACTACCTCGACAATGGGGAGTTCGCCGCAATCCGCGATGTGATGGCGAAGGCGCTGGGCATCGTGGACGCGCAGGCGGCGCGCATCGAAGAGCTCGAGCTCGGGCAGCGCCACGACGAGGCCGAGATCCGACGGCTCACGTCGGGCCGCTTCGCGCCCGCGGAGCGCGCCGTGCTCGACGCCTGCGCCGAGCTGTTGCTCATCCCCGAGACGGGCGGGCGAGTACGCGTGCCCAACCAGCACGAGGTTGAGCTCGTGGGCGAGGCCGAGTGGGCTAAAGATGCCCAGCTGGCTCGCGTCATCAAAGATTCGCGAGCTCTGGCTCGCGAAATCGAGAAGCTGGCTCCGGCCATCGATCGGCGTGCAACACCCGAGGCCAGCGAGAGCAACGATACGGAGCTGGCCCTGGACGTCTTCCGAAAGGCAGTCCGAGCACGTCGGCCAGCTCCGGCTTCTTCATCACTCCGATCGAGGCAGCCCGTATGCCAGTGATGACTACCGCACCGAACTGCGCTTGCATCGCGTGCGCAGGAGCATGAGTCGCAAGGGCGACTGCCGGGACAATGCCGTCGCCGAAGCATCTTCGCCACTCTTCGTGCCGAGCTCATTGATCACGAGCGCTATCCCACGCGCGAAGCGGCGATGCGTTCCATCGGCGACTACATCGACAACTTCTACAACGTCGAGCGTCGCCACTCGCATCTCGGCTATCTCAACCCCATCGAGTTCGAATTGCGAGCACGGACTCATCAACAAATGGCATAGTCAAACTGTCCACGGGATCGGGGGATCTTCATTTCGACGTCGCCGACCACGGTCGCCGCGCGCGCCGCAGAGGTCTTTCTAAGCCTTCCAGAGACGCCCTTGCCAGATTGGACCGTGCTGAAGCGGGAACTCGAGGAGCGTCGTGGCTAAGCTCTTCCTTGATGCCAACGTCTTCCTGTACGCCATCGGTGCCGATAGCCCGCACCGGGCTCCCTGCCGCGACGTCCTTCAAGTCGTCGGACAAGGGAAGCTCGACGGCATCACCAGCAGCGAGGTCTTGCAGGAGATCCTCCACGTGCGGTCGCGCCGCGTGAACGTCGCCGACGCCGCAAACGCTTCCGGCCCGCAGCTGATCTGGTCAGCGAGGTCCTTCCCGTCACGTCCCACGACGTCCTCGAAGCCTGCAGTCTGGTCGAAGCGCATGCTAGCCTGGGTGCTCGGGACGCGTTGCACGCCGTTGTGATGAAGAATTCGCAGATCCACGTGCTGGTGTCTATCGACCGGGACTCGCCACTCGTTCGCGGGACCAACCTGACTGCCCGTGGCATCGCGCGCTCGCCGTTCGCAAAGCCCTTGCATCGCGAACGGAGCTGCAAGTCTGCGCAATGGTACCTCATTTGCCCACTCGCAACACTACGGCATCGGGCGCCCGCGACGCGAGTGCATGCCGCTCAAATCACGGCGCAGCCCAGGCTAGGAGCCTGAAGCCACCCCCCTACTGCCCCAGACTGGCGCATCCGCGCGGGACGTATTGCCGGCAGAACGGGCCGTTGACTGGCCGCAACGTCGCTCGCGACGACGTAGGTGGCGACGGTGATGCCGTTCGGACCGTGACCGTGCCAGAGTGGCACCGAGAGCCGATCACATCGGGTTACGGTCAGCACCTGGCTGAGCGGGAATCGGTCGGCAGCGTCGAGCTCCTTTGGGCTTGGGCGCTGGCTTGGCGCGGGCAGCGACCGCTCACCGCAAACCCGCTGCGAAGCCCCGCGCTTCGGCAACGGTCGGGACGGGAGATACCTTGTCGTCAGTCAGACCACCAACTTCTTGGCGAATTCCGACCGCTCGCTTTTCAGTCGCCGCTACCCTCGGCACGCCTGAGCAGCTGGGCGAGCACGCGCGTGAGCTCGTCGACCTTGACCGGCTTTGTAAGGTATCGATGGAAGGCGGCTATGCGCGGCGTGTCTCGGATCATCGCGTCGGCGGTGAGGGCGATGACGGGGATGTCTCTCGTCTCGGGCCAGGCGGCGAGCCTTCGCGTCGCTTCGAATCCGCTCATGCCGGGGAGGTTGATGTCCATGACCACGACGTCGGGCTTGCGCGCGCGGACGAGCTCGATACCGATCTCGGCGGTTGGCGCAGTCAGCAGCTCGACATGTTCGAAGTCCGTGAGCAAGTCTTCCATGAAGGCAATGTTCGACGGGTTGTCTTCGATATAGACGACGACGTAGCGCGGGACTTCAGGGCCCGTGAGCGTGGATGCTTGGCGCGCGATGGTGTCTACAAAGCGGTCGACGGTGGGCTCCGGCATGGACTGCAGCCAAAGCAAGGATCCTGCCAGTCGGCACGAACGCTGGGATTTGTGCCCGAACCGCACAGGTTTGGTGTCCAAACCGTATGGCATCCGCCGCAAGGGGCTCGCGTGGAGCCGCGCGCTTTGCGTACAGCACCGCGATGCGCACGTTTTGCGCGTCGGGGCCGGCTGCCAATCAGACGCCGGCGCCCAGCGCGTCCACGATGGAGGGCGACGGTGTGCCCCGTCAGTCGCGACGGGGACTGCGTTGCCAGGATTCAAGGCCCGATTTGGCAGCGCTGATTGTCAAAAAGCGTGGAAAGCCCATCAAGGCCCACTCGACCCTCGCGGCGTTCGCGGAGCTGGCGCCGCGGCCCGGAAGCTGGTTCGCGACCTTCTGGAGGGCTCACGCCGCTCATCTATCGCGCCGAGCAGCGGCAATGCTCCGACGTCTCGCGAACGAATACGCACGACGGCGTTCCAGCGCCCGATGTGTGCACGCAGCTCACTCGCGTTGAAAATCTGTTGCGCGCGAAGCGACATCCAGCGAGCATCAAGACTTGCCCGCTCGCGGAGTGTCAAAATGACCTATCGCTAAAGATAGTCCGCGAGGTACCCTAGCACAGAGGTTCGTGGGGCATGCGGAGCAAGGGGGAGCGGCCATGAAAGAGTCCAGCAAGCCCGACTGGGAACCGCTCTCGGACGCGGTGCTGCTCGATCCAATCGCAGCTCACGACGCCATGCGAGACGGCTGCCCCGTCGCCTACAGCGATCTTCTCGGTTGGTCCTTGTTTCGGCACGACGATGTCACACGCGTCCTGGGCGATCACGAGACCTCGAGCTTGATGGAAGTTCGTGTGAACGGCGCACGGCTGACCGACGAGGCGCTGACCAGCGTCTTGCGCAACTGGACCGTGGGCGAGGTAGGCAGCCTGGCGGCGGCCGTTGGCATCGTTGCGCACGATTTGGCCGTACGCGCTGACCTGCAACAGCGGCTGCGCGCTGACCCTGGTTTGCTACCCGCGGCCATCGACGAGTTGTTGCGCGTCACCGGGCCACTGGTCTCGAACCGGCGCGTTGCAACGCGTGACGTAAAGATCGGCGGGCGGCAAATCGCCGCCGGCGAACGGATCTCGCTGATGTGGCTCGCGGCGAATCGAGACCCGGCGCTATTCGCTGCTCCCGAAGAGGTCCGGCTGGATCGCGATCCAGGCTACAGCCTGCTGTATGGTGCCGGTATCCATGTGTGTCCTGGCGCGCCGTTGGCTCGACTCGAGCTGCGTGTCGCATTCGAAGAAGTGCTCGGCTGCTCGCGTCACATCGAACTCGCTGACGATGGGCCACGGCGCGCACGGTATCCCGTGAACGGCTGGGCATCGTTGCCCTTGCGGCTTTCGTGACCCGACGGCAGGATCTGAGCGAATGATGCCTCCCGAAGTGCGCCATGCCGTCAACCGTGGCCTGCTCGCCACCGTCGTGCTCGCCCTGCTGATCGCCGTCGGGTCTCGCAATCTCGCCCACTTCGACGCAGCGCTCGTGGCCTACACGTTCTCCGTGTTGTTCGCCACGTTCGGCCTCACATACCGCTACGCGATGTGGCTCTCTCGGCCGCCCACGGCCCTGTATTGGACGCGAGGCTGGCAAGCCTTCCTACGCCGCGGTTCGCGTCTCCGCAACATGCGCTTCTGGCTGCACCGCATCGCGGTCGACGTGCTGGCAAACCGCTTCATCGTGCGGCGGGACAGGGTGCGCGGCTTGACGCACCTGCTCATCATGTGGGGCTGCGGCCTGGCCGTGGCCATCACTTTCCCCCTCGTGTTCGGTTGGTTGCATTTCCGCCCGGTCCCCGGCGACCTGCGCTTGTACGAGGCCGTGCTGTTCGGTTTCGGCGCCTTCCGCTTTCCGCACGATTCGGTGGTTGCGTTCCTCTTGTTCCACGGGCTGGTGTGGGCGTCGTTCCTCGTGATCGGAGGGGTGATGCTGGCCATGCGGCGGCGGATGCGCGAGGAGGGCGCCGGCGCGCTGCAGCGCTTCGCCGAGGATTTCATGCCCCTCCTGCTCTTGTTCGCGGTGAGCGTCACCGGGCTCATGCTCACGGCCAGCTACACGTGGCTGAAGGGCTATGGCTTCACGTTCATCGCCATCCTACACGCCATTACCGTCATCGCGACCTTCATCTGGTTACCGTTCGGCAAGTTCTTCCACATCTTTCAGCGTCCGGCGCAGCTCGGTGTCGGCTTCTACAAGGACATCGGGCGCGAGGGTGAGCCCGCGCACTGCCGGCGCTGCGGCCACGCTTTCACGTCTCGCATGCACGTGCTCGACCTCATCGAAGTCGAGCGACAACTCGGATACCGTTACGATATCCCGGGTACCGAGGCTGAGCACTACCAGTGGATCTGCCCGCCCTGCCGACGCGCGTCGTTCGCTCTGGCGCAGAGTCTCGCCTGGAAGGGTCACCGCGGGGGCGCGCCGCTCGCCGCCAGGGATGCCGGCTTGCCCATGCCAAGGCATGCCAACACGGGTCTCGGTCAGGGCCCCTTAGACAGCGAGGATGCTGAGAATTTTCATCCATGACACGAGCACGAGATTCTGCAGCTGACGAAGCCACGGCGTCCCTACCCATCCCGGCGCTGGAGCGGGAGGTGATTCACGAATTCGGCCCCACCCGAGCATATGCGAAGGACATACGCGTTGACACCGGCGTCGCCCCGGACCGATCGGTCAAGACCCACTGCTGCTTCTGCGGTCAACAGTGCGGCATCCAGCTCCAGGTCAAGGAGAACACGATCGTTGGCATCGAGCCCTGGTACGACTTCCCCTTCAACGGAGGCATGCTCTGCCCCAAGGGAGTGAAGCGCTACCTGCAGCAGGGCCACCCCGATCGCCTGCTCCACGCCTACGAGAAGGACGCCGCGATACCGTCCGGGTTCCGAAAGCTGCCCTACGAGCAGGCCATTCGCCGCGTCGCCGACGCCATCGAGCGGATCCAGCGCGAGCATGGTCGCGACGCCTTCGCGATCTTGTCAGGCGCCAGCCTGACCACCGAGAAAACGTACCTGATGGGCAAGTTCGCCCACATGTGCCTGCGCACGGCGAACATCGACTACAATGGGCGGCTCTGCATGGTCAGCGCCGCCGCCGGCAACAAGAAAGCATTCGGCATCGATCGAGCGGCGAACCCTTGGAGCGACATCCTCGATGCCCGTGTCATCATCGTCGCCGGGGCGAACGTCGCCGAATGCGCGCCGATCACCACCAACTACATCTGGCAGGCGCGCGAGCACGGCGCCAAGGTGATCGTGGTCGACCCGCGCATCACGCCGCTCGCCCGCACCTGCGATCTGTTCTTGCCGATCAAGCCGGGCCGCGACGTCGCGTTGTTCAACGGCATCCTGCAGCTGATGATCGAGAACGACTGGCTCGATCATGACTTCATCCGTCAGCACACCGTCGGCTTCGATGCTGTCGCGGCCCAGGTGAGCGAGTGGACGCCGCGACGAACGGCGGAGGTCACCGGCATCGCAGAGAAGACGCTACGACAAGCCGCCGAATGGTGGGGCCTGGCGGAGAGCAGCTTCCTGATGCATGCCCGCGGCATCGAACACCACAGCCACGGCGTTCAAAACGTCCTGGGCGCAATCAACATCGTGCTGGCCTCGGGCCGCATCGGCCGGCCCGGCTCGGGCTACGCGACCATCACGGGACAGGCGAATGGGCAGGGCGGGCGCGAGCATGGCCAGAAGTGCGACCAGCTACCGGGAGGCCGCGATCTCGGCAAGCCGGAGCATCGCGCGTATGTCGCACAGGTGTGGGGGATGAGCCCCGACGAGCTGCCGCAACCCGGAGTCGACGCCTACGAACTGCTGCGCAAAGCGCACTCGGGTGAGGTGCGCGGCCTCTTGTCCATCTGCTTCAATCCCGTCGTCTCTCTGCCCGACAACAACTTCGTGCGCGCCGCGCTGGAGAAGCTCGACTTCTTCGTCGCCATCGATTTCTTCATGAGCGAGACGGCACGCTACGCCGACGTGGTGCTGCCGGGCTCCCTACAAGAGGAGGACGAGGGCACGGTGACCCAGGTCGAAGGCCGCATCATCCGCATCCGCCAGGCGGTAGAATGCCCCGGCGAGGCCCGGCAAGACTGGCGCATCATCCAGGACATCGCCAAGGCCCTGGGGCGCGAGCGCGGATTCACCTTCGAGAGCCCGCGGGAGATCTTCGACGAGCTGCGCCTCGCCTCGAAGGGCGGCGTCAGCGACTACTCCGGCGTGACGTATGAACGTGTGGAAGAGCACTTCGGGGTCTTCTGGCCGTGCAGGAGCGACACGCCTGACGGTCCGCCGCAGCCGTCGCCCCAGGGCACGCTGCGGCTCTTCGAGCCCGGGTCGTGGAACCCGGTGGCGAACGGCGCCGGGCCCTTCTACTTCCCGGACGGCAAGGCGCGCTTCAACGCCACGCCCTACGTGGGCCCGACCGAAGACGTCGACGCCACGTATCCGGTGATCCTCACGACGGGCCGCGTCGTGAGCCACTTCCTCTCCGGCAATCAGACGCGCCGCATCGGCCCACTCGTGGATCACTACCCTGAGCCGCGCCTCGAAATCCATCCGGAGCTGGCGACACGTCTCGGCATCGCGACGGGCGATTGGGCCATCGTGGAGAGCCGCCGGGGTCGTTGCACGCTGCGAGCGTCAGTCGTGCATACGATACGCCCGGACACCGTCTTCATCCCGTATCATTGGGGAGGACGCAAGAGCGTGAACCAGCTCACCATCGCGGCGCAAGACGCCATCTCGAAGATCCCCGAGTACAAGGTCTGTGCGGTGCGAGTGAGCAAGGCTGAGGCACCAGAGTACGCAGAGGCTCTCGAGCCCCAGCAATGAGGAGCATCCATGCCGGTACCTGAAATCCTCGAATTTTTCATCGACCCGAGTCGCTGCATCGGCTGCCAGTCCTGCATTCAGGCGTGCAGCGAGTGCGACACGCACAAGGGGCAATCGATGATCCAGCTCGACTACATCGACCGTGAGCGCTCCACCCAGACGCTGCCCGTCGTTTGCATGCACTGCGATTCACCGACGTGCGCCGAGGTGTGTCCCGCCGACGCCATCAAGCGCACCGAGGACGGCGTGGTACAAACCGCCCGAAAGCCGCGCTGCATCGCCTGCAACAACTGCGTCCTCGCCTGCCCCTTCGGAGTGCCGAAGATGAACACCCGCATGAACCTGATGATGAAATGCGACATGTGTTACGATCGCACCTCCGTCGGGCTCAAGCCGATGTGCGCGTCGGTGTGCCCCAGCCAGGCGCTCGCCTTCGGCACGCGCGCAGAGATGGCGAAGCTGCGGCCTCGATCGAGGCCGGTGAACACCTTCCAGTTCGGGCGCCAAACGATTCGGACCAAGGTGAACGTGATGGTCCCGCTCGAGCAAGTTCGCGAGACGGTCGACGTCACCGCCGCGATGTTCGAGCCAACCATCGGGCACGACGTCCTCGACGATGTCTTCAGGAGCGAGGGGGACGCATGAACGACCTCAACGCCGACCGCCACGCCCCGCTCCCACCACGCTCGGTCCCACCAGACGGAGCATCCCCGAGTCGGCAGCCCCGCTGGCGGCGGGATTTTCCCATCGACTGGAACGAAGACGACTATGTCTCGCGCCGCGACCTCATCCGGTTCGTCGTTGTGACCAGCGGCGCGTTTGCGATCGGGCAAATCTGGCTGGTGTGGAAGAGCCTATTCGGCCGGCGCAGTGCCGTTTGGCCAGAGCAACCCGTGGCGGCGGTCGACGATCTCCCGGTGGGAGGAGCAAAGACTTTCAGCTACCCCCCAGGCAGCACACCTCGGCTCCTCGTGCGGACGGGCCCGGTCGGGTTTGTAGCCTACGATCAGCAGTGCACACACCTGCAATGCCCCGTCGTTCCCAAGGTGAGCGAGGGCAAGCTCCACTGCCCTTGTCACAATGGTTGGTTCGATCTCGCGACGGGTGACCCAATCGCCGGCCCACCCCAGCGGCGCCTGCCCCGGGTGCTGCTCGACGTGCGAGGTGAAACCGTCTACGCGACCGGCGTCGAGGACTCGACGACATGAACGAACCGGGTCGCTTCGCTCGCTCGCAGCGAATGACCATCGCCAACGCGATACTTGCGTTTGTCGTGCTGATCGTGGTGCTGCAACTCTGGCTGCTCACCGGCACCATGAACGCCTATCTGGGCGGCGATATGGCCGTCGCGCTTCCAGCGGCCATCGTCAGCCTGATGTGCCTGGGTCTAAACTTGGGCTTGCTGGCGTATCTGTACCGTCTGCGATGATGGATGACGGGGGCAATGTCGGCCTAGTGAGCAAGGTCGCCCGGGGAATCGAGGACCTGTTCCCCGGATATTTCGCCCTGGTCATGGCGACGGGCATCGTCTCGATCGCGGCGGCCCTCCTCAACCTGGTCTGGATCGCGCGCGCGCTGCTGTGGGTGAACATCACCTGCTACGGCATCTTGAGCCTCGGCGTTCTCGTGCGGCTCATGCTCTACTCGCGACGCATGCTGGACGACCTGCGTGATCATGCTCGCGGACCGGGCTATTTCACGCTGGTCGCGGGGACGTGCGTGCTCGGCTCACAGGTGCTCGTCGTCACTCGCGACGCCTCACCGGCGCTCACTCTCTGGTTCGTTGGCGCCGGGCTATGGCTGGTGGTGATGTACGCCTTCTTCACGGCCGTCGTGGTGCGGGAGGACAAGCCATCGCTGGAGGCCGGGATCAACGGCGCCTGGCTGATCGCGATCGTGGCGACGCAGGCCGTGTCCGTGCTGGGATCGCTGCTGGCGCCACGGCTGGCAACGCCCGAGCTGATACTGTTTCTGTCGCTCTGCATGTACCTGCTCGGTGCCATGCTCTACCTCACCATCATTACCCTCATCTTCTATCGATTCACGTTTCTGGCGATGACGATGGAGCGGCTGACTCCGCCCTATTGGATCAACATGGGTGCCGTGGCCATTACGACCCTCGCCGGGTCGATGCTTCTGCTCGTCCGCAACGTCTCGACACTGCTCGCTCGGGTGGAGCCATTCTTGACGGGATTCACCCTGTTCTTCTGGGTGACCGCGACTTGGTGGATACCGCTGCTCATCATCCTGGGAGTCTGGCGCCACGTGATTCGCCGCTTTCCGCTCCGGTACGACCCTCAGTACTGGGGCATGGTCTTCCCCCTTGGCATGTACACCGTCAGTACCACTCGGCTCGCCGAGGCCGCAGACCTCGGTTTCCTGCTCGTCATCCCCCGGTACTCGGTGTACGTGGCGCTCGCCGCGTGGGGTGTGACGTTCGGGGGGATGCTCATCCACCTGGTGACTTCCGGCACGCGCCGGTGCGCGTGAGGACGGCAAAGCAAGAAAGGATACTCGATATGCACAAACCAGAGTCGATTGAGGCTGGGTTCAACTTTGACCCCCTCGCTCTCGCCGGTGAGTTGAGGCTCGATGAGCGGTACGCGCAAAGCGGACACACGGCCCGCACGCTGGTGCGCGCTCCTGACCAGCGGATCGTCTTGATGGTGATGAAGGCTGGCGCGCGCATTGCTGAGCACCAGGCCGATGGCACCGCGTCTATCCAGTTGCTTTCCGGACGGGTCAGCTTGGGGCTTGCCGCCAGAACCTTCGAGATGAAGAGCGGTGAGCTTCTGGTTTTGGCAGGGGGGCTCCGCCACCACGTCGAAGCCCGGGAAGAAAGCACCCTTCTATTGACCCTGGGCTGGTCCGGCAGCGCATAGACGCGCCGCCCAGCGCCGGATGTGCGGTTTAGCCAGCCCGCGCTCGAGTTCTAAGCTGAGCAGCGAAGCGGCGCACTAACGTCAGGCTTCGTCCAGTGGGGACGGTTGTTTGCCGTCGCGCTCGCAATGATTGGGTGCTCGATCTGCCTGCGTCGGAGCAGCGCTGGCTCCCCACCGCTCGTGCTCGTGGTCATCTGACGGAACTCGGAAATGAGTGCCATCAGCGATTGTGGATTAACGGGTTTGGCCAGGTGCTGGTCGATGGCTAGTCGCTGCGATCGTGTGCGATCTTCGTCGCTGCCCCAGCTGGTGAGCGCGACCAACAACGCGGTCGCAGGTCGTGCTCTTGGACATCGGCCTGCCTGGCATCATTGGCTACGAGGTGGCACGCGAGATTCGGCCCACTGGGTGGGGCTCGAGGCGCGAGCTGCTCTGGCATAACGAGCGCCGTCTCCCCATCCAGCGCGGTTTGCACGGCGTGCGCCGGTCAGTTGCAAGAGCTCGCCGCAATCTCTTCCTCGGCCCGTCGCCGTCCACGGCCCGACTCTAGCTCGCGGCGAGCGCGGCGTCACGACGGGGGCGGAGCGGGCGGAGCGAGGAGTTACTCGATCACTGCCCGGGCCGCGATCATCATTGCGACGTATGCACCGCCCGGCGTGTCGAGCGCAGCGGACCAACGCGGTGGGCGGTCCCCGTCCCGTGGCGCTCGCGCGGTCGCGTTGTTCGCGCCGATTGCCTTCACCGAGGGGAGCCAGCAACGATTCCATGGCGCACGCTCTTACTAACTCTTACTCGGTCGAGCCGCTGCGCTCTGCTCGATTGGCTGGTGGAGTGCACCAGCCGCCAGCCCCTGCAATGGGCCCAAGGGCTACGGCCCAGCGATCCGTCGAACACGCCGCCGCACCGGCCGCGGCGCGCTCGTCACGCGCATGCGCGCCCGAACCACGGTCCCCCCATCACCTGCACGGCTCGCGCCCTCCCCTGCTTGCGGCGGATCTCCGTCCCCGCCAGGAGCACGGCTCCAATGCCGAAGGGCACCTTTGATCCTTGTCGAAATTGCCGGGTGCTTCCCCGAAGGGTTGGACGAAGGTGATGGCGCCGTCTGCTTCGATGCGGGTGAGGGTCGCGTTCCATCCCCGCTCTACAGCCGGCCAGTACGTGGCCGAGTCGAGCAGCCCGAGGCGCACGCCCGAGGCCATCCCGAATGAGCAACCGACGCGAGGCGACGGTCGCCGCATCCGTCGAGCGCCTCTGGCCGCGCGGCATGAAGAAGGAATCGCTCGTCGCCGAGCTGATGGGCCCGCTGGGCTGCGGCCTGCAGACGGGCGCGGGGGCGGTGCTCAACGAGCTGCGCCCGGAGCCGGGAAGCTCGCTGGTGGTATTCGGTACGGGCGCCGTCGGATCGGCGGCCCTGATGGCAGCCAAGATCGCCGGCTGCACCACGGTCGTAGCCGTGGACATTCACGACTCCCGGCTCGAGCTGGCCAAGGAGCTCGGAGCGACCCACACCATAAACTCGAGAGGTTCGAAGGTGCAGGATGAGCTGAAGAAACT
>Ga0315910_10002486_pt1 | contig 16153 bp, 14 predicted proteins | sample EdamamesoilMG_FD_204470 | JGI IMG/M metagenome (GOLD analysis project Ga0315910, IMG submission 204470) | Garden soil microbial communities collected in Santa Monica, California, United States - Edamame soil | ecosystem: Environmental > Terrestrial > Soil > Garden | place: USA: California... | reverse complement strand
GACGCCGGTTGCCCAGGCAATCCGCAAGGCCCCGCCTTCCGAACCCATCGTCGTGACCGCCAAGGGCGTGCCGGCTTCCGGCATCACCGCGATGCCGCGCGGTGCCCCGGCTGAGGCCGAGGGAGACGACGCGCTCGAGGCCGGCAGCCTGCTGGCCGGTCCGCGCAATGTAACGCCGTACATCACCAAGCGTGGTGAGGCGTACATGAACAAGGAGCAGCTCCAGCACTTCCGGGACATCCTGAATGGCTGGAAGCGCGACCTCATGGAAGAAGTGGATCGCACCGTCTCCCACATGAAGGACGAAGCGGCCAACTTCCCCGACCCGAACGACCGCGCCACGCAGGAAGAGGAATTCAGCCTCGAACTGCGTACCCGCGATCGTGAACGCAAGCTGATCCGCAAGATCGACGAAGCGCTCAAGCGCGTCGAAGACGGCTCGTACGGCTACTGCCTGGAGACCGGCGAAGAGATCGGCGTGAAGCGCCTCGAAGCGCGCCCCGTGGCGACGCTGACCATCGAAGCGCAGGAACGCCGAGAGCGCCGCGAGCGGCAGTACGGCGATCGGGACGACCGTTATCGCTGACGGCCGGAAGAAGTGACTCCTGAAACTTCACGAACGCCGCCCTCCGGGCGGCGTTTTCCGTTGTGGCGAGCAAGCGCCCGGCAATTCAAGCCTTGAACTCTCCCGCCACGGGCCGCTTTGCGCCCTCGCCCACCGGCCCGCTCCACATCGGCTCGCTGCTGGCCGCGGTCGGCAGCTATCTCGATGCACGCACGAATGGCGCGCGCTGGCGGGTACGCATGGAGGATCTCGACACGCCCCGCGTCGTGCCGGGCTGCGCCGACGAACAATTGCGCACGCTGGAAGCCTTTGGCTTCGAATGGGACGGCGAGGTGCTATACCAGAGCACGCGCCGCGAGGCCTACGACGCCGCGATCGCGCGGCTCGACGCGGCCGGCCGGATCTTCCGATGCAGCTGCACGCGCCGCGAGCTGGCCGCCGCCGGCGGCGACGATGCGCCCGGCTATCCGGGAACCTGTCGCAACGGCCCCGCCCGACCCGGGCCGGTGTCGCTGCGGTTCCGCGTCAGCGACACGCCTATCCACTTCGACGACCTTTACCAGGGCGAGCAGCAATTCGAGCTCGCCGCCTGCGGGGACCTGGTGGTCCGGCGGCGCGACGGCCTCGCGACCTATCAACTTGCCGTGGTGGTGGACGACGCGTTCCAGGGCGTCACGCGCGTGGTGCGCGGCGCGGACCTGGTCGCGAGTACGCCGTGGCAGATCGACCTGCAGCGCGCCCTGTCGCTGCCGACTCCTATCTACGGTCACCTGCCGCTGGTGGTCGAGGCCGACGGCAGCAAACTATCCAAGTCGCGCCATGCGGTACCGGTTGACCCATCGCAAGTGGGCCAAGGGCTTACGACCACCCTTACGCTTTTGTCCCACACTCCGCCCGCTGACTTGGTCCATGCACCCATTAAAGATGTATGGAAATGGGCCTTTGAGCATTGGAACCCGCAAGGGCTTGCGGGAAGTACCTGTGCACCACTGTCCGCCGCGAGCGACAGCCAGCAGAAATTGCGGCCAAAATTGTGAGGCGCGCGAAGGTGTACTAAGGTACAGCCCACACGGAGGGTGAAGGCATGAGCGAACCACGCGTCATCAAGAAGTACCCGAACCGACGTTTGTACGACACCGTACAGAGCAAATACATCACGCTCAGTGACATCCGGTCTCTGGTCCTCGAACGAATCGATTTCGTCGTCATCGACAAGAAATCACAGGAAGACATCACGCGCAGCATCCTGCTGCAGGTGATCGCCGAACAGGAACACGGCGTCGACCCGGTGATGAGCCGCGACTTCCTCTCGCAGGTGATCCGCTCCTACGGCGGACAACTGCAGGGAGTGCTGTCGAGTTATCTCGAACAGAGCATGAAGCTGTTCAACTCCCAGCAGCGCGAACTTCGCGACAAGGTCAAGGCGGTCGTCGGCTTGGACCCGGTGGAGACTGTCGCCGGCGTCGCCCAGCGCAACTACCAGCGTTGGCGTTCGGTACAGGACGAAATCTTCAAGACCCTGATGAATGCCGCGGGCCGCGGCGGTCGCGACGGCGAAGAAAAGCCGGCCGACACTCCCAGCCACCCCAGTCACCAATAGCGGCGGCCCCCATAGCACCCTCCCGCGCCGCTGAACGGGCGCGGGATCTTTCCACGCACGACTAACCACTCGACCCATGGCCCTGTGCCCGCAATGCGACCACTCGGTCCTGGTTCACACGCTGCTCACCGAAAACCTCGCCGGCTACAGCTGCGGTAAATGCCTCGGCACGCTGGTGAGCCTGGTCAGCTACCGCGCCTGGCGTGAGAGTGCGGCGGGACGCGCGGCATTGCGCGCCACGCCGGCGGCCGTCGTCGACGTGGAGCCGCCCGATTCGGTGGGCGCGAAGAAATGTCCCAAGTGCCGCTCGCTGATGAGCAAGTACCGCATCACCGCCGACAAGACCAACCGGCTCGACTACTGCCCCCACTGCGAGGAAATCTGGCTCGACGATGGCGAGTGGCAACTGGTCGAAGGCCTGGTGGTCGCCGGTGACTTCGCCAAGGTGTTCACGCAGGCCTGGCAATACGCGGTACGCGCCGGCGTGAATACGGCCATGGAAGAACAGCGGCTGCGCGAGTTGCTGGGCGGCGACTACGAACGCGTGGTGCAGTTCGCCGAGTGGCTGCAGTCGCAGCCTGCCCGGACCGAGATCCTCGCGCGGCTCAGCCGCAAGCCCCCTCGCTAGCGACATCCGGGCAGCGCCGCCTCCGCGCCGGACCCCTCACCGCCTGCGGTAGCATCTCCGCATGGCCTTCACGCCCGAAGAGCTTCGAGCGGGTTTCCGCATCGGCGACAACCTGGTCGAGCCGCGGCTCAATCGCATCGTGCGCGACGGGAACGAGGCGCGCCTCGAGCCCCGCGTCATGGACGTGCTCGTCTGCCTCGCGGAGCGCACGGGCGAAGTGGTCTCGCGCGAGACGCTCAACCAGCAGGTGTGGACGAATGTCGTGGTCACCGACCAGGCGGTGACGAACTGCATTTCCGAGTTGCGCCACCACCTGGGCGATAACCGCCCGTCGCAACGGATCATCGAGACGATCTCCAAGCGTGGCTACAAGCTCGCGGCGCCGGTGCAGCTGGCGCGTGCCGAACCATCGCCGGAGGCGGCCCTGCCAGCGTCGTTGCCGCCCTCGCCGCCGCCCGCTCCACGTGGCACCCGTCGCCGCCTCGCGCTCGCGAGCGTGCTGCTCATCGCTTTGGCGGCGGGTCTCGCATGGTGGTGGAAGTCCGAAACCGCGCCCGCGCTGTCGAGCGTGGCCGTGATGCGCTTCGAGAACGCCGCCGGTGACGCCTCGCTGGACTATCTATCACTGGCCTTTCCCGACGAGATCGCAACGCTGCTCACCAAGGCACCGGGCATCGCCATGCGGCCTTTCGGCTACGTGGATGGCAAGGACCCGCTCGCCAGCGCGAAGGCGCGCGGCGTCGGACACATCGTCACCGGGCGCTACTACCTCGAGAAGGACGGCCAGCTGAGTCTCGCGGTGGAAGCCCAGCATGTGCGGCAGGAGCGCGTGATCTGGCGAACCCGCATCACGGCGCCCGCCGCGGACCTGGTCGCCATGCGCAGCCGCATCAGCGAGGGACTGCGCAATGGCTTGTTGCCCGCGCTGGGCACCTCCGCCCTGCCCGTTCCGGGCTCGAGTCCCGCGCATGACGACGCCTATCAGCTCTATCTACGCAGCCTGGCAATCCCGCAGCAGCCGCAGACGGGCCTGCAGGCCATCGAAATGCTGGAACGCGCGGTGACCATCGAGCCGCAGTTCGCGCCGGCGTGGCAGGCGCTGGGCACGCGCTACTACGCGTACGGCACGTGGTGGGAAGGTGGCAAGGAAGCCCGCGAGAAATCGCTGGCAGCGCATCGCCGTGCGCTGGAAGCCGACCCGAACTACATCGATGCCGCGCGCAACGTCGTCACCCACCGCGCGGAATCGGGTGACCTCGAGGGCGCCTACCAGGACGCGCGGCGGCTGCTGAACCAGTTCGGTCCCGGCTCGGAGACGCATTTCACCCTGAGCTACGTGTACCGGTACGGCGGCATGCTCGAAGAAGCGCAGCGCCACTGCGAACTGGCGCGCGAACACGATCCGCAGGATCCGCGCCTGCGTTCCTGCGGATACGCGTTTCTCTATGGAGGCAATCTCGATCGCCCGATGGAGTTCTTCGAGCTGGATGCAGGCTCGTACTTCGTCCAATGGGCCACGGTGCTCTACCAGCTGAGGCGCAACGACGGCGCGGCCGCGTTGCAGGCCACGCGCCAGGCCGCCGACGATCCCACGCGGCGATTCATGGAGCCCTGCCTCCAGGGCGTTCGCGGCCCGGCACTCGACCAGGCCGCGTCCGACTTCTTCGACAACTGGTACAAGCGCGGCGATCCCGAGACCGGTTACGCGCTCGCGGCCATGCTGGTCTACTGCGGTCGGCCGCAGCAGGGCATGCCCCTCATCGAGTGGGGCGTCGACGGCAACTACTGTTCATACCCCCTCTTCGACCTCGACCCGGTCTGGGCGAGCATCCGCGACGACCCGCAGTTCCAGCGCATCCGCGTCAAGGGCAAGGCCTGCCACGAGAAATTCCGGCAGGTGGTCGACGCATTCGACCGGTCTAACCACTGAAACGCTTTCCGGGCCTCGGCAGCAGCGCCGGTACCTGTTCGCGGTATCGCCGGTAGGGCTCGCCGATGTGCTCCACCAGGTCCCTTTCCTCGAAGCGCAACGCGACCAGGATGTAGGCGCTCAGGATGGTCGAGAACAACACGTGACCGGCGGTCATGGTCGGCGCGCCCCAGAAGATCAGCAGCCAGCCCACGTACAGCGGATGGCGCACGATCTTGTACAGCCAGGGCGTGACGAAGGCCGGCCCCCGAAGTTCGCGCCCGCGCAGGCTGAACCAGCCCTGCTTGAGCCCGAACAGCTCGAAGTGATCGATCAGGAAGGTCGCCCACAGCAACACGGCGACGCCGAGACCCATGATCGACCAGCCGAATGCCGCGGCCCAGGTCGTGCCCGCATGCCACAACACCGGCGACGGGATCGGCCGCCACTGCCACAGCAACACTGCGAGCACGACGCTGGACAGCAACACGTACACGCTGCGCTCGACCTCCTTCGGCACGACCCGCGTCCAGGCGCGCTTGAACGCGGGTCGCGCCATGACGGAATGCTGCAGCCCGAACGTCAGCAACAGGGCGGTGTCCACCGCGAGTGCGACTGGCAGAGATCCCATGTCGCGCCCGAGGTCGATCGACACAGGCACGAGCGCCCGCAGGATCGGAACCGCCTCGGCGAGCGGCGTGGCCTGCAGGTTGGCCAGGAAGGCCAGCAGGTACAGGAACACCACAAGGAATACGCCATAGCAGGCGATGCTGAACACGAAGGCGCCGCTACCGAACACACCTCCGCGATGGACAGCGGCCGTCATCGTTATGGCTCCTGGCCGTTGAAGGACTCGCAGGAGACATCCTGGTGCCAGTTGACGAAGGCGCCCGTGGGGCTCGGCTTCCACGCCCACACATGCAGCGTGTAGAAGGCCGGCAGACCGTAGCGGTTGGGGGCGTCGATCAGGTGCATGAGCTGGCCGCCGAGCTGCGGCGTGCCCGTGTTGCTGGCATGCCAATGGTCGTAGAACACCAGGAAGTCCGCGCCGATCAGCTTGCGGCCGCCATTCGGCAGCGGCTCGTAAATCACGATCTCGGGCTTGCTCGCGTCCAGCACGCCATCGCCCACCAGTGACAGGTTCACGTAATGCAACCCCATGGCGCCGTCGTCCGGTCCGCTGACGCAACCGAACATCAGCAGGTAGCCTTCGGCCTTGGCCTGGTTGACGTCGCGGAAGCGTCGCGTGGAATCGCGCACCGCGTTCACCAGCTCGCCGGAGTGCGGTCTCAGCTTGTCCTGGTCCCGCGCATTGCCATGATCGTGATCGCCGAGCGCCTGCCCGGTCAGCGCGGCCGCGACTGTCAGCGCGGCCAGGGATGTGATGATCAACCTCTTGATTTTCATGAGCCGTTCCTCGTTTTTCCGTTTCCCTTGGGCAACGATCCATTCGTTTCCCTTCGGCGGCGATTACGAGGCGCAGGCAGGCTTACGGTCCTCCGGAAGTGCTACGGATTGGCTCCAGAAATGAAAACGCCGAAGCGGCTCAGGCGGCTTCGACGTCAGGCATCGGCAGGCGCACGCGGGCAAACCCCGAGGCAAAGACTGGCCGCATGAACGCCGCGCTTCGCATTTTCCGATCCTCCTCGAGATCGACGAGTTTTCACCCGCTAGTCTCCGAGGAAAATGCTGGGAAGTGCTTCTGCCATGACATACGCCGGACCGGTCAACGACGCCAATCTGAAGTTTCTCCGACAGTGCATGGATATCGCCTGCGACATGCAGGAGTCCGTGGAGACGTTGCGCAGGGTCGGCTATTCGGACGAAGCCATAGCCGACGCCATCGAAAAGGTGCGGCCGCGAGGCAACGCGCTGGAGTCGGGCCTGGCGCCACCGCTCATCCGGCGCAACCCGCCTAAGCTGCGCAAGATCGACACCGACCTGTTCGATGCCTACACGCTCGAGAATTTTCTCAGTGCCAGCGAATGCTCGAAGCTGGTTTCGCTCATCGGGCATCACCTGCGTCCTTCGAAGCTCGGGTATGGCTATAGCGACACCGCCATGCGAACCAGCACGACCGCCGAACTCTGCCATCTGAAAGCGCCGGCAGCGCTCGCGCTCGACCAGAAGATCTGCAATACCCTGGGAATCCGCGTCTCGTATTCCGAAGGCATCTCGGCCCAACGCTACGATGTGGGCCAGCAGTTCCGGGGTCACCACGACTACTTCACCCCGGGCACCGAGCAGTACAACCGCGTCGCCGGCATTCGAGGCAATCGCACCTGGACGTTCATGGTCTATCTGAACGACGGCATGGAAGGTGGCGCCACCCGCTTCATCAAGATCAACCATGCGGTCGCGCCGAAGAGGGGCATGGCGCTCTTCTGGAACAACCTGAAGCCGGATGGTTCACCGAACGAAAACACCCTGCATGCCGGTGAACCGGTGACCGCCGGTCAAAAGATCATCATCACCAAGTGGTTCCGCGTGCACGGCGACGGGCCCGTGTTCCACGAATAGTCCCCGGGGTGCGCCCCACAACGGAAAACGCCGCCCAAGGGGCGGCGTCCGTGCAGAAATTGCTCCGCAGTTCTGCGTTACGCAGCGTCGACGTTCCGCATCGACAGGCGCACGCGACCCTGGCGGTCGACTTCGAGCACCTTCACGCGCACGTTGTCGCCTTCCTTGAGCTTGTCCGACACGCGCTCGACGCGCTCCTCGCTGATCTGCGAGATGTGCACCAGGCCGTCGCGGCCCGGCAGAATCGTGACGAACGCGCCGAAGTCCATGAGCCGCACGACCTTGCCTTCGTAGACGCGGCCCACTTCGACGTCGGCCGTGATCAACTCGATGCGGCGCTGGGCTTCGCGGCCCGCGGCGCCCGAGACGCTGGCGATCTTGACCGTGCCATCGTTCTCGATGTCGATGGTGGTGCCGGTCTCTTCGGTGATCTGGCGGATGACCGCGCCACCCTTGCCGATGACGTCGCGGATCTTCTCCGGGTCGATCTTCAGCGTGATGATCGAAGGCGCCCAGTCGGACATCTTCTCGCGCGTGCTTGAGATGACCTTGTTCATCTCGCCGAGGATGTGCAGTCGGCCGGTCTTCGCCTGCGCCAGGGCCACCTTCATGATCTCGGGCGAGATGCCCTCGACCTTGATGTCCATCTGCAGGGCGGTGACGCCGTCCTTGGAACCCGCCACCTTGAAGTCCATGTCGCCCAGGTGATCTTCGTCACCCAGGATGTCGGTGATGACCTTGAAGCGCTCGCCCTCGAGCACCAGGCCCATGGCGACGCCCGCGACCGGCGCCTTGATCGGCACGCCCGCGTCCATCAGCGACAGCGAGGCACCGCACACCGAGGCCATCGACGAGGAACCGTTCGACTCGAGAATTTCCGAGACGATGCGGATCACGTAAGGGAATTTTTCCATGTCCGGCATCATCGCGGCGATACCGCGGCGGGCCAGGTTGCCGTGGCCGATTTCGCGGCGCTTCGGCGATCCCATCATGCCGGTCTCACCGACCGAGAACGGAGGGAAGTTGTAGTGGAACATGAACGGCTCGCGGCGTTCGCCCTCGAGCGCGTCGATGATCTGCGCGTCGCGGCCGGTGCCGAGCGTGGTGACCACGAGGGCCTGCGTCTCGCCGCGCGTGAACAGCGCGGAACCGTGGGTACGCGGCAGCACGCCCACCTTGACGGTGATCGGGCGCACGGTGACGGCGTCGCGGCCGTCGATGCGCGGCTCGCCGTTCAGGATGCGCTGGCGAACGATGTTGCTCTCCAGCTTGAACAGTGAGTTGTCGACGTCATCGGCGGTGTACTTGGGAGCATCGCCACCGGACAGCGCGAGCGTCGCGGCGGCCTTGATCTCGGCGATCTTGGCGTAGCGGTCCTGCTTCACGGTGATCAGGTAGGCATCCGAAAGCGCCTTCTGCGCCTGCGCGGCCACGGCGGCATCGAGCTCGGCACTGGCGGCATTCGGCTTCCAGTCCCACTTGGGCTTGCCGACCGCGGCGACCATCTCATTGATGGTCTTGATCGCGATCTGCATCTGCTCGTGGCCGAACACCACGGCGCCCAGCATGACTTCTTCCGAAAGGCCGGAGGCTTCGGATTCGACCATGAGCACCGACTTCGCCGTGCCAGCGACCACCAGGTGCAGCTGCGAGTCCTTGAGATCGTTGCGGGTCGGGTTCAGCAGGTACTGGCCATTCTTGTAACCCACGCGCGCGGCACCGATGGGGCCGGCGAACGGCACACCCGCGAGCGCCAGCGAGGCCGAGGCTCCGATCATCGCCGGGATGTCGGCATCGATGTCCGGATCCATCGAGATCACCTGCGCCACGACCTGGACTTCATTGAAGAAGCCATCGGGGAACAGCGGGCGGATGGGGCGATCGATCAGGCGCGAGTTCAACGTTTCCTTTTCGGTCGGGCGACCTTCGCGCTTGAAGAAGCCGCCGGGGATACGGCCCGCGGCGTAGGTCTTCTCGATGTAGTTGACGGTCAGCGGGAAGAAGTCCTTGCCCGGCACGGCCTTCTTGGCGGCGACAGCGGTGACGAGTACGACGGTGTCGCCCATCGACACCAGGACCGAGGCCGACGCCTGTCGGGCGACTTCGCCGGTTTCGATGGAGACGGTGTGCTGACCAAATTGAAATGATTTCTTTAAAGCGCTCACGCTTTGATTCCTTGATGGGGCCCCATGCCCCGAGTGCTGGAGTTGATTTGACTTGGAGAAAAACGAAAAAGGCCGCGCGAGGGCGCGGCCTTTGGAGTCGGTTGTTAGCGGCGGAGTCCCAGCCGCTCGACGACCTCCTGATACTTCGCAGGCTTGGTGGCCTTGAGGTAGTCGAGGAGTTTGCGGCGCTGGTTCACGAGCTTTACGAGCCCGCGGCGCGAGGCATGGTCGCGCTTGTGGGAACCAAAGTGCTCACCGAGCCCATTGATGCGCTCGGACAGCAGCGCGATCTGGACTTCGGGCGAGCCGGTGTCATTGGAGGCGCGACGGAATTGCGCGACGACACCGGTTTTCTTTTCAGTAGCAAGCGACATCTTGGGGTCCTTAAATCGAAAATTTTGGCCTGTATTTTGCGGGCGCGGATTCTACAGAAAAGCTTTCTCAAAGCATAGGTTTACGGCGTGCCTGCCACGATCAGGCGGCGCGGCTGGAGCCGCCCGTCCGGCATGGCCTCGGCCAGACCGAGAAATGCCCCTGCGGGGCCGTAAACACGCACCTTGCGGCCTACGGGAGACACCGGCTCGGTGGCGCAGCGGATCGCCTGGCCATGGCGCAGAGCCGTCTCCTGCTCTTCCGTGAGACGGGCCTGGGGCAGCCCCTGCAATGCCGCGTCCGGCGGCATGAGGGCCTGTGCGCCGCTCTCAGCGCCTGCCAGCGCGGCTTCAAGGCTGACCATGGGCATGTCCCGGAACGGCTCGACCCAGGTCCGACGCAGCCGCGTCAGGTGCCCCCGGGTTCCGAGCGCCGCGGCAATGTCTTCGCCCAGTACCCGGATGTAGGTGCCTTTGGCGCACTCGCATGCCAGTTCGAGGGAATCCGGCCCGAGCGCGAGCAGTTCGAGCCTGCGGATCTCGATCTTGCGAGCCGCGCGTTCCACCTCGACCCCCTTGCGCGCCAGCTCGTATAGCGGCCGGCCGTCGCGCTTGAGGGCGCTGTACATCGGGGGTACCTGCTCCTGCACCCCCATGAACCGGGCCAACACCGCCCGCACCTGCGCCGCGTCGAACGCCGGCACCGCGCATCGCTCGACCACCTCGCCCTCGGCGTCACCCGTGTCGGTGCGCGCGCCCAGCTGGACGGTGAATTCGTAGCATTTGCCGCCGGATTCGATTTCCGCGATGACCTTGGTGGCCTCGTCGAGGCACAGCGGCAGCATGCCGGTGGCCATGGGATCGAGTGTCCCGACGTGCCCGGCGCTGCGTGCGCCGAAGGCCTTGCGCACGCGTTGCAGCGCGCCGTTCGACGAGAGGCCCGGTGGCTTGTCGAGCAGGAGGATGCCGTTCGGCATTCGACGGCTAATGCTTGCCCTGGTCGGACTTCACGGCGCCGTCGATGAGGCGCGTGAGCTTGTCGGCGTGCTCGATCTGCTGGTCGTAGACGAACTCGAGCTTCGGCGCGTGGCGCAATGCGAGCGCCCGCCCCACCTCGCCCCGCAGGAAGCCGGCGGCGCGGTTCAATCCTTCGCCCACTTCTTCCGGCGTGTGCTTGTCGCCGAACGGCACGAAGAACACGCGCGCCGTGGACAGGTCCGGCGCCACGTTGATGGCAGTCAGCGTGACATTGCCGACACGCGGGTCACGCACCTCGCGAGACACCAGCGTCGAGAGGACGCGTTGCATCTCGCCCTCGATGCGGGCGAGTCGCTGGGACTTGTTGCTCATCTCAAACCTGCCTGCGCGCTACTGGATGCTGCGCGCGACCTCGACGCGGGCGAAACACTCGATCTGGTCGCCGACGCGCACGTCCTGGTAGTTCTTCACCCCGATACCGCACTCGGTGCCGGCGCGCACTTCGTTGACGTCGTCCTTGAAGCGGCGCAGGGATTCCAGCGCGCCTTCGAAGATGACCACGCTGTCGCGCAGCACGCGGATCGGATTGTTGCGCTTGACCGAGCCTTCGGTCACGAGGCAGCCGGCGACCACGCCGAACTTGCTCGAGCGGAACACCTCGCGCACTTGAGCCGTACCGACGATCTGTTCCTTGATCTCCGGCGCGAGCAGGCCGCTCATCAGCTGCTTCACGTAGTCGATGGCTTCGTAAATGATGCTGAAGTACTGCGGCTCGAGGCCGGCGTCCTTCATGGCATCGCGCGCCGCGCCGTCGGCGCGGACGTTGAAGCCGATGATGCGCGCGTTCGAAGCGGCGGCGAGCTGCACGTCGGAGATGGTGATGCCGCCGACGCCGCTGGCGATGATCTTCACCGCGACTTCTTCGGTCGACAGCTTGTTCAGCGCGTCGCGCAGCGCCTCGGCGCTTCCCTGCACGTCGGTCTTGAGCAGGATGGCGATGTTGCCGATCTTCTGCTCTTCCAGCTGGCCCAGCACGTCCTGCATCTTCGAGGCCTGCTTCGCGAGCTTGACGTCGCGGAACTTGCCCTGGCGATACAGCGCGACTTCACGTGCCTTGCGCTCGTTCTCCACCGCGAGGATTTCATCACCCGCATTCGGTGTGCCCTGCAGGCCGAGGACCTGCACCGGCATCGAGGGCGCCGCGCTGTCCACGGCCTTGCCGTTCTCGTCGAACATGGCGCGTACGCGGCCGAATTCGTGGCCCGCGATGATCGGGTCACCGAGCTTGAGCGTGCCCTTCTTCACGAGCACGGTCGCGACGGCGCCGCGGCCCTTCTCGATGGACGCTTCGATGACGAAACCGGTGGCGAGGCCGTCGGCCGCCGCGGTCAGTTCCAGCACTTCGGATTGCAGCAGGATGGCGTCCAGCAGCTTGTCGATGCCCTCGCCGGTCTTCGCCGACACGGGCACGAACATGTTGTTGCCGCCCCATTCTTCCGCGATCACTTCGTGCTTCGAAAGCTCGGTGCGTACCCGGTCCGGGTCGGCATCGTGTTTGTCGATCTTGTTGACCGCTACAACAATCGGCACTCCAGCCGCCTTCGCGTGCTGGATCGCCTCGATGGTCTGCGGCATGACGCCGTCGTCGGCCGCCACCACCAGCACCACCACGTCGGTGGCCTTGGCGCCGCGTGCGCGCATCGCGGTGAACGCGGCGTGGCCCGGGGTATCGAGGAAGGTGATGACGCCCTTCGGCGTGTCCACGTGGTACGCGCCGATGTGCTGCGTGATGCCACCTGCTTCACCCGCGGCGACCTTCGCCCGGCGGATGTAATCGAGCAGCGAGGTCTTGCCGTGGTCGACGTGGCCCATGACGGTGACCACGGGCGGACGCGGCGCCTCGGTTTCCGGCGCACTCTCGCCCTGCAGGTCTTCTTCGACCTGGTCGGCCTTGAGCGCCTTGGCGGTGTGGCCCATCTCTTCGACGATCAGGATCGCGGTGTCCTGGTCGATGGGCTGGTTGATGGTCGCCATCACGCCCATGTTCAGCATGGTCTTGATGACCTCGGTGGCCTTGACCGCCATCTTCTGCGCGATTTCCTGCGGCGTGATGGTTTCGCCGATGGTCACCTCGCGCTTGATCGGCGCGGTCGGCATTTCGAAGGCGTGCTTCGTCTCGGCGCTCATGCTGCTCGAGCCGGTGCGCTCGCGCACACGCTTCTTCTTCTTGTTGCGGGCGCTGGCGCCGCTGGCAACGTGCAGTTCCTGGCGGCCGTAGCGGGTGTCGCCCTTGGCCGGATCCACCACGGGCGCCACCGCGGCCTTCTGCGGGGCGTGGCGCTCGGGGCGCGCGGGCTGGGCATGCGCTGCCGCCGCTTCGGCGGCAGCGCGACGCTGCGCGTCCTGTTCCTGCTTGACGCGCGCTTCTTCCTGCGCGCGGCGTGCATCTTCGGCCTGCTTCTTCCTGGTCGCCTCGTCTTCGATGCGGCGGCGGTTCTCCGCCTCCATGCGCTCGCTTTCGCGGCGCGCGGCTTCCTGGCGCTCGCGTTCGGCGGCCTCGGCGGCTTCGATTTCCTTGCGCTTGCCGTCGGCCTCGTCCTGTTGCTGCTTGTTCTGCTCTTCGAGGACGTCGCGCTTGATGTACGTCTTCTTGTGACGAACCTCGACGTTGACCGTGCGCGCACGACCCTGCGTGCTCGCCTGCTTGAGCTCGCTTTGCGTCTTGCGCGCCAGCGTGATCTTGCGTGGCGCGGATACGCCGATCTGGCTCTTGCTGGTCGGCTCGGATGCGCCATGCGCGCGACGCAGGTGCGTGAGCAGTTCGAGTTTGGCCTCGTCGCTGATCAGGGCTTGCGGGCCGGCGACCCGGATACCCGCGGACTCCAGCTGCACCAGCAGCCGGTCGACCGGTACCTTCAGGACTTCCGCAAATTGGGCAACAGTGACGTCAGACATTCAGTCTCCTCAAGCGCGGCCAGCCTCGAACCAGATTTCACGCGCCTTCATGATGAGCTTGCCGGCTTCGTCGGCCGACAACCCTTCGATATCCAGCAGATCGTCGACCGCCTGGTCGGCAAGATCTTCGCGGGTACGCACGCCACGACGCGCGAGCGCCAGCGCGAGATCGGGCTTCATGCCCTCGAGCAGCAGCAGGTCGTCGGCCGGCATGCCGGACTCGAGCGTCTCTTCGCTGGCGATCGCCTGCGTGAGCAGCACGTCGCGCGCGCGATTGCGCAGTTCCTTGACCATTTCGTCGTCGAACTCTTCGATGTTGGCGAGCTCGGACTGCGGCAGGTAGGCGACTTCCTCGACGGTCGAGAAGCCTTCCTGCACCAGGATGGTCGCCACGTCCTCGTCGACGTCGAGCTGCTTCATGAACGCTTCGACCAGCGCCTTCGCCTCGGTCTCGCTCTTCGCCTCGGCGTCCGACTCGGTCATGACGTTGAGGTCCCAGCCGGTCAGCTGGCTGGCGAGGCGGATGTTCTGGCCGCCGCGGCCGATGGCCTGCGACAGCTTGTCCTCGGCCACCGCGATGTCCATCGAATGCGCATCCTCGTCCACGACGATCGACAGCACTTCTGCCGGCGACATCGAATTGATGACGAACTGCGCGGCGTTGTCGTCGTGCGGAATGATGTCGACGCGTTCGCCGGCGATCTCGTTGGACACGGCCTGCACGCGCGAACCGCGCATGCCGACGCAGGCGCCGACGGGATCGACACGCGGCTCGAGGCTCTTGACGGCGATCTTGGCGCGCACGCCCGGATCACGCGCCGCGCCCAGGATCTGGATCAGGCCCTGGCCGACTTCCGGAACCTCGAGCTTGAACAGCTCGATGAGGAAATTGCGATCGGTGCGCGACAGGAACAGCAGCGGGCCGCGCGTCTGCTCGGTGGCGCTCTTCACTTCCTTGAGCAGGGCCTTGATGCGGTCCTGGCTCTTGACGATTTCACGCGGGATCATGTCGGTGCGCGGCACGAAGCCCTCGGCATTGCCGCCGAGGTCCACGTAGATGCCGTTGCGGTCGACGCGCTTCACCACGCCCGAGACCAGCTGTCCGACGCGGTCCGCGTAGGCGTCCACGACCTGGGCGCGCTCGGCCTCGCGCACCTTCTGCACGATGACCTGCTTGGCCTGCTGCGCGGCGATGCGTCCGAAGGCCACCGATTCCATCGGCTCCTCGACGAAACCACCGACCTGCGCGGTCTTGTCGATGTCGAGCGCGTCCTCGAGGCGCACTTCGCGCTGCGGCACTTCCATCTCGCGCGAGTCGTCGGCGAACACCTTCCAGCGACGGAACGTGTCGTAGTCTCCGGTCTTGCGATTGATCGAGACGCGCACGTCCCATTCCTCGCCGTGTTTCTTGCGGGTAGCCGATGCCAGCGCGGCTTCGAGCGCGCCGAAGATGATTTCCTTGTCGACGGCCTTCTCGTTCGAGACGGCATCAACCACCAGCAGAATCTCTTTATTCATGGCAATCAGTACCTCTAACTACAGTGGCGCCAGTCGCGCCCTGCTTATTTCCGCGAGCCTTATGCTCACGGAGAAATTGTCCACGTCCATATCGATGCTCTCGCCGTCCGCCCGGCGCAGCATCCCCGTGTACCGCTTGCGGCCATCACGCGGCACCGCCAGCTCCACCTTCACGCGGTTGTCGACGAAGCGCGCGAAGTGCTCCGGCGTGCGCAACACGCGATCCAGGCCCGGCGAGGAAACCTCCAGCGAGTACTCGCCAGGGAACGGATCCTCGGCATCCAGCAACTCGGAGAGCGGATGGCTCGCCGCCGCGCAGTCATCGACGTCGATGCCCTCGGGGCTGTCGATGTAGACGCGCAGCGTCGCACCACCCTGGCCGGTGACGAACTCGACTTCCACGAGCTCAAAACCGACTTCCGCCAAAACCGGCTCGAACAGGGCGATGAGACGGTCGTGAAGACCCTTATCCACTCGCCCCTCCAACAAAAAAGGCCCTCACGGGCCTCCCACTACGTCCGGCCCACGTCCTTGTTTTTCAGGAACGGAGGTCGGGCCTAAAAAAACTAAAGCCCCATCGGGGCTTACTCACCAGTCGGGAAGCACCGCGGCCAAAACCGCCCCACCCAGCGAGGGCGCGGATTGTACGGCAGAGCATCCGGTGATGACAGCCCTGTTGACACCCATTCGCCACTCAAGTACCTTGCGCGCCCAAGGTAGCTGTATAAACCATGGACCTCACCGAGAAACTCGTTCCACTGCGCAAGGGCCTGCTTGAGTTCGTGATCCTCAAGATCGTGGCCGGCGACAAGGTCTATGTCGCCGACATGCTCAAGCTGCTCGGCCCCACGGAGTTCGCCACCCAGGAAGGCACGCTCTACCCGCTGCTCAGCAAGCTGCGCCGCGAAGAGCTGGTCGACTACGAGTGGCAGGAATCCGAGGCG
>Ga0315910_10002484_pt1 | contig 16164 bp, 18 predicted proteins | sample EdamamesoilMG_FD_204470 | JGI IMG/M metagenome (GOLD analysis project Ga0315910, IMG submission 204470) | Garden soil microbial communities collected in Santa Monica, California, United States - Edamame soil | ecosystem: Environmental > Terrestrial > Soil > Garden | place: USA: California... | reverse complement strand
GCAACCGCGACAGCGGCGGGTTCGTCCGCGCCGTGCGCGCCAGTCAGTAATCGGTCCATTGGCCTGATCCGATGAGCCGAGAAGCGCCACCTATCGTCACGCTCGCGGAGCGCGTCCTGGTCGAGATCGAGCAGGCCGTCCGCCAGTTCCCGCGATACCACAAGTACGCGGTCGGCGACGAGCTCCGGTATGACGCGCGAGCGATCGCGCGCCTGACGCATCGGGCGTGGCGCTACAGCGAGGATCGGGAGCGGTGGCTGGCCGAGCTCGTCGACCGCGTCGATGACCTCAAACTCAATCTCCAGATCGCAAAGCGCGTCGAGGCCTTTCGAAGCTTCGCGCAGTTCGAGGCGCTCGCGCGCCTGATTTCCGACCTCGGCCGGCAGTGTGGAGGCTGGCAGAAACAGCACCGAAAGGGCCAGAACCGGCCGGCGCCCACCGCCGTGCCCGGGCGTGCCCAGATACTGAGTGCCCGTGACGCCTCATACGGGGCCAATCGATGACGAAGCGGCCCTACCCAGCGGGATGGACCGCCGGGTCGAAAGTGCACGGGTTAGCGCCCTCCCCGGGCGATTGCGCGTGGAACGTCAACTTCAACAACGGCAACGCGAACTGGAACAACCGCAACAACAACGGGTTCGTCCGCGCCGTGCGCGCCAGTGAGTGTCAGGGTGTCACGTTTCGTCAGCTCCACACTGCCTGGCTCGAGGCCCGGCGGGGGAAGCGCCCGTCCGCCGATCGAATCGACTTCGATACGTACTGGATCGACCGGCTGCTCGAGCTGCAGGAGTCCATCAACTCGTTCCGGTGGCACCCGTCGCCGCCGACCTGCTTCATTGCGAGTGTGCCCAAGGCGCGCGAGATCCACGCGCCGGCGTTCGCCGATCGCGTCGTGCATCACTGGGTCGTGCCGATCGTCGAGGCGCTCTTCGAGCCGGCGTTCATCCACGACAGCTTCAGCAACCGCCGCGGTAAAGGCACCCACGCCGCGGTCGATCGCCTGCAGGCCTTCACCAGGCAGGTGAGGTCCGGCCAGGGCCAGGGCTGGTATCTGCAGCTCGACGTCCGGAACTTCTTCAGCTCGATCCACCGGGAGACGCTGTGGGGGCAGCTGTGCAGACGTCTGCACAACGGGGGCGCGGATCCGGTCGTCAGGCGGACCGTGCACGCCCTGCTCCGGCGATCACCGCTGCACTACGGCGTTACCTACGCCTGCCGGCCGCACGAGCGCGCCCTGGTGCCCGCGCACAAGCGCCTCGAAAATTCGGCGCCTGGCTGCGGGATCGCGATTGGCAATCTGTCGTCGCAGTTCTTCGCGAACGTCTATCTGGATCCGCTCGACCAGTTCGTGAAGCACGAGCTCGGGGCACGCCGGTACATCCGGTACGTCGATGACTTCGTGCTCGTCGACGTCGACCGCGATCGGCTGCTCGAGCAGCACGCACGCATCGTGCAATTCCTGCGCGACGAGCTCCGGCTCGAGCTGAAACCGGGCACCAGGCCGCGCCCGCTGAGCAGCGGCATCGACTTCTTGGGCTACGTTGTCTGGCCGACGCATCGAGTCCCGCGCCGGCGCGTTGTCGCTCACTGCCGGGCGAAGCTGGCGGCATGGCAGCGCGCGCACGTTCGCGGCCGCCGGCGCCGGCAGATGTCCGCCACGCCGGCGGAGTACTCCGCGATCAGATCGGTCTGGACGAGCTATGCCGGGCACTTCTCGCACGCCGCGAGCTCGCGCCTGGTCGCTGGCCTCGAGGCGGAGTTTCCCTGGCTCCGGCGCGCCGCGGCGCCGGCGTCGTTCGATCACCGCCTGGACGGCCGCCGGGTCGTTCTGAACGCGCACGCCTACTGACGGAGATCCCCGTGGTTGATAGTCGAGACATCGTTCTTTCGCGCCGGCTTCAGGACCTGGCGAAGAAGATCGACGCGCTCGTGACCCGCGAGCTCGGCGAACAACACACGATCGGTCTGGTCATTCAACCGACCAGCCGAGACGGCTCCGGCGAGATCGCCGAATTCCAGTACATCAGCAACGCTCCGCGCGACTTCATGCACGGAGCGTTCCGCAAGCTAGTCGAGAAATGGGACAGCGGCGCCCCTGACATTCCGCCTCACAACAAGCAGTAGGACCCACTATGCAGAACCTGAGCCAGGAGCTTCGAGAGACCATTTGCCGGCACGTCAAGTCGGCCAGCCATGAGGAGCTCGTCGCCGTCGTGGTGGCGCTGACAGCCGAGCTCACGGAATTACCTTCTTTCGTGGTGCCGACGGTAGAGACCGGCGCGCGCTTCGAGCTTCAGCACGACGACCAGGTCGTCGTCGATCGCCGCTCGGGCCTCATGTGGTCGCGCGTGGAGCTCGTCGAGAAGCCCATGAACTGGGAGACCGCGGACAAGACCTGCCGCGAGCTCAAGCTCGCCGGCTACAGCGACTGGCGGATGCCCACCGTCGAAGAGCTCTTCGCTCTCGCCGATCGCACCAGGCACGAGCCCGCGATCGAGAAAACTGCATTCCCCGAGTGCAAATCCAGCTGGTACTGGACCTCGACGCCCTATGCGCCCTCCCCGGGCGGTTGCGCGTGGAGCGTCAGCTTCCTCAACGGCAGCGCGGGCTGGGGCGACCGCGACGGCTACGGGTTCGTCCGCGCCGTGCGCGCCAGTCAGTAATCGGGTCTTTGGCCAGTGCGCGATCGAAGCCAACAACCTGAATGCCTTTGCGGCCTGCCCGAGGCCGAGGGCACACCGTGTCCGGTCCATGGTCTCTTGTCGGGATCCGTGGATGGACTTGCGGCGCGCGGAGCGGGGGCGGCTGGCTGCCCCTCAGCGCTCGACGATCCCCGCTCCGCGCGGCCGCTTCTCCCGGTGCTGCACACGCCGGAGTTCGTTGCGCGCTACCTCGGCGTCTGCCGCGAGACGGTCATGCGCTACGCGCGCTCCGGCATGCTCGGCTCGACACGCGCTGGCCGCGACTATAGATTCACCGACGAGCACATCCTCAGCTTCCTGAAACTCGAACAACAACAGGAGGGAGCTCGATGCCACAACGAGGCCGGCCCGGTCAGATCGGAGAATACTGGCTCACCCAGAACCGTCACGGCGTCTGGTCGAGGACCTGGTACGACGCGCCGTGCGCGCACACTAGACGCGCATCTCTCGGCACACGCGATTTTGACGAGGCAGTGATGCTGCTCGCGAAGTGGGTCGTTCTGAACGAGAAGATCGATAACGCGCGCGCGTCCGACGTGCCGCTCTATACCGTGCTCGACCGCTATCACGAGCATCATGCGAAGCCGAACACCGCGCGCAAGGGCGAGGCCTCGGCGCTGGCGATCGCGAAGGCCAAGGCCTTCTTCCCGCCCGCGACGATGGTCGGCGACCTGACGCTCGAGGCGCAGCGGCGGTTCGAGGTCTGGCTGCGGGTCCGGGGCTACGCCGACGGCTACATCGGGCGGATCCAGGGCACCATCTCAGCGGCCGTCGTCCGGGCATACAGGGGCCAGGAGATCGAGCACGCACCGTACGTGCGGATCATCTCCAGGACTGCGGAGAGGACACGCATTCTCACGAAGGCCGAGGCCGCCGCCCTCTTCAATGCCGGGCCACCGGAGCACATCACGGTGCTGCTCCTGCTGCTGTTCAACACGCTGTCGCGCCCGGCCGCCCTGCTCGAGCTCCAGCCCGGGCAGCTCGACTTCGAGCACCGGCTCATCGACCTGAATGCCCAGGACCGGCCGCAGACGAACAAGCGGCGCCCGACGGTGCCGATGACGGACACCCTGTTCCCATGGCTCCAGGTACGCCGTACGAAGGCCTACGTCGTCCAATGGCACGACAGCCAGAAGGAGCCGATCGCCAGCGTCAAGACGACCTGGCGGAAGCTGCGGGCCCGGGCAGTGGCGCTGTTGAAGGCGGCGGATCCGGATCACCAGGGGCTCGCCGGTGTCACCCCGTACACGATCCGGCACACCATGGCCACCGAGCTCCGGCGTCGCGGCGTGCCCGAGTGGGAGGTCGCCGGATTCCTTGGGCACCGGATGGGCAAGGGTACGACCGAGCGCTACGCCAAGTTCTCGCCCGACTACCTGAGCAAGGCGGCCACGGCGATCGACGACTACATGAACGAGCTGCAGCCGCTGGTGAAGCGCGAGCTGATCATGAACGTGACGCCGATCGGGAGGAAGGCGTGAGCTTCCGCGAACGACTTATCGCGACGCTATCGGATCGAGGCCCATGCAGACCGAGTGACCTAGATGAAGCGCTGCTCGGCCGTCTGTTCCTGCCTGGCATCGGCGGAGCGCTTCCGCCTTATGGCGATGATCTGGGAGATCTGGCCGAAGCGGGAATCGTCAGATGGTACAGATCCGACAAGGGCGACGTGTGGTACGAGCTCGTCGCGCACCCTGCGCAGACCCCCCAGGCGGAGGGCCAGCGCAAGTGACTGAATTGATGGTAGGCGCGATTGGTATCGAACCAACGACCCCCACCATGTCAAGGTGGTGCTCTACCACTGAGCTACGCGCCTGAAGGGCGCCACGATACCGAAGAAGCCCGACCAGACTCAAGGGCCGGTGGCGGCATCAGCTGGCGCTACCGACGCGTCGAGCAGGTCCCGTCGCAGCGATTCGATTTCGTCGCGGAGTCGCGCCGCCTCCTCGAACTCGAGCTCGCGCGCGTGCCGATACATGGCCTTCTCCAGGCGGGCAATCTCGGCGGCCAGCTGCTCTGGCGGCATCTGGCGCGAGCGGGCCGGCCGACGGCTCTCACGGCCGGCGTTCCGACCGGGCCGCCCGCCGCGCGTCGCCCTCGCCCCCTCCATGATGTCCTGGATTCCCTTGACGATGGACCTGGGCTCGATGCCGTGCTCCAGGTTGAAGATCAGCTGTCGCTGCCGCCGCCGCTCGGTCTCGCTGATGGCGCGTTCCATCGACCCCGTGATCCGGTCGGCGTAGAGAATCGCACGGCCGTTGACGTTGCGGGCAGCGCGCCCGATGGTCTGGATCAGCGAGCCCTCCGAGCGCAGGAAGCCTTCCTTGTCGGCGTCGAAGATCGCAACTAGCGAGACCTCGGGCATATCGAGCCCCTCGCGCAGCAGGTTGATGCCGACGAGAACGTCGAACTCGCCGAGCCTGAGATCGCGGATGATCTCGGTGCGCTCAACGGTCTCGATATCCGAATGCAGGTAGCGGACTCGCACGCCGTGCTCGGTGAGATAGTCCGTGAGGTCCTCGGCCATCCGCTTCGTCAGCGTCGTGATCAGAACGCGCTCGTTTTGCTCCGCTCGCGCATGGATCTCCGACAGGACGTCATCGACCTGCGCTAATGCCGGCCGAACCTCGACAACCGGGTCGAGCAGGCCCGTGGGTCGAACGACGAGCTCGACGAGGCCGTCCGAATGGTCGGCCTCGTAGCGTCCCGGAGTGGCAGAGACGAAAACAGTCTGCGGACAGATCCGTTCGAATTCGTCGAAGCGCAGCGGGCGGTTGTCGAGGGCCGACGGCAGGCGGAAACCGTATTCAACGAGCGTTTCCTTACGCGACCGGTCACCCTTATACATACCCCCTAGCTGTGGGATCGTCGCGTGGCTTTCGTCCACGAAGAGCAGCGCGTCGTCAGGCAGGTAGTCGAAGAGGCACGGCGGGGGTTCTCCAGCCTCGCGCCCGGAGAGATACCGGGAGTAGTTCTCGATGCCGTTGCAGTAGCCGACCTCCATGATCATCTCGAGGTCGAAACGGGTCCGCTCCTCGAGCCGCTGGGCCTCGACGAGCTTGCTCTCGGAGCGCAGGAGCTTGAGCCGGTCGCGCAATTCGTCGCGGATCGAATCGACGGCGGCAATCAGCGTCTCGCGCGGCGTGACGTAGTGTGTCTTCGGGAAGATCGTGACCCGGGGCGCGCTGCGCAGAACCTCGCCCGTCAGGGGGTCGAAGTAGCTGATCGACTCGACCTCTTCGTCGAACAGCGCAATACGGATCGCGTCGCGCTCCGAATCGGCGGGAAAGACATCGATCGTGTCGCCGCGCACGCGGAACGTTCCGCGCGCGAGATCGACGGGATTGCGCGAATACTGAAGCTCGGCGAGGCGCCGCAACAAAGCGCGCTGGTCGATGGGCTCGCCGCGGACCACGTGCAGGACCATACCGTGATAAAGCTCGGGATCGCCGAGGCCGTAGATTGCCGATACCGTCGCCACGATGATTGCGTCGCGCCGCTCGAGGATGGCTTTGGTCGCGGACAGCCGCATCTGCTCAATGTGTTCGTTGATCGACGCGTCCTTCTCGATATAGGTGTCGGTCGACGGGACGTAGGCCTCGGGCTGGTAGTAGTCGTAGTAGGAAACAAAGTACTCGACCGCGTTTTCCGGGAAGAACTCGCGCATTTCTCCGTAGAGCTGGGCCGCGAGAGTCTTGTTGTGGGCAAGGATCAGTGCCGGTCGCTGCAACCGACTAATGACTCCGGCCATCGTGAACGTCTTGCCCGAACCCGTGACACCGAGCAGCGTCTGGCGAGCGATCCCGTTCGCGAGCCCGTCGACGAGCGCGGCGATCGCCGCCGGCTGGTCACCCGCGGGAGAAAAGTCGGCTTTGAGCTCGAAGTCCCTGGTTTGCATCGATCGGCTTGGAGAGGTTGACCTGGCCGCCTAATATAGGCAGCCCCATCCGTCGTACCAAGAGCCCCGCCGTGAGCATCCCTCTCGCCGCCCGCGTGCAGCGAATCGCGCCGTCCGCCACGGTCGGCATGACCGCCCGGGCTCTGGCGCTCAAGGCGGAGGGGCGGGACATCATCAGCCTCAGCGTCGGGGAGCCGGATTTCCCGACGCCGGCACATATTTGCGAAGCAGCCGTCGCCGCGATTGCGGCGGGAGCGACGAAGTACACCGCGCTCGAAGGCACGCGCGAGCTCAAGGGAGCGATCCAGCGCAAGCTCGAGCGGGAAAATGGCCTCCCCTACTCGCCAGACCAGATTCTCGTCTCGAGCGGGGCCAAGCAGTCCTGTTTCAATCTCTGCCTCGCGCTGCTCGGTCAGGGAGACGAGGCCGTGATTCCTGCGCCCTACTGGGTGTCGTACCCCGATATGGTGCGGCTCGCGAACGCGCAGCCCGTGATCGTGCCGACGACGGCCGACCAGGGTTTCCTGATGCAGCCGGAGGCCCTTGCTGCAGCAATCACGCCGGCGACACGCCTGGTGATCCTGAACAGCCCGTCGAACCCGACCGGCGCGACTTATCCTCGCGAGGCCCTCACAGCCCTCGGGAAAGTGATCGAGCGGCACCCGCGCGTCGTCGTGCTGAGCGACGAAATCTACGAACACATTCTATGGACGGGTCAGCCCTATGCGAGCTTCGCAGCCGCTTGCCCGGCCCTGCAAGCACGCACCATCACGATCAATGGCATGTCCAAGGCCTACGCGATGAGCGGCTGGCGGATCGGATACGCGGCGGGACCGCGCGAGCTCATTCGCGCGATGGCGACGCTACAGAGTCAGAGCACGACGAACGCCTGCTCGATTTCCCAGGCGGCTGCTGTTGCGGCGCTCGACGGCAACCAGGACTGCGTCCGTCGCATGTGCCGGGAGTTTCAGGAGCGTCACGACGTTGTGCAGCCGCTCGTCGCGTCGATTCCAGGAGTGCAATGTCCCAAGGTCAGCGGGGCCTTCTACCTTTTCGCAGACTTTTCCGACGTGATCAGGCACAGGGGCTTCCGCGACGATGTTGCATTCTGCGAGCAGTTGCTCGAGTCCACGGGCGTCGCGCTCGTGCCCGGCAGCGCTTTCGGGGCCCAGGGCTTCGTGCGCATTTCTTTTGCTGCGTCACTCGAGACCTTGCGCGCCGCTGTCGAACGCTTGAGCGCTTTTGCGACAGGTTAATACTTGTCATCATGAGCCATCAGTAATCTACTGTTTTATAAGATTATTATTCGAGATTTGTGTTGACTTCGCGGCATGCATCTCGCAGAATGCGGCCGCTTCACAAGACCGTTCCCCGGTAGCTCAGTGGTAGAGCGACGGACTGTTAATCCGTTGGTCGCTGGTTCGAGTCCGGCCCGGGGAGCCACCTCCAATACTTAGACCACGGGAGAGGCCGATGGCCCGCTATGTCGACGGTTTCGTGATTGCGCTTCCGAAAAAGAAAGTCAGCGCCTACCGCAAAATGGCGAGGCTCGGCGCGAAGGTCTGGAAGGAGCACGGCGCACTCGAGTATTTCGAGTGTATCGGCGAGGATCTTGAGGCGCAGTACGGCATCATGCCGTTCCCGAAACTCGCGCGGCTCAAGAAGGGTGAGACGGTAGTCTTCTCCTGGATCGTCTACCGTTCCAAAAAGCACCGCGACAGCGTGAATGCCAGGGTCATGCAGGATCCGCGCATGAATAACCCGGACTTCCAGAAGGACATGCCGTTCGATTTGAAGCGCATGGCCTTCGGCGGCTTCAAGACGCTCGTTCATTGGTAACCACGAACGCCGCGCCGAAAGTTGCGCGCCGCGTTACCCGCAAGCTGGTAGCCGCCTGGGGAGCCACCTCACCTCACCTCTTGCAGTTGCTGCATGTCCTCCTGCCGGATCGTGATTGTCCTGCTGCCACCCGGCACGAAGTCTGACTCATCGTATGCGCCCGGCTCGACTGATATCCGGCTGAACTCGTCGATTTCGATCCAGTAGAGCCGCAACTCGCCGCAATACGCGCGCCATGCGTCTCCGCCCGGCGCCAGCGGCTCTGCTGAGCGAACTTCGGGACAGTCGTGTCCAGCATCGCGAATGGACATCGTCAGCAGATTTCTGCGCGTAACATCCGAATCGCGCAGCAGTTGGGCGGCCAGTCCTTCGGGCCTCTGATCGAGGGCGGCCAGTTCCAGGTCGCCAGTCTCCGGAACGATCTCTTCCGCCGGGACAGAGGCTACCGTCTCGTCGGGCAGCGCCGGCGCAGTTTGCAGGGATTCATCCGAACGCCGTGGCGCAAGAAAGGCCAGCAGCAGCGCCACGGCCACCAGCAATCCGGCAAGCAGCCATGGCTCTGGACGACGCATCAGGACGTTCTCGCGCTCACTCGTCCGGCCATCCCCGATGCACTTGCGGGACATACTCCGCCGCCGGATTCACGTAGTGAAAAGGAATGGGATAGACCGTGGGCCACATGCGGAATACGAGCGTCGGCCAGAAACAAGCCGGCGCAAATGGGCAAACTGCGCTTGCTGTACGACACTGGTTCTCCCTCTGCTCGTCCGTGCCTCAGTCGATCTCGTCGAGGCTGTCGACGTAAACGAGCCCTTCTTGCGCCAGGCGCTCGCGCATCTTGTAGATATCGAGGCCGAGCTCGCCCGCGGCCAGTCGCTCGCGCTTCGCCGCCTCGTTCGCCTCGCGCTTGCGCGCCGCGTCCGCAACTTCGGCAACGTCCCCTCGCGGCACCACGACGACGCCGTCGTCGTCGGCGACGATTGCATCGCCGGGCCGCACGAGCTGGCCGGCGACGACGACGGGCACGTTGACGGCGCCGAGGGTTTCCTTGACTGTCCCTTTGGCCGAGATCGCCTTGCTCCAGACCGGGAAACCCATCGCCTGGAGGTCCCTGACGTCGCGGACTCCGGCGTCTATGACGAGACCTCGTGCCCCGCGAGCCTTGAACGACGTCGCAAGAAGGTCCCCGAACATCCCGTCGGTGTTGGGCGCGCTCAAGCCCACGACGACGATATCGCCCGGCTGAATCATTTCGGCGACGACATGCATCATCCAGTTATCACCGGGATGCGCGAGCGCGGTGACGGCGCTGCCGGCGATCCGGGAACCCGGAAAGATGGGCCGGACATACGGCTGCAGCAGGCCCGTGCGCCCCTGCGCTTCATGTACGGTCGCGACTCCGCACTGCGCCAGAACGTCGACAAACCTGGCCTCGGCGCGGGCGACCTTTCTGACGGCAACGGTCTTCACCCTCTCACCCTCCCGCTAGCGTTCCCAGACGCCTTCCAGGTACGCCCGGAAGTTCTCACCCAGCTCCGGATGGCGCAAGCCGTACTCCACGGTCGCTCGCAGATAGCCGATCTTGCTGCCGCAATCGTAGCGTGTACCCGTGAACGGCAATACGGACACCGGCTCGGCGGCCAGCAGCGAGGCGATACCGTCGGTCAGCTGGATTTCGCCGCCCGCGCCGCGGCCGGTGCGCTCGAGCTCGTCGAAGATGCGGGGCGTGAGGATGTAGCGTCCGACGACGGCGAGATTGGAGGGCGCATCTTCGGGCGCCGGCTTCTCGACGATGCGCGTGACGACCATCTGCCCGTCCTTGCGTTCCTCGACGGCCACGATGCCGTAGCTGGCAGTCTGGTCGCGCGGTACCGTTTCGACACCGAGCACACTCGAGCCGTAGCGTTCGAAATGCTCGCTCATCTGCTTGAGGCACGGTACTTCGGAATAGATGAGATCGTCGGCGAGATGCACGAAGAACGGCTCGTCGCCGACAGCTGGCCGCGCGCAGAGGACCGCGTGGCCGAGACCCAGCGGAATGCCCTGCCGGATATAGATGCATGTCACGCCCGCGGGCACGATGTCACGCACGAGCTTGAGCAACTCGATCTTCCCCGATTTTTCGAGAGTGCTCTCGAGCTCGAAATCAACGTCGAAATGATCCTCGATCGCGCGCTTCGAGGAGCCGGTAACGAAAACGAGTTTGGTGGCGCCCGCGGCGAGCGCTTCTTCGACGGCGTACTGGATCAGTGGCTTATCGACAATCGGCAACATTTCCTTCGGCGAGGCCTTCGTCGCCGGCAGGAACCGGGTTCCGCGACCGGCCACAGGAAACACGGCCGTTCTGATCGACACCATGGAGCGCACTCTGACTCAAGTCGGGCGCATCATACTAGACTCGCGGCGCGAGAATCTCGCGCGATTCCTATGGAATGGCTGCGGGAAAACGGGGTCAGAGCCGAGAGGCCTCTGACCCCTGATTCCCTGAATGCCCGGGTCGAATTGCGGTCCTCAGGGATTGGATCGTGCCGGTGCCGGCGCCGCCGTTGCTGCCGCCGCCGCTTCCTCGACCCTGATGTTCTCGCGATTGTTGGTGATGATGCTGTCGCCGATCCCGCGCACACGCTTGAGCTCGTCGGCGGACTTGTACGGCCCGTTCTCCTCGCGGTCGCGCACGATCGCGGCGGCCAACGATGGACCGATGCCCACGAGCTCGGCGGCAAGCGTCTCCGCGTTGGCGGTATTGATATTGACGGGTCCCGCGAGCAGTGCTTGCGGAGCCAGCAGCAACACCATGAGCATGGTCATTCCCTTGATGATTGAAGACATGATCGGTACTCCTTGTTCGTCGGTAGAGACAAGGAGAGATGGTAGGGAGGTGTCGCTGTCAGGGCAGCACGGATTTCAAATCAGTTCCGCAAGAAATTCGCGAATCAGTTGACCGCTGTCTCCAGCTGGAATCGTTGCAGCGGACGAATCGTTTCCCAGAGCTTGCAGCTCGGACACTGCCAGATGAATTTCTGCGTTCCGTAGCCGCAATTGCCGCAGCGATAGCGCGCGTTGGACAGAGCCAGCATGCGCAAGCCGGACGTCACACGATCGAGAGTGGCGATGCCCTCGCCGGGCGCATCGGAGTGTATGGCGGCGACGTCGATGAGCCGGCTCAGCACGTCGCTGCCGGCGATGAATCGCTCGATGCAACCAGCGAGCACTGGCGAATGGGTCAGTTGATGGAGGATGGCCGCATAGGCGAAGTCGTTGCCGAGAGAGGCGTCAGCGGCCAATCGATCCCTGACGTAGCGCTCGAACTCATCAACGCGGGCGTCTTCGTCAAAACAGGCCTTCAAGTCGGCGATCACTTCCGAAATGAAGGCGCGATCCGTCTCGATCGCCTGCATATAGAGAGCGGCCGCCTCCCGTTGGCGGCCTTCCTCCTGGGCCAGCCTCGCGCGGATCAGCACTCCTCTGAGTGCGCCGCTCGGGCTGCGCACGGTGTGCTGCAGATACTCGCGAGCAGACTGCATGTCGCCTGCAACGAGAGCGGCCTGGGCCAGCTCGCAGTAGTAATGGGCGACGTGCGGGGTCTTCTGCCCCGTCTGCATTTCGAGCCGGCGATGAACCTCGATGGCCTTTTCCCATTCCGCCTCACGCTCGTAGATATAGACGAGCTTTTCGAGCGCGATTTGACTGTGAGTCTCGCTCTCGCGGATCTGCTGCAAGAGTTCCTCGGCGCGATCGAACAAGCCCGCGCCGAGAAAATCCTCCGCGAGCGCGTAGGTCGCCTGGTCGCGCTGCATGTCGTTCAAGTTCTCGCGCGCGAGCAGATTCTCGTGGACGCGAATCGCGCGCTCGAACTCGCCGCGCCGGCGGAAAAGGTGGCCGAGAGCGAAGTGAGTCTCGAGCGTATCTTCGTCGACCTTCGCCATCTGGATGAAGAGCTCGAGCGCCTCATCGGTCTTGCGGCTGAGGACGAGATTGAGCCCGCGCAGGTAGTCGGCACTGATGCGAGTCGGCAGCGCGGCATCGCGATCGACGAATTGGCCGAAGGCCCAGGCTCCTACGGCGACGAGCACCAGGAGCCCCGCGAGAATAAAGGCAGATTCAGTCGGCATCGGGCGGCGGCAGGCCGCGCAGGCGCTCGAGCTCGGTCTCGACCCGCCTGAGCTCGCGGCGCAGGGCGCTCCGCTGGCGGTAGTGCCGCAGCAGCGCGAGCGCGAAAAACAGGCTACCGAACGCCGCTCCGGCCGCGAAGGTCACGGCCAGGATCACCGTCATCGACGCATTGTCGAGTCGCATCAGTCCGATATCGAGGGTGATCGGTTCCTGATTACCGTAGGCCAGCACGGCAGCGATGAGAATGAACAGGAGCACGATGGCTCCGAGTGCCATCCTGCGAGCCACGACGAGCAGGCTGGTCGTCACGGCCTATCAGTCGCGAACCGGAACCCCGCGCGACGAATTGACCCGTTCGCGGAGATCCTTCCCCGGCTTGAAATGCGGCACGTGCTTCCCCGCGAGCGCCACCGCATCCCCGGTCTTGGGATTTCGCCCCATCCGGGGCGGCCGGAAATGCAAGGAGAAACTCCCGAATCCCCGGATCTCAATCCGCTCGCCGCTCGCGAGCGCTTCGCTCATGAGCTCGAGGATGTGCTTCACCGCCAGTTCGACGTCCTTGGCGGGGAGATGCTTCTGATTGCGTGCAATCGCCTCGATCAATTCCGATTTTGTCATCGCAGGGCCCTTCGCACCGGATTCACTCTGACTTCAATTGCTCCTTGAGCAAATCGCCTAGCGTTGCCGACGACGAAGTCTGGTTGGACTCCGCGCGGTACGACAACATCGCCTGTTGCTCTTCCTCGGCCTCCTTGGCCTTGATGGACAGCGAGAGGACGCGATTCTTGCGGTCGACGCCGGTGAATCGCGCCTCGACCTCATCGCCGACCTTGAGGACCATGCGTGCATCCTCGACCCTATCGCGTGAGATCTCCGAGGCGCGCAGCTGGCCGATCACGCCGTTCTCGAGCTCGATCGTCGCCATCTTCGCGTCGACTTCCCGGACAACGCCTTTGACGATGCTGCCCTTCGGATGATCAGCCAGGAACAGCGACAGCGGGTCCTTGTCGAGCTGCTTCACGCCGAGCGAAATGCGCTCGCGCTCGGGCTCGATGTTGAGGACGATGGTCTCGAGTTGCTCGCCTTTCGTGTAGTTCCGTACCGCCTCCTCGCCCGGGACGTCCCAGGAGAGGTCCGAGAGATGAACGAGCCCGTCGATGTCGCCGGGAAGGCCGATAAAGATGCCGAAATCCGTGATCGACTTGATTTGCCCCGCGACCTTGTCGCCCTTGTTGTAGCTCTGCGCGAACTCCATCCAGGGATTCGGCTTGCACTGTTTGAGGCCCAGCGAAATGCGGCGGCGCTCTTCGTCGATGTCGAGCACCATGACCTCGACCTCATCGCCGATCTGCACGACTTTGTGCGGATTGACGTTCTTGTTCGTCCAGTCCATTTCGGACACATGAACGAGGCCCTCGACGCCCTCTTCGATTTCGACGAAGCAGCCGTAGTCGGCGATGTTCGTGACTTTGCCGAAGAGCCGCGTATTCGGCGGATAGCGCCGCGCCAGATCCTCCCAGGGATCCGAGCCGAGCTGCTTCAATCCCAGCGAGACGCGATTGCGCTCGCGATCGAATTTCAGGACCTTGACCTGCAGCTCCTGCCCGACGGAGACGACCTCGGACGGATGCTTGACGCGCCGCCAGGCCATGTCGGTGATGTGCAGCAGGCCGTCGATACCGCCAAGGTCGACGAAAGCGCCGTAGTCGGTGAGATTCTTGACGACGCCGCGGAGCTCGGTGCCTTCCTGGAGATTCTTGAGCAGGGTGTCGCGCTCGGCGCTGAATTCCTGCTCGACAACGGCGCGCCGCGAGACGACGACGTTATTGCGCTTGCGGTCGAGCTTGATGACCTTGAATTCGAGCGTGGAGCCTTCGAGTGCCACGGGGTCGCGCACGGGCCGTACGTCGACCAGCGACCCGGGAAGAAAGGCACGTACGAGCTCGATGTCGACCGTGAAGCCGCCCCTTACCCGACCGCTGATCGTGCCCTTGACGATCTTGCTTTCGTTGAAGGCGCTTTCGAGGTCGATCCAGGTTCGCGCGCGCTTGGCCTTTTCGCGCGAGAGACGCGTCTCGCCGAAGCCGTCCTCGACAGTATCGAGCGCGACTTCGACCTCGTCGCCGATGTCGACATCGACTTGACCCTGGTCGTTGAGAAACTGGCTGGCGGGAATCACCGCCTCGGATTTGAGGCCGGCGTTTACGATGACAACGTCGTTGTTAACCTCGATGACTATGCCAGTGATGATGGCGCCGGGCTTGATCGACTGGCCGGCAATGCTTTCTTCGAAAAGTTGCGCAAAAGACTCGCTCATTGAAATTCTTTCTCTCAGTTAATTCCCGTCGCCCTGGCTTCCTGCTGAGGCGGTCTACCCAAACGGTGCAAACGTCCTGTTCGCACACTCTTCAACTATCGTTCGCCGGGGGCACCGAAATCCCCTTCTCGCGAAGCCACTCCAGTATCCGCTGGACGACTTCCGCTGGTCCGAGCTCCGTCGAATCGAGCACCCGTGCATCGTCGGCGGGCCGCAGTGGAGCGACTGCACGCGTGCTGTCGCGCCGATCGCGGTCGGCTATGCCCTGCGAAAGGTCGCGCAGACTAACATCAATCCCCTTTTCTTTCAACTGCTTATAGCGCCTCTGCGCACGCTGTTCGGCGCTCGCTGTGAGAAAGACCTTGAGCCGGGCACTCGGGAAGACGACGGTGCCCATGTCGCGCCCATCCGCCACGAGGCCCGGGGCCACGGCGAAGGCGCGCTGCCGCGCAAGCAGAGCCAGCCGAACTTCGGCCACGGCGGACACGACTGAAGCTGCCCGCCCGGCCGATTCGCTGCGAATGGCAACGGTGATATCCCGATCCCCGAGACAGACCGTCTCGCCCGCAGGATCGTCACGGAAACGCAGATCGAGTCCGCGGGTCAGTTGCGCCAAACCTGCTGCATCGTCGAGTGACACGCCCCGCTCCTCGGCCTCCACCCCGACGCTGCGATAGAGCGCTCCGCTATCGAGACGATGCCAACCCAGGTGGCGCGCAAGTGCTGCTGCGATCGTGCCCTTGCCCGAGCCGCTCGGCCCGTCGATGGTGACTACGGGAACACCGGATGCCATGGTGACTCAGCTGCTGCTGACGCCGATCTTGAGTCCGACACTGCCCGCAGCGTCCACGAAACCTGGAAACGACGTGGCGACGGGACCAGTGTCAGCTATCGAGATTGCGCGCTCGCTGGCGAGGCTCGCCATGGCGAACGACATCGCGATGCGATGGTCGCCGCAGCTCTCGATGGCGCCACCATGAATCCGCCCGCCGTCGATGATCATGCCGTCGGCGGTTTCGCTGACCGTGACGCCGACAGCTCCCAGGGCTCGGGCCATGACGCTGATCCGGTCGCTCTCCTTGACACGGAGCTCCGCGGCGCCCTTGACGACCGTGCGGCCGCTGGCGACCGCTGCCGCGACGCAGACAATGGGAATCTCGTCGATGGCAAGTGGAACGAGCGCCTCCGGAATCTCGATGCCCCGGAGCATGCCTGGAAATATCCGGATGTCCGCGACCGGCTCGGCCCCGAGCTCGCGGCGATTCTCGAGCTCGAACCGTGCCCCCATCAGCCGA
>Ga0315910_10002483_pt1 | contig 16179 bp, 14 predicted proteins | sample EdamamesoilMG_FD_204470 | JGI IMG/M metagenome (GOLD analysis project Ga0315910, IMG submission 204470) | Garden soil microbial communities collected in Santa Monica, California, United States - Edamame soil | ecosystem: Environmental > Terrestrial > Soil > Garden | place: USA: California... | reverse complement strand
GGGATCGCAAGTTCGTGGTCGTCGTAGCGAATGACGCCTTGCAATTGCGGGTCGTACACCGACGTGATCTGGTACACGACGTCGGCCACGTCACTGAGCACGGAGAAGCCGTGCGCAAACCCGTCGGGCACGAACAGCTGCTGATGTTTCTCGTCATCGAGCGTGACCGTGTCCCACTCGCCAAAGGTCGGCGACCCGGGACGCAGGTCGACCACGACGTCGAAGATGCGACCGCGCACCACCGAGACCAACTTGGCTTGACCACGTTGGTAGTGCAGCCCCCGGATCGTGCCGCGCAGCGAGCGCGAGTGGTTCGTCTGCACGAAGCCGCATTCGATACCAGCGGCTGCGTAGCCTGGCTGGTGGTATTGCTCGAGAAAGAATCCGCGAGTATCCTGAAACAGCCGCGGCGAAATCAGCTTCAGCCCACTAATTCTCAGATCTTCGACGTGCATGCTCAGCCTCCTTCGAGGACCGAGGTGAGGTAGTTGCGATAAGCGCCGTTCCCGTGCAGCGCAGTCACGCGAGCGAGCTGCGCGGCGTCGATGAAGCGTTCGCGATACGCCACTTCTTCGAGGCAAGCGATCTGCATGCCCTGGCGGTTTTGCAGCGCGTGCACGAACTGCGCAGCCTCGAGCAGGCCGGCAGGGGTCCCGGTGTCGAGCCAGGCGACTCCACGGCCCAGCACCTGCACGCGAGCCTTGCCGCGTTCGACGTAGATCCGATTGAGATCGGTGATCTCGAGCTCGCCCCGCGCCGACGGGCACAAGGTTCTTGCGAGGGCGCTCGCGTTGCTGTCGTACATGTACAGGCCCGTGACAGCGAGGGGAGAGCGCGGCCGTGCAGGCTTCTCCTCCAGAGACACTACGCTACCATCGGGCCCGAGTTCGACGACGCCGTAGCGTCGAGGATCGTCGACCCGGTATGCAAACAGCGTGCAACCGTCGAGCGTCTTCACCGACTGCTTCAACAGCGCTGAGAGGCCACCCCCGTAGAAGAAGTTGTCGCCCAGCACGAGCGTGCACGGCTGCTTCGCCAAGAATGCTTCGCCAATGAGCAGGGCTTCTGCCAGGCCATTGGGCACCGACTGTTCGGCGAACGTGAAGTGCATCCCCAGTTCGGCACCGCTTCCGAGAAGTCGCTCGAACAGAGGCAACGCTTCGGGTGTGGAGATGACCAACACCTCGCGAATACCGGCGAGCATCAACGCCGAGAGCGGGTAGTAGATCATCGGCTTGTCGTAGATCGGCAGGAGCTGTTTGGAGACGGCGCGAGTCATCGGCGAGAGCCGCGTGCCGCTACCACCTGCGAGGACGATCCCTTTCATGACGTCGTCGTGCCGAGCGAGTGCCCGAACCCTTTCTTTGTGAAACCGCCGAGTGTGCTGAGGTTGCCGTTGGACTTGACGTAATATTGATCATAACCTAGTCAAAAGCTATTCAAATGGTGTTCAGGCTGTCCTCCTCAGAAGAAGTAGATTTCGTGCTCGTCGGCGCGGGCCTTCAAAATGCGCTGCTCACGCTGGCGTTGTCCGAGTTGCGGCCAGCCGCCTCCGTGGTGTTGCTCGAGGGGTCGGAGCTACCTTTTGGAAACCATACTTGGTGCTTCCATGCGGGGGACGTTCCGGCGTCTGCGGAGGCACTGGTCGAGCCTCTCGTCGTCAGGCGCTGGCCCGCGTACGACGTGCGTTTCCCCGGCCTGACCCGGCGCATCCCCGAGGTCTACTCGGCGACGACCAGTGATCGGGTGCGGAGGATTCTGTTGGAGCGCTTTCGAACAGCACCGAACTTGGAGCTGAGGACCGGTGTGCGCGCCGAGAAAGTCGCCGCCCACGCTGTGACACTCGAGGACGGCAGCGTCGTGCGGGGAAAAACGGTCGTCGACGCGCGCGGGCCATCCGCCGCTCCGTTCGCCGCGCGTGCTTTTCAGAAGTTCGTCGGGTTGGATCTGGCGCTCTCCAAGCCTTCGCCCTGCTCTTTGCCCGTGTTGATGGACGCGACGGTTCCGCAGACGGACGGGTTTCGCTTCTTCTACGTGCTGCCGCTCAGCGAACACCGTGCCCTGATCGAGGATACCTATTTCTCCGATGGCCCGGAGCTCGATGCCGACAGCGTGTGCTCCGAGATCGAACACTACGCGGTGGCACGAGGTTTCGAGATACGAAGCGTGCTCCGGCAAGAGCAGGGCGTGCTACCGCTTCCGCTTCGCTCGTTCGGAGGCCGCGGTGAGGCGCCGATTTCTGCCGGCTACGCAGGTGGGTTCTTCCACCCAGCCACCGGTTATTCGTTTCCGGTAGCGCTGCGCCTGGCGCTCGCGCTGGCCGATTCCGACGGTAACGAGGGTGATGGCGGTTTCGAGCGGTTCTTGGTCGAGCACCGCACGCAGTTTCGCTTCGCAGCTTTCCTCAACCGATTGCTGTTTACCGCCTTTCGCCCAGAGACGCGCTGGAACGCACTCGCAAGGTTCTATCGCCTCCCAGTGGGTGTGATCCGCCGCTTCTATGCGCACGACACCACCCTGTCCGATCGCGCGCGCATCATGTGCGGGCGTCCCCCGCACGGGCTATCGCTTCCCACCTTCCTCGAGAAGAGAGCATTCGCATGACTCAATCGGCTCTGGTGTTCAACACGCACACTTTGCTCAGCGCGCTCGAAAGCGAGCTCGCCGACCACGCACGCCATCCGTTGTGTAGCGAAGCAGCCCGCAGTGTCTCTCGCCGAACCTGGGATCGCGCCATCGGCGAGCCGCTGCGCGAGTTCTTACGGCGTCCAGGCAAAGAGTTTCGCGGCGAGCTTTCGAGGATCTTCTTCGAGATGGTCAGTCCCGGTGCGGTCCCGCCGGCGAGCTTGCCCCTGATTGTCGAGGCCCTGCACGCCGGTTCGCTGGTGATCGACGACATCGAGGACGACGCGCTCGAGCGGCGCGGCGGTCCAGCACTGCACCGTCAGTGCGGAGTGCCGTTGGCGTTGAACGCAGGTAACTGGCTATATTTCTGGGCTTCCGGGCTGCTCGCCGACCTCGGGCTGCCCGACTCCGCGCGGCGGGAGGCTCACGATCTGATGACGCGCTCGCTGCTCGACTGTCACTATGGCCAAGCTCTGGACCTGTCCGCGAAGGCGAGCCAGCTGCCGCGCGGGGAGCTGCCAGCCATCGTGCGAGCCACGACGGAGCTGAAGACGGGCAGCTTGGTGGCGCTTGCGGCAGGGCTGGGCGCCATCGCCGGTGGCGGTGGTAGGTCTGCGGTGGACGCGGCGTACCGCTTCGGCCGCGAGCTCGGGTCGGCGTTGCAGATGCTCGACGACTTGGGCGGCATCATCTCGCACAAGCGTCTCGCCAAAGCCGAGGAAGATCTACGCAACGATCGACCTACGTGGCCGTGGGCCTGGCTGGCCACCAGTCAGCCGGAGAGCGACTTTCGGCGCCTTCAGGCCATGGCTACCGCGGTAGCAGGCGGAGCTGACGCGGGGCTGCTGGTGGCAGAAATGCGCAGCCGTCTCAGTGCCGAGAGGGGACGCATCCACGAGCACCTCCAGATCGCGTTCGAGCACCTGCTCTCGGCCTTTCCCCGCTCGACCGCCTTGCAGGGGCTGCGAGCGGAGCTCGATCGGCTGGAGGCGAGTTATGTCTGAAGTGGGGCCGAAGCGTCGCAGCGAAGCCGGCCGCGTCGCGATCGTGGGCAGCGGTTTCGGTGGCTTGGCCGCCGCGATTCGGCTGCAGGCGGCCGGGCTCTCGACGGTAGTCTTCGAGGCGCGCGACAAGCCTGGCGGGCGTGCCTACGTGTACGAGGACGCTGGCTTCGTGTTCGACGCAGGTCCCACCGTGATCACCGCTCCCGACACGCTGAAGGAGGTGTTCGCGGCCGCAGGGCGCGAGCTCAGCGATTACGTCGAGCTCATGCCGGTGGCCCCCTTCTATCGACTGGTGTGGGACGATGGCGACAGCTTCGACTACGGGCCCGATGCAGCCCTACTACTGCGCGAAATCGGCAACAGGCGCCGCGAAGACGTGCAGGGCTACCTCGCATTCGTCGAGCACTCCAAGCGTATTTTCGCGAAGGGTTACGAAGAGCTCGCAGCGGTTCCATTCCAGCACTTCGGAGACATGCTGAAGGTCGCCCCCGACCTCGTGCGCCTGCGCGCCGACCGTTCGGTGTACGACACGATCGCGCGCTTCGTCCAGCACCCGCACGTACGCCAGGCACTCAGCTTTCACTCCTTGCTCGTCGGGGGCAACCCCTTCGATACCAGCTCCATTTACACGCTGATACACTACCTGGAGCGCAAGTGGGGGGTGTGGTTTCCTCGCGGCGGTACCGGTGCCCTGGTGCGCGGAATGGTGCGCCTCTACGAGGAGCTCGGAGGCGAGCTCCGGCTCCAGGAGCCCGTCACCGGCATTTCGCTCACCAAGCGGCAGGGCGTGACGCTGCACCGCGTTACCAGCTCACGTCGCATCGATGACTTCGACGCAGTCGTTTCCAACGCCGATGTGCACCACACGTACGCGCGGCTTTACGCAGGTCACCCTGCAGCCGCGCGGCGCGCGCGCAAACTCGAGCAGCTCGACTGGTCGATGTCGCTCTACGTGCTCCATTTCGGAGTGGACCGCATCTACGAGAACATCGCTCACCATACAGTGCTCTTCGGACCCCGCTATCGGGAGCTGCTCCACGAGATTTTTCACGGGGAGTCGTTGCCCGAAGACTTCAGTCTGTATTTGCACGCACCGACGGTGACCGATCCCTCGCTGGCGCCAAAGGGCTGCTCCGCATTTTACGTGCTTAGTCCGGTGCCACACCTCGGAAGAGCACCGCTCGATTGGGCGCGCTTGTCTCACGAGTATGGGGAAACCATCCTCGCCCGGCTCGAGCGCTTGTTGCCCGACTTGCGCCGGCACGTGGTCACGCGGCGCGCGTTCACACCCGAGGACTTTCGTTCCGAACTTGGCGCATTCCACGGGTCGGCGTTCTCGGTAGCGCCGACGCTGACGCAGAGTGCCTGGTTTCGCCCTCACAACCGCGACGACGAGATCCCAGGTCTGTTCTTGGTAGGCGCGGGCACCCATCCCGGCGCCGGTGTGCCAGGGGTCGTGAGCTCGGCCAAAGCCACGGCTCGCCTGGTGCTCGAGAGGTTCGGCATGGAGGTGGCTGCGTGACCAGCCCTGCACTCGCCCTGGTGCGGTCGTCGATGGCTACACACGGAAAGAGCTTTGCGCTCGCAGCACGCGCACTTCCAGCCGGGCTCGGCGACGATACGGCGGCGGTGTATGCGTTCTGCCGTCGCGCCGACGATCGGGTGGACGAATCGCCCCAGCGCGAACAGCACGCGGCGGTGCAAGGATTGGAGCGCGAGCTCGCAGCGATCTACGCAGGCGATGCGCAGTCGGACGCGGTGCTCGCGGCGTTCCAGCAGGTGGTGCGGCGGCGCGGCATTCCGCGCCACTACCCGGAAGAGCTGCTGCAGGGCATGCGCATGGACGCGCTGGGAACCGTCTACGCTACGGTGCCGGAGTTGCTTCGGTACTGCTATCGAGTCGCGAGCACGGTCGGGCTCATGATGTGCCATGTGTTTGGCGTCAGCGACGCCCGAGCCCTGCGACACGCTGCGCATCTGGGGATCGCGATGCAGCTGACCAACGTGTGTCGAGACGTGCAAGAAGACTGGGCACGCGGCCGCCTGTACATCCCCGCCGACTTGCTCGACGGACCCATCCGCCACGACCATCCACTGGCAGCCCAGCGCGCAGCGATCGCGAGTGCGGTTCGCGAACTCTTGTCACGGGCGGATGCCTACTACGCCTCTGGCGAGCGCGGGGTCCGGTACCTTCCGCTCAGATCTGCGATTGCCGTGCGCATCGCGCGGTTCGTCTACGCCGACATTGGTCGCGTCATCCTGGCGCGGGGCGCAGATCCATTGGCGCCTCGGGCCATCGTGTCGAGGGCGCGCAAAGCGACGCTGGTGGTCGCGGCCGTCGTTCGAACACTGTGCGAGTCGAGGCCTCGGTTTCGAAGAGCGTCCCTCGACGCCGTGCTCTGGGGGAGCGATGTCGTTTCCCTCTGAGGTCGCCGTCTACGTGGGACGCGTGCGCGAGTTCGGGCGTGAAGACACGCTGGTGTACGCGGCGTGGGTTGGGTTGATGCTCGGGCTCTGCGCTGCAACTGGCGGATTCCTTGGCTTCGGAGCCGCGCACGACGTGCAGTTCCCTGCCGAGGCGTGGTTGGTTCCGATCGGTGCTTTCGTGTTCACGACCAGCATCGCCGTGGACACCATCGGTCATCGCACCGTCTACAAACAGGTCATCTCTCGCGGCGAAGGGCTCGTGCACGGCATCACGATCGCCTGCGGAATCGGCAGCGTCGTGCTCCTCTGCCTGGCCTACGACCGCTCTGGCGCGTGGGTGCCAGCGCTGGTGCTTACCGTGCTGTCGTTCGTCTACAGCCTGATCGACGAGGCATTTCACTGGCGGCGCTACGTGAACACACACGCCGACCGCGTCGAGATGTGGAGCCACGTCGGCATCTTCGTGGGCCACGGGACCATGATGGTCGCCTGGTGGGACTGGTTCATGGGCGGGTATTCGGGCGTGGCCGAGACGCTGCGTCACTTGGGCTGAGGTCGTATGGAACGGAAACGCATCTTGCTGTTCTCGGAAGGTGTCACGCTCTCGCAGATCGTGCGCCTGGTAACGTTGGGGCGAAGCTTGGACGAAGACCGCTTCGAGGTGTCCTTCGCTTGCTCCGATTTCGACGAACGTATTTTTTCCGGAACCGGCTTCACGCGCTACGCCGTGAACTCGCTCGACCCTGCGCGGGTACTGCGCGTCGTCAAGCGGGGGCAGCGTCTCTACGACGAACCCACGCTGCGGCGTCAGCTCGCAGAAGACCTGCACGTTTTCGAGCGCGCTCGGCCCGATCTGGTGGTCGGAGACTTCCGCTGGTCGTTGGCGGTGAGCGCCCCACTCTACGGAGTGCCGCACGCCGCGTTGGTGAATGCCTATTGGAGCCCCTACGTTCAGCGCAGTTCGTTTCCGGTGCCCGACCATCCGATCGTGCGCTTGCTCGGTGAAAAGCTCACCGCGCGGTATTTCCCCGTCGCGCTGCCGCGGGTGTTCGAGCACTTTGCCAAACCCCTCGATGCCTTGCGTCGCGCTCATGGTCTGGCGCCGCTCGGTGGGCTGCTCGAGGTCTTGACTCACGGCGACTACACCTTGTACGCCGACCCCCCAGAACTGGTGCCGACGCCGGGGGCGCCGCCCACCCACGTTCACCTCGGCTTCGTGCCGTGGGCGCCCGACATGCCGCTGCCGCCTGCGCTGCAACAACTGCCTCTGGATAGGCCGGTCGTCTACGCGACGCTCGGCTCATCGGGCAGTATCGATGTGCTGCCGCGCGTCGTGGAAGCGTTGCGTCAGCTGCCGGTGACTGGTGTCGTGGCCACGGCGGGGCGCGCGCGCCTGCATAGCGTTCCGGCGAACGTAATCCTCGCCGACTACCTGCCGGGCGACGTCGCGGCCCGGCGCTCCGTGGCCGTCGTCTCCAACGGCGGCAGCAGCACGAGCTACCAAGCGCTGGCCGAGGGCACCCCCGTGCTCGGACTCCCCTCCAATTTGGACCAGTTCCTCGCGATGCAGGCGGTCGAACAGCACTCGGCGGGGATCTCGTTGCCCGCTCGGGCTGCGACCACCGGTACCATTCGGAACGCTTTGCACGAGCTGCTCAGCTCCGCCGCACATCGCCAGGGCGCGCACGAGGTGCAGCAGATGATCGAGCGGACCCCGGCTGGCGTCCGGTTTCGAGAATTCGTCGAGCGTGTGACCGGCGCGACCGACCACGATCGGGCGTCTGCCCCGCGGGCGCAGGGCACTCGCGTCGGTCGCGGCTTAGCGGCGCTCGCGCTCGCCATCTCGTGCCTGAGCGCGCCGCCAGTGCATGCCGATGCGTCTCCGAGTTCTGACGCTTCCGGCGAGATCCGTTTCACCTCCAAGGTGCCCAAAGGCTCCGGTTACGTCATCTGTGCACTTTTCCGCGAGCCGGGCTGGCTGAAAAAACCGGTAACCACCCGCCAAGCTCTGCTCCGCGACCGCAAAGCGACTTGCGTTTTTCGCGAAGTCCAGCCAGATACCTACGCCATCGTGGCGTTTCATGACGAAAACGGCAACGGCGATATCGACAAGAACTTCCTCGGGCTACCCACGGAGAGTTGGTGCACCTCTCGTAACGCGCGCGCGGTGTTCGGCCCGCCTTCCTTCGCCGCCGCCAAGTTCGTCGTCCGAACCAGTATCCAGCAGCTGGAGTGCACGATGTGACGCGCCACGTTACCTCTCGTCGGCAGTGGGCCGCGACCACCACGAAATGAATTCGTGATGTCCGACGGCTTCTACAAGATTGGAACGCTCGCCAAGCTCACCGGCGTAGGTGTTGCGGCGATACGAAACTGGGAGCGCCGGTTTCAGTTGCTGGCCCCCGAGCGCACCGAAGGTGGGCATCGCCTGTACACCGAGGCGGATCGCAAGATGCTCGAGCGGATTCGCCGTATGCTCGACGCCGGGCGAAGCATCGGTGAGATCGCGACGCTGGCGCAGTCCGCAGTTGCGGACGGGAGCGCGGTGCAACCCTCACGCCAAACGCCGCCAACGACCGGCGACCTCGACGGACTGCTCGCGCGCTGCGTGCTCGAGGCGGTACCACAGGGCATCGTGATCACCGACGGCCGCGGCAAGACGACCTGGATCAACCCAGCGGTGACCGACATCTGTGGCTATACGTTGCCCCAGCTGCTCGGTCGTACCCCGGGTAGCGTGCTGCAGGGGGCGGGCACCGATCAGCGCGCAGTGCGGCAATTGTCAGTCGCCGTCGCGGAGCGGCGTGCGTGCTCGGAACATCTACTCAACTACGACGCGAAGCATCGCCCCTACATGGCCGCGGTCGACATGGCGCCCATCTACAACCACGGACGCTTCCGGGGCTTCGTGGGGCTGATTCGCGACCTGACCAAAGAAGCCGAGCGCCCTCCCGACAAAAAGCGACGAGCGCCTACCGCGCGTCGGGTGTGACGCGAAGAGCGATCTGACAATCGGGGCTCCCGCGGAGCGCGCTGGCGCGTGGCTCAAAGACAATAGATGGCCGTCGCGGACAACGGGCGCGAGTTCACTATCGGACGGGCTTGAACATGGTCGATCGGCCGGCGCCTTCGTGGCTCCTGCAGTCGTCCGGATAGCGAATCGATTCATCACGCGAGCGTCGAACTCGAACCAGAGCTCGACGCGTCGAGGACTTGCATGAGCAAACGCAGCACACGTGTTCGGCCTTGGGCGCCAACGCTGATCGGCGGACTCTTCCTTGGACTTCCCTTGGGTGGGTGCGCCTCGACAGACTCGAACGAGGGTATCAGCGAAGAGTATGCTGGCGCCGAACTCGGGATGCCTCCCGTCGCCGCTGGATACGTTCGCTACGTCTCAGACCCCCTGACCGTGCCACCCGGCAAAGACGTGATGTGGAACCAATGGATCGCGGCGCCGCAGGACGAGGACATGGACGTCATCGACGTGTCGGGCGTGCAGTCGCGGGGCGGGCACCATGCGCTGCTGGTATCGACCACGGACGTGCAGGCGGTTGGGTTCTCCCGGGAGTGGAAGGACACGGACATGCTGAACTCGCGCACGGTTGCGGGAAGTGGGGGCAACCAGAAGACGCTCCCGCCAGGCGCGACGTTCCGCATCAAGAAGGGCTCTGCACTCCAGATTCAGTCGCATTTCGCGAACACGACGGACGAACCCCTGACCGGTCGCTCGGCGTTCGACGTGAAGCTCGCGCCGGCGGATCCGAATGCGAAGGTGGCTGCCATCTTCGCGGTGACGATGCTCGATCTGATGCTGAAACCGAACGCGAGCACGACGCTGGAAACGCGCTGCGGCATCAAACAGGACGTGCGCCTTCTCAACTACGCGAACCACATGCATGAGTGGGGTGTTGCTGCAGCGACGGTACTCATCGGCGCGGACGGTTCCACCAGGGACTTGAAAATCGATCCGGCGTGGGATCCGCTGTGGGCGTTCCACCCGAACTACGAGCAGTTCTCGGTCGAAGCGCCCTTCTTGCTTCCAGCCGGCAGCACCGTGAGTACGACGTGCACTTGGTCGAATGACACCGCGGAGCCTATAGAATTTCCGGCGGAGATGTGCGTGTTCAATGGGTTCATGTTGGGCGATGGCGACATCGCGTGCGTGAATGGGACATGGAGTGGCTGAGCTAAAGCGGCTCGCTTCGTGGCTCAGTTCCGCGCTAGGCACGCTGGCCTGTTCTGGCTCACCTGCGTTGGAAGGTGACAAGACAGTCTCGTTCGAACGCGATCTCGCGCCGAAGTTTGCGGCCTCGTGCGGCTTGAGTAGCTCGTGTCACGCCCTGCCTCCTCGCGACCACGCGCCGGGGCGTGTCTTCTTGGGCTGCCAAGCGGGTAGCCCGACCTGCGCGGATCCCTCACCGGATGCGGTGTACACCGGCCTGTTTGCGAGGAGCCAACAGCTTCCGTCCATGCCCTACGTTACGCCCGGCGACCCTTGGAATAGCTACCTGCAACGTAAGCTCGACGGCGACCTCGCTGGACTGAACTGTTCCGAAGCTGCTGATGAATCAGCGCCGCCTTGTGGCGAATCGATGCCGCCAGGCGACCTTGCGTCGGCGACCTTGCGATCAGAGGTGCGCGCTTGGATCGTCGACGGCGGCGCAAAAAACTGAGAATCGGCAATGCCGAAAAAAAGAGGATGCGCTATGGACTCTGAAGTTCTTGAATCGATACTCGTCTGTCTCTGCGCGGCGCTCGTCGGGTGCGCGTCGAGTGACCGCCCAGGGAGTGAAACAGATGACCTTGGGAACGAAGCTCACGCGGGCGGTGTGACCAGTGCGGGCGGTGTGACCAGTGCGGGCGGTGTGACGAGTACGGGTGGTGCGACCAGTACGGGCGGTGCGACCAGTACGGGCGGTGCGACCAGTACGGGCAGTACGGGCGGTGCGACCAGTACGGGCGGTGCGACCAGTACGAGTGCAGGTCGCATCGGTGGCCCCGGCGAGACTCTGGCCTGCGGTGGCAAGACTTGTGAGCCGCCTTCTTCTGCTATTCAGGTGTACGCGTGCTGTATGCCGGACGACACTTGTGGCGGAGCGATCCCCGCCGGTGCGGCTCCCGGTTTGGATTTTGATGGCGCGAGCACGAGCCCATGTTTGACCCTCGAGCCCGGGGAGCCTGACTCGAGCTGTAAACCGTATCGGTCATCGTTCGGCGTCACACTGGCTGGTTGCTGTGGCATCGACCACATGTGTGGCGTGGATCTGTCCGTGGCAGGCCTCGGGTGTAACAACGTCTCAGCCATCGAATCCGATGCGCCTGAGCCTGCCGACTGCGGAGGCTGAGCACGAGGCAAAATCGTCACTGGATCGAGGTGGGACGCCTCGTGTACGGTCTCCCATGAACCGCACGTTGGCGCAAAGCGGGTCATAGCTGCATGGTTTCCGTTATCGTTGTCCGCGCACTGGTTGAAACCGTCGAGGCCACCGGGGTGTCGCGCGCTGAGTTTTGTGCTCGGGCTGGCTTGGAGTTGAGCCTGCTCGAAAGCCCGGGTGCGCGGCTCGAGCTCGAGCAGTTCGAGCGTGTGGTCGTGGCGGCTACGGAGCTGACGGGAGACCCAACGTTGGGGCTTCACTTCGCAGAGCGCATCTCGGCCCCGACCGTGGGAGTGCTCGCGCACATGACCGGGCACGCGCCGACGGTTCGTGAGGCCATCACGGTGTGTTCCGAGTTTGCTGGCCTCGCGATCGAAGGTATGCGTTTCGCGATTCAAGATGATGCAGACGTAGCAGTGGTGCGTTGCGAGTTTCCGCGCGTCGGCGGGCTTTTGGACCAGGTGGTCGCCGAGCTGATGATGGCTGGGCTTGCACGTCTGACCTACACGTTCCTCGGTCCCTCCGAGGTTATCCGCTCCGCCGCATTCGAGCACGAGCGCCCAAAGGCCTCGAGTGAGTACTCGCGCATGTTCGGGCCGAACGTGACGTTCCGCCGAGAGGCGACACTGCTCGCGCTCGACAAGCATGAGGTCGAGCGTCGCCAGCTGAATCACGACGCCGAACTTTACGGGCTACTGCGGATGGAGGCAGAGCGCCGACGTGAGCGCGCAGCAACGGGCACTCCGGTGGCTGCGCGGCTGCGTCAATACCTGCTCACGATTCCACCCGACCGGTTTCCGGAGGTCGCTGCGGCAGCTCATGCTCTCGGTACGAGCGTGCGGTCATTGCGGCGGCGCCTCGTCGCAGAGGGCACTTCGTATCGAGAGGTGCTCCAATCGTTGCTCGAGGTTTCCGCGAACCGCTTGCTCCAAGACCCGACTCGCTCGGTCAAAGAGACGGCGGCGATCCTCGGGTTCGGTGATGCCCCTGCCTTCGTCCGTGCGTTCAGACGTTGGACCGGAAAGACTCCAGGAGAGTATCGGCGAGTCAGCAGGGGGGAATGACGCCAGGTCTAGGTGATTTCCGGGTGGGTCATGACGGACTTGAAGCTTCAGCCGACAGATTGAGAGTCTGAACCGCCAAAGCTGTCCAACTATTCAAAACACAAGCAGATTTGTGGTGTGCGCAGCTGCGTCCAGCAGTGGATGCGAGGGGACAGGAAGGGCAAGGACGATGGGCGCCTCCTTGGCAGCTGTGAGACATTCGTGCGGTGGGCACAACCGTTACTTCCGAGGAGTTCGAAGGCGCGCTCCAAGCTGCGGGAGTAGGGGTGTGGGCTTGGGACGTTGCAACCGGAGTCGTCCATTGGTCGGAGGAAGCGCATGCGATCTTGGGCTTCGACGTGGGGGAGTTCGATGGTCGCCTCGAGGCGTACGTAGCGCTGGTGCACCCCGATGACAGGGAATACACGCAGCTTGCGCTCGAGCAGGCGCTCAGCAACCGATCGAGAACATTCTACATCGAGCATCGCTTGGTGCGAAAGGACGGCGCCTTCATCTGGGTCGAGGGGCGTGGCGGTGTTCGGGTAGACGCCGCCGGGAATCCGGTGAAGATGCTCGGCACGGTGGTCGAGATCGGCGAGCGCAAGCGCGCGGAGGAGCGGCTGCGCCAGAGCGAAGAGCGCTACCGATTGTTCACTGCGCTCGCGTCGGACTACGTGTACGAGATTGATCTGACTCGGCCACAGCTGGCACCCATGGTGGTGGCAGGGTCGTTCGAACGCACCGTCGGGTATAGCATCGAGGATGTCGAGCGCCTCGGGGGGTGGGTAAACATCATTCACCCCGATGACCGCGCGGCAGCGACGAAATTCGCCGAAGAACTGCAGCGTGGCACTCCCGTGCTCACCGAGTACCGGTTCATCGACGCTTTGGGCAACGTCAGATGGTTGCGCGACAGGATACATCCGCAAATAGACGCTGATGGCTGCCTGCGTCGTTTGACCGGAGGTGTCACCGACATCACCGAGCACAAGCAACTCGAGGAGCGGCTGGTCCGGGCGCAACGCCTGGACGCGATGGCGCGGCTTGCCGGCAGCGTCGCCCACGACTTCAACAACTTGTTGTTGGTGCTTTACGGCGTACTGGACGAATTGGACGGCGACGCATCTAGCAATCGAACCTATGCCCCGTCGATCTTACAAGAGATGCGAACCGCGCTCGAACGCACGGAACAATTGACGCGCTCGCTGCTGACGTTTGGGCGCAAGCAGGTGACGCGCAATCGCGCCATCGGACTGAACGGGTTGGTCAGGGACTCGTTACCACTACTGTCGCGCGTGGCTGACGAGCGAGTGGAGCTTTGCACGGTATTGGGCGACGACGAGGTCGTCGTCGCGGCGGACCCCGGTCAGTTGCAACTGATGCTGCTCAACCTGTGCGTGAACGCTCGTGATGCGCTGCCAAACGGCGGAAAAATCGTGATCAAAGTGAGTGAGGTTCAATGGTCGCGAGACGCTGCTGGTCGTCCGGCAGAATTGGGGCCGGGCAACTGGGGATGCTTGAGCGTGCGGGACAACGGTACGGGCATGAGTGACGCGGTTCGCCGCCGAGTATTCGAACCCTTTTTTACAACGAAGCCTCCGGGACTTGGTACAGGGCTGGGGCTCGCGACGGTGCACGGGGCGGCCCTCCAAATGGGAGGGACGGTTGCCGTAGAAAGTGGTTTGGGGACAGGCAGCGAATTCATGATCTACCTCCCGCTGGCTGACGCAACGGAGTCGGGGGTTACCGAATCCAGCTTTCGCCGTTCGGTCGGAGGTCGCGAGCGACTCCTACTCGTCGAGGATGACGCCGCCGTGCGCCGAACTCTTGTCCACACTTTGAAGCAAAGGGGGTATACCGTGCTGACCGCTGAGTCAGCCGAAGAAGCGCTCGGGCTGCCGGCAGCCGAACTCACAGCGGTCGATCTGGTGATCTCGGACGTGCGGCTGCCGGGGATGAATGGTTTGGCTCTCTGTCGCGAGCTGATGAAGGGGAGCCCACGGCTGCGCTGTTTACTGATCTCCGGCTACCTACCAGACGACCAAGTGCAACACGAACTGTCCAAGGGACAGTTCCCATTCTTGCCCAAACCGTTTTCACCCGAAGGATTGGCGCTCCGCATTCGCGAAGTCCTCGACGGACCAGCTCTGGGCGCGAGCACATGACGCGGAGTCATGGCACGCCAGTTCAGAGCCTTCAGCCCGCCGCCTCAATCCAACCCAGTCCTACCGGGGATCCAGTAGGTTTTCGTCCTGATGCTGCGCACGCCGGCGTGGCGCAGGGCGTCGCGTACGCCAACGATGAGTTCGGAGCCTCCCGTCAGCGCAACGACCGGGTTGGAGGTCGACAGTCTGGCTGCGACTGCCCTGACCGTAGCGCCAGTATCTCCGCGCGTCACGATGTCGACTTGCTGGAGGCCCACAGACGCCGCTGCTTCACGCACATCGAGCGCCGCGTCCGATTGGATGACGGTGTGGACTTGTCCCGGTCTTTGCATCGCGAAAGCGGCGGCGACGGCAACGCTGGTTTCGTCACCGATGAGGACCACCGGTCCCGCGCCGAGCTCCAACGAGCGCTGAGGGCCGACGATCGGCAGCTCGTCGCCCACGCGAACCTGGTCCAGCCAGCGTGAACCGGGGCCATCGCCATGTTTCCATCCGAGTAAGGCCATGCCGCCAGGCGCTGGGATGGGTGTGTACGTACGCGTGTCGTCGGAAGGCAGCAGCAGCTGGACCTTCGCGCCGGCGGAAAATGCCTTCACGTCGCACCGCAGGTACATTCGCCGGAAGCTACCGATCTCCTGCAGCGAATCCACCGTAGCGCGCTCGAGCCCGAAGGCGGAGAACAGACGGAGGAGCTTACCTTTTGTCGACGCCATGATGCGTGCCTTTCAAATGCAATTCGATTCGAACCTATCAAGGGACGTGCCAGCTCTCCCCATTCATCGCCGCGACGAAGTTCGCCTCCGGCACACCAGCGCTGTGCAGCGCCAGCATCAGCTCTCCCGCGGGTTGGAACCGACCTTCGTCCGAGAGATCGAATGTCCCCCAGTGGATGCCAAGCGACTGTTCTGCGCCGAGCACTAGATGGGCTCGCACTGCGTCGGTTGGGTCGAGATGAATATTCTGCATGAACCAACGCGGCTGGTACGCGCCGATCGGTAGCAGGGCGACTGTAGGGGCGCCGAGTTTTTTCCGGATCTCCGCGAAGTGCCCAGCGAACCCGGTATCGCCGGCGAAGAACACCGATCCAGAGGAGCCCTTCAGCATGAAGCCGCCCCAGAGCACGACGTTTCGGTCACCCAAACCGCGCTGCGAGCCGTGTTGCGCTGGTGTCATCGTCACGCTGACGCCGCTCTCGCCTACCCGCGCCGATTGCCACCAGTCGAGGTCCACGCCCCCGCTGATGTCGTGCTCCGCGAGCATGGCACGAGACCCGAGACCGGCGAAGACGGGCATGCTGAACCGTGCCTCGAGTGCTTTCAACGTCGCTACGTCGCAATGATCGTAGTGCGAGTGACTGAGCACCACGGCGTCGATGGTGGGAAGATCGTCGAAGCGAACGCCAGGGTCGGCCTGGCGCGATTGGGCGAGGAACGAGACGGGGCCGGCGCGCTCCGACCAGATCGGATCGGTGAGAATGGCGATGCCGTCCATCTGCACGAGAACAGTCGCATGGTTCACGAAGGTAACACGAATGCCGTCG
>Ga0315910_10002482_pt1 | contig 16182 bp, 15 predicted proteins | sample EdamamesoilMG_FD_204470 | JGI IMG/M metagenome (GOLD analysis project Ga0315910, IMG submission 204470) | Garden soil microbial communities collected in Santa Monica, California, United States - Edamame soil | ecosystem: Environmental > Terrestrial > Soil > Garden | place: USA: California... | reverse complement strand
CGCTACCTGTCCAAGAGGCCCAGTTCGAAGAAGCTACGCGCGCCGCCTCGGGCCACGACCACGTGGTCCAATAGGGGGATACATAGGCTGGTCGCGGCAAAACTGATGGCACGCGTCAGGGAGATGTCTTCCGGGCTGGGGGTGGGATCGCCACTCGGATGATTGTGTACCAGGATAAATCCGCTTGCACCATCCCGTACTACTGGGACCAGAATGTCCCGCGCCAGTAGACCACAACCATGAATACCACCCCGACCGACCTGCCACGCGGAGCGTAGGGCAGTGTGACTATTCACACACAACACCCAGACTTCCTCGTGTTCGAGCCCGGCGAGTCGTGGCCGTGCCCATTTGATCACCAGCTGTGAGTTGAAGGGACGATCCGCCGCGGGCAACACGTCGTCCTGATGCGCTCTGTAACCAAGCTGCAGCGCCGCCGCTACGCGCGCGGCCTCATCAGGGGAAAGTACATCCAAGGTCTGGTAAGCGTGCGGTCGCAGCTGACGCAGTCCAACCAACCCACCCGCGCGCTCGAGTAGGCGTCGCGCACGAGCGAGGGCGTCGTCTTCGCTGGGCTGATCTTCCGCGGGAGCGTCCTTGCGAGCGTGCACCGGCGCGATGAGCAGAGCGACGAGCGCTTCATCGCTGAGCGCAGTAAGACCTTGCCAGTCGGCCTGTCCGCGTAGGGCTGCCAGTTCGACCTGGGCGACCTGGGCAGCCTTCACTGGACGTTTGACGGAGAGCTTGCGCGCCTTCATGGCGTCGGACCAAAGCAGGCGGCGTGCCAGCATCGGATGCGCTGGAAAAGGCTCGATTTCCACGGCGAGCCGGCGGCGGCGTCATGGCCAGGGAGCTGGCGAACACAGGCTTTCCCGCTCAGCTACTGCGCTTTGAGGTCAACTGGGGACCAATTCCGCAGCGAGTAACGTCTTGAGTTGATCGAACGCGGCGTTGACCTGCGCCTCGATGCGTCCGTCCACGGTGATCATGGTCTTGTAGGTCGGGTCAAACCATTTGGGATAGGACCCTACCTCAACGTGTGGATGGGCCGCGACCACCGCGTCGAGACGGTCCTTGATCGCCACTTCTTCTACGCTCACGCGCAATGAGCGCGATAAAATGGGCGAAGGTCCGCGCAATTCACGGCGCACCGCGAGCAGCTTGCTGCGGAATAGCTCGGGCACACCCGGAAGCAGCCAAACCCGATCCGCCACGATGAGTGGCCAACCACCTGCATCGATCAAACGTGCCCCGCTGGGGATCGTCGCCATCAGGCGGTGATTGGGGTTCATCTGTGCACCAAAAATACCCTCGATGATCGTGAGCATGGCGGCAGAGTGTTCGGGGGCCACACCGAGAGCGTCACACACACCGGCCACAGTGACGTCATCATGCGTTGGTCCGAGCCCACCACTGGTGAAGACCACATCCGCCGAACCCAACAGGGCTCGTATGTCCTCTGCGATCGTCGGACGATCATCGGGGCACACGATGACGCGGTTCAAGCGAACGCCCAGGGCGCGCAGCGTGCGACTGAGATAAAATAGGTTCTCATCGCGCACCTTTCCACTCAAAAGTTCCGACCCCACCATGAGTGCCGCGGCCGACTCGACGATCTTGGGCTGGGGTCCAACTTCGGGCGTCATGATCAGAGCTCTTCTGTCAGCGGGGTCGCCTGAGCATCGAACCCCAACAGTTCTTCAACTTTGGCTTCCGCCGCGTCGAGACGAGCCTGTGAATTGCGTGCCAACTTGATGCCTTCCTCGAACTTCTTGAGCGCGTCCTCGAGCGTTAGTTCGCCCGACTCCAACTCGTCGACAATCAGTCCCAACTTGGTCATCGAGTCTTCGAACGACAAGGCCTCACTCGGTGCGCCCAGGGACGCGCCGCTGACAGCTCCGTCCTCCGCGGAGAGCGGGTCGACGTGCGACGGGTCCATCGGTTTTCTTCGGGTCGCCATCGGCGTCACGATTGTATCAGAATGGTCAGCCCGCAAGGGCCGCAGCGTTTCCCTAGCCCGCAGGGCGTTTGAGATAAAGAATTCAAAGTTCAGCAACAAACTGCGCTGAAAAACCATCAGCTTCTGGAACCAGGCGCCGGCTTTGGCCGTTTTTCATCAGCGCCATGCCCGGGCCGGGGGAGAAATTCAGGGCAAATCCCAGAGGGCGTTGCGGGGGTGCCGCGAGCTCTCGGACGGAAGGATCCGGATCAAGAGTCGCAATGCTGTGGAGGAGTGGATGTTGCGCGGACAACCAGAGCCGCAGCGTGCGGGTGATGGCGCAGCGCACCTGGGCCGAATCTTCCTCGAAATACCGTGCGATGAGCAGGGGGCCGCCCTCGCCTTGGCCTGACAGGCTCAGTCCATAAGCGCAGCCGCCGCGCAACAATGGGTCGGGGGATGAAACCCACAGGCGCAGCTGTTGAACAGAGGGGGAAGACAACTGCGCGGGGAGGCTCAACCCATCGTCGACCAACTCCCCGGTGAAGCGTGAGCAGAGCGCAGCTACCACGGCGGGGCTCACTTTGTGCTCATAAAGTGCCCACAAAGTGCGGGTTGAAACAGCGGACCAGCGTCCGACGGACCAGGACTCGATGATGTCCGTCGGCGCCTCGTCGTTCTTGGTCGGTGCTCGGAGCTTGGACGAGCGACCAAGTTGGGCGTTGACGATGGGGAGTGCCCAGCGAGCGGCCCGGCCGAGCAGTGCCTCCTGAGTGGTCAGCTGTGAGCTGGGCTTGGAACCGAGACTGGCCTTGGACTCTGCAAAATGGCGCACGTCGCGCAGTACCTTTGCGGGCAGTCGCGCACTCAGCAGCGCAGCCAGACGCAGGGTCCAAAGCGGCTCCGTCAAGAGCGCGCTTTTCCAAGCCTTGCGCGCAAGGAAGAGCTGCCTATCGCCCCGCTTGGCTGCGTGCGGTCCACGGTCACGCGTGTCATCCAGCTCGCGGGCCACGCGGCTGAGCGCCGCCTCAAAAGCAGCCGGATCTTGCCGGGCCAAGTGCGCAAGTCCAAGAGGGGTCGGCGACGATGGGAGAGCGGCGGGGCGGAGCCGTGCCACGATCTGATCGGGATCGAGCAGCGGCGACAGCGGTCGAAGTTGCGCGCGCAGATCAGTCAAGTCGAGTAAGGCGTCACGGGCGGGCTGCGGATCCCAACCGACGATGGCATCATCGACGAGCGCTGCGCTGACCACCTGCGCCAAAGAGGGAGGATCGGCCATACGGGCCAGCGCGCGCAGCGCTACGGCACGCTGACGGCCCGCGACCTGCGTGGTGGTCAATCGGGTCGGCGACAATCTGAATGGCCACTTGTCGGGCTCGCTGATGACATCTGGATCGGGCGACCCCAAGCTCTGAAAATATTGAATGATGGCGCGCCGTCGCGGGCCGTCTCGCAACTGGAAGAGGGCGTGGAGCGACGGCACTGAAGGACCTGCAGAGCCAGTGGTCGCCATGTGCCCGAGCAGTTGCTGAACTTGCTCATCCACGATCAGTTCTGGGTGCACGAGCGCGGTCCACTCCAAGCCGGCGGAGCCGTCGTGCACGAGGAATTTCGCGAGGCTATCCCCGCTGCCCTGCGCGCTGGGCTGGCTGAACGCGGGTGGGCTGGCGAGCAGCAGGGTGGGCACCAGCACACCCAGAATTTCCAGGCAGCGGAGCAGAGAAAACCGCTGTGAAAGCAGTGTGGGGCGGGGTGCCGTGCCAGACACGGCCGGAGCGTACCGGAAACTAGGAGCAATTTCCGTAGCAAACTGCTAAACGCGACCATCATCCATGGACGCGATACGAGTTCGGGGCAACGGGCCATTGTCGGGACGGATTGTGATTGGCGGAGCGAAGAACGCGGCGCTGCCCATCTTGTGTGCCACGCTGCTCTCGGACGGGGAGAGTCGGCTCCGCAACGTTCCTGGGCTTCGTGATATCGACACGACGGGCCAGCTGCTCACGGTGCTGGGTCGCAAGACGGACGTCAACATTCCTGAGGTGGTTGTTGGAGCGTCCAGCGGCGTGTTCGTGGAGGCGCCTTATGATTTGGTGCGACAAATGCGCGCCAGCATTCTGGTGCTCGGCCCCTTGGTTGCGCGGCATGGACGCGCTCGTGTCTCCTTACCTGGCGGGTGCGCCATCGGCTCGCGCCCTGTAGATCAACACCTCAAGGGTCTGGAAGCCCTCGGTGCCACCATCACGCTGGAGCATGGGTACATTGAAGCCCAAGCACCACGGTTGCGCGGCGCCGAGATCGTGTTCGACATGCCCACCGTGACGGGCACGGAGAACATCATGATGGCCTGCGCCTTGGCCAAGGGTAGAAGCACGTTGGTCAATTGTGCGCGCGAGCCAGAGGTAGAAGAACTGGGGCGTGTGCTCAACAAGATGGGCGCCAAGGTGGACGGCGCTGGCACTGCCGTGATGCACATCACGGGCGCAGATGAGCTACAGCCGTTCAACCATGCCATCATCGCCGATCGGATTGAGGCGGGCACCTTCATGGCCGCTGTGGGCCTGGCTGGGGGCGACGTGCTGCTCGATGGCGCGCCCTTGGATGACCTCGAGCCTGTCGTGGTCAAGTTGCGCAAGGCCGGGGTGATCGTAGAGCGTGATGGGGAAGCCGTGCGCGTAGCCCGCACGGGCCGTCTCAAGGCGGTGGACGTGACCACAGCCCCGCATCCGGGCTTCCCGACGGACATGCAAGCTCAGTTCATGGCCCTGATGACTCAGTGTGAGGGGCGCGCCGTGCTCACGGAGACCATTTTCGAGAATCGCTTCATGCACGTGCCGGAGCTGTCGCGCATGGGCGCCAAGATCGATACGCGCAACAATGTCGCTATCGTCGAGGGCGTGCGCGGTCTGTCGGGCGCCAGCGTGATGGCCACTGATCTGCGGGCGTCGGCCTCGCTCATCATCGCCGGTCTGGTCTCAGATACGGACACCATCGTGCGTCGTGTCTATCACCTTGACCGCGGCTACGAGGCCATCGAAAAGAAGTTGGCGGGCGTGGGGGCTAACATCGAGCGCATCGCGCTAGAGGGCCCGTAATTGCCATGTCTCAGCTACCCAGCGAACGTCCGCTGACCATCGCCATTCCCAAAGGGCGAGTCGCGCAGGTACTTAGTCCGTTTCTCGAGCGCGCCGGGCTCGGCACGCAGAATCTGCTGGCCGACGACCGTCGACTCATTCGCGCCAGTGACGATGGGTCGGTGCGCTTTTTGTTGCTCAAGCCCGACGACGTCCCGACCTATGTGGAGTACGGGGTGGCGGACTTGGGCATCAGCGGGCGCGATGTACTGCTCGAGCGAGGCTATGACCTCTATCAACCGCTCGACCTGGGGATTGGCAAGTGCCGCATGGTGGTCGCGGGGCCCGTGGGCACGACCATCGGCGCGCGCCCCCGCGTGGCCACCAAGTTTTGTCGCATCGCGACCGACCATTTTGCTCGAAAAGGCGTGCAAGCCGAGGTCATCTACGTGGGCGGCTCGGTTGAGCTCTCGCCCCTGGTGGGGCTTTCGGATGTCATCGTGGACATCGTCGAGTCAGGCGCTACCCTGCGCGAAAACGATCTGCACGTGCTCGAAGAGATCTGCGACATCTCCTCGGTGCTCGTCGCCAATCGCAGCCTCTACAAGCTGCGATTCAACGAGATCGCGCCGCTCGTGGAGAAGCTGCGGCAAGCGGTAGCAGGCTGAACACAGGGTTCTCGGGCGAAGCGCAGTTATTCGTCTTTGCCCGGGGTCGAGATGAACGACACGCTGCGGCGCGCAATCGCGCGGAATTCGCCGCCTTCTTCAAACGTCGGGTCGACGCTTCCTTTTCGCACGCGCTCCAAAATAATCGTGACTTCACACTCTTCTCCGGCGTCCGTGTCCCAGACTTCGATCTTACTGCCATCGATGGTCAGGCTGCCATCGTCGTCCGTGCTGCCACTTGCGAGCTTGACGCAATCCCCCTCCAGGGACCACGCCATGCTTCCGCTTTGGTCGTTGTCCCAGACGATGCTGACGTCTTGACCACGCTCGTACGACTCGTCCTCGGGGTCCTCCAACTCCGCCTCGAAGGGCGCCGGCATTTTTGCCGATGAGTCGCTGGCATCGTCGAAATCTTCACCACGGGAAAAGGCAATTTGGACCTCAAAATCCTCAGCGTCGTTGGGCAAGCTCGTCTCGTAACGGTGCTGATTGCCCGTGCTCTCGTGGCGCAGGCGGACTTCGTCGTCGTCTGTGATGGCCCAGAGTTCGTCTTCGTCGTTCAGTTCGACGTAGGTGCCATTGTCACCGCCCACCCGCAATTCCGCGGTGATTTGGGTTGAGCCATCACCTTCGGCGAGCGCTTGATAGTTGGCGTACATGCCTTGGGTCCGGATATTGTCCGACCCCACATCCTCCGCACAGGCCAAGCTCGTCGTACCACCTACAATCAACAGGATCTTTCTCAAGTTCATCGTCTTCTCCCACTGGGGTTGTTCTCATTGCCCTGGCGCGGCCCCCGGGCAAAACCGGGTGCAAGTCGTCCATACGGAGCCCACGACCTGAACGCTCCCCGCGCACCTGCTTGGGCCAATGTCGCTCAAGGGACGGTCACTCGTCAAACCCACATGGCCACCGGACTCGTGTCAGTGAATGAACCACGTTGGTCTACACGCCGAGCGCATCCCCGCGTCGAAACGGGTCTGGCCAAGCGACGCCCGCGCGCCCGCGGTCGCCACCCCCACCCGGGGTGGCCACCAGCCGAGCCTTGCCCAAAAAATGCGCCAAATCACGCCAAATAGCAGCTGGCACGCATCTTTCTATGCGCAGTGCTGACGGTCGAACCCAGGGTGGTCCTGCAGTTCGGTCAGTCAGCGCAAAGAAAGAGAGATCAAAATGGACAACAGCAAAGTGAAAGCAATCTACGTCATCAGCAGCAAAGGTGAACGCAAGTATTGGACCAAGGTGGGTGTGGCTTTCGTCAATCGCGATGGCTCACTCAACTGCAAGTTGGAGTCGCTGCCCGTCGACGGCGAGCTGCACATTCGCGATCACGTTCCCCACGGTGATCGCGAGCGTCCGCCCCTGCGTCGCGCTGAGGGACCCAAGGCCCTGGTGGGTTGAGGTAGAAAAATCAACAACTAGGACGCATATGCAAACAACCCAGCGCGACGTTTCGGCGTCGTTGAACGATCAGCACAACACTGAGGTCAGGGGTCTGGGGTTCCGCGAGGGGCCCCAGACCCCGTCTGGTTGGGACGAGCCAGACACAGCGCGTCCGGACCCGGCACAAGGCCCTGGCATTTCGGCACATCGCCCAGCGGATTTGCCGCCATCAACGCCCCGATGGTCGCTGGGCCTTTGGGGACCTCCACTCAACAAGGCGCTGGGTGCAGGCGCTCTGCTCGTCTTCGTCGCGTACTTGGGGCACGTATCCGACCACCTGGAACAATTTGGTGCAGTGCGCAGGCTCGACCAGAAGGTGATCGCGCTCGCCGACCGCTGGAACGGACCGAAAGCGTCCGCGCCCGGCGCGCTTGCCGCGGAGAGTGCGCTCTCACCGGCCGCTTCAATCGCCGGCGACGAGCGCCCCGTCCTGGCGCAGTCTGCGGCGGTCGACCCACCACGGGTCGAGGTCCCACCGGGATGTCCCAAGACACAAGCGCCAGGGCCCTCGGCGCTGCTCAGCGATGGGCGCCTGGTTTTGAACGAAGCAAGCGTGGCGGAGTTGGATGCCTTGCCAGGGATCGGCGCGGCGCGTGCCGAGGCCATTGTTGCGCTGCGCGGCAAGTTGAACGGATTCAAAAAACTGAGCGACCTGTTGCGCATTCGGGGCATCGGTCACAAATCCTTTCTCAAGCTCAAAGAGCGACTGGTTCTCGACCGTCCGCTGCCCGGCCCCGGTGCCGAGCCGGCGCCCACCCAAGACCCACCGCCCGCGGGCCAGCCGGTCCCAATCTCACGCGGCACCAGGGCCAGCGGTCGTGAGCAAGTTGTGGCCGCGCCCACCACGGCAGCACCCATCGCTGCTGCCATGATGACGCTCGATGCGTCAGCTGAGCACGTGCCATAAACGGGGTTGCGCCGGCTCTCGGTGAGGAGCCCCGTGGCGCGGCGGGTGGATTCGCGTTCAGCTCACGCGCCCTTGTTGTTGCGATAGAGGAGTGGAAGACTCCGGTGCGTGAGCGGTGATGCGAAGGAGCGACTCGACCGGATATCGCGTCGGCAGGCACTCGGTCTCGTGGGCGCGGCGGTGACATGCTGGCCATCGGGACTTCGGGCTGAGACATCGTCCGACCCCGCGCCGTTTTCATTGGAGCAGTGGGTTGCACGCCCACCGGCGGAGTTCGTTCCATGGGTGGCGCCTGGGTTGGTGGTCAAAGTGGCCGCCAAAGGTGACTTCGGCTCGATGATGCAGCCCAACCAATTGTGGCCCAAGGCGGACGTCGCCGCGCGCATGTTGGAGCGCGCACTGACGGACCTGACCGGTGCTCCGACGTTTGAGAATGCTTTGGCGCGCTTGGTGCACCCCAAGGACGTGGTGGCCATCAAGGTCAACGGGATCGCTGGGCAAGTGGGTGCCACCATGGCTGTGAATTTTGAAGTGATCGCGCGCTTAGTTGAAGGAGTGCTCGCAGTGGGTGTCCCCGCGTCCCAAATCACGGTGTATGAGCAGTATCCCACCTACCTCATGGGTTGTCGGGTCAATGTCCGACAATTCAAACTGCCGAGTGAGGTGCGTACCGGGACCCACAACAATCGCGACCACGCGATGCCCAAGGTGGCCGTCTACAAACAAGTGCTGACGCGGTACTGTCGCTTTTTTACCGATGCCAGCTGCGTCATCAACCTCACGATGATGAAAGACCACTCGCTGTGCGGTTTTACCGGTGCGCTCAAGAACATCACCCACGGCAACATCGACAATCCTCATCATCACCACGATCACCAGGCCAGTCCCCAAATCGCTGTGCTCTACAACCATCCCATTGTTCAAAGCCGGGTGCGCTTGCACATCACGGACGCGTTCAAGATCACCTACGACAAGGGCCCGCTCGATAAGGATCCGCGCATGCGCGTCCCGCATGGGGCGATCTATGCGTCCACCGATCCGGTGGCGCTCGACACCATCGGTCACCAGGTCATCAACCAGGAACGCATCGCGCGCGGAGGAATGACGCTGGAGAAGGCGGGACGGCCTCCGCACTACATCAGGCACGCGGCCGAGATGGGCATCGGCGTTGCCGATCTCAACCTTGTGCGTTTGCGCTCGGTGACTATCTAGGCCAGCGCGGCGTAGATCTCTTGGGCCTCGATCACACGTACACCGGGTGAGCCGGCCAGATCGGCGTTGATGCACATCTGCGCTACTGCGCTCGCTGGGGTGGGGCGCGCGCTTTGGGGTAAGAGCCACTTGGGCAACTCACGCATCACGCTCAAGGCCATGCGCTCTCCCACGCGACGCTCCACGCGCTGTCCGTCGAGGATGCTGGGACGCAGGATGCTGCAAGTTGAAAAGCCCAAGGCCCCGACCGCTTGTTCCAGTTGACCCTTGATGCGCGGATAAAAAAACAGCGAACCAGCGTCGGCGCCGGCTGAGGAAACGAGCACATAGTGCGGCACGCCGCTCTGTGCGGCGCTCTGTGCGGCCCAAAGCTGGTAATCATGATCCACTCTGAACTGCGCGTCCTTTGATCCGGCCACTTTGCGCGTTGTGCCCAGAGCAGAAAACAACACGTCGCCCTGCACCAGTTCACCCCATGCAGCAGGCTGATCAAAATCGATCACATGCTGCGTCAACTTGGGATGACTGAGCTCTGTCTTTCTGCGGAGCAGCAGCGTGACTTGGCTGTAGGTCGGATGCACAAGCAGCAGCTGAACTAACAGATGACCAACAAGACCAGTGCCTCCAAGAACCACGGCGCGGCGCGCTGTCTCATCGAAGGCCGTCATGATGCAGATCCAGCGTTGGGGGGTGCGCTCTCGGCGTCAACAAAGGGCCGATAGCGGCTGGAAAACGCCTCACGATCACCTGGGTTCCACGCGGCCCAGGATGGTTTGGCGGGGCCGAGGAACACCTGCTCGGGGTCCATGAAGAAGATGGCATCCGCACCTGGCTCCACGAATTGTGATGGGTCACTGATGCGCGCCGCCAGCTCCACGTCTGCCGCCTCCAGAATATCGGAGATGGTCGGCAGTGGTTGAGCAACCTCGATCACCACGGCGCTGGCGCGGATTTGCGTGTGACCTTCGAACAGGTGCTCCACGAGCGCGTGACCAAACAACAGCGGAATCGCGCCGCTGCTTGGCTCGTGCGCAAACAAGGGCAGTCGCTCTTGGCTCGTGCGCCAGGTCCGCATCATGGTCGAGTCGAGCAACACCACCACACCCCCTTCATCGAAGATGGTGAGGGCGTCTTGTTCGCGCGTGCGGCGCCCGGGCAGCTGCGGTGCGTCACCCACCCAGGCGCGCAAAGCTTCGAATTGGCGCGCATGGAGCGCACGTTTGGAGCGCACGAAGGCCGAAAAGGCCAAGGCGTTGAATAAATCATGGTAGCTGTGCCGCAAACAGGGCACCTGCCGCCGCAAATGAATGCTCCCGTCATACAGCTCATCCAACACCAAGCGGGTGCGCTTGGCGCGCCGCGGCTTCTTGATCGCGGGTACGAACCTGAGAGCAGCAGCGCTCGGTGCGCGCCGCAGGCGCTCCTGTTCAGCAAGGGCAGTCAGTTGTTCGCAGCTTGGAAATGACGGACCGCGCAGGCTGCGCGCGAGTGGCTCAAACGCAGCGAACAGCGGGTGCCCGGCGAGGAATTGGGCGTTCCATGTTTGATTGGATTTGGGCACGCGTTTATCCAATGAATCCGGCGGTGAGGGCGACCAAATAGCAACTGAAGCTGACCACCCACACCGGGGCAAGTGCACCGACTTGGTAGCGCTGGGCGTAGTAAATGGCCAATGGTGGCGCCAACAAACCGAGGAGGCCCCGCCACCAGCAGCTCTTGCTGATCCGCATGCACAGAAGCACATGCACCGTCACCCACACGGCAAACAGCACGACGACGGCGAGATAGAGCGGAAGGCCCACCCGGGTGAGCCTAGCGGAGCCAGGTCCGCGCCGTAAGCCAAGGGCACCGTGGCCCCTTGCGCGGGGCTTAGGAAAGCTACCGGGACGGTGGGCCACGTCGGCTCCAAGCTGATCGGGCTGGCAGCTGGCTACTGTTGCAGAAGCCGTCAGCGGGCGGCTTGTTTTGGGCGATTCATGCTACCGTGCGCCAAGCTGTGCGTACCCACTTCCTGTTCCCCCTTGCTGCCGCCCTAGGGCTCGCCTTTGCCCTCCCGACTTTGGTGCTCGATGCCCAAGCGGACGGTCGAGCCCAGCGCTCCGACATCCTCCCAGCATCCCAAATCAAAAAGGGCATGAAAGGCTACGGACTCACGGTGTTCGAAGGAACCAAGCCCGAGCGCTTTGATGTAGAGGTGATCGATGTCCTGAACAATTTCAGGCCGCGCCAGGAATTGATTTTGATCAAGACCCCGCACCCACGGCTGGACGTGGCCAAGATCGTTGCGGGGATGAGCGGCAGTCCCATCTACATCGAAGGGAAAATGGTGGGTGCCTATGCATACGGCTGGAGCTTTGGCGTGGAGCCGGTCGCCGGAGTCACGCCGATCCGGTCCATGTTGGACGACCTGGAGCGACCTCTTCCCAAGATGATCCATGGTTATCCGCTGGGTATCGGCCCTGTGCACAAAGCACAGCCAGCGCTCTCGACAGGGCGTTTTGCTGGAGATATCTCTCAGTATTCACTCACTGAGCACGCCGCGCAGTTAGCCAAGGCCAGCGCGCGCGCGGCACCTCAGCACGGCTATGGTGAGCTCACCCCCGTGAGCACGCCCCTGCTCATGAGTGGTGTTTCAGCTGAGATCATCGACATGGCGCGTGGGGTCCTTGAACCGCTGGGCCTGGTACCCGTGCAGGCTGGGGGCGGCGGTCAATCGCCGGCCGGTCGCGCCCAGGGTTACGTGGACGGTGGCGCCATCGGCGTCAATCTCGTGAGCGGCGACATCAGCGCCATGGGGCTGGGTACGGTGACTCGCGTGGAAGGAGAGCGCCTCGTGGCGTTTGGTCATCCGATGATGAACGTGGGGGTAACCTCGCTTCCTACGACAGAAGCGCGTGTACTCTGGTTCATGGCCAGCGTGCAGCGATCATTTAAGATGGGTGAGGCGACGGCGGACAACGGTGCGCTGGTCAATGATCGAGAAAGTTCCATCGTCGTTGATCAAAAGGCCAAGCCTCCAGTCGTCCAGGTGGAAGTGCACGTGCAGGGTGAGCCAGGCGCGCCCTACAACGACTGGACCTTCCAGGCGGCGTACGATCGCTTCCTTACGCCCTCTTTGCTAGGGATGGCGATCGGCAGCGGCATCAACAATACCGCGGCTGAACGTCGAGACGTGACCTGGGAAATGCGCACGGAGCTGCAGTTCGAGGGCCTCTCGCCCATCGAAATCTATGACATCGGTTCATCTCCCACGGGCACGCCGACCGGCCCGGCTGTATTGGAGTCGACGGCGATTGATGCACTTGGTCAGGTGCTCAACAACCCTTGGCAAGACGTGCGATTGAACAAGGTGCGCGTCAATATTTCACTGCGTTTCGCCCGCGAAGTGGCGCGCATTCGCGGGGTACAACTCTTGACGCCCGAAGTGGATCCGGGAGGACAAGCACGACTGCGCGTGACGCTCGAACCCTACGACGGACCGCTGCTCACCCAAGTGTACTCACTCACCATCCCGGCGCGCTATGCGGGGACGTCTGTCAACGTTCGGGTTCGTCCGGGCTACATGGTCGAGCCCGTGCGCGCGGCCCCGGAGTCACTCCCTGAACTGGTGGCCAACCTGGCGGCGCAACCCAAAGAGCCCAAGAGCATCGCGTTTAGCTACTCCACAGGAGAGGCGGGGGCCGCGTACCATGGGCAGTTGGCGTCCAATCTGCCGCCCCACGCCGTCGACCGGCTTTCGTCCACCAGTTCATCCATTGCGCCGGATCGGTTCTTGACGGAACAGCATCAATTCCAAAAGTCGCCGCTCTACCTCATTGGGGCCGATGCTGTGGACATCAAAGTGCGCAAGCAGCCGCGCTAAGCCTTCATTTCATTTTTATCCAAACTTCAGTGCATCGAGATCAAGAACATGCTGTCGCTATCCGAAGCTACAATGAAAAAGAATCAAGCCCGGGGACCTAGTCACCGCATGCGGCGTTTTATCGTCAGGCTTGGCGTTTCACAGCTGCTGCTCGCCGGGGCGGTGCTTCTGTATCCACGGGAAAGCGCGGCAGTGGGGACGCGTCACTTCGTCTTACAATCAGCGGAGGAGTTTGAAGCGGGAGAGCTCAAGGGCGTCGCGGTGGACTCCTTGGGGCGCCTGTCGCCGGGCCTTGCGCTGGGCGCGATTGAAGTGACCGGCGTCGATGCGGTGTGGGCCGTCCACCCCGGGCCGCAAGGTTTGTACTTGGCTACCGGCAACGAGGGAAAGCTGGTTCTGGTTGCGCAAGGCAAGGCGTCCACAGTGGCAAAGTACCCAGCGCTGGCCCTGACCTCCGTCACGGAGGCGTTTGGCAAACTGATTGTAGGCGTCATGCCGGGTGCAAAGCTGCTGGAGCAAAAGGGCGACCAACTGCAGCCGTTTGCTGAACTTCCGGCCGACACTCAAGTGTGGGCGACCTGTTATAACCAGTCGGAGCAAGCACTCTACGCTGCGACTGGCCCTGAGGGTAAGCTGTATCGTGTCGTGGCGGACGGCACCGCCCAAGTGTATTTTGATGCGGAAGAGCCGCACTTAGTGAGCGTTTTGTGCCGTGGCAGTCGGGTGTATGCGGGCAGTAGTGGTGACGCTCGACTCTATGAGGTGACCGGTCCAGGACGTGCGCAGGTGGTCTATGATTTCGATACTACCGAGGTCCGCGCCATCGCCGCGGGCGATGACGGCGCACTATTCGTGGCGGTCAATGAACTGAAGGAGGGCGCTTCTTCACGTTCGATCGACAAGACCAAACCCGGTGAGCCAAACAGTCGTGAAGCAAAAGCTGGTTCAGGTAAGCTCTTCCGGCTGAGCGCGGCGGGACCGGAGGAACTGTACAGCGACAAGAACGACCACTTCGTGTCGCTCGCCCTCGACAAGGGCGGGCTACCGCTGGTGGGGACGGGCAGTCAGGGACGCTTGATTCGCGTCGGCCGTGAGCACAATCGGGCCATCATCGCGGACGTAGAGGAGCGTCAGGTGAGCGCCTACGTAGCGACCGAAAGCGGTGGCTTCGTGGTGGCAAGTGACCCCGTGGTGGTCCACCCCATTGAGGGCACCTTTGGCAAGGAAGCAATGTGGACGAGTGACGTGCTGGATTGCGGGATCCGCGCGCGTTTTGGTCGACCCAGCTGGGATGCGACAGGAAAAGTGAGCTTTGAGGCGCGCAGTGGCAACACGAAGAAGCCCGACAACTCTTGGTCCGAGTGGAGCAAGCCTCTGTCGGCAAACGCCGCCCTGACCATTCCACAGGGCCGCTTCCTTCAGCTCCGCGCCCGGCTGCTCTCCGAGGACGCATCCGTGGAGCGCATTGATGTCCCCTATGTCACGGACAATCTGCGCGCCGTGGTGACCAAGATCGACACCAAGTCGTCCGCGTCGACCGAGGGTTCGACGGGGGTGAGCCAGTCAGGGAGTCCACTCGAGGGCAAGGCCTCGAGCAAGGTCAAAGTGAACTGGAAAGTGGACAATCCAGATGAGGATCAGGTGCGCTACCGCGTGGAGTATCGCCCCAAGTCCGGTGGAACTTGGCTGGACGCGCTCGAACCCGGGGCAGTGCTTACAGACACCTCCTTCGAGTGGAAGACGGATGACCTGCCCGAGGGGCAATACGTCATTCGGGTCAGCGCGAGTGATGAGCTGTCCAACCCGCCCACCCGGACCCAGAAGCACGCCTTGATCAGCGATCCGTTGCTCGTGGACAACACCGCACCTCAGTTTCATCAACTGACTGCGGGCGCGCAACTGCTCAGTGGGACCGTCACTGATGGGGTGGGCCCCATTCAGCGCTTGGAAGTGAAGCTGGCCGGTGATGTTGCTTGGGTCCCCTTTGAGCCAGAAGACGGCATCTTCGATCAAACCAGCGAGCGCTTTTCGTTCGATTACTCCTCCCTGGCTGGGGCACCGGGAGCGCTGCTCACCGTGCGCGCGTACGACACCGCCGGCAATTTTGAAGTGGCCCACGTGCGTGTCCCGCGCTGAGTTCGGGCGGGCCTGGACGCGAGCGGGCCTGACTTGGCCGCAAAACCATGTGCCTGCAAAATGAGGCTTTGTGGCGCAAACTGGCACGCGCGCGCAGTAAAGCTAGACTGCCGGATAGCTTAACCACGATGCTTACGTTTCTCTCCTCTCTCGTCGGTCGCGCGGCACGTCATCTCCGACGGTCGCCCCCCTTGTCGCAGTCGCTTGGTTCGCAAGCGCAGTGGTCCATTTTGCAAGCGCAGTGGCCGCTCGCGCGACGCTGGCCCCTGGGGCTGTTGGCCATGGCGGGTGCTCTGGGACTTGGCTCCATCCAATGTGCGTACGACGGGTCGCCATCGATCGATGACTCGACGGGTGGCAATCCCGGTGGATCCCCAGATAGCTCGATCTTGGAGCTCGGACGGACCCGAGATGAAGGAACCGACGGCGTGCCCCTCAACCCTTTGTGCGGCAAGGGTAAATGCATCCCCGACGACCGTAAGGCTTGTGCCGATGACGATGATGAGGGCGTGGGGGGTGAGGGTGGTGGACAGTTGGGCGGCGCAGCTGGGGGGGTGAGCTTCAATCCCGGTGACTTGAACGAAGTGCGCGCCTCTTGCCAGGTGGGGCCCCAGACGGACTGCAAAGGGTCGAGCTGCAGCATCGAACGGGCGTGCACCCAGAGCGGTGTGAGCCCTGAGGGTAGCCCTTGCGTAACGGCTGCGGATTGTGCGCCTGGCCTGGCGTGCGTGGGCGAGGCGCTCTCCGGCGTTTGCCGGCCATATTGTTGCCGTGGCACCGAGGATGCCTGCGACGAAAATAGCTTCTGCGATGAACGGCGCCTGCTCGAGACGCCCGAAGTGTATGTGCCCGTCTGTCTCCCGTTAGACAATTGTCAACTCACTGAGCCCTATCCGTGTCCTGACGATCGCCAGTGTGTGTGCCAGGGAACCAGGGCGTGT
>Ga0315910_10002481_pt1 | contig 16183 bp, 14 predicted proteins | sample EdamamesoilMG_FD_204470 | JGI IMG/M metagenome (GOLD analysis project Ga0315910, IMG submission 204470) | Garden soil microbial communities collected in Santa Monica, California, United States - Edamame soil | ecosystem: Environmental > Terrestrial > Soil > Garden | place: USA: California... | reverse complement strand
ACATGAGTACAACATTGAAGTAGTCGAGGGCTGGTTGGATAAGTCCAGCTATGTCGACCTACTGAAATCATGCAACTTGTTTATGGCGCCGCGTGTACATGAAGGCATAGGCCAATCGTTTCTTGAAGCTATGTCACTGGGCTTAGCGGTCATAGCGCCGGATTTCCCAACGATGAACGAATACATCCAACATGGCCGCAATGGCTACCTGTACTCCCTTGCTCGGCCGACGCCCTTGGATTTTTCAAGGCTAAACAGCGTGCGTACACAGTGCCTACAGGATGTAAAAACCGGACACCACAACTGGCGAACACAGGAGCAGGAAATTCTGAACTATTTGGCAAGCGAATCAAAAAGCGGACCCAGTCTTGGTTGGCGGCTGCAAACTTTGCTTACGCGCTAGGAAACCGCTATGGAAAAATTCACGGTCATTATTCCAACAAGAGACCGCGCCGCGACGCTTGGCCCAACCCTCAAGACCTGCCTCAGACAAAGCTATCCGAATTACGAAATCATCGTCAGCGACAACGTGAGCGATGACAATACGCGAGAAGTCGTCGCCAGCATCGGCGACCCCCGCATCCGTTACATTAATCCCGGTCGGCGCCTGAGTATGTCGGGTAATTTCGAGTTTGCCCTCCGCCATGTCCGCGAAGGATTCCTAATGTTTATCGGCGCGGACGATGGCCTCATGCCGGACGCCATTTCGTATGTTGACCAGTTGGCGCGACAGCATCAGGTTCTGGCTGTGTCATGCCGGCAGGCGATCTACAGCTGGCCCAATTTTCCGGATGCCAGCATGGCCGGCCGCTTTCTGATCACCTATGCCACCAAGCACACGGAGATCAGACAGACCGACGAATGGATCAGACACTCGTTACGGTTCGCAGCCCACTATTGCTTCGATCTGCCGAATCTCTATTGCGGCTTCGTCCACAAATCGGTTGTGGATCGCGCGATGGTGAACGGCACTTATTTTCACTCGCGCACCCCCGACGCGTACAGCGCGCTGGCCAGCGCCCTTTTCCTTGATCGCTACGCGTTCTCGCATATACCCTTTGTCATCGCGGGCGCATCGCCCGCTAGTACCGGTTGGTCGCAACTACATCGAGTAGGCAGCGACAAGGAAAGCGAAAAATTCGAGCGCGAAAACGATATCGAATTAGCTGAGGGTTTCGTCAACTGCCCTTCGTTCCAAGTCATTCTGGGAGAAGCGTTCTCCAAGCTGGCCTTCGCATTCAAGGAACAGTGTAGCGGTTACAAATTGGACTATGAGGCAATGCTGGGTCTGTCGCTTCAGGATGCGAACGAACGCACCCGGGACAAGGTCAAGGATGCCGTGCAGCAGATGGCGACACACTTCGGCGTCGACGTGGACAAGGCAGCCATCATGCCTCGCCCACAACTGCCTATGGAAAAGAAACCCGCGAAGAAGCGCAGGGGGATGCCGCGCATGCTGCGCAAACTACTGAAGTCCAAATCACCTTCTGCCGAATCCATCGCGACCAACATCATTATCGATACGAAGGCGCTGGGAGCCACCAATATCGACGAAGCGATCATGGTTTGCCAGATTCTGCGAATGGCAGGAAACAATTCCGTCGGCGAAGGTCTGTGGCCGGCTGACGCGCGACTGTCGGAAGTGGTGAAGAAGCTGACGATGTAGCTGTTACACCGGATTCGAGGACCAGCGAAATTTAGCTACGCGAAAAATCGGTGTGCGTGAATGTGGTCAATCGCGCGAAATCGCACGCCGCCGTCCCCGCTCTCGAACACATAACAGTTACCCGGCGTATCGCGATCGATCAGCCGCACACCCGGCGCAAGCACGGTGTTGGATCCGATATGACAACGCCCTGCGATCATAGAACCGGGGTACATCACCAGATACGGCTCAATGACTGGACGCTGATCGCCTTTGCGACCGACCGTGATGTTCTGGTGAAACACGGCGTATTCGCCGTATGTCGCACGCGCAAACACCGCTGAATTGGTATGGCTCAGAAAGAAAAATTCCGGCATCTGAATCTGTGGATGAAGCTCGAGGCCGTTAAGCGCCTTGTTTAACAGAAACGTTCTGTCCGTTGCAGTGCTGGGCAGTTTTCCTTCATGAGCAAGCCGCCCCAATTTGTAGAGGAAAATGGCGTATTGCCAGGAAATCAGGTGATCGAAGCCACGCGCGCGCCACTCTTTCAGCTTTGCAATGACTTCCTGGGTTTGCATGTGCGCTTGCTCGACCAACGGCAGCAGCATCACCACTTCGTCGTCGTCACCGGGAAACAGATTACGCAACTGAGCGGCCAGATAGTGGCTCAGCCTCTCTGTCGCCGCCTGCGGCGAACGTCCAGGCGCACTCATTCGACCCCCCAGAAAGCCATGGGCTCATAAGCCGGATACGGATAACGGCCCAAGTCCAATTGGATATTCCAACCGAATTGTTGACACCAGTTTTCGACCAGATGCCGCACCGAGATGGGTTGTCCGGAACAGACGTTTACTACACGCAGACCATCAGGCGCCTGGGACAGATCGACGATGCGACGCGCAACGGCCGTCACGTCGAGATAATCGCGAAGCTGTTGACCTCCCGACATCGGAAACGTCTTATCGCCTCTGCTTACTGCTTTGCGCAACTGCATGAACAGTGAAGTTTCAGCTTGACCTTCGCCGAACAGGTAGAAGATCCGCGCCCAAGTCAGGTCAAATGACTGTTTATTGCGCAGGAACATCAGCTGACGACGCAGCGCGTCCTTCGCGTGTCCATATGGATTAATCGGTTCCGTGCTATCCGCCGGGTGCAGAGGTCCCGATTTCAAACCATACTCAAAACACGTTCCTGCGACGACCAGATGCTTCAGACCCGACTGCACCAGTGTTTTGAGAAATGCAAATTGCAGCGGCAGCTCTGTTTCGAAATGATGCAGTGATTCGTAATTGGGCAAACCACTCCAGGCGAGATGAATCACCGCGTCCGGCGCGCCAAGTAGTTCGTAGGGGTTGGCGCCAAGTGCGTGAAGATCGATTTCCACCGCTTCGCACGCATTCGGAATACCTGTGCGGTCTCGACCCTGCCGCGTCATGGCCACGACTTGAATACCGCGTTCGCAAAGACAGGAAACAACATGCCTGCCGATGAATCCGGTTGCACCGGTGACAGCCACTTTCATACGAATGCCAGCTCTGGCACTACGCGCACGAACCGAGTGCCCCGAATGCCCAAGTCGGCGTTCTGTTGGCGCACCTCGTCGGCAATGTTCCAGGGGAAAATGATCAAGTAGTCCGGCACCGATTCGCGCAACTGTCCAGGGGACAGGATGGGAACATGGCTACCGGGCATGTATTTTCCTTGCTTCGATGGCGCCGCGTCCGCGACAAACGGCAGGAGATCGGGTCGGACGCCGGAGAAATTCATCAAGGTATTGCCTTTCGCGGCGGCGCCATACGCGGCCACGCGTTTGCCGTTGCGCTTTTGCTCAATCAGGAACGCGAGAAAATCCAGTTTGATCTTTTCGGCACGCGCCTGGAAGGCCAGATATGTATTGAGATCCTGCAATCCCGAACATCGCTCCAGCTCAAATACCTCGCGCACTGCAATGGATGCCGGCCGGGAGTCTTCCGTGTGGCAGCCGAACACTCGCAAACTACCGCCGTGGGTATTCAGTTTTTCCACGTCGAAAATTCTCAGGCCGGCTTGCTCGAAGATGCGAGAGACCACTGATAACGCCAAGTAGGAAAAATGTTCGTGGTAGATCGTATCGAACTGCGTCTCTTGAATCAGGCGCAGCAAGTGGGGAAATTCCAGAGTAATGACGCCACCCGGCTTCAGCGCGGCCTTGAGGCCGAGGGTAAAGTCATTGATGTCCGGCACATGTGCATACACGTTATTGCCGACAATCAAGTCACCCTGTCGTTTTTCCTTCATCAAGCGCTCGCCCAAGGCGGCGCCAAAGAATTCGCGTAACACCGGGACACCCAATTTTTCCGCAGCGTCCGCGGTACTGGCAGTGGGTTCGATACCCAGGCAAGGAATGCCGGCTGCAACGAAGTTCTTCAGCAGGTAGCCATCATTGGAAGCGATTTCGATGACATGACTGCCGGCATTCAAACCGAATCGCCGTGTCACTGCGGCCGTGTAATCGCGCGCATGCGCCAACCAACTTGCCGAGGTGCTCGAGAAGTAGGCGTAATCGCTGCGGAATAGCTCATCCGCCGTGGCAAAGTCCTCCGTTTGAACCAGCCAGCAGTGGGTACAAACCTTTACTCTTAGCGGATAGTATTTTTCGACGCGATGCAGGTCCGCCGCAGTCAAATATGCGTTGGAAGGGGGGGCGTGTCCCAAATCGACGAAGCGGTGCAACTGCGTTGCCGAGCAGTGCCTGCAATTCATAGTGCGATCCCCTGGAAATCTGCGTCGACGTAAACGGCTGCCGCATCGCGTTCGGACATGGTTGCAATAGGCAACGGCCAGGTGATGGCGAGGCGGGGATCCTTAGCTGAGAGAATACCTTCGCTGGCGGCATGCCAAGGCGCGGAATGGCAGTAGATCAATTCCACATCGCTCGTCAAAGCCTGGAAGCCATGGGCAAACCCTTTAGGTATCAACAGTGCGCGCCGGTTATCTGCGGAGAGCACTTGAGCTCGCCACTGCATGAAGGTCGGCGAATCGGCACGTATATCCACCGCCACGTCCCACACTTCGCCACGGATACAGCTGACTAGTTTCATTTCCGCGAACGGCGGCGACTGAAAGTGCAGCCCGCGCACTGTGCCGACGCGCTCGGTAACAGTGTGATTGATTTGAGCGACCGGCTCGCCCCAACCGCAGGCTGCAAGTTCCTCGCGACAGAACACACGGCTGAGAAATCCCCGGCTATCGCCCCTTCGATTCCGTTGCACCACACTCAGACCTTGCAGGTCCAGAGACACGATGGCGAAGCTGCTCACGCTGGAAAACCCCACGCATCAAGATCGGACACGCAAAGTGCCTCGGCGCGCTCGCCATCCTGTTGTCGGCGATACCACTGAATAGTCCGCTCCACTGAGATCCGCAGATCCCACTTTGCCGAGACACCCAGCAGATTGCGCGCCTTGGAAGCATCAAGCGACAGGCGACCCATTTCGTGCGGCCCAGCATCTGGGCACACGTCCACTTTGGCATCGCCCCAGGTAGCGCGTGCGATTTCGATTACTTCGCTTACCGTTGCAGTGGTTTCGCCCGTTGGAGCAAAATTCCAGCTGTCCGCCAACGACGGGTTGGTCCAAAGATTCTCCGCCAGCACCAGATATCCGTTGAGTGGATCGATTACGTGCTGCCAGGGCCGAATCGAATCGGGTCGGCGAATCTTGAGCGCCGCATTCGCTTGCCAAGCCTTTACCGCATCGGGAATCAGGCGATCAGCCGACCAATCGCCGCCGCCGATGACGTTACCGGCGCGTGCAGTCGCCACGGCGACGCCGTGAGACCGGAGAAATGCCCGTGAATAGCTTGCCACGGCGATTTCGCTGGCGGCCTTGCTGGCGCTGTAGGGATCATGCCCGCCTAACCGGTCGCTCTCGCGATACGGCCACTGCCATTCTCGATTTTCGTAAACCTTGTCGGTGGTAACGATAACGCCGACACGTACGCTGTCCAGATGGCGCAGTGATTCAAGCAAATTCACGGTGCCCATGACATTTGTTGAAAACGTTTCAACGGGAAGTTGATAGCCGGCCCTCACCAACGGCTGAGCGGCCAAATGCATCACGACTTCAGGTTTGGTTTTCTGCGCCAACCGGGAAAGCATATCAAGATCGCGGATATCGCCAATGTAGCTGTCGCACCGCTCCTCGATCGCCGCAAGCGAAAAAAGGTCCGGCGACGTTGTCGGCGGTAAACCGAGTCCAGTCACCTTGGCACCCAGACGAGACAACATCAGAGCGAGCCAGCCGCCCTTGAAGCCCGTGTGGCCGGTGAGCAGCACCCGTTTCCCGAACCAGAAGTTGGAGGAAGGAACGGTCAGCATCATTCCCAGGATTTCCAAGGCGCCCGACCGCCCGTCCAGAGTTGCTCCAGCATGTTCTTGTCGCGCAGCGTATCCATGGCGGCCCAGAAGCCGCGATGTTCCCACGACATCAACCCATCTAATGCCGCCAATCGCGGCAGCACATCAGACTCCCAGCTGCTGTCGTCCCCATCGATCAATGGCAGGACTTTGGGTGACAGCACGAAATAGCCGCCATTAATCAACCCACCATCGCCGCGCGGTTTTTCGGTGAACCCGGTAACGCGCGAACCGTCGCGTTCGAGCGCACCGTAGCGTCCGGGTGGTGCGACTGCGGTTACGGTGGCCATCTTGCCGTGCTGCAGATGGAACCGGATGGACGCCGTCACATCGAGATCCGCCAGGCCGTCACCGTAGGTAAAGAAGAATGCGTCTTCGTCCTGGACATATGCGCCGACTCTTTTCAAACGGCCTCCCGTCGCGGTGTTCTCGCCGGTTTCGACCAGAGTTACTCGCCACGGCTCGGCTTTCTGGCGATGAACAGTCATCTTGTTCTCCGTCATGTCGAAGGTCACGTCGGACACATGCAGGAAGTAATTGGCAAAGTACTCCTTGATGACGTAGCCCTTATAGCCGCAGCAAATGATGAAATCGTTCACTCCATGGGCAGAATAGATTTTTAGGATGTGCCAGAGAATAGGTTTACCGCCTATTTCAATCATCGGTTTGGGCTTTAAATAGGACTCTTCGCTAATGCGCGTGCCCAAGCCCCCCGCCAGAATCACCGCTTTCATACTTTGATATCTCAACGAGAGTTTGATGTTCTCTAATCGCTGCTTTGATTTTGCTTCGTCATCGTATCAATGCAACGGGTAGCCATACGGAAAGAAACAAGAATAAACTCCCTGTTGCTCTCAAGCCAGCGCAATCTGGGACGTACAGGAGAGAGTCGGCCATTTCTGTGAGAGCCAATCCCACCACCAATCTTGACCACGCAGGGCTCCTCTATGCATGTATGTCGAGCCTACACGCCGCATGGATACAATATTTAGCGGTACGCGCAAACGGGCTGCGCGACCAACGCTAGTGACATTCACGGCTTAGGCCTTATTAACGGACGTCTCACTAGACTCGATCTCTATTTTACAAGCCATTGCTCAGCGCCGCCCGATGCTAGTATTGCCTACAATGATGTTTCAGTAGCGAAACTAGAGAGCAAAATCCATGAGAGCGCTAATTTGTGGCGTGTCCGGCCAGGACGGCACCTATTTGGCGGACCTGCTGCTCCGTAAAGGTTATGAGGTAGTCGGTACGTCGCGCGACGCGCAAACCGCCTCGCTCGGCAACTTGCAGAGACTGGGTATCGCCGATCGGGTACGGATGGAATCGATGGCGACACACGACTTTCGCAGCGTGCTGCAAGTATTGAGCAAGGTTCAGCCCAACGAGATTTACAACCTTTCGGGTCAAAGCTCGGTGGGATTATCGTTTGATCAGCCGGTCGAAACGCTGGACAGCATGATCACCGGCACGCTCAACTTGCTGGAAGTAATTCGTTTCCTAGGTAGACCGACGAAATTTTATAACGCGGGTTCCAGCGAATGCTTCGGCAATACCGATCCCGGTGGCGCAACAGAAGAAGCTCAATTCCGACCCCGCAGTCCATATGCCGTTGCAAAGTCGGCCGCTTATTGGTTGGTGGCCAACTACCGCGAAGCCTATGGTCTACACGCAAGCACCGGCATCCTGTTCAATCACGAATCGCCGTTGCGGCCTACGCGCTTTGTAACGCGCAAGATCATCGGCACCGCATGCCGGATCTCCTTGGGTTCCGCTGAGAAATTACATTTGGGAAACATCGACATTCGGCGCGATTGGGGCTGGGCTCCGGAATACGTGGACATGATGTGGCGCATGCTTCAACAAAAGGAAGCCGACGATTTCGTGATTGCGACCGGCGAAAGCCATTCGCTGCAAGAATTCGTGCAGGAAACGTTCACGCAGCTGGGCCTGGACTGGCAAGACCATACCAACGTCTCGAAGGCGCTTTTCCGGCCGACCGACATTGCCGAAGGCAAAGGCGATGCTCGAAAGGCTGAACGAATACTTGGCTGGCGGGCGCTGTCCCGGATGAAGGACGTCATCGCTATGATGATTGCAGCGGAACTAACACAGCTGCGAACGACCCCCGCTAGATAATCGCTCTCGCAGTCAGCCGCATTCGCGTAAACGCATCTAATTCGGCGCCCGACGTCGCGATCTCATACTGAGCCACCGGCGGATACAACCTCGCTGGTAACGTACTGATAGATGTCGTCCGCTACGTGTGCCCATCGCCGCAATGGAGCTTTTTCGATGCGAATTTCGCGCGCACGCAATAAATCGGCATCCGACACAACTTCTTTCACCCCCGACTTAAGACTTTCGACTTCGGCGGGATCGATATATGTCATTAACTCGCCGCACACTTCCGGCACCGACGTCGCCTGAGACGCGACGCAGAATTTTCCGAACCATGCCGCTTCGCCCACCGGCAATCCCCATCCTTCGTAGGTGCTCGGAAAAACAGTGAACATGCAATGGCTGTAAAGCCATGCAAGCTGTCGATCCGATGGGGCATGCTCCATTCGAACCAAACCTGCAAGCCTGTCATCGCGCTCCAACATTCTCTGAACTTGCTCGCCACCCTTGCCGTACTTGCCTGCAAATATCAATGTCGGCATTTGCTCGCCAAGGTCGTCGGCCAACGCTCGCCATGCCTTCAGAAGATTGACGCCATTTTTCCGCGTCTCTATCGTCCCAACGCACAAGACGAATCGCTTACCTTCTAAGTCGGCATATTCCGACGGTGTATCGATCTTTGCCGATCGTTCGAATCCATAGAATTCATGTGCCAGTGGCACCACCCGAGTAGCAATGGTCCGGTCGAAGCGCATCGCATACTTCCGCAGGTCGGACTCCGTCCATTGCGAAATACACATAAACCCTTGCACATATCCGAAGGCATCCGTTAGCCACTCGGCGTATTCGCGCGGTTCGGCAGGAGCATAGTGCTCGGGATGCACAATCGGTATGAGGTCATAGACCATCTGCACCACAGCCTCTCCGCGAGCGCTGTGTCGCTTGGCAAACGCGAGCACCTCCGGGTACTTCCAGATCGAACCCATACAGACGAAGACGCTTCCAGACTCGAGGACTGCAACCGTGCGCAGCGCTACCGCCACGCCGGCGCCATTCCGACTGTTGGCGCGCGATAGCCCCATCGCCGCAAGACGTCCCGGCATCAGCATGGCCGACAGATAAATTTCCACCTTCTTGACGGCGCGCAGCCATTTTCTATTGTTATAGCGCCGCAGATAACTCTTTATTTGCGATTTGCTTAGCCCACCCAACCACGCCAGCCGCGTGGTGACGCCAAGATCGGCCAACAAGGCCTCGGCATCGAACTCTTCGTTCGTAGACAACTGTGCCGGATCGAACTCAAGCATGGCCTGCTGCCTGTCATCGAAATAAGTGCAACGCACGGTTCCGGCATGCTTACGCGCCAACTGACTGACGATGTTGAGCTGAACACGTTGGATGCCGGTTACACGGCTATAGCGTGTCGCAAAGTCAATTACATCGGTTAGATCAAAATATATGGTCGCCAATCGATTCTCCATCTCGCGCAGCGGCCATCGGCTGGTTTTTCCGCTTGCAAAAACGCCCTTAACGCGCAGCTTGTTTTCCTAACATTAGCGGCTCGAGTTTTCGACGGATAACGTCCGCATCGATACCGGTATTGGATTGCGCGACAATAAACCACGGCGGCCCGGCGCCCAGGAACGCCGGACTAGGATCCCAATTATCCGGCAGTTCGCCGTCCTTCGCGGCCCAAAGTGAACGCTCGTCGTCGTAGAGGCAATACGGCGCGTAGAAATGATAGCGGTCGAAGCTGCCGCTTGCTTCGAGAAACGAGTAATAGAGCGCATATTCGGTCCAAGGCCTTGCAGCGGCTAGATAAACGCGCCAACCGGCGTAACCGCGACCGGTGGACGCGCGAAGCAAGGCCCACCGTTGTTTCAGACCGCGTATTCCTCGCGAGTATTCGCCGCGCGCGATCTTTTCATCCAAGGTCTTGCTTAACTCGAGCATCGCGCCTCGATGCAACAGCGCGGGCGTGACATTGTGCATGCCGCGACACGGCGCGCGTATGCGCAACACTTGCTCCACGCGATCGTACCAGTACCGAAATTCGTTCTGCTGCAGCACGAAGCACGCGCCGCGGCCGCTTCCAGCAAGCTGCTCAACCGTCACCGCACGCGAACAGATCACGTCTGCATCCAGCGTCAGATATAAATCGCTTTCAACGCGCTCAAACATCGCGAGTTTGATTAGCTGCTGACGAAACCAGCCGCTAAACTTCAATTTCAGGGCAAATTCCGGCACCACCCGCAGCTCCGATTCAACGCGCAGCTCAAACGGTTGCTGCCGCGTGCGGTAGCGTTCGACGAATTCAGCATATTGGGCGTCCGGGCATACGACCCACACGCGGCGCAAGCCGGTAAAATTCCGCGCAAGAGAATCGAACAAAAGCTCGGCTCGTTCGCAGTCCCGAAGCACTAGGGGGAGGACAGCGTCGATCCACATCAGAAGATTTCCTCGACGCCTCGACGAGCGTGTAGCCGCTCAAAGAGGTCGAATGCCCCATTACGTGACCAGCTCCTCCCGAGTTCCCCGCTAAAGGCCATGTCTAAGCAGTTAAATTGCAGCATGGAAGGCGAGACACGCTAGGAAAGCCGTAAAAGCCCGCGACGTTACAGACAATCCCGTCATGCATCAAGACTAGCGGTACTAAGATCGCGTTAGACTACGCCCCTTCTCCGACATAGCCCATCGTTGTAACTCGTCATCGTTAAGCCGGAATGCTATCGAACCTCAAATACACGCTCGGCGCGCTGCTCGCAAAAAAACAGCCTGCGCCAACTATTTCCGAAAACTCGTTTTTCGTCTGGGAGCCGTGCAGTCACTCGCATGCCGAGGTTGTACCCGGATACGTCAAGTATCTTTTGGACCTCGGCTTCGACGTTACGGTTTTCCTGACACCTAAACGTTTGGACGAAGGCCTGTTTTCGCGCTTCAGTCACGAACGCATGACCGTAAGTAGAATGTCGCAACCGGCCATCGTAAGGTACTTCAAGAAACATGGCCTCTCGCACGCCAAGGGAATTTTGATTACCACCGCGAGGAAGATCGGCAAGAAGGATTCCTACGAATCGGAATACAGCTTATTTGCGGATCGAACACGACAACAGAAGCTCTTACTGGTAGAGCATGACGTCAAACGGACGGCCGACAGCGGGACTATCGACAGCAACGTTATCACTCTGCGCAAAGCGCAGTACCACGATGTGGCGACCACCGCTATCAACCCGCACTACTTCGGCGAGATCAAAGTCACCGAAAAACACGCCGACATTGTTAGGTTTGTAACCGTCGGTGCACTCCGCGCACGACGCCGCAACACGTCGATCCTTGTCGACGCGGTTGCATCGCTGCACAGTAAGGGCGTCCAACAGTTTAAGATTACTGTGATCGGCCGCGGCAGCTTGCGGGGCATTCCGCCGGAATTGCGCCGATATTTCGAGATCAAAGGGCGAGTCGATTTTTCGCAGCTGTACACGGAAATGGAACACGCTGATTTCTTCCTGGCGCTGCTCGATCCGGAAAATCCGCTGCACGATCGCTATCTAACCACGGGCACCAGCGGCAATTTCCAGCTCATTTATGGATTCGCCAAACCGTGCCTAATCGCGGAAAAATTTGCGGCGCCTAATGGCTTCGATGCCGACAATAGCATTGTATATACTGGCAACACAGGATTGGCGCACAGCATGACGGAAGCCATCGGTATGTCGCAGCCAGATTATCGAGCAAAGCAGCTGTCGCTACAAAAACTCGCGGCGGCAATTTATGCGGAGTCGCTAGCCAATATGAAACGGCTGACGCAGGAAGAATCGCCGACATGACGGATTTGACCGTTCCTTGCGACGGTCCAGCAGCGCGGATACTCAAGCAATGAAACTCAGCCTGATCGTTATCACCTATAACTGGAAGGAAGCGCTCGATCTGGTTTTCAAGAGCATTGCCCAACAAGTGGACATGCCCGACGAAGTCTTAGTGGCCGACGATGGTTCGCGGCCAGATACCGCTGAAGTCGTCGCCAAGTGGGCAAAGCAACTGCCGACTCCTGTTCACCATGTTTGGCAGGAAGACGTCGGTTTTCGTGCGGCGCGCGCACGTAATCTGGCTATTGCGAAGGCGAGCGGCGACTACCTCGTGTTGGTCGACGGCGACATGGTAATGCATCCAAATTTTATCGAAGATCATCGTCGCGCGGCGCGGCGCGGATACTTCATGCAAGGTGCGCGGCTTCTCACCGGGCCGAAAATCACCAAGCACCTCCTCGACCAAGGACAGACGCGACTGAACTTTTTTTCTCCCGACATCAAAAGACGCAGACACACGATTCGCAACGGTCTGCTGCGCTGGCTGGTCATGCGGCGAACAATCGTTAATCAAAAAGCCATCAAAAGCTGCAACCAAGGATACTGGCGCGACGACTTGATCAAAGTGAACGGCTTCAATGAAGCGATGGTCGGCTACAGCCGTGAGGATAATGAACTCGCGGTGCGCCTATTTAATTCGGGCGTCGCACGCAAAAATTTGAAATTTGGCGGGCTAGCAATACATCTGTACCATCCCACGCGACGGCAAACCGGCCACAACCCGAACGATGTGGTCTTTCAAGACGCCATTAAGAACAAAGCCAAATGGTGCGAGCGCGGGCTAAGCGATCATCTGGCCGCCACCGCAGCCGACACGACCGGAAATTAGCCTCGTCGCCAACTGGATGGGAACCAAATGCCGTGGCGCGACTTGCGGCGAAATTCGATTGCAGCGCTTATGATAAAGAAATGACTTCGCCTAAGCGTTTTCCGCTCATTCTTGCACTAGCGATCGTCGCGACCGACGCCGCTCAAGCACGCGGTGTGACCCCGTATCTGCCGTTACATCTCGCGCCCGAGATCGAGCGCGATGTTGAACGCGTATTGATATTGGCGGACAAACCCGTCCTTTCGCGTCCGATTGCCGCAGCTACGGTACTCGACGCTCTGTCCAAAGCCTGCCGCCACGACCGGCAACTTTGTCGGCGCGTACAGCGTTACTTACGGCGTTATATACCCTCGCTCGGCCTAACACATCTCGCCGCCGAAGGCGCAACCTCCGATCACTCGCATGCTGCACCGAATCTGCACGGTCTTGATTCAGACAGTGAATGGGCATTTAGTGCGGCCGGTCATTTTCGACCGAGCGACTACCTCCTCGTAAGCGCAGGTGCGGTTGGCGACGCAAGCGAGATCACACCCACCGGCTCGATGGTTAGTGTTGGATTCGAATTTGCCCAACTAGACATCGGTTATCGCGATCATTGGTTCTCGCCGTTCACCGACTCGGCAATGCTATTGAGCACGAACGCGGCTACATTGCCGTCGATCACTTTGTCCAATTACACGCCTATCGGCCGGCTTGGCCTTCAATACGAATTATTCCTGGCGGAGATGGAATTTTCCGACCGCATCGCCTATCAAGGCCGCTACACCGCCGGCGAACCAAGCCTGGGCGGCATTCGCATCGGTATCGAACCGGGTGGCGGCTGGTCGCTAAGCGCCAATCGCGTCGTTCAATTCGGTGGGGGCGAACGCGGCGGTCAGTCGATCGGTGATTTTTTCGACGCGCTGTTCAAACCGCACGATTACGACAACACCAGCGACTCGTTAAGTAGCGACGAGGAGTTCGGCAATCAAACCGCCGCCTGGACCAGCCGCATGCTTATTCCGGGCCGCGTACCGTTTGCCGTGTATTTCGAATATGCAGGCGAAGATACTTCGTACAGCGGTAATTACCGCATCGGCAATGCTGCACTCTCTGCAGGAATCGATTTTCCGTTGCTATGGAATGCCTTCGACTTCACTTATGAATTCTCAGAATGGCAAAATGGATGGTACGTAAACAGCATCTACGGCGATGGGCTCACCAACAACGGACACGGCGTCGGGCATTGGTTCGGTGACGCTCGCTATCCAAATGACGCGGTGGGCGGCCAAAGTCATATGCTGCGACTCGGATGGCAAGCGCGTTACGGCGGTAGCGCACAGCTGCGCTACCGGACGCTTGCCAACGAAAACTACACCGGCCTCGACTACACGCGCTCGCAGGAGTTGTCGTTACGCTATTCACACCCGTGGCGCAGCGTCTTGTTCGGCGGCGAAGCCACTGTGGGTCGTGACGTATTCGGCGAAGAATATTCGCGACTCGCCGCCTTTGCACGATTCGGTGCGGAATTTGGCGGCGGGCTCGGCGGCTATTCCACCGACGCAGTCGACGACGATAGTGTCGATTACTTCGTGGATATTGGCGGCAGCGCCAGCCGCGCGCGTATCGAACTGGCAGCGGTGCGGGAAGACAAGTACGTAACCGACACTGCGTATGCACCGCACGTGGGTATCGGCGCACGCCGCGCCGTGTCGGACAATAGCGATTTAGGTGCCCGCATCGAGTTCGACCGTATCGAAAATGAATTGCTTATTGCCGTTCGCGCGCTCGATTATCGTTATCGATTTAATCGCCACGCGGCGCTTACTGCTTTCGCAGGTGCTGCGCGTTACAACTTGGCAACCCCTGCTTTCGGGTATTACTTGGGAATCGGCGGGCAGTGGCGCGAAATCGGCGGCGCGGTCCTGCCGGGCATCGATCTCAACCTTGATGTGCGCTACGGCGACAAGCTCGCGCGCGACAAGTTGTTGCCGTCGGATCCGGGGTCGGACGTGCGCCCCGATATGTTTTACGACATCATGAGCGCGGCTTTGTATCTGAGTTATCGCTGGTAAGAAATCGCGCGCAGCATTCCTCGTACAAAGAGGTATCGGCGAAACGGCCGTTCTTATCGAACCCCGGTTGGCGGCGAGCCATTTCATTCCATAGATGTACCGCAGTACTTTGCCCGATGAGGCGACTAAAATCCTCGGGCGCGGCGTCAAAGGCCAACCGCCACTGTGAGTAATGAATGGGATAAAAATGAAATGCCGGTAGCGCTTTGCCCGCATATCCGAGATACCGCGCCGCAGCCGTAAAACCCGACGGCCCAAACTCTCCCCACTTCACATTGCCGCGCCGGTTGCCTTGCAAAAAGCGCCGCAGCAGCTTGCGCCGTTTACTGCGGCCATCATCGTACGGCAAGAATCGATTCGGATTCTCGCAGCACTCCGCCATCCATAGCGCCAGCGGATGACGTACCGGCAATCCTAAAATGGCATTATTGATACGGTGCTCATCTTCCCACGCATATATTTCAGGCTGCGTATACGCGAGGGGACGCAGACAAACTACATCGGTGTCCGACCAAATGCCGCCGCGGTCATACAGGACGCGATAACGAAACCAATCCGCGAACATCGCCATCGAGCCGGTTGCAGCGTGCCGAAAAATACTTTTCTCCGGCAGTACCGCGCGAGCATCCGCCAACACGACGCCACGCGGCGTATAACCCGGATCCTCATAGACGTGCAAATGCACGCGGTGACCCTGCGCCACAAACGAAGTCATGCACATGCGCTCCAAGCGCGACAGCTGCGCGCCATGCCAAAACATGTGGATCACCGGGAGTTCACTCGGTCTGACACTTGCCTCGGTCGTCGCGTTGCCGGCCGCGTCGCCGGGACGTGGCGATGCACTCATTCAACACTCCTTACCTTCTGCGAAGGCGGCGATGAGTGCTCAAGCGTAACCGAGATGCGAGTACGCGCGTTAGCTCGATGAATCCTGGCGCGCCGATTCCGGGTGACCCTTGCCGCCACCGGCGCTACCGCCCCTTGCTCCATCGCTAGGCCAGCGCGTGGCTGCCGACGGTTCCAAGCGGCCATGTTTTTCTAGCCGCGCGCGCACACCGCCGACGGTGCGCCCATGAAGACGGGCGATTTCCGCGAGCGGCACATCGCGATCGAATGCGTCGAGCAGCTGCTGGTCTTGATCCGCGCTCCAGGGTTTGCCGGCGTTTGCCTGGTCGGGTCGCGGCGCTTTTCGACCTGACTCGCTGCGATTTGACTCGCTCGCCCTGTTCGACGAGTTGGATTGTCCGGCCGAATGATTCGATTGCGCCAAGC
>Ga0315910_10002480_pt1 | contig 16188 bp, 10 predicted proteins | sample EdamamesoilMG_FD_204470 | JGI IMG/M metagenome (GOLD analysis project Ga0315910, IMG submission 204470) | Garden soil microbial communities collected in Santa Monica, California, United States - Edamame soil | ecosystem: Environmental > Terrestrial > Soil > Garden | place: USA: California... | reverse complement strand
GACGCGGCAAACTCCGACTCAGCGCAAACAAGAGAGCGACAGCGAAGGATGGACGGAATTGAACCACAGAGGGCACGGAGGAGGGAGAGATGGCCGCAAAGAGGCACAGAAGGCGCAAGAAACGGACTCTGCATCGTGTGCCTTAGGTGCCTCCGGTGGCGATTTCTGGTTCCTCGCAGAAAAGGCAGTCTCACAAGGAGGTAACGGAGGAAACGGAGACCAGAAAGGACATGACGCTTCAACGGATCGATCTCCACTCTCTCCGTTTCCTCCTGTGCAAATCCGAGTCGGCCCGGCGCCCGCGAGCGGGCGGCCTACCGCGTCGTGAAGAACAACACCGGGCCGTCGCAGCGGGCGACGGCGATGGCGAGGCGTCCGCCGTCGAGCGGGACGAGCGCCGCGGCACGGGCGTCGCCGGACACGACGAGACCCGACTCCGCCGGCGGCACCGCGGTGAAGCCACCCCGGCCGTCGCCCCGCAGCACGGCGCCGAGGCTGCCGTCGAAACGACCGGTGCTCGGCTCCGGGCCGAAGTGGTTGCCGACACACACAAGGTCGAGCCCGCCATCGCCGTCGAGATCGCGCGCGACGATCGCATTGATCGGCGCGAGCTGCGCAAAGCGCGGCAGCGGCACGAACTCGAAGCGCACGCCGCCGCCGGGCGCGGCGCGGTTGAAGAACACGCCGCTCGCAAGTTCTGTGGCGTCGAGGCGGCGCACGCCGGCGAGGCGGTCGGCGCCGAAGATCTCCTCGACCGAGGCGCGGCCGAAGGCGGCGTAGGTCGCGAACTTGCGCGGGAGCCAGGGGAAGGCGTAGGCGAGCTTGCTGCGGCCGCGCACCGGCACGAGCCGGCCGTCGACGTGCTGCGCCTCGACGAGGTGCTCGCGTCCCGAGTCGTCGAATACACCGGCGAAGAGGACGGCCGGCGCCTCGGGTGAGGCGCGGTACTTGGTGTTGAGGCCGGTGTTGCCCGCGACGAGATCGGGACGACCGTCGCGATCGATGTCGGCGATGGTCAGCGCGCTCCACCAGCCGGTGCGACCGGCGAGGCCCGCGGCGGCGGTGATGTCCTCGAAGCCGCGGCCGGTGTTGCGCCAGACGGCGACCGGCCCCCACTCGAGCGTGAGCACGAGGTCGGGCCGCTTGTCGCCATCGACATCGGCAAACTCCGCGGCCGTGACCATGCCGACCGCGCGCAGGCCGGGCGCGAGCGCGTCGGTCGCGTCCTCGAACCTTCCGCCGGTGTTGCGATAAAGAAAACTGCGCGGCGTGGCGGGATACTTTCCGGGCACGACGCGGCCGCCGATGAAGAGATCGACACGGCCGTCGCCATCGAAGTCGCCGCGGGCGACCGCGCCGGTGCTGGCGCCATCGGCCGGCAGCGCGCCTTCGGGCGCGGCGGTGAAGGTGCCGCGGCCGTCGTTGAGGTAGAGGCGGTCATGAAGGAGCGCGTCGCCCTCGGCCTGCACGATGCCGCCGGCCGCGATTATGAGGTCGGAGTCGCCGTCGCCATCGACATCGGCGAAGACGGCGCCGAGATCGTCGGCCTCGGCCGCCGCGCTCCACGGCTGCGCTGGCGCTGCGGCGAAGCCGCCGCCGGGCTGCGCGAGGAAGAGCTGGCCGGCCTGTCCTGAGGAACCGGATACGAAGAGGTCGGCGTGGCCGTCGCCATTCACATCGGCGCTGGCGAGGGCGGGGCCGAGGCCGTTGAGCCGGCGCGGGAGCAGGCGCTGGCGGGTGAACTCGTCGAAGGGCCGAAGCGCGCAGGTATGGCGGATGCCGCGTTCGGCGGCGGTCTCGACGAAGAGCGTGTCACTGCGCGCCGGCGCGTGAAACTGGGCAGGCGGCGGCGTGGCGTCAGGCGCGAGCGCCGGCTCGTCGATCGTGAGCAGCGTGTCGACCGGCAGGTCGCGCAGCACCTGCACCTGGCCGCGGGGCCAGCGGATGGTGAGCGACTTCACGGCCGCGTCGGCGCCGAGGCCGAAGAGCGAGGTCGCGGGCTCGCTCGCGACGATGCCGCGCTCGGTGTAGAGCTGGCGCACCTGCACGCCCTAGGCGGTCTCGAGGCGCAGCTCGGCGCCGATGGCGTCGAGATTGGGCGCGCGGCCGGCGAGCTTGACCGCGAGGCGATGGCCGGAGGCGGTGTCGTTGCGCACGACCACGGGCGGCTCGTTGCAGCTCGCGTAGACGAGATCGGGATCTCCGTCGCCATCGAGGTCGGCGATGGCGCAGCCGAAGGCGATGCCGGTGCGGTCGAGTCCCCACGCGGCGGAGACATCCTCGAAGTGGAGGTCGCCGAGATTGCGGTAGGCGAGTGCGGGCTCGCGGCGCTCGGCGGCGTTTTTCCAGACGGCGGCGCGGGCGGTGAGCGTGGGCGCGCGGTTCTGGCGGTCGACGAGGTCGGCATCGACGAAGTTGCGCAGCATGCCGGAGGTGAAGAAGGCGTCGAGCCGGCCGTCGCAATCGAGGTCGGCGAAGCGCGCGGCCCAGGTCCAGCCCGTGGCCTGCATGCCGAAGAGGTGGGCGGACTCGAGGAAGCGGTCGTGCCCGGAATTCAGATACACGGCGTTCCACATGTACTGCGGGATCAGCTCGGTCACGCGCTCCATCTCCCAGAGGCCGCGGCCGATCTCCTCCATGCCGGCCATGAAGCCGGCGTGCGTGCGGTCGCGCATGTCGGTGACGACGAAGTCGACGAGCCCGTCGTTGTTGATGTCGCCGGCGTCGGCGCTCATCGAGAAGTAGGTGACGTGGGGCAGGCGCTCGTCGACCACGTCCTTGAAGGTGCCGTCGCCGAGATTCAGATAGAAGCGGTCGGGCGTCTCGAAGTCGTTGGCGACGTAGAGGTCGGGCCAGGTGTCGCCGTTGGCGTCGAACCAGAGGGCGGCGTGGCCCTGGGTGAGGCCCCAGATGCCGGCGGCCTTGCTCGCGTCGGCAAACTTCCCGGCGTCGTTGCGCAGGAGGTAGTCGCGGCGGCCCTGCGGGCTTTTCGAGAAGTCGAGGATGTTGGTGACGAGGTAGGCGTCGAGGTCGCCGTCGCGATCGTAGTCGGCGAAGGACGCGTGCACGGAGGCGTCTTTGATCGCGAGGCCGTACTCGGCGGCGCGCTCGGTGAACGCGAGTGGCCCGCCGGCGGCGCCGTTGTTGACGAAGAGGAGATTGGGCGCGTCGTAGCGGCAGAGGTAGAGATCGGGCCAGCCGTCCTGGTTGATGTCGACCACGGCGGCGCCGGCCTTGCCGGCTCCCGGGTCGAGCTCGGCGGCGACCCCGGCCGCGGCGGCGACGTCCTCGAAGGCAAAGGGCGCGCGCTGCAGGTAGAGCGCGCATGGACCGTTCTTCGAGACCGCGTAGATGTCGGGCCGCCCGTCGCGATCGAAGTCGGCCACGGCGATGCCGGTCTCGAGCGCGCCGAGGGTGAACTCGCGGAAGCGGTCGCCCCACATGCGCGGGTCGCTGTAGACGTTGTTGACTGTGACGCCGGTGTCAGCCGGCGCGAGCACGGCAAACGGCCGGGCGCCGGCCGGCGCCGGGTTGCGGGGCGCGAGCGGAGCGGCGGCGAATCCGGCGGCCGCCCCGGCGGGAGCGGCGGCGGCGAAGAGGGCGAGGGCGGCAGTGGCGACGCGGAGGCGGGGGGAGGGCGTCATGGGAGAAAAGGCGGCGACTTGGTGTTGGAAAACTGGAGACCGGCGACGCGCGGAAGGTCCGGATCGAGACGGGACGGCGCCGCCTGCGCGGGCAGGCGGCGCCGAGGGACCGAACCGTGAGGCTGGCGGCCGGTCACGGCTTCGTCCAGTCGGGCGTGGGCTGGAGCGAGGTCTCGTAGACGTAGTCGGCGATCTTGATGCCGCAAGCCTGGCCCTCGAGGTTGTCGACCATCACGTGAATGCCGCCCCACAGGCGACTCATGCCGATCTCGTCGCGGGCCTCGGAGAGCCGCTTGAACGTGCGCACGGCTCCGGGCAGGCCGTCGGAGGTCGTGGTGAACTCGATGTCGTCGGACCGGAAGAAGCGCTCGAGCAGGCGCGAGGCCGCGGCGGAAAACGCACTGTGTCCGGAAACGTAGGACGGGAACGGCGGCGAAGCCATGAGCGGGATGAAGTCCGGGTGCGCGACGGCGTGCGGGTTGATCTCCTTCGTGATCTCGCGCAGCGCCGTCTCGGGGCGCCAGGTGCGGTAGTGAAACTTCGTCTCCCACACGCAGATGCCCGCGTCGGCGCAGGCGAAGTTGAGCAGCGCGAAGAGGCGCGCGCTCTCGGCGGTGGACAGGCCCTGGCGGCGGGCGAGGTCCTGCGCGATGATGTTCCAGTGGCCGGGCGGCGTGGAGGTGCCGAGGTCGTCGGACCAGAAGGGTGCGGCGAGCGTCTGGTACTCGGTCCGGTCGGCGCCGTCGCGCGCGCCGATGCGGGCGATCTCGGCGAGTTCGTCGGCGGCCTGCTTCGAGTCGACCGCGGGCGGCGGTGGCGCCCGGAACTGGTCGGGCGACTTCATGACAAACGGCGTCACCTTCTTCACGTGCGGCAGCAGGGCGGGCCGGAACTGCGGCGGGGTCTCGCGCCACTCGCCGGGTTTTTCGCTGCTGAACGACTCGGAGAGCGGGCGATCGAGCCCGGCCGTCGCGCGCTTGGCGAGGACCAGCCCGGCGAGTTTGCGGCCCCAGGCGAGGCCCTCGGTCTCGCCCGGGCCGTCGGGGACGGCGGCGAGCGCCTGCGCGAGCGCGGTCTCGAAGTTGCGCTCGTTCACCGTCTCGCCCCACGCGCCCTTGAGCGCGGCGTGGGCGGCGCCGGCGATGGCGGCATCCATGTCGATGCCCTCGGGCGCGGGCTCGCGGTTGACCCACGGCGTGTGCGTGCGCGTGACGCTGCTCACCACCTCGTAGATCGCGGCGTGCATCGTCGCCAGGCGCATCGCGGCGAGCGGCGGCGGCGTGCGCGAGAGGCGCGTGGCGTTGAGCGCCTGCTCGTTCCAATAGAGCACGGCGTTGTCGCCGGCGAATACTCCGGTGACGAGAGAGAGGCCGACCGAAAGGACGGCGAGGACAGGACGAAGCAGCTTCATGGACAGAGGTGGTGGGATGGGGAGACAGACCGGTCCGAGGCCCGGGGCAGGCGGATCAGGCGGGAGGGCGAGGGAACCTCCACCATACAGGCAGGCTAATAGCGGCGAGGAAAATGTCTAAGGGGCGAGCCGCCTCGAATTCGTGACGAAGTGCCGGCCGCGCTCCTACTCCACCGGCGGACTGATGATCTCGTGGAGTGCGACGATGACGAAGATGGGCGCACCCTTCACCGTGTCTTCCGGCCACGTCCCCTCGCCGAACGTGAGCGCGGGCGGGAGGACGAGCATCGCCTTGGACCCGAGCGTCATCATCTGCACGCCCTCGGCGAGCCCGGGCATGAGATCGGTGACGCGGGCGCGGACCTTCTCGCGGGTGAGGCTCGCGATCCCGGTCTCGGCGTCATCGGCCGTCGCCGACATGCTGAAGACCACTGTATCCTCCGGGCTGGGACGGATGCCCGCGCCACCCTCCATGATGCCATAGGCCAGGCCGCTCTCGGAGCGCTGCAATTTGTACTTCGCGCTCGTGTCGCGCATGAACGCATCGATCCGCTCGGGGTCGGCAAACTCCCGGGCCCGGCGAGCGGCGTCGATGGACTTGAGGTGCTGCGACATCGAGGCAAACAGCGCCCGGGCCCGGTCATCGAGTGGATAGCCCGGACCGCGGATACCAGCGCGCACCCCGACGAGAAACGCCTCGATCTGCTCGTCCGTCCAGCCGACCTCGCCGAGGCGGCTGCTCGCCGCGAGCGACGAGCCGACCGCGGCGTACGGCTCGAGGGCCGGGGGCACTTTCAAGGTCGCCGGCGCGGCGGCGGAGGCCGGCGGCGGGGCGCCGGGCGCGGCTTCGGGCGCGGCTTCGGGCGCGGCCGCGGCGAAGACACCAGCCAGGGTAACCACGGCCAGCGCCGCGGCGGGAGGAAGGATGGAGCGTGTGCAGTTCATGGGTACGGTGAAGGGGCGGAGGCAGGAGATCGGGCGCGACGACCGGCGGTTTCCAGGTCGGGACGCCTCGCCGAGGCGTCCGCGTGGGATCCTCGTGTCGGCGCGAGATCTTCGCGGATGCCTCGGCGAGGCTTCCCACCCTCATGCACTTTCGCGAAGGCACTCATCGCGCCCCCTCCGAAACCGGCGTCGGCGCGCACCACTCGACCGGCCGGCCCGCACCGGCACCGTGGTGGTGGCCGCGACGCGAGGGATCCGCGATGAGCGGCAGCTCGAAACGCGGGAGCACCACCGGCACCGGCGCCGCGGCGCCCTCGCGCAGATGATAGGCATGGTCCGGCTCCAGACCCGTGAACGTGTCCGTGCGGCGCGCCACCGGCCAGTCGACCTCGACCCGACGCACCGCCGTGGCCGCGCCGAGCCCGATCTCGAGCCGCAGCGGCGAGGATCCGAAGCTCGCGCCCGTGCCCACCGTGCGATGGATCACCCGTTCCGCGCCGGCCTCGACCACCACGACGCGCACGCGAGCGCCGATGGCCACGCGGTTGGTGCGCACGCCCTCGAGCGTGAGCTTGAGCCAGCGGCCGCCATGGCCGGGGTTGGCGAAGAGCTGGTTCGGGTAATAGTCGGCCTCGACCGCGCCGCCGACGGCCGAGTAGATGTCCTGGTCGCCGTCGTTGTCGAGGTCGCCGAAGGCGATGCCGTGGCCCTTCTGCAACTGGCCGAAGCCGCCCGAGGTCGTCACGTCCTGGAAACGCCGGCCCGCGTCGCCGCGGAACATCCGATTCGGGATGAGCGTGGCAAAGTCCGGATCGCCCGTACCGAGGTAGAGGTCGAGCCAGCCGTCGTTGTCGAGGTCGCCGAAGTTGGCGCCCATCGCGTGCAGGACCTTGAACAGGCCGGCCTCGCGCGTGACATCAGCGAAACCCGCGCGCTTCGGGTCTCCAGTGTTCCGATACAGGCGCGCGCGCTCCGCGGCATGCGGTCGGCCGAGCAGGTCGGCCGCGATGTCGCCCACGTCCTGGATCGAGTAGCCGGTCACGCCAAGGTCGAGCCAGCCGTCGTTGTCGTAGTCCCAGAACCAGCAGGGAAAACTACCGCGGGGCCCGGTCACGCCCAGCTCCGGCGCGACATCGGTGAACCGCCACGGCCCGCGCGCGTCGCCGCCGGGCCGCGCCGGGCCGTCGTTGCGCAGCAGGTGATTCTCGCCGTCGCGGCGCGAGAGGTAGAGATCGGGCCGGCCGTCGTTGTTGAAGTCGCCGGAGACGACGCCCTTGACGAAGCCCACGATGTCCACGCCGTGCTCGGCCGCACACTCGGTGAACGTGCCGTCGCCGTTGTTGCGAAACAGCTCGCAGGCGTTGGTGTCGCGACCAGCCGACTCGTTGCCGACGAAGATGTCGAGCCAGCCGTCGGCGTTGTAGTCGAACCAGGCCGCCGTCTGCGTCGGGCGGAAGCGCAGCATTCCGGCCTGCTCGGTCACGTCGGTGAAGGTGAAGTCGCCGTCGTTGCGCAGGAGCGAGAGCGGGTAGTGGCCCTCGGTGCGCAGCCAGCCGCCGCGCAGCACGAGCACGTCGGCGAAACCGTCGTTGTCGAAGTCGCCGTGGATCATGTTCAGCCCGCTGACGAGCCCGAGCAGCCCGGCCTCGCGCGTGCGCTCGGTGAACGTGCCGTCGCCGTTGTTGCGAAACACGCGCATCTGGTCCGAGGGGTTGAAACCCCAGGCCGAGATCATCACGTCGAGCAGGCCGTCGCGGTCGAAGTCCTCCATCACGACGCCGCCGGCGAGGTCGTTGACGGCGAGGCCGACATGGCCGGCCACATCGGGAAAGCGCCCGATATCGTAGTCCGAGGCGAAGAGCTGCGGGTCGAGGCGCCAGCGCGGCGGGACTTTCTCCGGATACTCGCCCAGCGTCATGTAGGCGATGTTGAGCAGCCAGCGCGCGCGCAGGTCGCCGGGAAACTGCCGGAGCAGCGCGGTGAGTTCCTCGACCGCGGCGCGCGAGCCGTTCTGCAGCTGGTGCACGCCGCCGCCGGCGATCGGGAAGAGGCAGGAGTCGGCGTTGTGGTGGTGGAGGCAGTTCTCCTGCTCGCCGAGGCGCAGGTGGCAGAGCGCCATCGACGTCTTGAGCGGCGGAAGATTGCGGCCGTCGAGCGGGATGTTGCCCGCGCGCAACAGCTGCTCGAGCACGCGGAACTCGGAAAACGCCTCCTCGGGCAGGCCCGACTGGAGCAGGTGCGTGGCGAGTGCGTTTTGCAGGTCGATGCGCGACTGGCCCGAGGCGCCGGCCTCGAGGGCGCGGCGCAGCATCGGGATCTGCTCGGTGGAGCGGACGTTGTTTCGCGCCGGGTCCGCGCCGCGGTAGATCTGCTGGATGAGCACCGCCATGCGGCGGTTGCTCTCGGGCTGGTCGTCGGTCGACGGCACCTCCGCGGCGATCTGCTGGCCGGTGGGATGGACGTGGTCGGGGCCGCTCAGGCGCATCTCGGGCGCGTCGCCGCCCATCACGCCCGCGCCCTGCGCCACGGCGCTGCGCGCGCCGCACAGGACCATCAGCCCCGCCACGAGGATCCGCCTGTGCGCGCGCCACCGTGGCGTCAGAAAACGGATACGCCGCGGCACCGCGTGCCGGGCGCGTGAAACATCGGGGGGCATGTCGCCGCGCACCGTAGGCACGATGCGCCGGCTGCAAAATGATCAGGGATCACCTGCCGCGAATTCGTGGCGGGATGCCGCGATTACGCGGCAGGCCACGCGCAACCGGAGCCAACCGACGCGTATTCACGCGTCACACACCGCCCGACATGAACCGGTCGATGCTGCCGCGCAGGCTGCGGCTGAGCGGCACCTTCGTGCCGTCGCGCAGCACCACGGTGTAGTCGCCGTGCAGCGTGGGCTGGAGCTCGCGCACCTGGTGGAGATTGACGATGGCGGAGCGGTTGACGCGCGCGAAGCTCGCGGTGCCGATGCGCTCCTCGAGCGAGGAGAGCGTCTCCCGCACGACGAGCCGCTCGCCGCCGGCGAGGTGGAGCACGATGTAGTTGTCGGCCGCCTCGACCCAGACAATCTCCTCCGGCTTGAGGAAGACGACGCGGCCGTCGGCCTTGACGGTGACGCGGTCGGGCCGGCGCGTCGCGACGGCCGGCGGGGCCGGCGGCGGCGCCTCGCCCGCGGCGCCGGGATGCGCGGCGCGGTGATGCTCGTGCGCGCGGCGGATCGCCGCCTGGAGACGCTCGAGGTCGAAGGGTTTCAGCAGGTAGTCGACCGCATCGACGGCGAAGGCATCGACGGCAAACGACTCGTGCGCGGTGACGAAGACCACGGCGGGCCGGTCCTTCGGCTCGAGGCTGGAGACGACCTTGAGCCCGTCGCAGCCGGGCATCTGCACGTCGAGGAAGACCAGGTCGGGTCGGTCGCGGCGGATCGCCTCGATCGCGTCGGGCCCGTTGCCGCACTCGCCGATGATCTCGATGGTCGCCTCGCGCCGGAGCATGCCGCGCAGGCGGTCCCGCGCGAGCGGTTCGTCATCGACGATGAGGGTGCGGAGGGTGGACACGGGGAGAAGCGGTATGCATATCGATGCCGCTCCGGCAGGGTCCGCTGAACTGCGGACAGGTTCAATCAATAGAGCGCGCGACCGGCACGGCCACCTCAAACGGCAGCCGGATCGTCACCCGCAGGCCGCCTTCGGGGCGGTTGCCGAGTTCGAATCGGTGCCGGTCGCCATAGATCTCGGCGAGACGCGCGCGGGTGTTGGAGATGCCGATGCCCTCGCGTGCGAAGGCCGTCGCGCCGGGCGGCAGGCCCGCGCCGTTGTCGCTGACGGACAGCACGAGCTCGTCGCCGGCGCGCGCGGCCCGCACCTCGATCTCGCCGGCGCGCGCATGCGGTTCGATGCCGTGGCGGATGGCGTTTTCCGCGATCGGCTGGAGCACGAGGCTGGGCACGCGCGCGTCCAGCACGGCGGGATCGATCTCCACGCGCACGCTCAGGCGGTCGCGAAAGCGGATGCGCTCTATCTCGAGATACTTTTCCAGAAAGCCGATCTCCTCGCGCAGCGGCGTGGTCGGCGCACCTGACTGCGACATCGCGAGGCGCAGCAGCTCCGAGAGCCGCACGAGCATCCGGTCGGCCGCGGCGACGTCGGAATACATGAGCGAGGCGATGCCGTTCAGCGAATTGAAGAGGAAGTGCGGCTTGAGCTGGCGCAGGAGCGACTGGAGGCGCGCCTCGGTGAGGTGTTTCTCCAACTCGAGCGCCTGCACGGTGCGCTCGTGGTACTTGCGGTAGTAGTCGATCGCGTGGCTGACCGAGACGATCACGCCGTAGATGAGCAGGTTGAAGGGAAACGTCTTCACCAGCAGCGGCCGCAGGATCTCGGCAAACGCCACCGGCTCGCCGATGGCCCAGCCGTGCACCTGCCCGACGAGCGAGCGCAGCACGACAAACGCGAGCGAGCACACCACCGCCGCGCCGAGATGCATGAGCCCAATGCGCCACGACAGGCCGGCCTCCGGCGGCAGTCGTCGCGCGAAGCGCACGATCACGATCGAGAGCAGCGCCCACACATACCAGTCCGCGAGCGCGTAGCCCACGGCCTCGCTCCAGCGGATGGAGCGACCGAGCAGGCTGCTCGAGAGATAGAACTGCCCGGCGAAGGCCAGGCCCACGAGCGTCCAGAGCGCGACGAACGCCGCGAGGCGCAGCACGCGCGAGTGAGCTGGGGCGGGATCGGGCATCGACGGAAAGAGCTTACATCCGACGGGCCGCGCCGGTTCAATCGCGGAGAGCTTGGCCGTCGCACAAAACACGCCCGTCCCGGCGCGCCCCAGCGCACGCCCCCCGCCAACCGCCGCGCTCCCGGCGGCGCGCGCGGTGCAGTCGTTGCTCGTGCCGCTCTGGCTGCCGCTCATCCTCGCCGCCATCGTCTCCGGCGCGTTGCTCGCGTGGCTCATGCCGCTCGGCGGTCCCGGAGGCGCACCTCCGCTCGTGCGGTTCACCGACGTGACGACCGGCAGCGGCATCGCCTTCGAGCACCACGCGGGCGCCGCGCCGGCCGAGGCGCCCTCGACACTCGGCGCGGGTGTGGCGGTGTTCGACTACGATGCCGATGGCGACCCCGACGTGTTCCTCGTCAACGGCACCGACTGGCCCTGGGAGGAATCGCTCGCCAAGCACGCCAGCCGGCACACCGGCGCGCTCTATCGCAACGACGGCGGCGGCCGCTTCACCGATGTGACCGCGCTCGCCGGGCTCAGGCTCGAATTCCACGGCATGGCCGCCGCGGCCGGCGACTTCGACCAGGACGGGCGGATCGACCTGTATGTGACAGGCCTTGGAGCCAACCACCTCTTCCGCAACCGCGGCGGCGGGCGCTTCGAGGACGTGACCGAGGAGGCCGGCGTGGCCGGCGACGACAATGCCTGGAGCACCGGCGCGACGTGGATCGATATCGACGCCGACGGCCGTCCCGACCTCGTCGTCTGCCACTACGCACGCTGGCCGCGCGAGGTCGGCCTGGACGGCGCGTTCGCCGTCGCCCTGATGGGCCGCTCCTACGGCACGCCGACGGGTTTTCTCGGCGTCGCGCCCACCGTGTATCGCAATCTCGGAGACGGGCGCTTCGCCGTCGTCCCCGGCTCCGCGGGCCTCGGCGCCGTCGACGCGCAGACCGGCCTGCCCGCCGACCGCGCGCTCGCCGCCATCCCCGGCGACGCCAACAACGACGGGCGGCTCGACCTGCTCTGCACGTTTCACGCGCACCCGCCCGTGCTCTTCCTCGCGCAGCCGGGCGGCACGTTCCGCCGCTGGACGTCGGCCGACTCGGACCGGCGCGAGGGCGCGGCCGCCGCTCCCCTGCCCTTCCTGCCCGCGGGCGGCGTGGACGACCGCCTGCTGTTGCTTCGCTCGCTCGACCTCGAGCCCGCGTCCGCGCCGACGAACGGCGACGATCCGCCGCCCTTCGTCGGCCTGGAAAGCCGGCTCGGCATCGCGCTCGGCGACTTCGACCGCGATGGGCGCATCGAAGCGCTCGGGGGCAACGGACGGCTCGAGCGAGAGATCAACCAGTTTCCCGCCGGCCGCGATCTCCCCGCGGCTCCGCGCGTGCTCTGGCGCGACCCGACGGGAACCTGGAGCGAAATTCCGCCGGCGGGCGACGCACCCGCCTGGGCGCGTCCGCTCACCACGCGCGGCGTGGCCACCGCGGATTTCGACGGCGACGGCGATCTCGACGCCGTGCTCACGCAGTTCGGCGGCGCGCCCGTGCTCCTGCGCAACGACACGCGCGCCGACACGCCGTGGCTCGGCATCGACCTCGTCTCCACGCCCGGCTCGCCCGATCCCGGCGGCGCCCGCGTGGAAGTGCACACGCCGCGCCGCGTCCACGTGCAGACGTGGGCGCCCGCGATGGGCCTGCTCGCACAATCGCAGGCGACACTCTTCTTCGGCCTCGGCGAGGACGCGCGTGTGCGCCGTGTCGTCGTGACCTGGCCCGACGGAGTGCGCGCCGAGCTGCGTCCCGACGGGATCAACCGGCGGATCATCGTGCGTCGGCCGTCGATCTAGGCCGCCCGCTTGCGGGCGCCTGTGCGACGCGCGCATGTCACACGGGCGCCCGCGAGCGGGCGGCCTACACCGGGCCCGGAGGTCCGCCGCCCTTTCGCGTGGTGCAGGCTGGAAGCCTGCGCTACATCGACGGGCGTGACCCGCCTCAGTTTTTCGCTTCTTGCCGCTTTTCTCATGGCCACAACCGGTTCCGCCGCCGCCGATTCCACGACGCTGACCTCACACACCGCCGTCGCGGCCCGCGATCCGCTCGTCGCGATCATGGGGCGCGTGGCGTTCACACCCGAGGGCGGCGCGCAAATGGGCTTTCCCGGCTCGGTCATCCGCTTCGTCTATCGCGGCGAGGCCCCGAGCCTGCGGTTCGCGGCGGCCTCGGACGACTGCCTGTTCAACCTCGCGATCAACGGCTGGGATCCCGCGATCATCCGGCTCAAGAAGGGCGAAAACACCTTCGCACTCCCGTCAGGCGTGGCTCCGGAAAGCGGATACGTGGTCGAGCTCACCCGCCGCACCGAGGCGTGGCAGGGCCTCGCAACGTTCCACGGCCTCGACCTTCCCGCCGGCTGCGCGCTGCTCCCGCCGCCGGCGTGGCCGGAGCGGCGGCTGATGTTCATCGGCGACTCCATGACGTGCGGCCAGTACGCCGACCGTCTCCCGCCCGACAACGACGCCACCGCGCGCACCTCGAATGCCGCGCGCTCTTTCGGCATGGTCCTCGGTCGCTGGCTCGGCGCGCAGGTGCACCTCGTGAGCTACGGCGGCCGAGGCGTGATGCGCGACTGGGAAGGGAAGACCGACACCGGGACCGCGCCCGAGTTCTTCGAGCGCGCGCTGCCCGACGATGCGGCCTCGCGCTGGGATCACGCGAGCTATGCACCCGACGTCGTCGTGATCTGCCTCGGACAGAACGACCTGAGCCAGGGGCTGCCGCACGAAGGCACGTTCCTCAAGGCTTACGCCGACTTCGTCGCGCGGATACGCGACGTGCATCCGCAGGCCGCGATCGTCCTGACCGAAAGCGCGATGCATGGCGAGCGGCCGGGCTCGGAGGATGCGAAGCGCCGCGACTTCCTGCGCGCCACGATCGAGTCGCTGATCGTGCGCCGCCGAGCCGCCGGCGACACGAGGATCGCCTTCGCCGCCGTGCGTAAAGCGCCCGGCACGGTGCACGACTCGCACCCGGTGGCGTTCCAGCACGAGCAGATCGCGGAACAACTCCTGGGGCCGATCAAGCAGCTGACGGGCTGGTAGCAGGTCGGCGCTGTCGATGTAGCGCAGGCTTCCAGCCTGCGACTTCCGACCCGAAGGCAGGCTGGAAGCCTGCGCTACTTTTCCTGGAGCTCGCGCTCCAGCGCGCGGATACGGCGCTCGTAGCTCTGCATCTTTTCCTGGATCGCCGGCTGCACCTTCGCGACGCGCGTCTCGATTTCGGCCACGCGCTCGGTCGCGACCGCGGTGGTCTTCAGCAGTTCCTGCCGCTGGGTGAAGAGCGCGTCCATGCCCTGGCGCGTCATCTCACGCGCCAGATGCGGAGCCAGCGCCTCGCGCAATCCGCCGTCCGCCGTCGGCGATGGCGCGACGACGATGGTGGTGCCGCGCAGGCGACGCAGTTTCACGAGCACCCAGCCGCCGAGACCGAGCGACACCACGCCGAGCAGTGCCATCGCCAGCATCCAGCCTGTCGGCAACAGCGGCCCGGGCCGGGCGACCGGCACGATCGGTTGCACAAGCGGCAGCGCCTGCACGACCGTCTCCGGCGCCTGCTCCACCGGTCGTACCGCCGGCGCCGGATCGACGACCACCGGCGACACCGCCACGGCCGCGCTCGCGACCATGAGCGGCTCCAGCCCGAGCACATCGATCTGCCGCAGGGCCGCGGCCGCGGTCGCATCGACCGGCTCGCCCCCGCGCACGATCACTTCACCGCGCCCGATGAAGCGCCCGTCCATGGCCGCACCCAGGCGTTCGTGCAGGAACAGCGCGGTCAGCCGCGCGTCGTAGCGGATGTTTTCCCGCACGAGGGTCTCGAGATAGCCGCCGGCGAAGCGCTCGCCCACGCCGAGCTGTTTCCACAATTCCGAACGCGCGGCCTCGACCGACACCACGGCCGCGCCGTCGACCGCGCGCACGAGCGCGGGTGAGGCCTCGCTCCACGCGCGCACGAGCGTGTCACGCGGCAGCTCGACGACGAAGACGGTGGCCGCGCGCGGCACGGCCCCGATGAGATGGCGCGACATCACCTGGTGCAGCACGCCGGCAAGGCGGGCGCGGAAGACTTCGCCGTCGTCGCCCTGCGCCCAGGCCGCGGCGAGCACGTAACCGACGGGAAAATCAGGATACGCGGCGACGAACTCCGAGCGAAACGCCTGGAACCGCAACGACGCCACCTTCGCCTCGTCGATCGTCCGCGCGCCGAATGCGCGCTCGAGTTCGTCGAGAAACGCCGACCGCGCCCGGGCGAAGGCCGCGTCGAAGGTGCGCACGGCCGCGTCCGCGGCGCCGGCGTCGGCCCGCGCGACCGCGGGCAGCAGGCGGCCGTCGCGCGTCGCGATCACCACGCCGTCGACCAGCGGCGTGAGCGCGAGGTCGACCGGCGCGAGCAGGTCGGCGGGGGCGGGCGTGCCCTCGGGCAGCGCGGCGGCCCGCGCGCGGGGCGACGTTGTTCCCAACGCGGCGACCAGCACCGCAAGCGCCGCGAATCGACTCGCGCGGAGACTCATCCCGCGGGAAGGGAGAAAAGGAGGACCTTCGGAAAGGAGACGGTGTCGTGCATCAACCAGGCTCGTGTATGGGAGTGCCGGACACGGGTCGCGCCAAGGCGTGGGTGAGGAGTGGAGGCGGACGGGGCCTTTGCACAACCCGCGGGATCAGGCCCACGGATTCAGGCACGTCGACGCGCCACGCTCAACCCCGGACTCGCCGAACTCCGCCGAAACCGGGGCAAACCCGGACTCCTTTGCGGCGGGCACCCGAGGGTCGTCACCCGAGCCGAAGCCACGCTCAGCGCAACCCCAGTTCGCGCACGAGCCAGTCGGTGCGGTCGGTGCGGATCGCCGCGGGACTCGTCATCTCGTGGCCGGCCTCCGGGTAGAGCTTCTTCTCCTTCGGCCCGGCGGCCGCGGCGAAGAAGGCGTCGGCCTTGTCGGTCGGCACATAACGGTCGTTGCCCGCGAACTGCATGAACAGCCGCGTGCCGCGCAGGGCGCCGAGCCAGTCGGTCAGCTCGAGCGGGGCGTTCTGCCGGAGGTAATCCTCCATCGACGCGGGCTGCTTCACGAAAAACGCCCAGTCGTGAAAACTCGGCGTGGCGGCGATGAGCACCGCGGACTTCACGCGACCGTCGAGCGCGAGGGCGACCGTGCCGTACATCGCGCCGTAGTCGTGCGCGACCAGGCCGATGCGCGCGGCGTCGACACGCGGCTGCGCGCGGACGAGGTCGAGCGCGCGGCGCAGCTCGACGACCTGACGCACGCCGCGGGCAAAATCCTCCTCGAGCACGCGGTCGCGGTACCAGTGCGGTTTCGCCCACATGGCATCGACGAGCACGGAGACCACGCCGCGCTCGGCCAGGGCGACCGCCTCGTCGAGAAACTGGATGCGCCCGGTCGTCGTCGGATCGC
>Ga0315910_10002479_pt1 | contig 16188 bp, 17 predicted proteins | sample EdamamesoilMG_FD_204470 | JGI IMG/M metagenome (GOLD analysis project Ga0315910, IMG submission 204470) | Garden soil microbial communities collected in Santa Monica, California, United States - Edamame soil | ecosystem: Environmental > Terrestrial > Soil > Garden | place: USA: California... | reverse complement strand
TGCCGAGGCGCAGTCGGCGGCGCTGTTCGACCCGGCCAGCCTGGCCGACGTGAAGGGCCTGCTGGCATGAGCGAAGTCGCTTTCGCCGGGCAGGTCGCGCTCGTCACCGGCGCGACGCGCGGCATCGGGCGCGCGATCGCGCACGAACTCGCGTTGCGCGGCCTGAAGGTGATCGGCACCGCGACCAGCGATGCCGGTGCGGCGAGCATCTCCGAGGCGCTGGCGGCCTACCCCGGCTGCAAGGGGGTGTGCCTGAACGTCAACGATGGCGCCGCCGTCGAGGCGACGGTGGAGGCGATCGTCAAGGAGCACGGCGCGCTCCATGTGCTCGTCAACAACGCCGGCATCACGCGCGACACGCTGTCGATGCGCATGAAGGACGACGACTGGGACGCCGTCGTCGACACCAACCTGAAGGCGGTGTTCCGCCTCAGCCGGGCGGTGATCCGCCCGATGATGAAGCAGCGCTACGGGCGCATCGTCAACATCACGTCGGTGGTCGGCGCCTCCGGCAACCCGGGCCAGGCGAACTACGCGGCGGCCAAGGCCGGCGTGGCCGGCATGACACGCTCGCTCGCGCGCGAACTCGGCAGCCGCGGCATCACGGTGAACTGCGTCGCCCCGGGCTTCATCGAGACCGACATGACCAAGGCGCTGACCGAGGCCCAGACCGGCGCGCTGCTGGCGCAGATCCCGCTCGGCCGGCTCGGCCAGGGGGCCGACATCGCGCATGCGGTGGCCTTCCTCGCGTCGCCGCAGGCCGGCTACGTGACGGGCAGCGAACTGCACGTCAACGGCGGCATGTACATGGGCTGAGGCCGCCCTCGGCCCGCCATCCGCCTAGCCTTAGAATCCCGCCCTGTTTCAGACCACACTCCTGGAGGAGTCATGAGCGATATCGAAGCGCGCGTCAAGAAAATCATCGCCGAGCAGCTGGGCGTGCCCGAGGCCGACGTGGCCAACGAAAAGGCCTTCGTCGCCGACCTGGGCGCCGACTCGCTCGACACGGTCGAACTCGTCATGGCGCTCGAGGACGAATTCGGCATCGAGATTCCCGACGAGGAAGCCGAGAAGATCACCACGGTGCAGCTCGCGATCGACTACGCGCTGAAGCACCAGAAGGCGGCCTGACCGGCCCGCTCCCGTCTGTCGCGTGAGATCCGCATGAGCCGCCGTCGTGTCGTCGTCACCGGGCTCGGCCTGATCAGTCCCGTGGGCAACACGGTGGCCGAGGGCTGGGGCAACCTGCTGGCCGGCCGCACCGGCATCGCCAACATCACGCGCTTCGACGCGTCGGCGTTTGCCTGCAAGTTCGCCGGCGAGGTGAAGGGCTTCCAGGTCGAGGACTACTTCCCGGCCAAGGAAGCGCGTCACATGGACACCTTCATCCACTACGGGCTGGCGGCCTCGATCCAGGCGGTGCGCGACGCCGGCCTGCCCACCGGCGCCGACCTGAGCGAGGAGCAGGCCGAGCGCATCGGCTGCATGGTCGGCTCCGGCATCGGCGGATTGCCGCTGATCGAGGAAACGCATGCCGAGTACGCATCCCGCGGGCCGCGTCGCATCTCGCCGTTCTTCGTGCCGGCGTCGATCATCAACATGATCTCGGGGCACGTGTCGATCAAGTTCGGATTCCAGGGGCCGAACCTCGCGATCGTCACCGCCTGCACGACCGGCCTGCACTGCATCGGCGAGGCCGGCCGGATGATCGAGTACGGCGATGCCGACGTGATGGTCGCCGGCGGCGCCGAGTCGACCGTCTCCCCGCTGGGCATCGGCGGCTTCGCCGCGGCACGTGCGCTGTCGACCCGCAACGACGACCCGGCGACCGCCTCGCGTCCGTGGGACAAGGACCGCGACGGCTTCGTGCTCGGCGAAGGCGCGGGTGTGCTGGTGCTCGAGGAATACGAGCACGCGAAGAAGCGCGGCGCGAAGATCTACGCCGAGCTCGTCGGCTTCGGCATGGGTGCGGACGCCTTCCACATGACCGCGCCGAACGTCGACGGCCCGAAGCGCAGCATGCGCGCGGCGCTGCGCAACGCCGGCGTGAATGCGGACCAGGTCCAGTACCTGAATGCCCACGGCACCTCGACGCCGCTCGGCGACGTCAACGAGACGAACGCGATCAAGCTCGCCTTCGGCGATCACGCGAAGAAGCTGGTCGTCAACTCGACCAAGTCGATGACCGGCCACCTGCTCGGCGGGGCCGGCGGGATCGAGTCGGTCTTCACCGTGCTCGCGGTGCAGAACCAGGTGTCGCCGCCGACGATCAACATCTTCAACCAGGATCCCGAGTGCGACCTGGACTACTGCGCCAACGAGGCGCGGCAGATGAAGATCGACCTCGCCGTGAAGAACAACTTCGGCTTCGGCGGCACGAACGGCACGCTCGTCTTCAAGCGCGCCTGAGACATCTCGCGCATTCGTCCGGGCGATGCCGACCTCGCCCTCCTTCGAGATGACCGTGCGCCACTTCGGCGTCTGGACCGCCGTGGCGGCTTCGCTGGCGGTCGGCGCGGCGGCATCGCTCGTCGCATGGTGGCAGCAGCAACCCGAGGCGTTGCCCGCTCAGACGCTGGCGGGAGGGCTCGCGCTCGCCTGTCTCGGCGTTGCGTTGCACGCCATGCGCCAGATCGGACCGCTGTGCCTGCGCTGGGATGGCCAGCGCTGGTCTGCCGAGCCCCCGCACGGCGCGCCGGCGGAGGTCGACCTCACCGTCGCGATCGATCTCGGGGCCTGGATGCTGCTGCGCCTGCGCCGCACCGGCGCAGGCCCGCGCCGGGCCTGGCGCGTCGCTTGGCTGCCGGTCCAGCGCCGCGGCCACGAGGCACACTGGCACGCCTTGCGCTGTGCGGTATATTCCCCGCGGCCCGCCTCCGGGGACCCAACCGCCGCCGAGCCCTGATCCTTCCCGAATGAATGCCCCCGACGCCGACGCCCCCCTGATCGAACGCGTCAAGCAGGGGGACGTGCGGGCCTTCGAAATGCTGGTCGTCAAGTACCAGCGCCGCATCGAGCGGCTGATCGGCCGGATGGTGCGGGACGTCGACCTGGTGCCTGACATCGCCCAGGAGACCTTCATCCGAGCCTACCGGGCGATCCCACAGTTCCGTGGCGAGAGCGCCTTCTACACCTGGCTGTACCGGATCGCCGTGAATACTGCCAAAAAATCCCTGGTGGAACTCAAGCGCGACCCGGTCATCACCGAGGCGGCACTGGCGTCGCGCGACGAGGACGACGAAACTTCGCGGGTCGAGAACGAACTAAGCGACGGCGAGACCCCTGACGCGGTACTGGCTTCCAAGGAGATCGCGGCGGCGGTGAACTCCGCGATCGAAGACCTGTCAGAAGACCTGCGCCAGGCGATCACGCTGCGCGAGATCGAAGGCCTGAGTTACGAAGAGATCGCCGAGTTGATGAACTGTCCGATCGGGACGGTGCGTTCGCGCATCTTCCGGGCGCGCGAGGCGATCGCGCTGCGGCTGCGGCCGCTGCTGGATACGCGAGAGGGCGAGCGCTGGTAGCGGTGCCCTGTGGAATGGAGTCGAAGATGTTCGCGGGAAACAACGAAGCAGTGGCCGGCGAGGCCCTATCGGCGCTGATCGACGGCGAAGCCGACGCCAACGCGGTCAGCCGGGTCTGTGCGGTCTGGCGCGACGACGCCACGACGCGTCTGGACTGGCACACGTTCCACCTGATCGGCGACGTGCTGCGGTCGGACGACCTGGCCTCGACGCCCGGCCGTGACGCGGCCTTCCTGGCCCGCCTGCGCGAACGCCTGGGTGACGAGCCGGTGGTGCTCGCGCCGGCGCCGCTGGCCTCGGCGGCGGCGCCGCGGCTGCGGTCGCGCCGCTGGGCCGGGCCGGTGGCGGTGGCGGCAGGCTTCGTGGCAGTGGCCGGGGTGCTCGTAGTGATGCGTGCCACCGGTCCGGTCGCTGCCGAGGCAACGCTCGCGGGTGCCATGCCGACTGCGCCTTCGGGCCTGGCGCCGGTCGGCGCGAGCACCGCTGCGGCGCCGGTCGCGGATGCGGGGATCGAGTCGGAGCGCCTGGTGCGCGGCGGAACGGTGCTGCGCGACGCGCGCCTGGATCGCTACCTCGCCGCCCACAAGCAGTTTGCCGGCAGTTCCGCGCTCGGCGTGCCGTCGTCGTTCCTGCGCAGCGCGACCGTCGATGCCACCGCGGGCCGCTGACCCGAACGCCGGCCCATGCAGCTGAGACCGCTCTTCGCGCTGACCCTGTTCGGCGCCTTCTGCGCCTTTGCCTCCGACGCGCCGGCCCAGGCGAACGCGGCCCCGGCGGCCGAGCCGCGCGAGGTCCGCGCCTGGCTGATGCGGATCCACGAGGCGGCGAGCCAGCGCAACTTCCAGGGCACCTTCGTCGTCAGCGGCGGCGGTGCCGTCTCGAGCGCGCGCATCGCCCACTACTGCGAGGGCCGCAACCAGTTCGAACGCATCGAGTCGCTGGACGGCCAGGCGCGCCACGTGTTCCGCCACAACGACGTCGTGCACACGGTCTGGCCCGGCAGTCGTGTCGCCGTGATCGAACAGAGCCAGCTGCTGATGTCCTTCCCGGCGCTGCTGCGGGCAGGCGACGACCGCATCGTCGACTACTACGACGTGCGGCCGCAGGGGACCGACCGGGTCGCCGGTCACGATGCCAACGTGCTGCTGGTGCAGCCGAAGGACGCGCTGCGCTTCGGCTACCGGCTCTGGTCGGAGAAGACCACCGGGCTGCTGCTCCGCGCCGACGTGCTGGACAGCCGCAGCGAGGTGCTCGAGACCTCGGCGTTCTCCGACGTCGCGATCAACGTCAAGCCGCAGCCCGAGAGCGTGCTGCAGCCGATGAAGCGGCTCGACGGCTATCGGGTGGTGCGGCCGGTCCTCACGCCCACGAAGCTCGAGGCGGAGGGCTGGACGCTGCGCGAGGTCGCGCCAGGCTTCCGGCAGGTCAGCTGCGTGCGGCGCCCGATCGACGGCCCCGCCGGGGAGCGCGAGGTCGACTCCGAACCGGTGCTGCAGACGATCTACTCGGATGGCCTGACCTACGTGTCGATCTTCATCGAGCCGTTCAACGCCCAGCGCCACACGCGCCAGATGCTCGCGGCGATGGGCGCGACGCAGACGTTGATGCGGCGCCAGGGCGAGTGGTGGATCACCGTCGTCGGCGATGTGCCGGCGAGTACGCTCAAGATGTTCGCCAAGGGCTTGGAACGCCGACGATAGCGCCCACCTTGCGTCGGGAAACCCGGCCGGCTCTCACCAGACTCACTTTCGCGATTCGAGGTTGTCTCCCATGCATTCGATCTCTTCCGTCATGCCCGTCGCCGCACGCATGCGCGCCGCCGTCGCAGCGTTCGGCCTGTTTGCACTGATCGCGGCGACGCCGGCGTTCGTCGTGCCCGCTCGGGCACAGGCGCCCACGGCGCTGCCCGAATTCGCCGACCTGGCCGAACGCGTCGGTCCGGCCGTCGTGAACATCCGCACCACCGAGCGAGCCCGCGCCGGCCGTGGCGGCACGCCCGAGATGGACGAGGACATGCTGGAGTTCTTCCGGCGCTTCGGCCTGCCGATCCCGAACCAGCCCGGCCCGCGCCGGCAACAGCCGGCGCCGGACGGCGAGCCGCAGCAGCGGGGTGTCGGCTCGGGCTTCATCCTCAGCGCCGACGGCTTCGTGCTGACGAACGCGCATGTCGTCGAAGGAGCCGACGAAGTGTTCGTCACGCTGACCGACAAGCGCGAGTTCAAGGCGCGCCTGGTCGGCGCCGATCGGCGTTCCGACGTCGCGCTCGTCAAGATCGAGGCGAGCGGGCTGCCGAGCGTGCGCATCGGCGATGTCGGCAAGCTGCGCGTCGGCGAGTGGGTGATCGCGATCGGTTCGCCGTTCGGCCTGGAGAACACCGTGACCGCCGGCATCGTCAGCGCGAAGTCGCGCGACACCGGCGAATTCCTGCCGCTGATCCAGACCGACGTGGCGATCAACCCCGGCAACTCGGGCGGACCGTTGATCAACATGCGCGGCGAGGTCGTCGGCATCAACTCGCAGATCTACAGCCGCTCGGGCGGCTACATGGGGATCTCGTTCGCGATCCCGATCGACGAGGCGACGCGTGTCGCCGAGCAGCTGAAGACGAGCGGGCGTGTCAGTCGCGGCCGCATCGGCGTCAGCATCGACCAGGTCACCAAGGAAGTCGCCGAGTCGATCGGGCTGGGCAAGCCGATGGGTGCGCTGGTGCGCAGCGTCGAGGCCGGCGGCCCGGCCGAGAAGGCAGGTGTCGAGGCCGGCGACATCATCACCAAGTTCGAAGGTCGCGCGGTCGAGAAGTCCGGTGACCTGCCCCGCATCGTCGGCGGCGTCAAGCCGGGCACGAAGGCGGCCCTGACGGTGTTCCGCCGCGGTGCGTACAAGGATCTCTCCGTGAGCGTGGCCGAGGTCGAACCCGATCGCGACCGCCGCGCGAGCAACGAACGCGACGAGGGCAAGGCGGCGCCTGCCGTGGTGGGCTCGCTCGGCATTGCCGTCTCGGACCTGACCGAGGCACAGAAGCGCGAGCTCAAGGTGAAGAACGGCGTGCGTGTCGAAACCGCCGAGGGTGCGGCGGCGCGGGCGGGGCTGCGCGAGGGTGACGTGATCCTGACCGTCGAGAACACGGAGATCACCACGTCCAAGCAGTTCGAGGGCGTGGTCGCGAAGCTCGACAGGAGCAAGGCGGTGACGGTGCTGGTGCGGCGCGGCGAGACAGTGAACTTCCTGATCATCAAGCCGACGCGCTGAGCGGCACCGCGGGCGCGGCGGGGCGGTCGCCGACCCGGCCAGGGGTCGGGGCTTCCCGCGATGTGGGACGCGCAGGCCGCCGGACGCAGGTTGAGGAAAGAAGACCGGAAATGTCGGTGACCACTGACATTTCCGCCTGCCTTCGATTGCTCCATGCCGACGCTAGAATATGGTCATCGGCGGGTGGCTTTGGGTCGGTGGCGGCAACAAACGGGGGCCGACAAAACTGTCCCCAGGCCGTCCACAACCATTTGTTGATAAGCTGTTGATAGATTTCCTTGTTGGCGCGCTGCAACGACGAGAAATCAAGCAATGGCGCGGTTTCCGGCCGGGTGCTTTTGGCTACAATGAAAGCCCAACAAGCAGTTGCCATACGTTTTGTTGGAAGGCGCGTCACTCTTTCGACGTGCCTTTTTTTTGGCTTCGACACGCCGCTTCGCGGCTTCACATCGCTTCGCGATATGAGTCTTCGCCGCAACGGCTTCGCCGTTGTGTGTGCGGCTTGAGGTTCGCGCTCCGCAGTCCATGGACCACATCCGCAACTTCTCCATCATTGCCCACATCGATCACGGCAAGAGCACGCTCGCCGATCGACTGATCCAGCGCTGCGGCGGCCTGAGCGATCGCGAGATGGAGGCGCAGGTGCTCGACTCGATGGACATCGAGCGCGAGCGCGGCATCACGATCAAGGCGCAGACCGCGGCGCTGCAATACACCGCGCGCGACGGCCGCACCTACAACCTCAATCTGATCGACACGCCCGGCCACGTCGACTTCAGCTACGAGGTCAGCCGCTCGCTGTCGGCCTGCGAAGGTGCGCTGCTGGTGGTCGATGCCAGCCAGGGCGTCGAGGCGCAGACGGTTGCGAACTGCTACACGGCGATCGAGCTCGGCGTCGAGGTCGTGCCGGTGCTGAACAAGATGGACCTGCCGCAAGCCGACCCGGCGACCGCGAAGGCCGAAATCGAGGACGTGATCGGCATCGACGCCGACGATGCGATCCCCTGCAGCGCCAAGACCGGCGAAGGCATCGACGACATCCTCGAGGCCGTGATCCAGCGCATGCCGGCGCCGCGCGGCGTGGCCGATGCACCGCTGCGCGCGATGATCATCGACTCCTGGTTCGACAACTACGTCGGCGTCGTGATGCTGGTGCGCGTCGTCGACGGCTCGCTCGCCAGGGGCGAGCGGATCCGCCTGATGGCCAGCGATGCGGTCTACGGCGTCGAGCAGCTCGGCGTGTTCACGCCCAAGTCGGTCGGACGCGAGGCGCTGAATGCCGGCGAGGTCGGCTTCGTGATCGCCGGCATCAAGGAGCTGCAGGCCGCCAAGGTCGGCGACACCATCACGCTCGAGAAGAAGCTGCCGAACAACCGCGGCGCGGCGACCGAGCCGCTGCCCGGGTTCAAGGAGATCCAGCCGCAGGTCTTCGCGGGGCTGTACCCGACCGAGGCGAGCGAATACGACCAGCTGCGCGATGCGCTCGAGAAGCTCAAGCTCAACGACTCGTCGCTGCGCTACGAGCCCGAGGTCAGCCAGGCGCTCGGCTTCGGCTTCCGCTGCGGCTTCCTCGGCCTGCTGCACATGGAGATCGTGCAGGAGCGGCTCGAGCGCGAGTTCGACCAGGACCTGATCACGACCGCGCCCTCGGTCGTCTACGAGGTCGAGCTGAACGACGGCACCGTGCTGAAGGTCGAGAACCCGTCGAAGATGCCCGACCTCGGACGCATCCGCGAGATCCGCGAGCCGATCGTGACGGTGCAGCTGTACATGCCGCAGGACTACGTCGGCCCGGTGATGACGCTGGCCAACCTCAAGCGCGGCAACCAGATCAACATGGCCTACCACGGCCGCCAGGTGCACCTGACCTACGAACTGCCGCTCGCCGAGATCGTGCTGGACTTCTTCGACAAGCTGAAGTCGGTCTCGCGCGGCTACGCGTCGATGGACTACGAGTTCAAGGAGAACCGCCCCGCCGACGTCGTCAAGGTCGACATCCTGCTCAACGGCGACAAGGTCGACGCGCTGTCGATCATCGTGCACCGCAGCCAGAGCGTCTACCGCAGCCGCGCGGTCGTGACCAAGATGCGCGAGCTGATCTCGCGCCAGATGTACGACGTGGCGGTGCAGGCGGCGATCGGGGCGAACATCATCGCGCGTGAGACAATCAAGGCGCTGCGCAAGAACGTGCTGGCAAAGTGCTACGGCGGGGACATCACCCGCAAGCGCAAGCTGCTCGAAAAACAGAAAGCCGGCAAGAAACGCATGAAGCAGATCGGCTCCGTCGAGGTGCCGCAGGAGGCGTTTCTGGCCATCCTCCAGGTGGACGACTGATGGGACTGCTGACGGGTGTGCTCTATGGCTGCCTCGCCGTGTACCTGGGTGGCTGGTACCTGGGGCGCTGGACCGGCAACTTCTCGCTGCTGCTGTTCATCCTCTCGGTCGTGACGCTGATCTACTGGCTGGCCGAGCGCCTGCGCTTCGCGCCGCAGCGCGTCGCCGCGGCCGCCGCGCTCGAGCAGCAGGATGCGGCGCGCCGCAACCAGCTCGCCCAGCAGGGCATCACCAAGGTCGACACCGACTTCGGCAAGGCGCGCGAGGCGCTGCTCGCCCAGCCCTGGTGGCTCGACTGGACCGCGGGGCTCTTCCCGGTGATCCTGGCGGTCTTCCTGCTGCGCTCCTTCCTGTTCGAGCCGTTCAAGATCCCGTCGGGTTCCATGATCCCGACGCTGCTCGTCGGCGACCTGATTCTCGTCAACAAGTACCACTACGGCGTGCGGCTGCCGGTCATCAACAAGAAGATCATCGCCAACAACGACCCTCAGCGCGGCGACGTGATGGTCTTCCGCTTCCCCCGGGACACGAGCAGCGACTACATCAAGCGCGTCGTCGGGGTCCCCGGCGACGAGGTGAGTTTCCGCAACCAGAAGCTCTCGATCAACGGCCAGGAAGTTCCGCTCGAGCGGTTGCCGCCGCCGGGGTTCTACGACGAACGCGAGATGCGCTACTTCGCCGAGTTCAAGGAGAAGCTCGGTGCGGTCGAGCACCGCATCCTGGTCGAACCCGAACGCCGCGCCTTCTATGGCGCGGAGGACCGCATCACATTTCCCTTCCGCGAGAACTGCCGCTACAGTGCCGAGGGCGTGACCTGCAAGGTGCCGCCCGGACACTATTTCATGATGGGCGACAACCGCGACAACTCCGAGGACTCGCGCTTCTGGGGCTTCGTGCCCGACGAGAACATCGTCGGCAAGGCGTTCTTCGTGTGGATGAACTTCGGTGACCTCAAGCGCATCGGCTCGTTCCATTGAGACCGGGCAATGCGCAGATTCATGACGGGAGCATGGACGCATGACACTTGAGCAACGAGTGCGCCGCCAGCGTGGGGTGACGCTGTTCGGGTTGCTGTTCTGGGCCATCCTGATCGGCGTGGTCGCGCTGGTCGCGATGCGGGTGCTGCCCACGATGAACGAGTACTTCACGATCCTGCGCGCGATCAACAAGGTGGCCAAGGAAGGCGGCTCGACCGTCCCGGAGATCCGCGCCGCGTTCGAGAAGCAGAAGGAGATCGAGTACTCGATCACCTCGATCGGCGGCAAGGACCTGTCGATCACGAAGGAAAACGAGAAGATCGTCGTGAGCTTCGCTTACGACAAGGAGATCGAGCTGGCCGCTCCGGTCTACCTGCTGATCAAGTACGAGGGGCGCTCCAAGTAGCGCAGCGGGGGTCATCCGGCACGGCGACGTGCCTGTTGCAATCAACGCGATCGATGGACGAACGACTCGACGAACTCCAGCGGCGGCTCGGCCACCGCTTTGACCGGCCCGAGCTGCTGGTGCGGGCCCTGACGCACCGCAGCGTCGGCGCGGACCACAACGAACGCCTCGAGTTCCTTGGCGACGCGGTGCTCAGCCTGGCGGTCTCCAGCCTGCTGTTCGAGCGCTTTGCCGGCTCGGACGAAGGTGACCTGACCCGCGTGCGGGCGCACCTCGTGCGCGAGGAGAGCCTGCACCGCGTCGCGCTCCAGGTCGGCCTGCCCGACGTGGTGCGACTGTCCGAAGGCGAGGCGCGCGGCGGCGGTGCCCAGCGTGCCTCGATCCTGGCCGACGCGCTCGAGGGCCTGATCGGCGCGGTCTTCCTCGACGGCGGCTTCGACGCGGCGCGGGCGCTCGTGCAGCGCCTGTTCGGCGAGGTCATCGCCGGCACCGAGATCGGCGGCTGGGCGAAGGACGCGAAGACCGAACTGCAGGAATGGCTGCAGGCGCGCCGCCTGCCGGTGCCGACCTACCGCATCGCCGCGACGCGCGGCCAGGCCCATGCGCAGACCTTCGAGGTCGAATGCGTCGTGCCGGCGCTCGGTCTGACCGAAGCCGGCGAGGGCCGTTCGCGCCGCCAGGCCGAGCAGGAAGCGGCGCGCCGCATGCTCGACGCCCTCAAGGCGAGCGACCGGCCCGGCGGGCCGTTGCGGTCCTGAGCATGGACGAGCCGGCGCAGCGCTGCGGGCTGGTCGCCATCGTCGGCCGCCCGAACGTCGGCAAGTCGACGCTGCTGAACGCGCTCGTCGGCCAGAAGATCAGCATCACCTCGGCGAAGGCGCAGACGACGCGCCATCGCATCACCGGCGTGCGCACCGTCGGCGCGGCGCAGTTCGTCTTCGTGGACACGCCGGGCTTCCAGACGCGCCACGGCGCGGCGCTGAACCGGACGCTGAACCGCACCGTGCAGGGTGTGCTCGCCGATGTCGACGTCGTGCTGTTCGTCGTCGAGGCGGGCCGTTTCGGCCTCGACGACGCGAAGGTGCTGTCTCTGATCCAGACCGAGGCATTGCACGGCAAGCCGGTGCTGCTGGTCGCGAACAAGCTCGACGCGGTCCAGCGCCGTGCCGAACTCGCTCCCTGGCTCAAGGGCATGCAGGATCGCCATGCGTTCGCCGAGTTCGTGCCGCTGTCGGCGAAGAAGGGCGCCGACGTCGAGCGGCTGCTGAAGATCGTCGAACCCTACCTGCCCGAGCAGCCCTGGTTCTACGAGGAGGACACGCTGACCGACCGCAGCGAACGGTTCCTCGCCAGCGAGATCATCCGCGAGAAGCTCTTCCGCCTCACCGGCGACGAGTTGCCGTACACCTCGACCGTCGTGATCGACAAGTTCGAGGAGGAAGGAGCGCTCAAGCGCATCGCCGCGTCGATCGTCGTCGAACGCGACGCCCACAAGGGAATGGTCATCGGCGCCGGCGGCGAGCGACTCAAGCGCATCGGTTCGGAAGCGCGCCAGGAGCTCGAGACGCTGATGGACGGCAAGGTCTTTCTCGAACTGTTCGTCAAGGTGCGTTCCGGCTGGGCCGCCGACGAGGAGCATCTGCGCTCCTACGGCTACGAGTAGTGGCCGGGCGCACGCCGCGCGGCGCGACCGCGCTCGCCGCCTATGTGCTGCATCGCTACGACTGGAGCGAGTCGAGCCTGATCCTCGATCTGTACACACGCGAGCAGGGCCGTGTCGCGGTGGCCGCAAAGGGGGCGAAGCGGCCGCATTCGCAGCTGCGCGCGGTGCTGTTGCCGTTCCAGCGCCTGCAGGTCTCGCTCGGCCGGCTCGCCGAGGGTGACGGTGCCAGCGAGGTCCAGACGCTGCGCCATGCCGAGTGGGGCGGCGGCGCCGCGATGCTGACCGGCGCCGCGCTGTTCAGCGGCTTCTATCTGAACGAACTGCTGATGAAGCTGCTCGCGCGCCATGACGCGCACGCCGTGCTCTTCGATGCCTACGCCGCGACGCTGCCGGCGCTCGCTGCGAGCGACGAAGCCGGCGTGCAGGCCGCCTTGCGGGCCTTCGAGCTGACTTTGCTGCGCGAACTCGGGCTGCTGCCGGAACTCGATGTCGTGACCTCGACGCAGGCGGCGGTCGACGCGGGCGGCGCCTACGCCCTCGATCCGCAGGCCGGCCTGGTGAGCGCACGCGCCGACGGCGCGCTGCCCGGTGCGACCTGCATCGGCCTGCAGGCGGCGCTCGAGCACGGCAGCCTGGCCGCGCTGCAGCAGGCCTGCGGCGGCGCACTGCCCGCGCTGCGCAGCCAGCTGCGTGCACTGCTTCACTATCATGTCGGCATGCCGGTGCTGCGCACGCGCCGCGTGATGATGGACCTGCAGAACCTCTGAGCCGACGATGAACCCGCTGATGACGACCGGGCTGGACGCGCACCGCGGCACGACGGCGCTTTCGGTCAACCTGAACAAGGTCGCGCTGTTGCGCAACACCCGCGCGCTCGGCATCCCGAGCGTGACGCGCGCCGCGACGATCGCGCTCGAGGCCGGCGCGTCGGGCATCACGGTTCACCCGCGCCCGGACGAGCGCCACATCCGTGCCCACGACGTGCACGACCTCGCCGCGCTGATGAAGGACTGGCCGCAGGCCGAGTACAACATCGAGGGCAACCCGTTCCACAACCTGATGGACTTCATCCGGGTCGTGAAGCCGCACCAGGCCACGTTCGTGCCCGACTCGGCCGAGCAGGCGACGTCGGACCACGGTTGGTCGTTCCCGCAGGATGCCGGGCGGCTTACGCCGCTGATCGCCGAGTGCCGCTCGCTCGGCGTGCGCGTCAGCCTGTTCATGGATCCGCTGCCGGCGCAGATGGCCGCGGTACGCGCGCTCGGCGCCGACCGGGTCGAGCTCTACACCGAGACCTACGCCCGTGCGCACGGCACGCCCGCCCAGGCGGCGACGCTCGCCGGCTTCACCGCGACGGCCGAGGCCGCGCTGCGCGAAGGGCTCGGCGTCAACGCCGGCCACGACCTGAACCGCGCCAACCTCGCCGACTTCCTGCGCGCCGTGCCCGGCGTGCTGGAGGTCTCGATCGGCCATGCCCTGATCGCCGATGCGCTCGAACTCGGCCTGACCGAAACTGTGCGCGACTACCAGCGCTGCATCCAGCGCGCCGCCGTGCCGACATGATCTACGGCATCGGCACCGACGTCTGCGACCTGCGCCGGCTGCGCGCCACCTACGCGCGCCGCGGCGAGCGCTTCGCCGAGCGGGTGCTCGGCCCGCACGAGCTGGGGGTGTTCCGCGACCGGCTGGCGCGCGTCGAAGCGCGCGGCATCAGCTACCTGGGGACACGCTTCTCCGCGAAGGAGGCGTTCTCGAAGGCGATCGGCCTGGGCATCCGCATGCCGATGACCTGGCGCGACTGCGAGATCGTCAAGGCACCGAGCGGCAAGCCCGAGATCCGCCTGCACGGCGCGCTCGCCGACTGGTTCGCGGCGCGCCGGCTGCGCGCCCACGTGAGCGTCACCGACGAGACCGACTATGCGGCCAGCTTCGTCGTCGTCGAAACCGAGGAATCGCCATGAGCCCCCACGCCCCGGTCGTGCTCGACATCGCCGGCCTCGCGCTGAACGCCGACGACCGGCGCCGCCTCGTCCATCCGCTGACCGGCGGGCTGATCCTGTTCGCGCGCAACTGGCAGGATCGTCGCCAGCTCACCGAGCTGGTGGCCGAGATCAAGTCGCTGCGGTCTGACGTGCTCGTCTGCGTCGACCACGAGGGCGGCCGCGTGCAGCGCTTCCGCACCGACGGCTACACGCACCTGCCGCCGATGCGTGCGCTCGGCGAGCTGTGGATGCGTGATCCGCTGGTCGCGACCGACGCCGCGACCGCGGCGGGCCATGTGCTCGGCGCCGAGCTGCGCGCCTGCGGCATCGACCTGAGCTTCACGCCGGTGCTCGACCTCGACCACGGCCCGAGCGGCGTGATCGGCGACCGCGCGTTCCACCGCGACGCCCGCGTCGCGACGCTGCTCGCGAAGAGCCTGATGCACGGCCTGCTGCTCGCCGGCATGGCCAACTGCGGCAAGCACTTCCCGGGGCACGGCTTTGTCGCTGCCGACAGCCACGTCGACGTGCCGGTCGACAGGCGCAGCCTGAAGGCCATCCTCGCCGACGACGCGAAGCCCTACGAGTGGCTCTCGACCAGTCTCGCGAGCGTGATGCCGGCGCACGTGATCTACCCGAAGGTCGACGCGAACCCGGCCGGCTTCTCGCCGCGCTGGCTCAAGGAGATCCTGCGCCAGCAGCTCGGCTTCAACGGCGCGATCTTCAGCGACGACCTGAGCATGGAAGGCGCGCGCCGCATCGGCGGCGCGACCGTCACCTACGCCGAGGCGGCCGCGGTGGCGCTGAACGCCGGCTGCGACCTGGTGCTGCTGTGCAACCAGTCGCAAGGCGGCGGGGCCGCGGTCGATGCGCTGCTCGACGGTCTGGCCGAGGCGCAGGCCGACGGGCACTGGCAGGCCGATCCCGACAGCGAGGCGCGGCGCGTGCGGCTGCTGCCGACGGCCGCGCCGCTCGGCTGGGACGACCTGATGCACGACCCGGCCTACCAGCACGCGCTCGAGCGCCTGCCGTAGCAGGCGCTCCGAGGCGACAGGGGCCGGTCAGGCCCTCGGCTGCGTATCGAACGGCAGCGTGATCTGCGACAGGTCCTTGCGCGTCTCGACGAGCACGAGCGGACCTTCGTCGACGACGACGACCGGCTTGCGCTCGCGGGGCACGTGGATCGGCTTCGGCTCGGCAGCCATCGCCTCCTGCACGGCGCGGATCTTGTCGGCGTCCGAGTTGACCCACTGCAGGCCGGCCGCTTCGGCCAGCGCCGTCAGGTCGTCCGAAGGCAGCACGAAGGGCGCGGCGAGGGCAGCCGTCGCGGGCGCGGCGGCCGGCGCGGGCGCCTGAACCACCACCGGCACCGCAGCGACCTCGACCTGCGCGACCGCGCTGCTCGCGGCGTCGTGCAGCGTCGCCGGCAGGTCGAGCGCGGGCTGCGCCGCCTCGGCAGCGCCGGTCGCGGCGTCCAGCGTCGGCGCGCCGCTCTCGTCGCGGCGCTCGCGGCGCTGCCGGTCGCGACCCCGGCCGCGGCGGCGACCTTCGCGGTCCTCGCCGTCGGCCGCCGGTGCCCCGTCGGACGGCTCGCCCGTCGACTCGACGGCCGCGGCCTCGGCAGCGTCGACCGCCATCGCGCCGTCGGCACCGACGCTCGCCTCGACGTTGCCGCCGGCCTCGTCGCGATCACGCCCGCCGCGGCCGCGGCGGTTGCGGCGGCGGCCGCTGCGTTCGCCCTGGGCCTCGGTCGCCTCGGCGGCGTCGCCGACCGGGATGGTGTCGACGAAGGGTTGCGCGCCGGTGGCGGCCGCCTCGTCGGTCACGCCCTCGGGAGCCGGCCGGCGATCACCGCCGCGCGAACCACGCCGGCCCTCGCCGCGGCCTTCACCGCGGCTCTCAGTGCGGCCTTCACCGCGCTCGGGACGCGGACCGCGTTCGCCCTGGCGTGCCTCGACGGCGCCTTCGGCCGGACGTGTCGCCTCGTCGCCCTCGGGCCGACCTTCGCCGCGTTCGTTGCGCCGGCCGCGACCGTCGCGACTGTCGCGACCCT
>Ga0315910_10002477_pt1 | contig 16192 bp, 12 predicted proteins | sample EdamamesoilMG_FD_204470 | JGI IMG/M metagenome (GOLD analysis project Ga0315910, IMG submission 204470) | Garden soil microbial communities collected in Santa Monica, California, United States - Edamame soil | ecosystem: Environmental > Terrestrial > Soil > Garden | place: USA: California... | reverse complement strand
CTCACATCTCGGAAAAATCCGGTTAGCCGCCCGACAATTGGGCGAGCTGGTCAACACCAAGCTGACCATCGGGTCCATGGTTGGAGAGGTTTTGCCACTTTCCAACCGCACAACAGCCCATCAGCGCGCGGCCAACCCACTCGGCGACGCGCGCGGTGAAACCGGCTTCTTTGCCAGATACAACGGCCATATTCTCGTTGCCGACGAGAATGAGAGCAATCGCGACATGCTGGCGCGCCGCCTGCAACGCCAAGGGATGAAAGTGGAAACCGCTACCGACGGCCGGCAGACTTTGGAGTTGGCGCGCACCCTGCCGATTGATGTGGTCTTGCTGGACACAATGATGCCGGGACTGGACGGCCTTGGGGTTTTGCAGCAGTTGAAATCAGATCCGCAGACACGCCACATCCCGGTGATCATGGTTTCAGCGACCGATGAGATCGAGAGTGTCATTCGCTGTATCGAAGCCGGCGCAGAGGATTATCTGCCCAAACCATTCAACCCAACCTTACTCCGTGCCCGCATCGGCGCGTGTCTGGAGAAAAAGCTCCTTCGCCAGGCTGAACAGCACCATCTGCAAACGATTGAGGAGACCCAGCGACGGCTCGCGGATGAACTGGCCGAAGCGGCGAATTATGTGCGGTCAATTTTTCCGTCGCCGGCAGAAGCACCCTTGCGCGTGGACTGGAAATACCAGCCGTCTACGGAACTGGGCGGCGACTCATTCGGTTATCATTGGATTGATCAGGATCACTTCGCCGTCTATTTGCTTGACGTTTGCGGTCACGGTGTCGGTGCGTCGCTGCTATCGGTCGCCGCCATCAACGTCATCCGCTCCGGTTCACTGCGGAACACGGATTTCCGCGATCCAGGGGCGGTACTTTCCGCGCTGAACAACGCCTTCCCGATGGAGAAGCAGAACAATATGTACTTCACGCTCTGGTACGGCGTTTATCACATGCCCAGCCGGACGCTGCGTCATTCCAGCGGCGGCCACCCACCCGCTTTGCTGCTCAAACCGGCCGCCAGTGAACAACTGCGCTCGCCGGGACTAATTGTCGGAGCCATGGAAAATCTGACTTACAGTTCGCAGTCGTGCAACATCCCTCCAGGCGCATGCCTGCTGGTCTTGTGCGACGGCTGTTATGAAATCCGCAACGCTATCGGCCAGGTGATGGAGTTCAACGAGTTCGAGAAGTTCATGCAGACTCACGGTACGTTGCCGGATGGTTTGGAAAAGCTGCTGTCATGGGTGCGCGAGCGTCACGGGGACGGGCCGCTCGACGACGATTTCTCCATCGTCCGCATCCAGTTCTGAAAATGGAAGATCACCTTACGCTTCGTATCAAGAGCACGTTCACCGAAATTCCGGCGGCAAGCGAAGCTGCGTCACGCTGGCTAGCCGCCCGTAACGTGCCGCTCGCGGCTGATTACCTAGCCAATCTCACAATCGAGGAGCTCGTCACCAATTGCATCAAGTACGGGTACGACGATTCAGCCGAGCATATTATCATATTCGAGATGAAACTGGTCGCTGGCGAACTGGTGCTTACAGTGACGGATGACGGTCGGCCCTTCAATCCCCTCGAATTGCCCGAACCCGATATCAGCCAGGCAATGGCGGATCGTCCCATAGGCGGGCTGGGAATTCACCTGTTGCGCAAGATGTCCGACCGCATAGACTACACCCGCACCGAGGGCAAGAATCGGCTCACGCTTCGCAAGTCACTTGCCGTTCAAAATTCTCAGTGAACAGATCATGAACCTTGAATTCAGCCAGCTTCCAGATGACATCAGCCGTATCAAACTCAATGGTGATCTCGACATTTCGGGAGTAGGCGCCGTCGAAACGAGCTTTTTCGCGTACTGCGCGGGCAACCCGCCACGGGTGGTGGTGGACCTCGCTGGGGTTGGTTTTGTCTCATCGCTCGGCATTCGCATGTTATTACAAGCCATCAAGTCGGTTTCGGCCCGCGGTGGCCGGCTGGTGTTGTTGAATCCGGTGAAGATTGTGGACTCCGCGCTTGACGTTTCCGGACTCGGGCAGTTCGTCGTGCGGGGCAGCGAAGCTGAGGCAAGTGCTGTTTTGTTGCAACTTTCGAAGAAGTAACCCCTGCCCAACCTGGTCTGAGCCGCCATTTCGTCCAATGTTGGAAACCGCAAAACGTCTCGCGCTCGGATTGCTGCTGATTGCAGTTGCCGCGGGGGTGTTGCTTTACACAGATCGCGGCTCGCGTAATCGCACAAAGCGAAGCTCAGACGGGACATCCCCCGTTGCAAAAGTTTTTCGCGTGGCACTCGTTCAGCACGCATCGCTGCCAGTCTTTGAGGAAGGCAGCGGCGGTCTGCTTGAGTCGCTGGTGGCCCGTGGCTACACCGATGGCGGCCGGATTCAACTCCGCCGCTTCAATGCGGAAGCGGATATCGGCACGGCCAATGCCATCGCCAAGGAAGTCACCACTGGCAACTACGACCTGATCATCAGCCTCAGCACCGTTTCGTTGCAAACAATCGCCAATGCAAACAAGGTCGGCAGCCGCACCCTGCATGTCTTCGGTCTGGTCAGCGATCCTTTTAGCGCGGGTGTAGGGATCGCAGCCACGAATGGCGCGATTCACCCACCCTATTTGACCGGTTACGGCAGCTTGCAACCGGTCGAAAACTCCTTTCGCATCGCACGGCAGATGCGGCCCGAACTCAAGTCCGTCGGTCTCGTCTGGAATCCCGCCGAAGCCAACTCGCTGGCGCAAACCAAAATCGCCCGCAAAGTTTGCGCGGACCTCGGCATCACCCTTGTCGAAGCCAACGCCGAAAACAGCACGTCCGCCCAGGAAGCCGCGAACTCGCTCATTGCCCGCGGGGTTGAAGCCATCTGGATCAGTGGCGATGTGACCGTTTCACTGGCAACCGACCTCATTCTCGTCGCTGCGCGCCGCGCGCAAATTCCCGTGTTCACGTCGTTGCCGCCGGGCGTCAGAAAAGGCACGTTGTTCGATCTCGGCTCGGATTACGTCGAGGTCGGTCGACATGTTGGCCAGCTCGCAGCGGATGTGCTCGACGGGAAGAGTCCTGCAGACGTCCCGGTTGAAAATTTTGTACCTGAAGCTCTGCTGTATAACGAAACCGTCCTCGGCACATTGAAAGACCGCTGGACGATTCCCGATTCTGTGCGCAAACGCGCCAACGGGTGGATCACCGCCACCACCACGAATCTGCCCGTGTATTCGGCTGCCAAAGTGCGCCGCAAAAGCGCATCGACCAACGCATCAATCAAAAATGACGTTGCGCACCCGCCGCTCGGGCGCAAAGCGAAAATTGATCTCATCGAATACCTCGAAACGCCCAACGTGGAAATCAACCGTGAAGGTATCCTGGCCGGCTTTGAAAAGGCCGGCTTGAAACGCGGACGCGACTATGAACTGCGGGTGCGCAACGCGCAGGGCGACATGGCCACGCTGAACACCATCGTGGACGCCTCGGTAGCCGATGGCGCGGAAATATTACTCACCGCCGCCACGCCGGCGCTGCAAGCAGCGTTGCGACGGGCCAATGGCCGGACCGTGGTGTTTTCGCTCGTCGCCAATCCGATGCTGGCCGGGGCGGGCAAGAGCGAGACGGAGCATTTGCCATTCGTCACGGGCGCATATATTCCAGCACCACACGCCGAAGGTTTGATCGCTTTGCGCGAATGCCTGCCCCACGTGAAACGCATCGGCACGCTGTTTGTTCCTGCGGAAGTGAACTCCGTTTATTACAAGGACGAGTTGGTCAAAGTGGCGACACAAATGGGTATTGAGGTCGAAGCCGTTGGCGTGAGCACCAGCGCTGAAGTGGCGGACGCGGCGTTGGCATTGTGTGGGCGCAACGTGGACGCCATCTGCCAGATTTCCGACAATCTCACCGGCGGAAGTTTCGCCAGCATCGCCCAGGCGGCGAAGCGCGCGCGGCTGCCACTCATAGGTTTTGCGTCTGGCCAGTCGAAAAACGGCGCATTCATGACTGTCTCGCGGGATTTCTTCGACGGCGGGGTGGCGTCAGCCGAAATCACTGCCCGCGTATTGCGCGGTGAATCGCCAGCAAGTATCCCCTTCCAATTGTTCGAAGGTTTGAAATACGTTTTCAATCCAGCGGCCGCCGCGTCGTGCGGTGTCGGCATTCCCCCGGAATTGCTCCGCAAGGGCGAAACGGTGAATTGAGTCGCGATGGAAATCACCCAACAAACCCTCGAAGGCCGGCTTGAATTGCAACTCAAAGGCCGCTTTGATGCGAACTGGGCTGACCACGTTGGTAGAACTATCGAGTCAGCCATTCGCGCTGGACGTCACCACATAGACCTCGACACATCGCAAGTGAATTATGTCAGCTCAGCGGGCTTGCGCGTGATCGTGAAGTATTTCAAACAACTAGGCAGTGTTGGCGGCGCACTTCGCGTCTTGCGACCGACAGACGCCGTCCTGTCAACGCTCCAACTCTCCGGCTTTGCCGCCCTGCTCGTCAGTACGGCAACGACGGCGGAACTCGCGCCTATCGCCAGCGAACGGGAGCCCCTGAAGCCGACACAGGCTCAAGAAGGAATTCAACGCTGGGAACGGAACGGCGTGACGTTCGAAGCGCACGAACTTCCCGGCAACAACACACTCGACTACCAACTGCACGGCCATCCGGAACAGTTTTCCACGGGCCAGCTTTCTGCCACCGATAGCATTCGGGTGCGATTTCATGCAGACGTCATCGGCGTCGGCTTGGGAGCATTTGGCAATGGGCCGGAGGACGCGGGCGGGCGGTTCGGCGAATTCCTGGCCGCGGCCGGCACGGCGGTCACCCAGCCGACCGACGGCAGTAGCGTGCCGGATTTTCAAGTGAGCGAGGGACAGTTCGTGCCGGAAGTGAATCTGCTTTACGGTCTCACCGCGAGCGGCGGATTCGCGCGATTGCTGCGATTCGAGGCCGGTCAAAGCGAGCGACGGGTCATGGCCTTATCAGACCTCGTCGAGGCAGCCATGGAGTGTCTGCAATCCGCTTCAGCTGGATTTGTCATTCTGGCCGAAAGTGCCGGCGTCGTGGGCGCGACGCTGCGCCAATCACCCGTTCCTGCAGCAAGTCAATCACCGTGGAATTTTCCGGGCGTGCGTGATTGGCTCTCGTTCACCACCGAGCGTACCGACGAACGCAACGTGGTTCTCATTGTGGGTTTTGCCGAGCGCGAACCATCTCCGGGCAGCACCAGGTTTCTGCGGCGCGTTGGCCCGGCAACTTCAGCGCAAGGACATTTTCACGCTGCAGTTTTCCCCTATCGGCCCCTGCCCAAGGAGAATCTGAGTTTGAAAACATCCGTTGCAAACCTGCTTGGCACGGAGTCGGCGCAATCGGTCATGCATCTGCTGGCCGATGAACGCGAGTTTGAAGGCGTGGGGCAAACCGACTTGATGCGCGGCGCGTGCTGGGTCGGCCCGTTGAAAACTTCGCACCTTACGGCCAAAACCTGACACCCCATGACACTGCTGCTGGGCGCAACTACCATTGGCCTGATCCTCGCGCTGCTCGCGCTGGGAGTTTATCTGAGCTTTCGCGTTTTCAATTTCCCTGACATCACCGCTGATGGCTCGATCACGCTCGGCGCGTCCGTCACGGCCACATTGCTCGTGCACCATTGGTCACCGTGGCTGGCCACGCTCGCCGGATTTGTAGCCGGTACGATCGCGGGCATGATCACTGGCGTGCTTCACACCAAGTTCAAAATCAACGGCCTCCTCAGCGGTATCCTCGTCATGACCGCGCTCTACTCGATCAACCTGCATGTCATGGGTAAGAGCAACGTGCCGTTGTTGAACGAGTCAACGCTTGCCAGTCAGATCGAAGCACTCGGGCACAAATTATTTCACACTGAGACCGACCTGAATATCTTTGGCTGGGCGGTCGGTGTGCGCGATGCCGCGATGCTGCTGGGCATGTTGATGTTGGTCGCTCTGCTTGGTCTCGTGCTCTACCTGTTCTTCCGAACCAACCTCGGCACGGCCATGCGCGCCACGGGAGATAATCCCCAAATGATCCGTGCGCTTGGCGTAAGCGTGGACTTCATTTTGATCCTCGGTCTGGCGCTTTCCAACGGCTTGATCGCTCTGTCCGGCGCGTTGCTGGCGCAGTATCAGGGATTCGCCGACGTGCAAATGGGCATCGGCATGGTGGTGTGGGGATTGGCCAGCGTCATCATCGGTGAAGCACTTGTCGGGAGCAACCGCATCGGGCTCCTGATCACAGGCGCGGTCATGGGTTCGGTGCTCTTTCGCCTGCTGGTGGCGATCGCGCTTCGCTGGGGGCTCAATCCAAACGACCTGAAGCTCATCACTGCCGCGTTCGTGTTTGTCGCACTCATCGCGCCCGCCGCGCTGCGTAAACTGAAATCACCTCCGAAGCCTTCCGCCACCTGACATGCTCGAGATTTCCAACATCGCCAAGACGTTCAATCCCGGCACCCCGAACGAGGTGCGGGCGCTCCGTGGCGTTTCGCTCCGATTGGAACCGGGTTCGTTCCTGATCATCATCGGCACCAATGGCTCAGGGAAATCCACGTTGCTGAATGCCGTCGCCGGCACATTCATCACCGACAGCGGCTCGATCAAACTCGCCGGCAGCAACATCACTCGCTGGTCAGAGCATCAGCGCGCCAAGCTCATCGGCCGAGTGTTTCAGAATCCGTTCAGCGGTACGGCGCCCAATATGTCCATTGCCGAGAACCTCGCGCTCGCCGCTCGCCGGGGCCAACCGCGCGGGCTAGGTTGGGCGTTGAATCAGAAGCTGCGCCGAGGACTGCGCGACCGCATCCGCACGCTGAATATGGGCTTGGAGGACCGGCTCGACAATGCCATTGGCAGTTTGTCCGGCGGCCAGCGACAGGCACTCACCCTGCTCATGGCCTCGTGGCTCAAACCGGAGTTGCTGTTGCTCGATGAACACACGGCCGCGCTTGATCCCAAGAGCGCCGACCAGGTCATTCGTCTCACACACGAGATCATCAACCGCGACAAACTCACTACGCTGATGGTCACCCACTCGATGCAGCAGGCGGTGAATCTCGGCAACCGCATCGTGATGATGCATCACGGCCAGGTGTTGCATGACCTGCAACACGCGGAACGCGCGCGCGCACGGCCTGAAGATTTATTAAGACGTTTCGACGAAGTGCGCCGGCGCGAACAACTCGACGCGACTGTCGCCGATATGTTGCACCGGAATTATGTCTGACACGCCGACCAATGCTTCGACCGTATCCTCATGCTACCAGTGTTGGGAGGTTCGGTGAGTCTTGTGAGCGCACACGGCCTGCCAACCAGGTCTGGCGAGAGCGTAAAGGCGTTCATTTCTGCCTTATGCGTAATTGAAACGGACCCCTGCCTTTTTTGGCGCCTTTTTAGCATCCACGACATTATCCTTGAGAAACGATCTACCCACTTAGAACCAACGCGCAACCACCAAGTCCACAGATTTTCATAAAGCCATTTCCCGCCGATTTTCCTTCGCGCCATTTCTACTGCGAGTCGGAGTGAAACGATTGTCGGCGAAAACAACATATCGCCCGTACCCGATTACCGGTGAAAAAAATGAAAGCAAAAAGCCGGAGCCACTTTCGGGACTCCGGCTGTGGTTACCGAGCAGGTTTAGGCCGCTGCGGCGGTCACGAATTCGACGTGCGGGGCGACGCCGTGCTTGGCCGCTTTCTGGTACTTTGCATCCGCCACCAGCCTGCCAGACCCTCGGCGTGCGGACAACGTGTTGAAACATGACACCTAACCATGCGCTGCAGCGAACCCGGCCATCGCGCTCCGGCTGCAATCGTAGCGTCCCGTGGGCCGGGTCGCTGAGCTTGGGTCGATAGATGGCTGCGCACTTCTCCATGAAACGCAAAAAGCTCATACTGGCTTGCCTCGCTTTCTCTATCCCCCTCGGCATCGCCGTTTGGTTGTCCAGCCCTTCGTCGTCGAGTCAGATTTCTGTGACATTCGTCGGCTACACCAATGATGTCACCGGCATTCCTTTGTTTGGCTACGACACCAACAACGTCTCGCACGCGGGTTTTGCTGTGCTCCGCGCCAACAATGCGTCACAAAACACTTTCTCTGGTTACGTCGGGCCGATTGTCATGCATCGAGCTGAGGTAGCTGAACCAGAGGTCATCCCGCTACAGGGGGCACTTCAGACGGCAGCGTCGAATAGTGTCCCAGTCATAGGACATGACTTCCAACTGTTGCCGGGAGCGTCCGTCACGTTCGCCGTGCCCGCGCCCGACTTTCACGGCAAATGGCAGTGCGGACTTTCGCTGACCCACATTCGCAATTACAAATATCGGTGGCAGTTAAATGCCGTTGTCCTTGCACAACGATGCGGGTTTCATTTTTGGGAGGAAGGTCAGTTCATTATGAGCAGCGAGATTGTCCGATAAGATCGCCACCGCCTGATACCAAGACAGGCTGGAACTGCTCTGCTATTCATTCCACAGAATTATCTTCCAGCACCACGTTGTTCAACTGACCCAGGAAATCTGGCAGTGCTGACTCCACGCGGTTCCAGTTCGGGATCAGCGGCCAGAATGTCGGGTCCTCGACGTAGGCTTTGGACGCTTCGCGGATGGAACGCCCGAACATGGCCACGGCAGTTTCTTCCTCATGTCGCGGGAAGCTCAAGCCGTTCATCATTGCGTCGGCGCCGTAGGCACGCAGGGTATCCTCGGCCTGCCGTTGATACGCAAATTGCAGCGTCTGGAACAATCCCTCGTCCAGCTTGATGCCCTCGCTCGCCATGCGCACAAAGATGGAGCGCATGATGTCCACCGCCATGCGGTTCAATCCCTTCTCTGAGTCACGCACGGAGAGTTCCTGATGCTTGTGGTCGTAGTTCTCGCAGAGTTCCGCCTGGCAGATCGCGCGCGGCGCAGAGTTCCGGAACACTTCCGCCAGCATTCCCACTTCCAGTCCCCAGTCGTAGGGGATGCGATTGCGGCGGACGAGGTCAATGTCCATGGCGACCTCGCCGGAGAGCACGTAGCGGAACGTGTCCAGGTAAACCAGGAATGGATGCGGCCCGATGATGCTCTTGAGTGCGCGCACGACCGGCGTGAGGAGCAGGCGCATGGCGCGGCCATTGAGTTTGCTCGTGACGCGCGCGTAATAGCCCTTGCAGAAGTCGAAACCAAATGCGGGATGCGCCACAGGATAGCAAAGCCGCGCGAGCAGTTCCCGGCTGTAGGTGATGATGTCGCAATCGTGCACCGCCACCATGCGCGATTGTTCGCTGGCCAGCACGTAGCCGAAACACAACCAGACATTGCGTCCCTTTCCTTTCGGCCCGGCGCTGAGTTCTGCTTCTTCGAGTTTCTGCAGCAGGTTCTGCATGCGCGGGCCGTCGTTCCAGAGCAGCATCGGCTTCTGTGGTAACTGGGAGAAGAACCGCCGGGCCTTACGCCATTCGCGCCCGTTCGCCCCGTCAATGCCCACGATGATCTGCTTCAGGTAGCGGATGCCCTTCAGCTCACGCACGATCCCGCGCAACGCCGGCGTGCCCAACTCGCGGACGTGACACGGCAATACGAGCGCGATCGGGGTTTCCTGGGTGAACTCCAGCAGATCGCCTTCGAGCCGCGGGACATCGAATCTGCCCAGGCGATGCAGCGTAGCCACGGCGCCGGTTTGAAAGAAATCAGGCATAAATCAGTTTCGCCGGAATCTTGAGTTGCTCCCCGCACCGCTGACGTGCGTGGTGGTTTGTGGCTGGCGGCCCGACCAGTCAGTTGCCTCCGGAAAAACTTTTCTCCGGACCCTTTTGAAAGTTGCGCGTCAACTAAACACCGATTACGCATTCGCGCAAGCGACGTTTCCAGCGTACACAAAAAATTTCCCCGCGATTGACCGGACAAGAAACTTGAGGAAACTAACCCCGCGTGACGCTGTTCATCGTCCACTATCACCTGCGCCCCGGCGGCATCCGGCGCGTGATCGAACTCGCCACACCGCATCTCGTGCGTCACTCACCGCAAACAGTGACACGCGTGGTGCTCGTCACGGGTTGTGCCGCCGACAAGGCGTGGCATGAACAATTCGCGCGCCAGCTTCGCGAGGTCACGGTCGAAATCGTTGTCGAGCCATCGTTCAACTATTTGTCGGAACAGGATGGCACGCCTGGGCAGATCACCAAACGGATCCGGGCCGCGCTGAACAAGCTCTTCGCAGAGTCGCGTTCCCACGATTGCCTGGTGTGGGCACACAATCTGGGCGTCGGGCGCAATCTGATCGTCGCGCGCGAACTGAGCACGGCCTGCGCCCGACGTTCGATCCCGCTTGTCTCGCATCACCACGATTGGTGGTTCGACAACCGTTGGTCACGCTGGGCAGAAATGCAACGGGCGGGTTTTCGCACACTTGCGGCCACCGCGCGCGCAGTCTTTCCACCCGCGGGCAAAATAATTCACGCCGCCATCAATCGTGCTGACGCGAAGGTTCTGACCGACAACCTTGGCAAACACGCGTGCTGGTTGCCCAATCTCACCGAACGATTACCGCCCCCACCAGAATACAGGATCCGTACTGCGCGCTACTGGCTGCAAAAAACACTGAAGCACGGTGACGCACCGGTCTGGCTGCTGCCCTGTCGAACATTGCGACGAAAAAACATCGCAGAAGCGCTGCTGTTAACGCGCTGGTTACGCCCTGATGCCTGGCTGATAGTGACGGGCGGCGCCAGTTCCGCCGACGAACTCCCATATTTACATGCTTTAGTCCACGCCGCCCGCGCGCACAAGTGGCCATTGCGCCTTGGGGTGCTGGCCGGAAAAGAATCTCGCAAACCAAGCGTAAACGATCTGTTTGCCGCAAGCGAAGCCACGCTCCTGACTTCGGTTCAAGAAGGTTTTGGTCTGCCTTATCTGGAGGCGGGCGCCGCGCGGCGGCCTTTGATCGCGCGCCGGTTGATGAACATCGCGCCCGACCTCGACCGCTTCGGCTTTCGCTTCCCGCAGGCTTACGATGAAATCTTGGTCGCCCCAGGGCTTTTCAACTGGGCCGATGAATTCGGACGGCAGCGAAAACTCTTCAAAAAATGGATCGCGACCATGCCAGCCTCCCTGTGCGCGCGCGTGCCCACGCCACACTTGCTTGCGACATCGTGTCCGCAACCGATCGCTTTCAGCCGGCTGACCCTGCGTGCCCAACTTGAAGTCCTTGCCAAGCCCATTACTGAATCCTGGTTGGCCTGCGCGCCGTTGAATCCATTCCTCGAAGGCTGGCGGCGGCGCGCGGAGTTGCAAAAACTCCGGGTGTCTCCGTGGCCGAGTACGGCGAGTGATTGGTTGAGCGGCGAAGCCTATGCGCGACGATTTCATCGTGCCGTGCAAGCATTGAGATCCAAACGCACCAGGAAGTCTTCGGCGACGCGCATCCAGGCAGATTTTATCCGTCTGAAACTTGACGTGCGGAATTTGCATCCGATTTTATGGAGCCAAAGCCAATGAACATTCGCGCTGCCATCTTTGATGTTTACTCGACGCTGCTGGAAGTCGGCGCACCGCCTACCGACGCCAACGTGCGATGGCGGCGACTCTTCGAGGAGATGCTGGATGCCCCACCGCCATTCAGCCGGACCGAGTTTTCAGCGCGGACCAGCCGTGTCATCGCGCGCCAGCACGCCGAAGCCCGCGCCCGGGGGATTCAATGGCCGGAAGTGCTTTGGCCCGTGGTGGCGCTGGAAGTCATTCCCGATCTTGCGCGATTATCCGCCAGAAAGCGCGATGAGTTTCATCTCCGGCTGATGCAGCTCAGTCGCACGCTGCGCCTTGCGAGCGGATCTGCGGAATGTCTGCGCTGGTTGCATCGGCAGGGAGTCTTGCTGGGCATCGCTTCCAACTCTCAGGCTTACACGTTACGTGAACTCACCGCTGAATTGCAGGAAGCGGGCCTGAATCTTTCCATGTTCGATCCGGAGATCCGCTTCTGGTCCTTTGAAAATGGTTTCAGCAAACCCGCCCCCCACGTCTTCGCGATGCTCACCACACGCCTTCACCTCCGCGGCATCAGACCCGCAGAAACGCTGATGGTTGGCGATCGACTTGATAATGACATCGCGCCAGCCCGGGTGTGTGGTTGTCAAACCTGGCAAATAGCTCAGCGGCGCCCGTCGCACACCGGAAGCTGGCGCGACCTGCTCGAATGGTTGAAGGCCTGAGGCCGGCTTCAACGCGCGGTCGCTCATTCAATCAATACCAGGTTAGTTGGAGTGCGGCCAATACCGGCCAGCCATCTGATTCCATAAGGCGGCAGCACGATTCGCACGTTTGCATCGCCGGAAGCACCGCAATGCTCCTGGCTCAAAAGTTCAGTCAGGCTCGCGCCCATAGCCAGCTCGATGGTCACGACCTGATCGGAGACGTTATGCAAGCACAACACCCAATCCTTCGCGGTGGCAGAGGTCCGCAGCACAGCGAATAATCGCGGATCTGCTTTGAGGATTTTCTGCCCCGCGTGCGGATCGAACGCCGGGTGCTGGCACCTGGCTTGCAACAGCCTGCGGAAGCCGTTGAACACGAGTGCGCGCAAAGAACCCGGGTCACGTAGTTCCGCGTTCAAATCTTCCAATGCGAGCTTCTGACGATTGATGCGGCGATTGATGCCAGATTTCAGCGCTGCGTCGCGGTCATTGCGTGAGCCGAAGAGCGAATGGAAGTAAATCCCCGGCATCCCGGCCAGCGCGAGCATGATGGCCTGTGCCACCGTGAAACGGTTGACCTGGGTTTCCAGCGCCTCGCCGGCTGCCGGATCGTTCACCGCGTCGAAATAAACGATGTTCATCTCATACGGACTCTTCGAGCCGTCGGCGTTGTGCTTGTAGTTGATGAACCCGCGGTGGGCCAAACAACGTTCAACAAGGAAGTCGATTTCAGTCACAGGCAGAATGCCGCATGCTGGATTCAGCCCGATGCCATCATGCGACGCGAGAAAGTTGAAGAACGTGGTGCGGTCCGAAGGTGCGCGAAGCGTCGCCGCCCAGCGAGTCAGATACGTGGCATCGCCACGCAACAACGCGTGCAAAACAAGTGGTGGCAACGCGAAGTTATAGACGAGTTGCGCTTCGTTCGTGCCATCGCCGAAATAGGAGATGTTGTCGGCGTGCGGGACGTTGGTTTCGGTGATGAGTTGCACCTGCGGTGCGACTTCGTCCAGCACAGCGCGCATCAGTTGGACGACGGCGTGAGTTTGCGGCAGGTGGATGCACGTCGTGCCGATTTCCTTCCAGAGATACGCGATGGCATCGAGCCGGATGAATCGCGCGCCATTCGCCACATAGAACAGCAACGCTTCCAACAGCGCTACCAACACCCGTGGATTCTTCACGTTCACATCGACCTGATCGGCGCTAAACGTGGTCCACACTTTTTCCGGACCGTGCGCGGTAAGAAATTCCGTCAGCAGCGGCAAGGCGCGTGGCCTCACGACTTGCGACAAATCGGGATTGCCCGGAACTGTGACAAAGAAATCGCAGAACTCCGGTTCGTCGCGGCAGAATCGTTGAAACCAGTCGCCCTGTGCTGACATGTGGTTGAACACAGCATCGAACATCAGGTCGAACTGCGGCCGGAAGCCAGCGATATCGGTCCACGTGCCATATTCCGGCGCCACGGCGAAGTAATTCTTCACCGAAAAGCCGTCGTCGGAAGTCCAGGGATAGAACGGCAGGATGTGCACGCCGCTGATGACGTCCGCCAGATGATGTCGGCTGAACGCCGCAAGCGTTTGCAGCGGTGCCACGTCCGGCTCGCTGACTTGATCGGCATAGGTGATGAGCAGCGCGTCACGCTCAGTTAGCGGGCGGTCACCTGCGGGCGGACTAGTCACGTCGAAATGACGGGCGACGAGTGCCTGGACGTCGTTTGCGAGTCCGGATGCGATCGTGTTTCCATAAAGCATCTCTAGCAACGTGCGCTGATGCCCTGAAGCTTGCGACTGGATGGGTTGGTCGGGTTTCGCAATCATGCCTCCGGCAATTTTCCCACCGCCTACGGTTTTCATCAAATCCGTCCGTAAAAAAATTTCGCGACAAATCTTGCAGCTGATGGATATTGGACGCGCCGATGCACCAGCCTGCGGATTGGTCATTGAATACCAGCGCAATAAGCACCGTCGGTTCTGCGCGGATCACTGCTAGTGGATAAATGTTGCGCCCGCTCACCGGGAATTGGAAATTTCGGCAAGCCAAAGCGACCCAGATCATCGCACCCAGACTGCGCCATGAGTTCAACCGTTCTGACCCCGGATGCGCCCAAACGCATCGGCTTCATCTCGACGCGCTTCCACGGCACTGACGGCGTCACGTTGGAGGCGAAGAAATGGGCGCACATCCTCGGCGGCCTCGGTCACCAGTCTTTTTGGCTGGCTGGTCTGCTCGACACCCCGCCGGAATCCAGCCACGAAGTCCCACTGGCATATTTCAATCACCCGCGCGTGGCTGAACTTCAGTCAAAACTCTTCGGGGTCAGGACGCGCTCGCGCGCGACGACCGATGAGATCCAGACCCTCAAGAACGAACTCAAGGATCAACTGGGCGAATTCATCGAGCGGTTCAAGCTCGAGGTGTTGATTCCGCAAAACATTCTCGCGATTCCGATGCACGTGCCGTTGGGATTGGCGGTGACAGAGGTGATCGCCGAAACCGGCTTGCCAGCCATCGCCCACCATCACGACTTCGCGTGGGAGCGCGAACGCTTCGTACTGAGCGCGGTGAATGATTACCTGCGCGCGGCGTTTCCCGGGGCGTTGCCTGGTGTCGAACACGTGGTTATCAATTCCATGGCACAAAAGGAAATGGCCCGCCGCTGTAGCCGCTCGGCGGCGATCATTCCCAACGTGCTCGACTTCGAGACGCCGCCGCCGGGTCTGGATAACTACAACCGCGATCTGCGGCAGGAAATCGGGCTTACGGATCTGGACTGGCTGATCCTGCAACCAACGCGTGTCGTGGCCCGCAAAGGGATTGAACATGCGATTGAACTCGTGCGCCGCCTTGACGATCCGCGGGCAAAGCTCGTCATCTCCCATCCCGCTGGCGATGAAGGCAGCGCTTACATCCAGATGCTGCGCGAGCGGATCGAGGAGTCAAAGATTGATGTACGATTTATCGCGGATCGGGTCGGCGAAATGCGCGGGAAGACGGCCGACGGCAAAAAGATTTACACGCTCTTTGACGTCTACCCGCATGCCGACCTCGTCACCTATCCAAGTCACTACGAAGGTTTCGGCAATGCGTTCCTCGAAGCGATTTACTTCCGCAAGCCGATCCTCGTGAACACCTATGCGGTTTACGCCCGTGATCTCGGCCCGTTGGGTTTCAAGTGTGTCGAGATGAACCAGCTCGTGACCAATCAGACCCTCGCGCTGACGCGACAGCTGCTCACGGACCGCACGCTGCGGGAAGAGTGGGCAGAGATCAATTACCAGCTTGGACTCAAGTATTTTTCTTACTCGGTGGCCCGCCGAAAACTGGCGGGGCGGCTGGCCAATCTTTTCGGAGAAGGAATTTGAACCCACATGGACCTGCCACTAGATTTATTTCCATGAGCGACGCCAGCAGCACCATCAGCCGTCCGCCCACACCGCCATTGCGGCATGAGACGACGGCGGGAAATTATTTCGTCGCCAATTATCCGCCGTTCGCATTCTGGAAACCGGAATTTGTGCCGCAGTTTCTGAATGCGCTTGATCAGCCCGGAACGCAGAACGCGGAACGCGAAACTCAATTCGGCCAATACGTCCACATTCCCTTTTGCCGCAAGCGCTGCCACTTTTGTTACTTCAAGGTTTACACCGACAAAGATTCGACCGAGGTGCGCAGTTACCTCGATGCCCTCCTTAAGGAACTGACGGTTTACGCAAACAAACCCGCCGTCCGCGGGCGCAAACCTAGATTCATCTACTTCGGCGGCGGCACGCCAAGCTATCTGTCCCCGGACCAGTTGAAGTTTCTCACCGACGGCATGAAACACCTGCTGCCGTGGGATGAAGTCGAGGAAGTCACATTTGAAGCCGAACCGGGCACGCTCACCGATCACAAGCTCAAGGCAATCCGGGACCTCGGCGTTACGCGGCTCTCGCTCGGTATCGAGCACTTCGACGATCATATCCTGGAGATCAACGGCCGCGCGCATCGTTCGAAAGAA
>Ga0315910_10002476_pt1 | contig 16192 bp, 18 predicted proteins | sample EdamamesoilMG_FD_204470 | JGI IMG/M metagenome (GOLD analysis project Ga0315910, IMG submission 204470) | Garden soil microbial communities collected in Santa Monica, California, United States - Edamame soil | ecosystem: Environmental > Terrestrial > Soil > Garden | place: USA: California... | reverse complement strand
CCCCGGCCCTCCCCCGTCCTTCGCCACCCCCCCCCCCCCCCCCCCCCCCCCACCCCTCCGCCCCCCCCCCCCCCCCCCCCCCCGCGTCGGCGGCCCCCGTCCCCCCCCCCCCCCCCCCCCCCCCGCTACGGGGGATGAGGAGGACTGTATGAATTCCAACAAACCCACCATTCTGATCGTAGAGGACGACGATCTTCAGTTTGAAATCTACGAAGAGGCGTTGTCGGCTTATCAACTGATTCGCGTGCGCCGGGGCACGGATGCCCTGACGTTCATTCCCCGGACCGCGCCGGACTTGTTGATCCTCGATCACATTCTCGAAGCGGGTGAGCGCGGCTTGGACTTTCTGCCGGAGTTCAAGGAGTTGTTGCCGTTCGTGCCGATCATTGTGGTGTCGGGTGCGCTCGAAGTGCGGCAGCAGTTGCAGGCGCTGCAAGGCCCGCGTCGCGCGCATTACTGTCTGCCCAAGCCCGTGGACCTGCGCGAACTCAGGGAAACCGTCGCTACGGCGCTGGCTGAGTGCGGCAAGACGGAGGTGGTGCGGCAGTTCGAGGCGTTGGAACGCTCGCGGCGGGTGGATGCGGGCGAATTGTTCAGCCGTTCCACGGATCGCCTGAGCCGGCAGAATCGGATGCTGGAAATGGTCAGCGAATCCAAGGAACGGCCGAACATCTCCGCCTTGGCCCGGCAGTTTGGCGTGGCCCGCCGCACGATCATTCGCGATTTGCAGGAATTGATCCGGCGCGGGCAGCTCAAACCGGAGGTTTATCCGGAGTGGGAACAGGCGGACGAAGGGGAATGAATGGAGGGAAGTGCCCAAACAGCCAAATACCAAAAAAAACTTTAGACGTTGTCTGGTTGTTTGGGTATTTGGGTTTTCGGGTCTTTGGGTGTTTTCTCCCCCAATTGCCTTTCCAGTTGCGCCACCCGCCTGAGCAGTTCGGGAAGTTGCCGCAACGCGATGACTTGCCGCTTGCCCTCCCGATCCGGCTGTGCGGGCGCACCGAACCACGTTTCGCCTTCGGGAATGTTGTGCATCACGCCGGCCCGGGCGGCCACGACGGCCCGGTTTCCCAGAACAAGATGACCGGCGATGCCGGCTTGTCCAGCCAGCACGACATAATTGCCAAGTTTCGTGCTACCCGCCACGGCGGCCTGTGCGATCAGCAGGCAATGCTCGCCAACTTGAACGTTGTGTCCGATCTGGACGAGGTTGTCTATCTTCGTGCCCTTGCCGATCACGGTCGGGCCCAGCGCGCCGCGATCAATCGTCACGTTTGCACCGATCTCGACGTCGTCGCCGATCTCGACGTTCCCGATCTGCGGCACTTTGAGGTGAATGCCTGCGTCTTGCACGTAACCAAATCCATCCGAGCCGATCACCGTACCCGAGTGAATCCGCACGCGCTGGCCGAGAATCGTCCGTGGATACAAGGTCACGTTCGGAAACAACACTGCACCCTCGCCAAGCAGGCAGCCGTCCGCCACGCAGACGCCGGAGATAAGCGCGACGCGCGGACCGATCCGGCTCCGCGATCCGACCACGCAATGTGGCCCGATGTGCGCAGTTGAGTCCACCTGCGCGTCGCCGGCAATGACCGCAGATGGGTGAACGCCGGGGGGAAAGACGGGTTCGGGAAAGAACAACGCCAGCGCCTTTGCAAACGCCACGCGGGCGTTCGAGACACGGATGAGCACCTTGATTTTTGAGGTCAGGGCCGTGCCGACAATCACAGCGGTGGCGGCGCTCTGTTCCGCCCGCGCGAGATAATCCGCGTTCTCGGCGAAGGTCAGGTCGCCCGGCTGGGCATGGTCAGCAGGGGCGAAGTTTTTGAGCACAACTCCGCTATCCCCAAGGACTTCCCCTTGCAGATGCTGGGCAATTTCCGCGGCAGTAAAGGACATTTATTTCGGAATCTTAATCTTCATCTTCGGCTTAGTCTTAATCCGATCCCGGAATTAAGATTACGATCAAGCGTAAGATTAAGAGCCAAAGCCAAGTCACCCGTTGACTTGAATTTTCGCCGCCACTATAAAGACGGCCACAATCAATTCAACCTCTACTTGATTATGGCAAAAACACTTCGGGTCGGGATGGTCGGTTACGGCTTCATGGGCAAGGCCCATTCCAACGCGTGGCGGCAGGTTTCCCACTTCTTTCCGCTCAAGGCCCGGGTGGAAATGCATACCATTTGCGGCCGGGATCGTGCCCGGGTGGATGCCGCGCGAGCCCAGCTCGGCTGGCAAAACTCCGCCACCGACTGGCGCGAAGTCGTCGAATCACCGCTGATTGACATCGTGGATGTTTGCACCTCGAACACTTCGCACACGGAAATCGCCATCGCTGCGGCCAAGGCCGGCAAACATGTCCTCTGCGAAAAACCGCTCGCGCTCGATGTTGCCAGCGCCGAAAAGATGCTCGCCGCCGTGCGCAAGACCAAGGTGCGCAATACCGTCCTGTTCAACTATCGCCGCGTGCCGGCCATCGCCTACGCCAAGCAGATGATTGATTCCGGGCAGCTCGGGCAGATTCGCCACTTCCGCGGCACGTATCTCCAGGACTGGATTGCCGATCCGAAATTCCCGATGAACTGGCGGTTGCGCAAGGACGCCGCCGGCTCCGGTTCGCACGGCGACTTGAACGCGCACTTGGTGGACACCGCGCGCTTCCTCGTCGGCGATATTTCCGAGACCGTGGGTTTGCAGGAAACGTTCATCTCTGAACGGCCCAAGGAGGGAGTGGCGATTGGTTTAACGGCCACAACCGGCAAGGGAACCGAGAAGGTCACCGTGGACGATGCGACCGCTTTCCTGGCGAAGTTCGTTCCGAGCAAGAGTGTCGCGCCCGGCGCTTACGCCACCATTGAAGCCACGCGCCTCGCGCCCGGCCATAAGAATTACAATTACTGGGAGATCAACGGCACGGAGGGCAGCCTCAGCTTCTGCTTCGAGCGCATGAACGAATTGCAGTATTGCAATCGCAACGATCCGGCGGACAAGCCGGGCTTCAAGACGATCCTCTGCACCGAGGGCAGCCATCCGTATTTTGGCGCGTGGTGGCCGCCCGGCCACGTCATCGGCTACGAACACACGTTCATCCACACCGTCTGCGATTTCATCAACGGCGTGGCCACGGGCACGGATGTTCATGCGGATTTCGTGGACGGCGCAAAATGCGTGGCGGTGTTGGAATCGGTGGTGAAGTCGGTCAAGGCTAAGGGCTGGACGAAGGTGGCGAATATCAAGTGATCGGCACATCCGTCAGATTTTTGAGGCTTGGAACTTGCATTCTTTTGTTTGCGGTCGCGATGGGCTGTTCCAATTCCGATTCCAAATTTCCTTCTCAGACCAGCCAGCTTGAATCCCAAGTGGCGAACACCTCAAATGAACTTGCACAGTTGCGCTCGGATCTGTCGGGTTTGACAAATGCCATCCTGCAGGTGCAGCGCCATTGGGAGTCGAATCTGAATGAGTTGTGGACCCAAGTCGGTGCTCAAAATGAACGTGTTCACAATAGTCTGATGGCAATCGCAGACTGGACGAATAGTTTCAAGCCGCCAAAAGTCGTCTATGTTCCAACAACGCCCGCGTCGAGCAAGGCATCGACATTATCAAATGGTGTTCCGGTTTCGATCTACAACGAAATTCTGCGGACGGCTAAGGCCAAGTATCCCACGGATTTCGATATGCAGGAATTTGTCGTCCGACAACAGATTGAGGCATATCTCAAATTGCATCCGCGATAATCCTCAATACCATGGCGCTCGCAATATCGGAGCGGGCGGTGAACGAAGGGAAATAAAAATCATGAAAACCATCAAAGCAGGTATCATCGGGACCGGATTCATCGGGCCGGCGCACGTTGAGGCGGCGCGGCGTTCGGGGTTTGTGGAAATGATCGCACTCTGCGAGGCGAACGACGATCTCGCCAAGGCCAAGGCCGCGCAACTCGGCATCCCCAAAGCCTACGGCAGCGTGGACGCGTTCCTCGCCGACCCGGAAATCGAAGTCGTCCACAACTGCACGCCCAACCACGTCCACTTTGAGATCAGCAAGAAGATCATGGCCGCGGACAAGCACGTCATCTCCGAGAAGCCGCTCGCGATGACCACCAAGCAGTCCAAGGAACTCGTCAAGCTCGCCGCCAAGTCCGGCGTCGTAAACGCGATTGATTTCAATTACCGCTATTACCCGCTCGTGCAGGAGGCGAAGGACCAGGTCGCGTCCGGCAAGCTCGGTGATGTTTTCCACGCCACCGGCAGTTACACGCAGGATTGGCTTTATCTCGCCACGGACTGGAACTGGCGGCTCGTGCCCGAGTTCAGCGGCGAATCGCGCGCGGTCGCGGACGTCGGCTCGCATTGGTGCGACGCCATCCAGTTCATCACCGGGCTCAAGATCACCAAGGTCTGCGCGGACTTTCAGACGATTCACAAGAACCGCATGAAGCCCAAGAAGCAGGTCGAGACGTATTCCGGCAAGATGCTCAAGCCGTCCGATTACGAACCGATGCCGATCAACACCGAGGATTTCGCGAGCGTGCTTTTCCATTTTGAGAATGGCGCGCACGGCTCTTTCAGCGTGTCGCAATGTTTCGCCGGCCGGAAGAACCGCCTGTTCTACGAACTGTCCGGCTCGAAGAAATCGCTCGTGTGGGATCAGGAACGGCCGAACGAACTCTGGATCGGCTATCGCGAGAAGGCGAACGAGCTGCTCATGAAAGACCCCTCGCTCCTTAGCGAGCGCGCTCGTGCCTATGCCCATTATCCCGGCGGCCATCCCGAGGCGTATCCGGACGGACTGAAGAACTTCCTCCTGCGCGTCTATTCGCACATCGCGGGCAAGGAGAAAGCGGGGAATTTCAGCACGTTCCAGGATGGGCATGATGAACTCGCCATCTGCGAGGCGATTCTGGCCAGCTCGCGCTCGGGCAAGTGGGTGACGGTGAAATACTGAGAAGCACCAAGCCTCAAGCCCAAAACCTCAAGAAAACTCCAAGCCTCAAACTTCAGCCTGTCGAACTGGGTTGGATTGAAGCTTGGAGTTTGGTGCTTGTTTGGGATTTGGAACTTAAGGCTTGGTGCTTTCCTGGTGTTTAAAGTTTTACAGAATTGCCATCCCGCGTTCCTTCCCGCTTAATCTCCTGAATGGCCACTGTTGCCGAACAACTCCGCACCGCCCGTGAAGCGCAAAAACTCACGGTGAATCAGATTGCGGACATCACCAAAATCCGCACCGACCACCTCCGCGCGCTTGAGGAGGGCAACTTCGACGTGTTCATGGCGCCGGTTTACATCAAAGGTTTTGTGCGGTCCTACTCGACCTTGCTCAAGCTCAACGTGCCGCAAGTGATGGCCGATCTGGACGCCGAACTACGCAAGACTGAGAAATTTGCCGAGCCGCCGCGCCTGTCGGATGAGCCGCGTGGTGTGCTGGATTTCGTGACGCTGCAACTCTCAAAGGTGAACTGGCGCGTCGCCTCGGTTGTGATTGGCGGGCTGGTGGTGCTGGCATTGATCTACTTCGGCTACACCGCCATCCAGAACTATCGCAATCGCGATCCGCTGAAAAATCTGCCGCCCGCGGTCTATAAATCCACCGGCAAGAATTCCGGGGACAAGCTGCCGTTGACCAATGCGCCGGCGCGCTCCGGTCGTTGAGTCGGCAGTGTTTCTCTTTGCCATTTCGGTGGGGCGAGCGTCCTCGCGAGTCGGCTCGTCAGAAGCCTCGCCCCACCATGCAGATCGTTGCCGTAGAGTTTTTTGGGGATCTCCTCGCTTCAGGTGGGCGAAATCAAAGTTGAGTTTGCCAACGCACCGGCTATCGTCACGCCATGCGCCGGTCGATAATCTGTTTTGCCTTCGCCCTGTTGCTCGCCGCCCCGCGGGACGCTTCCGCGGCGACGGGCAAGGTGGTGAAGGTGCTCCCGCATTTCCTCGATCTCAAAGGCCGTCACTCGCTCTCGCCCAGCCTTTACGATCGGGACGCGTATCAGGCGCAGTTGCGCGGCAATCCGGAACAACGTTCCGGTCTCCGGTTCGACGTGCAGTGGAAGGCACAGGACGTGCGGGACAAGCTCAAGCTGAAGGTGGAATTGCGCGGCACGGCCAAAGGTGATTTTCCGGGCTCAACCACGCTCGAATCAGAAATCCCGCCGGGCCGCAAGACCTCGCGCTGGACTGCGCTCACGCTTGCTGGCGAGGACTACAAGAAGTTCGGCGAAGTGACCGCGTGGCGGGTGACATTGTGGGACGGCGAACAACTCGTGGGCGAACAGAAATCGTTTCTGTGGTGAGTCAGCTTCCGAACGCTGGCTGTAGAGGTTCGTAGTCTATTGGTAGATTAGCCTCACTTCGTGTCAAAGTAATCATCTGCAATCCTCTGAATCGCCTGTCGCTGCTCATCACGAGAACCCTGCCGCAGAATTGTGACAAGGTCAGCAATCCTCTCGTCGCTGAACTTGCCGACGACGCCGTCAAGAATCGGCCTCAACTGGTAAACCTCAGGTATGCCGCTAGTGCCGCAGGCGCGTCCCAAAACATAATAGGTCTGCGTCGAGGTGTGCTGCCACTGCGGCTCGAAGGATGGCTCTCTGCGCTTCAGCCACTGCTCCAAGGCTGAGGTCGCACGCTCATCATGGTGAAATAGCCGAACCAAGTGACCTGGCGCTTCGTCGAACCCGAGACTGGACAGACCCAATTGTCGACCTGCTTGTATGGGATCAGTGGTCCGACAAAAGCAATCAACAAGACTGCGCCAAGTGCAATCGAAAGGCTCCATACAATTCGCTTTTTGGTGCGCGCTGTCATGTGAGGCTAACTTTGGATTGAACCGCGAGCCTTGCAGTCTAGCGCGGCTCATGAATGCGACTTTCCGCTTGGCAAAGTCCTTTGTCGAGAGGAATTTGGAGCCGAAATGAACCCCCATCCGCATCCAGTAAAGGCGGCAAACTTCATGCGGCTTGGTTTTTCTCCTGCGTGCGCAGCGCCTCTTCGTAGCACTTCAGCGCCTCCTCGTGGCGGTCCATGCGATTGAACAGGCCGCCCTTGTGCAGGTAGGCGACGGTGAAGTTCGCGTCGGCGGCGATGGCGGCGTCGTAACAATCAATTGCTTCATCCAGCCGGCGCAGGCGTTCGAGCGTGTCGCCTTTCTTCACGAGTGTTTCCGTGTGGCCGGGATCAATGGTGAGAATGTCGTTGAACACGCCGAGTGCTTCCTCCGGTTTGTCGAGGTCAAGCAGCGACTGGCCTTTCGCCACCAGCACCGCAATGCGCTGCGGCTTTGGCTCGGGCAGGGCGCTGGTCGAGGCCGAGATCGTGTCGCCGACGGTGATGGTGCTTCCGGCTGCCGGAATCTGGGCCGTATGCTCGAGTTCGCGAATCCGCCCTTCGATGCGCGCCAGCGTGTCGTTGAGCCGGCTGTTGGTCAGTTCGGCAACGGCGCCGGGTGCGGCCAATCCGGCCCGGCCCGCCACGAGCGAGGCCTGGGACACCATGGAAAATTCCGTGAGCCGGCCCACGGCGCGCCATTGGAAATAAGCGGTGAGCAGCATGGCCACGAAGCCCAGGGCCACGCAACCGCCACCGACCAGCAGCATGAGCCGGTAGGCCCCTTCGAATTGCCGTTTTTCGGCGGCCCGCTGGCTGGTCAGGGATTGTTCAAGGGTTTGCAGGCGTTCGGCAATGGCTTCCGCGTTGCGGGCCGCAGCGTCGGCGGCTTCGCGCCGGTTGCGCTCGATGGCGAGTTGGGCGGTGTGGAGTTGCTCCTGAAGCTGAAGATAGTTGCGCAGGGATTCGATGTTGGCGGGCGTATTGGTGTCGGTGACTGCCGATACTGGCGTCGCGGGCGGCGGTTGATCAACTGCAGACAGGCTGACCGGCAGGGTGAGGGCAAGGGCGAGCGCGACAGGTTTTAACCGGGAGAAAGGCATCCAGAGCCGGCTCGGAGAGCGAGTGGAAGAATCAAGGGGGCGCAGTTTCATAACGGGTCAATGGGCTGGTGTCGTGTCGGTGAATGACGCTGCTGGGTTTGTCCCGGGGAGCGAGGCGGTTTCCGTTTCCGGCGTCCAGGAGATATTGCATTCGCGGCTCGCGCGTTCGTTGAGGCAGACGAAAAGCACGCTGCCCAACAGCAACACCGCAACTGCGCCGCCGGCGCAGTTCAACAGCCAGAATTGTGCTTTGCTCATCTGATTTTGGGCGAGAGTGTGACGCGACTCTGCTGTTGTCAAGGAGTGGAAAGAACCGGCGCAATTAACTTCAAGGGGTGCGACCAGAAGTGGTGATCAAAAGGTGGAGCTGCTCGCCTGCGAGCGGTGGTTCCGCGTGCAGCTGCGCCACACTTTTACCGAAGGAGCCGCGGCCCCGCCGTTGATCCGCCCGCTCCCCGCAGGCGGAGTTCTCGCAGCGCGAGAACTGCCACCATCAAAATGGGCCGCCACTTCCAGTCGCCCGGGCGCACCTGGCTCCAACTCTGTGCTTTCCTTGACGCGGCCTTCCTTGCTACCAATCGCTTCAACCGACCATGAAAACACTTCCAACCACCCTGTCGCTCGCACTCGCCTGCGGCTTTGTCTCCATGTCATCCGCTCAATCCACCAATGACGCCTCGGCCGTGATCGCGCCCGGCGCGAAAGTTGAAAAGCTCGCGGGCGATTTCAAATTCACCGAAGGCCCGACCGCCGACAAGGACGGCAACGTCTTCTTCACCGACCAACCGAACGATCGCATTCTGAAGTGGAGCGTGGATGGCAAGCTTTCCACGTTCATGCAACCCGCCGGCCGCGCCAACGGGATGTTCTTCGACGCGCAGGGCAATCTCATTGCCTGTGCGGATGAAAAGATGGAACTGTGGTCCATCACGTCCGACGGCAAGCACACCGTGCTGGCGAAGGAATTCGAGGGCAAGCCGCTCAACGGTCCGAACGACGTCTGGGTGCGCGCGGACGGCAGCCTGTTCTTCACCGATCCGTTCTACAAACGTCCGTGGTGGACGCACAACGATCCGCCGCAGGGCGCGCAGCAGGTTTATTTTCTGAGCGCCGACCGCAAGACGCTCAAGCGCGTGACCACCGACCTCGAACAACCCAACGGCATCATCGGTACGCCGGACGGCAAGACGCTGTTCGTGGCCGACATTCGCGCCAGGAAGACCTACGGCTACGACATCCAGGCTGACGGCGCGCTCGCCAACAAGCGCCTGCATTGCGAACTCGGCTCCGACGGCATGACGCTCGATACGGAGGGTAATCTCTATCTCACCGGTCGCGGCGTGATCGTGTTCGATAAGACAGGCAAGCAGATTGCGCAGATTGACGTTCCGGAACGCTGGACCGCCAACGTCAGCTTCGGCGGCAAGGATCACAAGACTCTGTTCATCACCGCGAGCACGGGGCTTTACTCGGTTCAAACCAAGTATCGCGGGGCGAATGCGGCGAAGTGACGGAACGATGATTCATCGTGATGATTGCACACGTTCGTTACCACTAGGGAACTCTCACCTGAAAGAACCGCCGTGGTTGGTTGGCAACCGACACATCGGTGTAAAGGAACTGTCCCGGAAATGGCTGACTAGCTGATCCAAGCAGGCTCCAGTTGATCAAATTGGTGGAAGACCAAACACGATAGGTAACATTTGAAAGTCCCAGAAAACTCAAGACCACTCGATTAGAACTCTGCTCCGGGCCGACGATGCTCACCAATGGCGCTGGAATGATGTTCACGGTTGCCAAGCTCGGTGCGGAATCGAATTCACCGTCATTCGCAACCACGCTAAAGCTAGTGTAGGGGGCGCCAAACTCATCCGAAGCGGGTGCGAAAATGACGCGGCCGGCAGCGTCGAGCACTGGCGTGCCGGATTCGGTGATCGCAGTTCCCCGCCCGCCGCCATCGAATTGATAGAGTGTCCCTGACGTTGGTGGCGATGGAATCCGCCGGGCAAGCAGGTCGCCGTTGCGCTCTCTCGTCAAGTTGGCAAGAAAGAGCACCGAATCTCGATTGATCGGGCCTGTCAACGTACGCGACATCGCTTCCGGGGGCGTGTTGGCAGCAAGTGCCATGGAAAACTCGTCACCGCAGGAAAGTTTTACCACATCCGTGAGGCCCGACGGCGGGTTGATTCCGCCGAAACTTTCAGTCGTGCCCCAGGCGATCACCATTCCGTCGCGTTGCAATGCGAGACCATGTTTGTCGCCGGCGGCAATTTGCACCACGTTGCTCAGCCCGGCGGGAACATTTGTTCCCGCCCCGCTGCCCCAACCGACCACGGTGCCGTTTGATTTTAGCGCCAGTGAATATTGATACCCCGCTGCAATGGCGACCACGTTGCTCAAACCAGCCGGTACGTTAGCCTGACCGAAAGGATTATTACCCCAAGCCGCCACGGTGCCATTGTTGCGAAGTGCCAGACAATAGATGTCGCCGCTCGCAATGGCGACCACGTTCCCCAAGCCATTGGGAATGCTGGGCATTTGTCCCCACACGGCAAGCGTGCCGTTGCTGCGCAGGGCAAGACAATGTACGTCGCCAGCCGATATGGCAACGACGTTACTCAAGCTGGCCGGCACGTTTGTCTGGCTACTCGAATTGTCGCCCCAGACAACCACCCTGCCGTCGTGCTTAAGTGCCAAGCTATGATCACGACCCCCGGCAACGGCGATGACGTTGCTCAGGCCCGCCGGCGGAAGGAATGGCGCGCTGCTGATATTGTAATGGCCCCAAGTCACGACTGTTCCATCAGCTTTCAGGGCCAATCCGTGGTAGTCACCGGCAGCCAGATCCACTACGTTTCCGAGACCAGTCGGTGGCAGCATTGAGCCGGGAAGTGACACCACCGCCTCGCCCCAGGAAACAACGTGCCGCCCTGTCGTAAGCCGGTGCTCCCACCCGTAATTGACGCCGGTGCTATTGCTGGCAACCACGCGGCAGAAATACACCGAATCCGGGAACAACCCCTCTACGTACGCACTGAGCCGGATCACGTTGGTTCCGCTTCCTGCGTCGACCGGGCTTGTCACTTGTCCGTAGCTATCATCCGTGCCCCATTCAAACCAGGCGGTGGTCGGCAGTCCGCGCGGCGTCACCATGCCGTTAAGCGTGGCGTTGGTCACGGTCAACGGCCCGGCGGCTTGGGTGAATGCGTACGGTTGGGCAAACGCCGAATTGGTTAGGATCATCCAGAACAAAGCTGTGGCTGCTGAAGCTGGCAGCAAGAATGCCTTAAGAGGCGCGCTCATTGGACAACAATTCTATACTGATGGTTTCAACGCGTCACGCAATTCCTGTTTGTAATCGCGCGTCGCTTCGCCATAGCCGGCTTTGCGGATGGCGAGCGCGGACGGCAGCCTGTTCTTCACCGACCCGTTCTACAAACGTCCGTCGTGGGAATTGTCCAAAGCCTGCCTGCCATCACGCGTTGAAGCGGCGTGAACGCCGCGCGCCTTCGTTCAATTTCGCAGGCTTGTCGCATCGCTCGAAACACGGTAGCTTCTCCACCATGAGCGCAACATTGACGGTCAATCTGGATGCGGATGTTCTCCAACTCGCAGAGCAAGAGGCGAAGGCGCGACACACGACCCTCCCCGAGGTCGTCGCCCACCAATTGCGCGTGATGGCCCGGAATTGGCAGGACTGCCGGGCGGGCAAGACGCCGGTGACGGACGCGTTGCGCGGTGCGGTGAAGCTGCCGCCGGATTTCGACGAGCGCGCCTCCTTGACGGAGGAATTGCAGAAGAAACATGGCGTCCAAGGGTAAAATCTTCCTGGACACCGACGTCGCGCTGGATCATCTGGCCGACCGCCAACCCTTTGCCGAATACGCCCACCGAATCCTCGCGCTGGGCGAGACCGGCGAACTCACCGTTTGTGTTTCTTCACTTTCTTTCAGCAACCTCTATTACGTTCTGCGGAAACTGAAAGGGCACGCGGACGCAGTGGCTCTGCTCGGCAAGTTGAAGTTGCTGGTGCGAGTTTCTGCCGTGAGCGAATCGGAAATCCAGGCTGCGCTCGCATCAAGCTTCAAAGACTTTGAAGATGCCATCCAGCACTTTGCCGCAAAGACGGAAGGTGGCATCGGCGCAATCGTGACCCGCAACAAGCCCGATTATTCCGTCAGCGAAATTCCGGTTTTGTCGCCCGAAGAATTTCTCACCAGACTCGAACCCGCCGCAGAGTGAGGGAGAATTTCCGCGTCTGCATTCATCTGGTCTCCTCCACCAAAGACCGCCGTCCGTTCCTGCGCGACAAATCCACGCGTGACGCGCTGTACTCCCATCTTGGTGGCGTTTCCAGACTAATCGATTGCCCAACGATTCCACGACACTACCTTCGCGTGCGAGTCTCGCCGAACTTGAGGAGGGTGGGTGATTCCCGCTGGCTCTCGTAGTCGAGCTTCGCCCAGCCCGGGCTGCGGGCGGCTTGCATCACGCGGGCCTCGTCCAGAATGCCGTCCCATTGGCGTCGGCCTTGGAGGATCTGTGTCTGGTTGCCGATGCCGAGATCATGATTGCCCTTGTTCCAAGGGCCGGCGGATTGCGACGCATTCAACTGGCCGTTGATGTAGAGCTTCATGCCCGGCTCTTCCAGCACCACCATGAAATGCAGCCACTCGTTGGTGACCAGCCCTTGCCCGGCGAAATTGTAAGCGCACAGGTGGTAGCCCGGCGTCCGCACACAGCATTGGTAACCTTGCCCGGTGGAATACTGCACCCGCTGCAACGTCCAGGAGGTGTCGCCTTTCGAGATCATCGTTTCGTAGCTGCGGATGGGATACGAATGGCCTCGCGCCCAGATCGAAACGGTGATGGGCACATTCGTGCCGGGGTTGAATTGCGCAGCTTTCTCGCCCGAGACGCTGATCCAGCGCGCCGTATCCTGCCCGCGCGGATTGTCCAGGTGTGCGCCCTTTCCAATGCGGGCATTGACCCGCGATCCCGGAATCATGCCGACGCCCGTGCCGTGCGCTTCGTGGTCGCTGGAATCCTTGTAGCCGTCCGGGTCAATGTTTCCGTCTTCGTCGAGGTGCCACACGCCGACGAAGCCGTCTTCCTTCCTGAACACCGCCTTGGAATCGCTGATGTCCGGCGCGCTTGAATGGCCCCACTTCATGACGAGCGACTGGTCTTTGCTGTTGCCTTTGACGGCATCAAGCAATACCAAGACGGCGGCCGACCCGGACTCCTTGTCCCACAGTTCGATGGCGTGCGGCAGGGCTTTGCCTGCGGAGTCGAAGAACCGGATGTCAGCTCCGTTTGTCTGCGCCTGACTGAAGTCGAAGCAGCTCTGGTCGAGCAGGACGGCCAGTGGATACTTCGCGACGTCCTCCGTCACGTTGGCTCCGGATGCCGTGGTATCGAGGGCGATAGTCTGGGAATAAATCCAGTCGTTCGCCGAAGCACCGCGCGCGGCCGCGGGATTGGGTGATTGCGCCGCACATCCCAGCAAAGCGACGAACGTGGCGCTGACAGCAATGGTGATGAGAAAGCGGTCTTCCGGGAGGGGGTTCATTGCAGGCGTGATAGACTGTTTGGGATTCGTTTTTGCAGGTTGGCCCGACCTTAGCCGTCCAGCGTGGTCGAGACAACCACAAGTCCATCGAAATGACTGGCCCCGCATCCGCGACACTCAAGACTTCAACGCGTCACGCAATTCCTGTTTGTAATCGCGCGTCGATTCGCCGTAGCCGGCTTTGCGGATGGCGAGCGCGGGGGCAATGATTTCCGCGCGCGGATCAATCTCCCGCCCAAAGATCAGCGGCCAGAGGCGGCGGCAGTTGTTTGCCATGTCATGGCCCTGTTCCTCGTCGAAGCTCGGTCGGAACAAATCCACGGCGAGTTGCAGTTCCTTGATCAGTTCCGCCTCGGCGGGGTGCCCGGTCTTGGCGCGGACGACTTCAAACGCGCGCAGATCTTTGTCGTCGAGCCGATTCAGTTTCGCGATGAGGATGTCAATTGGGTGGGGGAAAACAAACTTGCAGTTGCCAATCTGGGCAGACTTGGTGCGCCCTTTCCAACGCTGGCTCGTGCGAAAGTTGAGTTCACTGGAAACCTGGATGTAGAAGTCCGCCTGGTTTGTGCCCAATCCGGCCCGATGAACCAGGTCGTCGAGCAAATCGTAATCCGAAAACACATCCACGTCTGCGCTGGTCAGTGTGGGGTCCACGGCGATTTGCAGCGGAGCCGAGCCGAACACCGTGATTTCAAATTGGCGATCTTGCGGCAGCAGCGAAGCCAGCCGGCGCAACATCCGGCCGGCGTCTCCAGATCAAGGGATGATGTCCAGAATGCTTCGACCATTGCGTTTCCTTGCTCGATGCGAAAAGTAGGCTTGATCCAGCAACCGGTTGGTTACTCCGCGGTCGTTGGACAGTTGGGATGCCAGCCGCCGGTCACGCGCGGTCCACGGCTGGCCGTCTTCGCGTTTGATGAGCAGGCGCGCGGCGATGCGCGCCTTGCGCCAATACGGGTCCATCAGGCGGTTCAACTCTTTGCTGAAATCCGGCGGCTTCATCTTCGGCAGGACACTTATACGCCAACCAGCGCGATGCGGCAACGGCGCAATCATTCCTTCGCAGACGGAAGGGCTTATCTTGAAAATCCGTGTTTCATCTGTGTTCCATCTGTGGCTAAATCTTCGCGACTTAACCAATGCAAGATCTCATCTCCAAAGCTGCCACGCTCCTCGAAGCGTTGCCCTACATCCAGAGATTCAGCGGCGAGACGTTCGTCGTGAAGTACGGCGGATCATTCATGGATTCGCCCGATCCCGCCGTGCGCAACGGCGTCGCGCGCGACATCGTTTTCCTCGAAGCCGTCGAGATCAATCCGGTGGTTGTTCACGGCGGCGGCAAAGCCATTACTCGCGCGATGGAGCAGGCCGGACTGAAAGCGAACTTCATCCAGGGCCAGCGCGTCACGGACGAGGCGACGGTGCAGATCGTGGATGGAGTTTTGTCGCGCGAGATCAATCCTGAGATCGTGAAAACCATCGAGTCGCTTGGTGGAAAGGCGCGAGGATTTTCCGGTGCGGACATTTTCAAATGCCGGAAATTGTTTCTCGATGACAAGGAAAACCCCGGCGCGAAAATTGACATTGGCTTTGTCGGTGAAGTGACGGAGGTGAATACCGAGCCATTGCGCCAATGCATCTGGCATGGCGTTACGCCCGTGATCAGCCCCGTGGCTCTGGGCGAGGACGGCAAGATTTACAACTGCAACGCCGACGTGGCCGCCGCGCAGGTCGCCATCGCGCTCAAGGCGAAGCGGCTCGTGTTTATGAGTGATGTGCCCGGCCTCATGCGCGATCCGAAAGACCCGGCCACGCTCATCGCGCATTTGCAGACCACGGAAGTGCCCGGCCTGAAAGCCGCGGGCATCGTGGACAAAGGAATGATTCCCAAAGTGGACAGCGCTGTGGCCGCGATCAAATCCGGCGTGGAAAAGGTTTCCCTCGTGGACGGTCGCGTACCGCACGCGGTGCTGCTGGAAATCTTCACGGACGCAGGCGTTGGCACGGAGGTTGTGCTGTGAGCGCAGCCGCGCCTACCGCAAAAGCCGCACCCCGATCCAGTCCCGCCGCCTCGTCCAAGCCTACGCGCATCACTTCGATTGACGCGTTGCGCGGGTTCGTAATGTTCACGATGATTTACGTGAACGACATCGCCGGTGCGGGCAAGATCGTGCCGGATTGGATGGTCCATTTCAGCGACCGCCACAGCAGCGGCAGCGGGATGACGTTTGTGGACCTGGTCTTTCCCGCGTTCCTGTTCATCGTCGGCATGTCCATTCCGTTCGCGCTTGGTTCGCGCGTGAAGAAAGGCGAGTCGCTTTGGAAAACGCTGCTTCACATTCTGGCGCGAACGTTGTCGTTGCTGTTCGTCGGCGTGCTGATGGTCAATGGCGCACCCAGTTCGGAAGAAATGGGCTGGTCGTCCGCACTCTGGCAAACGCTGTTGTATCTGTCGGCCATTTTGGCGTTTTGTGAATTCTCACCGGGAGGCAAGCCCGCGTCGCCGTCTCGCCTCGGGCAGATTGTCCCAGTGGGCGTTCGTGTCTTCGGACTTGCCTCGCTGTCATTCCTCGCGTTCGCATTCATCGGCAAGGACGGTCACCGCATCATCACGCTCTCGCCATTCTCTGTTCACCACGAATGGTGGGGCATTCTGGGGATCATCGGCTGGGCGTATCTGGCGGGAGCGC